>ENA-UPSX01000177-UPSX01000177.1-human-gut-metagenome-genome-assembly--contig:-NODE-177-length-17211-cov-24.659741_pt1 | contig 17211 bp, 16 predicted proteins | sample MGYA00250045_ERZ773367 | MGnify/ENA primary metagenome ERZ773367 (study PRJEB29103, sample SAMN06112033) | human gut metagenome | biome: human gut; feature: ankylosing spondylitis patient; material... | reverse complement strand
ATAGTATCTATCAGTTCTTCATCACTTACAGATAGAAATTCCCATTGACCGATATTCTCGATGCTTTCTACCTGAGTAGGTGAATCGAAAACAAAGCTTCTCTTTGCATCTTTTGTCGGCCTGTTTTTACCGTTCCGGCGACACCGGAATATCGCCAGAAATCCCCTTGAACGTAAAGTCTAAGGCTCGTTCAAGCTTGAGAATGGCTCTCATCTGTACGCGCTCAAACAATCGGGTTTTCCCTTGATGATGCGATGCTCTTCTCTCATTTCTTAAGAAAACCCGACGAGTTTTCTTGGGTTTTGCGGCGGCTTCCTTAAGAATCCTCCATCGCCGAGTAAGGGCGAACCGCTGAGAGCCGCTCTCAGATCGAAACGGACGCGTCGCCCTCATGCCGAGGAAAACGACGAAATCTCCCCGCTCGCAGGTTCTTCGCGGGCGTGTTAGAGTGAGAGAATCTCCTCTTTCCTTAGGAAGCAACGAATGACTCGACGCACTTTCCTCGGTCTTTTGCAGGCTCTCATCTTCGGCTCCGGCGCGACGGTCGCCCCGAGAGAGAGCAGGGCCTTTGATTTCCATGAGGGGCGCCGCTACGATGCGCAGGGACGCTATCAGGGACGCGTGGACGAGAACGGTCGCCGCTACGACGCCCAGGGGCGCTATCAGGGGCGCTCGGACGATTCGGGACGGGTCTACGACTCTTTGGGGCGCTATCAGGGTCGGGAAGATTCTTCCGGGCGTCGCTACGACGCCCAGGGACGTTATCTCGGACGCAAGGATTCTTCGGGGCGGATCTACGACGCCCAGGGCCGGTATCAAGGCCGCGAAGATTCTTCCGGTCGTCGCTACGACGCCCAAGGCCGCTACCAGGGGCGTCGCGACTGAACGTTTACAAAGAAGACTTACCAGGTCGGGCGGATGGTGCCGCGGAAGGTTTCCTCCACGAAGCGCTTCGTTTCGGGCGAACGGTAGCTCTCGACGAAGGTCTTCACTGCGGCGCTTTCTGCGTTGTCGGGACGCGCCGCGATGATGATGAGGGCGTAGGCCGCGTCAAGAGACTCGAAGGCGAAGCCTTCCTTTTCGGGAGAGAGGCCCGAGCTGATGACGTAGTTCATCGGAATCACCGCCACGGCTGTGTCGTCGAGGCTTCGCGGGAGTTGAGCGGCTTCCATTTCCAGAATTTTGAGGTTCTTCGGATTTTCGACGATGTCGGCGGGCACCGCTTCGTCTTTGCGGTCGGCCTTGAGCTTGATAAGGCCCTGGGCTTCGAGGAGAAGAAGGCCGCGTCCGCCGTTCGTGGGATCGTTCGGGATCGCCACGACCGCACCTTCGGGAATTTCCTCTACGCTGCGGATCGTCTTCGAATAGCATCCCATCGGCTGCACGACCGCCTTGCCGACTACGCGCAGATCCGTCTTGTTGACCTTGTTGAAATTCTGCAGGAAGGGTTCGTGCTGGTAGACGACGGCGTCAAGCGCCCCGTCGGCGAGCGACCGGTCGGGCGAAATGTAGTCGGTGAACTCCACCACTTCCACGGCGAGTCCCTTGGTCTTTGCCGTTTCGGCGGCCTTCGTGACGATGTCGGCGTGCGGACCCGCCGTCACGCCCACGCGGATGCGGTTTTCGTCGGCCGCCTTGTCGGAGCATCCGGCCGTGCCGAGAAGAAGAGCGGAACAAGCGGCGGCCGCCGCGAGGGAGAGAAGGTTGCGTCGTTGCATGGGAGCCTCCGGGCAATGTTTGTTGTCGATGAATCCATTCTGCCCAAGCCCCGCTTCCGAATGGGAAAGACCGTCGGGTAATACCACAACAAAACGCAAAATAGTCGAAACCCTCCGCGGCACTTGACCTTGCGGAGGGTTCGTAAAAAATGTCGAAGCACTTGTCCGTCAGGAGAGTTCGGCAAGAAGCGCCTCGACGTGGCCCTTGGCTTTGACGCCGCGCAGGGCCTTCGTCACGACGCCTTCGGGATTGATGACGAAGGTCGAGCGTTCGATTCCGAAGCACTTTCGGCCGTACATCATCTTTTCCTTCATTACGCCGTAGGCGCGGCAGACGGTCTCCTCCTTGTCGGAAAGAAGCGTGATCGTCAGTTCCTGCTTCGCCTTGAAGCGGCAGTGCGAGGCGACGGAGTCGCGCGAGACGCCGAGAATGCGGTAGCCGAGCTTCGCGAAGTCGTCGGCCTTTGCCGTGAAGTCGCGGGCCTCGAGCGTGCAGCCCGCCGTGCTGTCCTTCGGGTAGAAATAGAGAATTACGCCTTCGCCGCGAAGCGCGGAAAGCGTCACTTCGCCTTCGTCGGCGGGCAGCGTGAAGTCGGGCGCGACGTCGCCTTCGCCGATCGGCGCGTTTTGAATTTCTTCGGTCATCGAAACGTTTCCTCCATTTGATCAAGGATGCCGTCATTCTACGGCGCCGCGGCGCGTCAGCCCGCAAGAAAAACGTTTTGTATCACGGCCACCCAGACGGGGAGCGTCACCATGGCGGCGAGCGTGTGGGCCGTCGTGACTTCCGCGACGATCGGAGCGTTTCCCCGCATGCTCGCCGTCATGACGTAGCAGGACTGAGCCGTGGGCAGGGCCGCAAAAACCAGAAGCGCCGCCGCGCCCAAGGGTTCGAGTTGGAAAAACCAGGCCGTTCCCAGGGCGACGAGCGGGACCGCGACGAGTCGCTCCACGGTCGAGGCGGCGATGAGCGGAAAATGCGCGCGCAGATTCTCGATCTTGAGACCCGCGCCGATGCAGAGAAGTCCCATCGCGAGTGAAGCGTTCCCGAGGGACTTGAGGAAATGCATGAGCACTTCCGGAATCGGAACCGCAAAGACGTTTACGAGAAGGCCCGAGACGGTCGCGATGATGAGGGGGTTCGTGAAGATCGTCTTCACGGTCTTCTTCCAGAGCCCGCCCTTCTTCCGGGCGTTCTCGGCCCGCGCCACCGCACCCGCGAGTGCGCTCACCGCAATGGAGCTTGAAATCGGAACCCAGAAGGCCATGAGAAAGGCGAAGAAGGCGAAGCCTTCCTCCCCCGCGAGGCGCATGATGATCGCAAAGCCCACGTAGCTGTTGAAGCGGAAGCCGCAGTGAAAGACCGAGGCGTGCGTCACGTCGTCCGCCGGCACGATCTTTCTCACGAGCCACGAGAGAAGTACGGCCAGAAACATGGTGCCCACGGCCACCGCGAGGAAGTACCCCGCGTCGGCGAGCGACAGTTTCGAATTCGCCACCGACGTAAAGAGAAGCGGCGGAAAGAGAACGTAGAAGACGATGTTTTCCGCGCCCTTCCAGAAGCCCTCGCCGAAGTGTTGTCCGAGCTTTCCCTGCTTGAGGAGATATCCGAGCAGAATGATGAGGAAGTCGGGGAGAATCAGGAGAATGCTCAGCATAAAAGGACCTTCGTCGGGCTTTACGCGTTTTTTCGTATGGTTTTGTTTCGGCCGTTCGCCATCTGTGAGGTGGCGTGCAGCTAACGTTCGGATCCGCCCATCTTACGCAGAGACGGCTTTTCTGCCTATACCGAGAAATACGCAACCCTTGGCGACGGTTCGGCGGATTACGAGGCGGGAGGCGCAAAAAGGCCCGCCGCCGAGCGTGTCGGAGCGGGCCGGCTGCTTCTCGGTTTTCGTCAGGCGTCGAGGTGCATCGTCACCTTGTCGTCGCCCGAGGCTTCGATGCGGCGTTCGATCGCTTCGGCCTCTTCGGTCTTCTTTTCGGGTTTGGGACCGGGTTCGAGCACGGCGATCGATTCGACATGGCCCGTGTGCGGGAACATGTTCATGATCCCCGCGGCGCGGATGTGCCAACCGCCTTCATGGTGGAGGACGGCGCAGTCGCGCGCGAGCGTCGCAGGATTGCAGGAGACGTAGACGACGCGCTCCGGACGATGATCCGTCGCGGCGAGCGTGCGCGCGAGCGCGAGCGCCCCTTCGCGCGGCGGGTCGATGAGAACGCGGTCGATCGTGCCGTAGCGGGCGCGCAGATCGTCCCAGTCGGCTTCGCACCAGGTAAAGAGGTTGCGGGCCGTAAAGGAGGTCTTTTCCTTGAGGCCGTTGTCGGCGGCGCCCTGACGTGCGCGGGCGACGAGACCTTCGGAGCCTTCGATGCCGATCACGGTCTTCGCAAGGCGCGCGAGCGGGAGCGTAAAGTTTCCGAGACCGCAGAAGAAGTCCGCCACGTGGTGGTGCGGTTCCACGCCCAAGAGGCGCACGGCGCGGCCCACCATCGTTTCGTTCAGGGCATGGTTCACCTGCGTGAAATCGGTCGGCTTGAAGCCGATGCGCACGTCGAATTCCGAAAGGTGGAGGCCGAGCGCGTGTTCGGCTTCGGGGCGAACGGCGTGGGCGGATTCGGGTCCCTTGGGCTGCAGCCAGATGTCGGCGCCGTACTTGTCGCCGAAGGCGAGGAGTTTCTCCATGTCTTCGGGCGTCGGGGTTTCGAGCGTGCGAAAGACCAGCGCCGTGCGGCCGTCGCCGCCGACGGCGACTTCAATCTGCGGCATGCGTTGGCGAATGGAGAGTTCCGAGACGAGTTCGCGCATCGGCACGAGCATGTCGGAGACGTGCTTCGGAAGAATCTTGCAGCTCTTCATATCGCAGACGTAGGAGCTCGCCTTTTCATGAAAGCCCACGAGGACGCCTCCCTTCTTGGGGACGTCGCGCACGGTGAGGCGGGCGCGGTGGCGGTAGTGCCAGGTCGGACCGTAGATCGGGGGAATGATCGATTCGGGGCGGACCTTGCCGATGTGCCAGAGCGTGTCGAGAAGGACCTTTTCCTTGTAGGCGACCTGGGCGCGGGCTTCGAGGTGCTGCATGGCGCAGCCGCCGCAGCTGCCCGGGCCGTGGCCGAAGGCGGGACAGGCGGGCTTTACGCGCTGCACGGACTCGCGGTGTACGGCCGTGACGCGGCCCACTTCAAAGGACGTTTTGTTGCGAAGACGCTCGTAGGTGACGTTTTCGCCGGGGAGCGCTCCCTGAATGAAGACGACTTTGCCGTCTCGACGGGCAACGCCCCGACCTTCCTGGTCGAGGCGTTCGACGTCGACGGTGAAGTATTCGGGCGTTTTTTCCTTGCGTCGGGCCATGTGACTTTTCTCCATTGCCTCCGTACGGTGCCGAAGGCGCGAACCAAATTCGAAAGATCCGCATTGTAGCGAAAAGCAGAAGACCCGACGCGGAAAAAAAACGAAGCGGGCGGAATCAGAAGAAGCCGCGCTTCCCTTCGGCGAGACTCACGAAGATGTTCTTCACCTGCGAGTAGTGTTCGAGCATCATCTTGTGGGTTTCGCGACCGATGCCCGAGCGCTTGTAGCCGCCGAACGGGGCGTGCGCGGGGAGTTCGTTGTAGGTGTTCACCCACATGCGGCCCGTGCGCACGTCGCGCGCGACGCGCATGGCGCGGTTGATGTCCTGCGTCCAGACGGCGCCGCCCAAGCCGTATTCGCTGTCGTTGGCCATGCGGACCACTTCCTCTTCGGTGTCGAACGGAATCGCCACGACGACCGGCCCGAAGATTTCCTCCTGCGCGACGCACTGGTCGTTCTTGACGTCGGCGATGAGCGTGGGCTGCATGAAGGCGCCCGATTCAAGGCCCGGCACCTTGGCGCGTTCTCCGCCGGCGAGGATGCGCGCGCCGTCCTTCTTCGCGATTTCGACGTAGCGAAGAACGCGTTCGACCTGCGCCTCGTTGATCTGCGCGCCCATCTGGGTGGCGGGATCCATGGGATCGCCCACCTTCACGGCCTTGAAGGCTTCGGACAGACGCTCGAGCACTTGGTCGTAGATCTTGCGCTCGATGAAGAGGCGCGAGCCCGCACAGCAGACCTGACCCTGATTGAAGAGAATCCCGATCTGCACGCCTTCGATTGCACGTTCGAGATTGCAGTCGGCAAAGAGGATGTTCGCGGATTTGCCGCCGAGCTCGAGCGTCGCGGGAATGAGACGGTCGGCCGCAGCCCTGGCGACGTCGACGCCGACTTCGGTCGAGCCCGTGAAGGCGAGCTTGTCAAAGCCCGGGTGCTTGAGCATCGCGTCGCCCGCCGTGCGCCCCGAACCGGTGATGACGTTGACGACCCCCGCGGGAACGTGGCGGGAGATGATTTCGGCGAGGTGCAAAAGAGAGAGCGGGGTGGTGGAAGAGGGCTTGATCACGACCGTGTTTCCGGCGGCGAGTGCCGGGGCGAGCTTCCAGGCGCCCATAAGGAGCGGGAAGTTCCAGGGGATGATCTGGCCTACGACGCCGATCGGTTCGTGCAGGACGAGACTCATGGTGTCGTTGTCGATGCGCACGGCGCTCCCTTCTTCGGCGCGCAGGCAACCCGCGAAGTAGCGGAAGTGGTCGACCGAAAGCGGAACGTCGACGAGCGAGGTCTCGCGGATGGGCTTGCCGTTGTCCAACGTTTCGATCTTCGCAAAGAAGTCGGCCTCCTTCTCGAGGTCGTCCGCGATGCGCAGAAGAATGGCGGAGCGTTCCGCGGGCGAGGTCTTCGACCATCCGTCAAAAGCGGCGCGCGCGGCCTTCACGGCGCGGTCGACGTCATCCGCGCAGGCCGCGGCGACGCGGGCGAGCACTTCGCCCGTGGCGGGATTGCGCGTTTCCGTCGTCTTGCCGCCTTGCGCAGCCACCCATTCGCCGCCGATCAAAAGACCGTATTCCTTACGCAGTTCCATAGTGGTGTCCTCCAAAAGTGAAACGTGCGGCCGAAAAAAAAATGTGATTTCGATCAATGTTTCGGTCGCTTCTTTACGTTTGATTCTCTACCTGGTCCGTACGTTTGCGAATCCGCCAAAGGATGGAAATAGGGCGTAAGGGTTTTCTGTTAGGAGGGTGGTAGGCATGGCAAGAATCGGCTCTTGTCGAGAGGATATCGCCTAATACCCGACGAAAGGAGTAGGGAATATGAAAGGAGCGGCGATGTGCCGAATGGAGGTCCGACAATGAGGACGATTGGGCAAGGTTATGGAGAAGGCCGCCTTCGAAAGCCGAGCCGTCCTTTTCGGGAACGTTTTCGGCGAGAATGTTCTTGTCACGAACAACCGTCTGTTGCCGGGAGCGCCGACCATGGAAATCAGGGAAGTCAGAGAGAACAAAAAGCAATTTCTAGAACTTCTTCTCCTTGCGGACGAAGAGGAAGCCATGATCGACCGCTACCTCGGGCGCGGCACGATGTACGTGCTCGAGGACGAAGGCGTCAAAAGCGAATGCGTCGTGACGGACGAAGGATACGGCGTCCTGGAAATCAAGAACATCGCGACCGTTTCGAAGCATCAGGGCAAAGGGTATGCGCGGGCCCTGATCGAACACCTGACGCAAACCTATCGGGGGCGGTTCGCCGTGCTGCGCGTCGGAACGGGCGAGAGCCCGGCGACGCTTCCCTTCTACGAGAGACTCGGATTCGTGCGCACCTGCCGCATCAAGAACTTCTTCATCGATCACTACCCGCATCCGATCGTCGAGGCGGGCGTGCGGCTCGTCGACATGATCGTGCTTGAACGAAGACTCTGAGCCGCTCCTTCGGCCGCAAAGGGAGATCCGATCCGGCACCGGCCCGGCGCCGTGCCGAACGCCGGGCCGAAGACGCCGTCAGCGCAGTCCCAGCGCCTTTTCGACGTCCGAGAACATGCTGTCCATGGCTTTGACGCCTCCTTCGGCGAGGTACCAGGCGGCGGGCGTGAGGTAGACGATGCGGTCGTTCTTTTTCGCCCGCATGCGGTCGACCATTTCGTTGTTCAGAATGTCTTGAGCGAGCTTCGCGCCGGGACGGGCGATCGCCGAATCCCGGTCGAGGACGAAGAAGTAGTCGGGGTCGTGCCTGACGAGGAGTTCGAACGAGGCTTCGTTGCCGTGGTTCGCGTTGGCTTTTTCGGCGACGTTCGTGAAGCCGAATTCGTTGCCGATCAGCGAGCGGCGCGCGGCGTTGCCGAGGAGGTTCACGTGGCTGCTCGTCACGAGTCCGACGAGCGCCGTATGGCCCTTCGCTTTCTCACGAATGGCGGCGAGACGCTCTTCGAAGCGCCGGATGTCGGCCTCGGCCATTTCTTCCACGTCCTGCCCGAACACCTTGGCGACCAGGCGAAGGTTTTTCGCGAAACTCGCGAGATGGTGCTCTCGATTTCCACCTTCATCGCCAAGGGCGAGATCGAAGTGTCGCTCCCGAAGTCGGAAACGGCGGGAACCCCTGCGCAGCCGCAGCCGACCCTCGTACAGATCGATGAGGAGGGCGTTCTCCATTGGGCGGGCGAAGCGGTCGACTGGACGGCGCTCGACGGACGCATCGCCGCGCTCTCCCGGGACGAACGCATCGTTTTGCGGATCGACAAAGATTCGCGTTTTGAACATTTCATCCGCGTCATCGACCTTCTGAAAAAACACCGTCATGAAAACTTTGCCATCGCCGCGGAAAAAGAAGGCGCCTGACGAATCGCGAAAGGCCTTTTTCTTCGCATGCGGCGTTTATGCGCCGTTGCTGGCGCTTCTTACGACGCTGTCGACCGAGAACTTTGCGGGCGCCGGCACGCAGGCGACCGTCGCGCTGACCTTTGCGCAACTCACCGGGGGCGGCCCCGTGGCGCCCGCGGGAGACCGGAGCGTGTCGGACGCCGAACCGGTGCCCGAGCCCGTTGCGCAACCGGCGGAAGAAACGGCTCCCGAGCCGATCTCCGAGCCGGAGCCTGTTCCCGAACCCGAGCCGGAACCCGCCCCGGTTCGCGAACCCGAGCTGGAACCCGTGCCGGTCCCAGAGCCCGAGCCGGAACCCGTGCCGGAACCCGTGCCGGTTCCCGAACCGAAAGCGGCTCCGGTGCGCAAACAGGAACCCAAGCCCGTTCCGGAGGCGAGGAAAGAGGTGAAACCGCAGCCCGCCGCGAAAAAGCCGACGAAAAAAGAAGCGCCCAAGACCGTTGTGAAGAAAGCGACTTCCGAGAAGCCAAGTGAAACACGGCCTGATGCGACTCGGGAAGGGGCGACGTCGCCCGTACCTTCGAACGTTGCGCGGACCGGAGGTGCGACGGCAAGTCAACAGGGCGGCATCGCAACCATGGTCTACGGCGAAGTCCACGATCCGTTCCTCGCGGAAGTGAAGCGAAGTGTCGAGTCCGTACTCGAATATCCCCGAAAGGCCCGTGCCATGCGAATGGAGGGGACGGCGGTCGTGCAGTTTGTGATCGATGCGTCGGGACGTCTCGAGTCGCTGGAACCCCACAAGTCGGCCGGGAAGCCCCTGCTTGACAAAATGGCCCTCAAGGCCGTACGGCGTGCGCAAGGGCTCTGGTCCAAACCGCAGAAGACGGTGCGGCTTCGCTTCCCGATTCGTTTCGAGCTGCGGGGATGAGCAGGGAGAAGGTCGGCGCCGGACACCGAAGCCGGACGGAGTGCCTTCGGACGACCTTCGGCTTGCCGCAGTGCGCCGTTCCCGTGAGTCCCGGATGAAACCGGGCCTCCGAGAAGCCGGAGAGCTTGGATCCGGATACGGAAGAAACAAGAAAAATCCCGATTCGTCGTCGGACGCCGGGATTTTTTGGGTTTGATGGCGGCGGGCGTCGCCCTGCCGCCCGGGCCGTGGCCTTTAGCGGCGGGCGGGGAGATATTCCGAAGGATTGACGGCCTTGCCGCGCAGACGCACTTCAAAGCGGACCTGCGGGACGCCGTTGTTGGACCCCATTTCGGCGATCTTCTGGCCGGCCTTCACGCGGTCGTTCGTTTTCACGACGATCTTGCGGTTGTGGCCGTAGGCGGTCACGATGCTGTCGCTGTGCTTGATGATGACGAGGTTGCCGTAACCCTTGACGTTTTCGCCGACGAAGAGCACGGTGCCGGCGCCCGCGGCGACGACGAGGTCGCCTTCCACGCCGCCGATGTCAAGGCCCTTGCCGTTGGCGGAGAAGTCCGAGAGGATCTTCCCGTTGGCGGGCCAGATCATGCGCGTGCCGGGAACGGTCTTGGGAGGCTGCGGTGCGGGCTCTTCCTTGGCGGCGGGCTTCGTTTCGGAGGCGGTTTTGCCCGAGACCGGCGCAGCGGCCTCGGTTTCCTCGGCCGGTTCGGTGGAGGTGGGTTCGGGGGTGTTCGTCGAAAGATCGGTGATGCGGGACACGCGCACGGTCGGGTTCGCCGTCGTTACGGGTGCCTTCGTCGAGACGGGAAGGCGAAGCGTCTGACCGATGCGAAGCGCCGTCGGGTCGCTCACAGCGTTGAGGGTGGCCAACGCCTGCGGTTCAAATCCGTAGCGCAGTGAAATGTTGTAGAGCGTGTCGCCCGGGGCCACCGTGTGCACGCGTCCGGAGTCCTTGACGGACCCGGGCGCAAGAAGCGTCATCGCGCCCGTGCCGTCGGCCGTGCTCGAGAGAATCGGAGCGGCCGTGTCCTTGTCGTAGCTCGAACGGTCCACCATGGGGACGGTCGTCGTGTCCACCGTGGAGCAGCCCGCAACGAGGAGGGCGGCAAGCGCCGGCAAGGCGGTGTAAATCTTGTTTTTGCGCATCGTGCTCTTCCTTTTGTTCGAATCAAAGATGGCCGCCCACCCAGTCGTGAGCCATGGCGACCTGACGGTGGTTCGTCAGATCCGTCTGCAGGGGCGAGACGGAGACGAAGCCGTGCTGCGTCGCCCAGAAGTCGGTGTCTTCCGCGGCGTCGGCGGGCTTGCCCGCGGCGCCGAGCCAATAGATCGGAAAACCCCGGGGACTCATCTCGCAAATGACGTCGTCCGCGCAGCTGCGGCGCCCGAGGCGCGTGGCGCGGATTCCCTGAAGGCGGTCGAACGGCATATTGGGAATGTTCACGTTGAGAAGCACGGGACCGGCTTCGCGGTCGGCTTCGAGAAACCGTTCGACGACGGTTGATGCGACCTTGGCGGCGCTCTCGAGTTCCGCCCATCCCTTGTCGATCTGGGAGAATGCGATTGAGGGGACTCCGAAGAGATACCCTTCGATCGCCGCCGCGACCGTGCCCGAATACATGGTGTCGTCGCCCATGTTCGCGCCGCAGTTGATCCCCGAGACGACGAGGTCGGGACGTTCGTCGAGAAGCCCCGTGAGCGCAACGTGCACGCAATCCGAGGGCGTCCCCGAAACGACGTAGAGGTTGTCGCCGGGAATGTGCTCGACCGTGAGCGGACGGTTGAGCGAGAGCGAATTGGAGGCGCCCGAATGATTGTGCTCGGGCGCGACGATCGTGACGCGTCCGAAGCGCTTCATCGCGTCGGCGAGCGCACAGATGCCGGGCGCGCGATAACCGTCGTCGTTCGAAATGAGAATGTGCATGGGATGGTCGGAAGGGAAAATTTCTTTTCTCCGATTGTAGTACCGAGTGTTCCTCGGAAAGACCGTCGGAGAAGACTTGTTACGGCTTAACAAACTTTCTATTCCGAAGTCGTCAGCTGCGGCGCATCTTGAGCGGAATCGACTTCACGAAGTGCGTCATCTGCGAGACTTCCTCAAAGCCCGACTGCAGCAAGAGTTCGAACTGCTGCAGGTCGCTCGAGAGACAGTCGGCGGCGAGTTCTTCCATGCCGAGCGAATTCACGTAGGTCGTGACGAGGTCGACGAGACGCTGGCCGACGCCGAGCGGGCGCAGGTTTTGACGGATGTAGAGCGCGTCGAGATAGGCGATCGGGTAGGTCGAGGCCCCTTCCGTATATTCCTGGCGAACGGAGACCTGCGCGTAGGCGACCGCGTCGTCGTTTGCGAAGCACGCGAAGATCGCGGTCGAATCCGGATGGGTGAGGGCGTCCTTCAGAATGTCGTCGACCTGATCGCGCATGTCGACGGGCCAGGATTCCCGAACGAGAAAGCGAAGCGCCTGATAGTCGCCGGGGTGGCAACGGCGGTAGACGAACTTGGTGCGAAGCGGTTTGTTGGGAGTGTGGGCCATAGGCTCTCGAAGTGCGGATCCTGAAATGTAAGGAGAGACATTCTAACGAAAAGCGGCTCCGCCTAGGGGAGCCGCTCGGTGATTCGGGCGGCGCGAAGCCGCCCGGAAACGAACGCTTAGTCCTTGGACTTGTTGTTCTTGAAGACGATTCTCTCTTCGGTGTCGGCCGTCATCTGCGTGAGGATATCGTTCTGCAGATTTTCGGCGATCGCTTCGGCGCGGGCGAGGACCGAGAGGTTGAAGCGGTTGAGCTCGGCGTTGGCGGCCTTTTCGTCCGTTTTGACGAGTTCGAGGTAGCGCGCTTCAAACTGACGGCGTTCTTCGTCGATCGTGGCTTCGAAGTCGCCGTAGGCCTTTTTGACGATCGGGGCGAACTTCGGATAGTTCGTCATGGCGAGCGTCTGGACCTTGCGGTACTTCCAATAGACCGAACGGTTGTCGCAGTGGTCCGTGCCGAGGCCGTACTGCTCGGGAACGCTTTCAAGACCGTGGTAGAAGGGAACGAAGACCGAGAGGTCGGCCATGCCGAAGGCGACGTGCACGACTTCGCCGATGGCGAGCGGCAGATTCGGACGGACTTCCATCACGTGGGCTTCATACGTGCGGAAGACGCTGATCGGACGCCAGGGTTCGGCACCGTTCAGGTTTTCGCCGTACGGATCGTGCGGGGTGCCTTCATAGTGGTCGCGCATGATCGCCTTCATGTCGGCGAGCGAAACCTTCTTTTCGGGCTTGAGGTAGACGGCGAAGTTGCGGCCGTCGTCCACGGGCTGTTCGATCGAGGGGTTCAGGATCTTCTGCATGATCCAGACGCGCGGGTCGTTGTAGACGCGGTCGCGGCCGTCGTCGCGCGTGTAGGCGGCGGAGAAGTGGAAGGGGCCCTTCTTCGGGTCGTAGAGGCCCTTTTCCGCGGCGAACGAGACGAGCGTCGGGCTGGCGAGCTGGTTTTCGTTTTCGGGATCGTAGAAGCCGAGGCGTCCCTGGTTGCCCGAAGCGAAGTAGCTGTCGGCCGGGATGCGTTCGGCCATCCACTGATGGCCCGAGCCCGTTTCGAGATACCAGACGTCGTGCTGATCGACGAAGGCGACGCCGAAGCCTTCGCCCGCACCCTGCGTTTCAATGATCTTGCCGAGAAGGAGGACGCCTTCCTTGGCCGTGCGGCAGCGCGGCAGGATCACGTTCGGGATGTCGTCTTCGGTGATGCCCGAGGCCTTGTTGTAGGGGTCGAACGAGAGCGCTTCGTCGCTCGCGAAGATCGATTCCGTGCCCGTGAGGCCGAGGCCGGCTTCGTTGAAGCCGACGGCGCCGTGCAGCTGGGTCTTCCAGTTGGGAACCGTCGTGTAGCGCATGGCGTTTTCGGGAAGCGGATAGCTGAAGTCGTTCACGCCGCCGTGGGCCTTGCAGGAATAGACGCCCGACTGGCCGGTGACGGCCGGGTGAATGACGAAGTGCTGCGCCTTGAGGGACGAGCTGTCCGCGCTGCGCGCGACGAGGAAGGAACCGTCAACGGTGGCGTGTTCGCCGACGATGATGGTAGTGCACATGGGTTGGGTCCTCATGAAACGGCCGAACGGGTTGACAGGAAACGCCCGGCCGGGTTGATCACGCCGCACATTGTAGCGTGCGAAGGGCGTAATTACGAACGTTCTTTTTTCGGGGATTGTCCTGCAGGGGCGAGATCAGCCGAACCAAAAGCCAAAATAGAACGACCCCCGATGGGACGTCTCCCGTCGGGGGTCGTTGAGAGGTCTGGTTCAGACGGCGCGGTCGCGTCGTCCGAAGTCACACGTTAGAAGCGGTGGACCATGCCGACCGTGAATTCGTAGCCGCTCGGATCCGCATCAACCTTCTTGCTATCGGAGTTGACGCCCTCCATGCTTTCCTGCGTGTAACCGGTCATCGCGTAGACGGCCGTGCGCTTGCTGAGCGGATAGTCGTAGGCCGCAGCGATCGTCCAGCGGTTGAATTCGGTGTTGTCCTGGTTTTCCATGTCGCGATAAGCGACCTGGGCCTTGGCGACGCCGCCGCCGATCGGGTAGTTGACGCCGAGGCTCACGCCGTAACCGTCGACAAAACCATAGCCGTTGGCAGGTCCCGTGCCAAGCTTGTGGGCGCTCAGCGCCGAGCTCATCACGCCGGCGCGATTGAGTTCCTGATCCTTGAACCACTGACCGAAGGCGAGCACCTTGAGACCGTTGCCAAAGGTGTAGTTGCCGCCAAAGGTAAAGGTCTGGCCGTTGTCGTCGTATTTCGTGGCAGCTACGCGGTCGTTGCCGTACATCGTGGTGTCGTAGACGGCGACCATTTCGAGGGCACCCTGCTGATAACGGGCGGCCAGGGCGGCGTAGCGGTCAACGCCCGAGGAACCTTCGTCGGCGTTTCGTTCATAAGTCTTCGTGCTGTCGTTTTCGAAAGAATACATGCCGTAGAAGTTGAAGCCGGCCCAGTTCGGGGTCACGTAGGAAATGGCGTTGTCGACGCGCGTCCACATGGAGGCGGAGGCATGACCGGAGCCGAAGGCTTCGGTGTAGTTGGCAAAGAGCGGGTCGATCGCACGGAAGAGACCGTGCTGGCCGAGCGTGCTGCCGAAGACAGGCTGCAGACCGAAGGCGAGGTAGCCGAAGTCGCCCGTCAGGTTGATGTGGGCTTCACGACCGAAGAGACGGCCGCCCTGGTCGAGTTCGCCCGAATCCGACTTGATGCCAGATTCAAGAACGAAACCCACCTTCATGCCGTTGCCGAGGTCTTCCGAACCGCGCAGGCCGAAGCGGGAACCGAATTCACGGGCGTTTTCCATCGTGAACTTGCCGGAACCATCGACACCGGAGGCGTCGGGGTCGGCATAAACATAGGCGAGGGACGTGTCGATCAAGCCGTAGACTTCGACGTTGGCGGCGTAGGCGCTGCCGGCCATGGCGGCGGAGGCGACGGCGAGGGCGATGAGACTCTTTTTCATGATTGTAGTTTCCTTTTCGGATTCTGTTCTGAAGACGCAGAAGCGTCTCCGAAAAATCTAAGTTCCGGACGTAGGTCCGGCGCTGAAAAATGGGTGGACGGTTCCAGAAAAAGCCCGGTTATTCGCCGTGCTTCATCTTGAAAGAGACCTTGTGGCACTGGGCGCAGTAGTTGACTTCAGGCTCGTGCTGCATGTGGCAGAGCGTGCAGTCGCCGTTGTGCGGGGCTTTGTGGGGATTGATTTCCAACTTTTCGGTCTTCTTGGCGAGCTCGTCCCGATTGTGACACTGCAGGCAGGTCTTTTCGTCGGGATAGGCCGGGTTCTTGGCGTCGGGGCCGTGGCAGGACTCGCACTTGAGACCCTTAGCGGCGTGGCGGTCGGCGCCGAAGTCGGCGGCCTGGGCGCTGCCCGCGGCCATCACGACGGCCGAGACGGCGGAGAAGAGAAGAAGAGCAAGTTTGTTCATTTTCTCGGGGTCTTGGATGGTAAATACAGGGACGCCGCAAGGGAGCCGAAGCTCCCTTCGCGACGTTGTCAGACAGGATCCTGAGGATCCTTAAGCCTTATCGGCTCAGTTCGTGCCGCAGCCCTTGCAGGCATTGGCCGTACGAGCGGCGATGCGGCCGAAGATCATGCAGTCGGCGACGGCGACCGTGCCGAGGCGGACCATGCCGTGGACACCGCCCGTGACTTCGCCGGCGGCGTAGAGGCACTGGATCGGGTTGCCGCGGACGTCAAGCACCTGGGCCTGGTCGTTGATTTCGAGACCGCCCATGGTGTGGTGGACGCGCGGCCAGAGGCGAACGGCAAGGAAGGGGCCTTCGACGTTGGGCACGGCGTTCTTGAACATCATGCAGTTGAAGTCCGGATCCTTCTGATCCTTGATGTAGCCGTTGAAGGTGTCGTTCGTCTTCTTGAGGGCGTCGAACGGGATCTTCAGATCGTCGGCCATGGCCTTGAGGTCCGGATAGACCTTGATGACGCCGTTCTTGACGGCGCGGTCATAGAGTTCCTTCGTCATGTTCTTGCCGATGATGGCCGTTTCGGCGTTCTTCAGCGTCGTGTAGATGACGGCGGGGTGACCCATGGCGACGATGGCGTCGGCGCGGACCTTGCGGTTGCCCGATTCCTGGATGAAGCGCTGGGCGTTGGCCGGGTCGATCATCGGGCCGTAGCCGATGGCGGATTCCACGAAGAGCGGAGCAAGACCGAAGCCCTGTTCGTCGGGCGAGGTCCACGGCCCCATCTGGATCCAGTCCATGTGAATGGTGTTGGCACCGATCATCTGGGCTTCCTGAATCATTTCGCCGGTGGCGCCGGGGTGGTTCGTGGAACCGAAGGCTTCCGTGAGGCGCGGGTCGTGCGACATGCGCATCTTGACGTTCTGCGAGAAGCCGCCCGAAGCGAGGAGCACGCCCTTCGTGGCGCGGATGTACGTGACCTTGCCGGACTTTTCACGGCCATAGCGATAGTTGACGCGGGCCTTGACGCCGAGAACGCAGTTCTTGTCGTCGACAATGATTTCGTCGACGATCGTGCGCAGGCGCGGTTCGATGCCGTATTCCTTCAACTTGGCGAGCATCGGGTTGATGAAGCCCGAACCCGAGTTGTTCGTCACGGCGTGGGAGCGCTTGACGGAGTGACCGCCGTGGAAGGTGACGGCCTTGAACTTGACGCCGATCTTGTCGCGCAGCCAGTAGAAGTTTTCGACGGATTCGTCGGCGATGCGGCGGGCGAGCGAGGGATGCGCAATGCCGCCGCCGGCCTTCAGAATGTCGCTGTAGAGGAGATCGGGATTGTCTTCGATGCCTTCGGCCTTCTGCATGTCCGTGCCGGCCGCAGCGACGGCGCCGCCGTTGATGATGGAGTTGCCGCCCGGGCTCGGCATCTTGTCGACGACCATGATTTCATTGGCCTTCATGCCGAGGCCGTGGGCTTCGAGAGCGGCGGCGAGGCCGGCAAAGCCCGTGCCGATGATGAGGAAGCTCGTGGTTTCGTCCCACTTGGCGGGAACCTTCGTGCTCGCGAACGCGGCGATGGGCGAACCGGCGAGAGCGGCCGCACCGAGCGTGGCGCCGCCGAGGAAGGAACGACGGGAAAGAACCGACATGGTTTGTCTCCTTTTGAGTGATCGAAAGAGGTGTCTTATGAGAACAGCGGAAAGTCTAAGGAGAGTCAATCCTTTCTAACTACCCAACTGCTTGGGTGTGACTTTTGGGCGTTAACCCTAGGTTGGGTTGTTTTCTTTTAATTGTGTTGGTAGTCCTACTCTTTCAAGGGTTTGGAATTGTGGCATTCTTACGCGGAAACATTGATTTTCAGAGAGAGCCTTTTTCTATATAGATCGGAAGAGCGTCGTGTAGGGAAAGAGTGTAGATCTCGGTGGTCGCCGTATCATTAAAAAAA
>ENA-UPSX01000176-UPSX01000176.1-human-gut-metagenome-genome-assembly--contig:-NODE-176-length-17242-cov-40.177687_pt1 | contig 17242 bp, 17 predicted proteins | sample MGYA00250045_ERZ773367 | MGnify/ENA primary metagenome ERZ773367 (study PRJEB29103, sample SAMN06112033) | human gut metagenome | biome: human gut; feature: ankylosing spondylitis patient; material... | reverse complement strand
GTCTGCTGGCCGGTATGAAGGTGGACTGCGTCTGCCCCCACGGCTACCGCCCGGCGGCGGATGTGCTGATGTTCGCCCACAGGTACGGCAGTGCCTTCCGTCTGCTGGAAGACCCCGCCGAGGGCGTCCGGGATGCCGACGCGGTAGTGACGGCCATCTGGAACACCGCCGCCCCCGGGACCACCGAGAGCGAGAGCCGCCTGCGGGATTTCGCAGGCTTCCAGCTCACCAGCACCCTTCTGAAGGCGGCAAAGCCGGACTGCATGGTGCTTCACGGTCTGCCCGCCCACCGCGGCGAGGAGATCTCCACCGCCGTCTTTGAGGCCCACGCGGACGAGATCTTTACCGAGGCGGAAAATCGGCTGCACGTCCAGAAGGCTGTGCTGGCCGTGCTGCTGGCAGGGAAATAAAAAATACAAGAAGGGGCTGCTGCAGCAGCCCCTTCTTGTTCTTACGATTCAGGCGGTTCAGGCCGGGGTTCGGGTGCGGACGGCACGGCTCTGGCGGTACTCGCGGGGGCTTTGGCCGTAGCGCTCATGGAACAGGCGGTAGAAGTAGCTGGTGTTCTCGTAGCCGACGTAGGTGATGATCTGCTGGATGTTCCAGTCGCTGCGGCGCAGCAGACGGGCGGCCGTCTCCATCCGATGCTTCTGGAGCAGCTCCTTGTAGGTGCGGCCGGTCTGCGCCCGGACGCACTCGCTGACATAGGCCAGCGAGACGCCGTAGCTGCGGGCCACATTGGAAAGGCTGGCCTCGCGGTAATTCTGGGTGATCTCATCCAAAGCCGCCTGCACCAGCTCGGTGCGGCTGACGGCCGCGCCGTGGGCTTCCAGCGGGAATTTCTTGGTATCCATAGGTATCCTCCGTTGCGGCGCGGCCCGCCGGGAGACAAGGGGATGTCGGAGCCGGGCCGCGCTCAGGTCTCACAAGCGCCCCCTTTGGGAGGCTTCTGCTTATAATACGACACAGCGTGGCCGGAAATTGCACCAGAGGGGAAAAATCCCCAAAATTTTTCAGACGGAGTTTCGGCGCACAAACAAAAGCTGCCGCTCACACCCGGGCAGCAGCTTTTCAGGAAAAGAAAAAGAGGAAAACAGAACTCAGAACATATTCTCGTGGTGATACCGGCCGGTGCGCAGGAATTCCACCCACTCGGCGACGTTCACAGCGTGGTCGCCGATGCGCTCAAGGTACTTGATGACCATCAGCACATCGAGGGCAGCGTCGATCTTTCCGGGGTCGTCAGCGATCTCCGCTGCCAGCATCCGCTTGATGCTGTTGAAGTCGTAGTCCACGGCATCGTCGGCCTCGATGACGGCCTTTGCCGCCGCCTCGTCCTCTGCCGCAAAGGCGGCCATGGCGTCGTTCAGCATCTTGTGGGCTTTCCGGCCCATCTCGATGCTCCTGCTCACGGCGGGGTCGCCCGCCTTGCGGACACCGGCCAGATGGGGCACGATCTCCGCGATGTCGGCGGCGTGGTCGCCGATGCGCTCCACGTCCGTCACTACTTTCATGGCTGCGGAGATAAAGCGCAGGTCGCTGGCCACCGGCTGCTGGCGGAGCAGCAGGGTCATGCAGCGATGCTCGATTCCCCGCTCCATCCGGTTGACCTCAGAGTCGCCCTTGATGATCTCCTTTGCCCCCTCGGCGTCAGCCGTGCAGAGGGACTCCAGCGCGTCCTCCACCGCATCGGCGGACAGCTGGCCCATCTTGGCCAGCGAAGCCTTCAGGGCCGCGAGGTCGGCGTCGTACTGTGTGCGTGTGCTCATATCGCAAACCCTCCTTTTTAACCGAAGCGGCCCGAGATGTAGTCCTCGGTGCGCTTGTCCTTCGGGGTGCTGAAGATCTCACTCGTGGGGCCGCACTCCACCAGCTCGCCCAGCAGGAAGAAGGCCGTGCGGTCGCTGATACGGGCTGCCTGCTGCATATTGTGGGTGACGATGACCACGGTGTAGTTCTTCTTCAGCTCGCTCATCAGCTCTTCGACCTTCATGGTGGAGCCGGGGTCGAGGGCGCTGGTCGGCTCGTCCATCAGCAGCACTTCCGGCTTGACCGCCAGTGCCCGGGCGATGCACAGGCGCTGCTGCTGGCCGCCAGAGAGGCCCAGCGCGCTCTTCTTGAGGCGGTCTTTCACCTCGTCCCAGAGGGCAGCGCCCCGCAGGGAGCTTTCCACCAGCTCGTCCAGCTCTGCCTTATTGTGGACGCCGTGGAGCTTAGGGCCATAGGTGATGTTGTCGTAGATGTTCATGGGGAAGGGGTTTGCCTTCTGGAAGACCATGCCCACGCGGCGGCGCAGGTCGGTCAGCTGCATCTCCTTCGAGAAAATATCCTCGCCCCGCAGCCGGACATCGCCCTCGATCCGGACATTCGGCACGAGGTCGTTCATCCGGTTCAGGGTCTTCAGAAAAGTGGATTTGCCGCAGCCCGAGGGGCCGATGAGGGCCGTGATCTCTTTTTCGCCCACATCCAGCGAGATGCCCTTGAGGGCCTTGAAGTCGCCGTACCAGAGGTTCAGGTTCTTGGCCGAGATGACCGGCGTATTGTTATCCATAAAATATGACCTCTTACTGTTTCTGTTTCAGCTTTGTTTTTGCCAGACGGGCTGCAAGGTCGATGAGGAGCACCAACACCAGCAGCACCGCACCGATGCCCCACGCGGAGGCAAAGTCGCCGTCCTCGAAGGCCCGCAGATAGAGCAGGACCGAGAGGGTCGCGCCGTTGGAGGTGTACGCCTTGGCGACGCTGCCCGCGATGACCTCCGCCGCACCTGCGGTGAAGAGGAGGGCGGCGCTTTCGCCCACGATGCGGCCCACAGCAAGGATGCAGCCGGTGACGATGCCGTCGATGCTGCACGGGAGCACGATGGTACGGATGATGTGCCACTTGCCTGCGCCGAGGCCCATTGCACCCTCACGGTAGCCCTGCGACACCGTCTTCAGCGACTCCTGCGTCGTGCGGATGATGGTGGGCAGGTTCATGACCACCAGCGTCAGACTGCCGGAGAGCAGGCAGGTCTTGAAGCCCATGGTCTGGGCGAAGACCAGCATGCCCACAAGGCCGTAGATGATGCTGGGGATGCCCGCCAGCGTCTCATTGGTGAACTCGATGACCTTGATGAGCTTCCGGTTGGAGGCGTACTCGGTCAGGTAGACCGCCGCGCCCACGCCCAGCGGAAGCACGATGAGCAGGGTCAGCAGGATGACATACAGGGTGTTGAGGATGGCGGGCAGGATGCCGTCGGTGCCCTTGAGGACGCTGGCGGTGGTGGAAAGGAAATTCCAGTTGATGTGGGGGATGCCCCGGATGAGCACCAGCCCGATGACGCCCGCCGTCAGGGCGATGACCAGCACCGCCGCAGCCCAGACCGCCGCCGTCAGCGCGATGTTCCACGCACGGCGGGAGGGGGAACGATCACGTTTCATCCTTGTTTCCTCCCTTCAGCACAGCGTTGAGCAGCACATTGATGGCCATGATGAAGACGAACAGCACCAGCGCGATGCTGAACAGCGCCTGTTTCTGCAGGCCGCTGGCGTAGCTCATCTCCTTCGCAATGGCCGTAGTCAGGAAGGTGACGCTGCGGAAGAGGCTGTCCGGCATATTCGGGCTGTTGCCGGCCACCATCATGACGGCCATGGCCTCGCCGATGGCGCGGCCGATGCCCAGCACGATGCCCGCTGCGATGCCGCTCTTTGCCGCAGGGATGCTGATCTTGAACCATGTTTCGGTGTCCGTAGCGCCCAGCGCGAGGCTGCCCTGCTCATACTCCGGCGGGACGGCGTTGAGGGCCGTCACCGACACCGAGACGATGCTGGGCAGGATCATGATGGACAGCACCACGATGGCCGACAGCAGGCAGGCACCCGAGGCCTTGCCGAAGGCTTCTGCCACCGCAGGCACCAGCACCTGCATCCCCAGCAGACCGAACACCACGCTGGGGATGCCGCTCAGCAGCTCCACCGCCGTGACCACGACGTTCCGCACGCCGGGCGCAGCGGCCTTCGAGAGGAACACCGCCGTCAGCAGGCCCACCGGCACGCCGATGAGGGACGCACCCAGCGTGCCGTAGATGCTGGAGAGCACAAAGGGCAGGATGCCGTACTTTGGCTCGGCGGCCGTGGAGGCCCACTCGGTGCCGAAGAGGAACTTCAGCGGGCCGATCTTCCCGATGGCGGGCAGACCCGACAGGAACATATAAACCGTAATGACAGCCACACAGCCCACCGCGAGGATGCCGCAGAGAAAGAAGATGGCATTCATGAGGGCCTCCAGCCACTGGGCCGGAGTGCGGGGCAGCTCAAACTTTTTCATAAAAACACCTGAGCGTTCGTGCTCAAAATCACTCGTTCACCGGGACAGCGCCAGCGGTGCGGATGAGGTCGGCTGCGTCAGCGCTGGCAGCGAAATCGAAGAAGGCCTGAGCCTGAGCGGAGAGGGTGACAGAGTCGTTGGTGACGAAGACGAAGGGACGCTGCACCTCGTAGCTGCCATTCTTGACGGTCTCCTCGCTGCACTCCACGCCGCCGACGGTCACAGCCTTGACGGTGTCACCGACAGCAGACAGGGAAGCGTAGCCGATGGCCAGAGGATTGGCCTCCACAGCGCTGATGACAGCGCCGGTAGCGGTCAGCTCCTGTGCATACTTGCAGGAGTCCTTGACGTCCACGATGCTCTCGAAGCCGTCGCGGGTGCCGGAGCCAGCCTCGCGGCCCACCAGAACGATCTCGCCGTCGTCGCCGCCGACCGCAGACCAGTTGGTGATCTCGCCGGTGAACATCTGCTTGAGCTGATCGACGGTCAGATCCTCGACCTTGCTGCTCTTGTTGACGATGATGGCGATGCCGTCCAGAGCCACGGTGGTGCCGGTGACGCCGGTCTCCTCTGCCTTCAGAGCACGGGAGGACAGGCCAATGTCCAGCGTCTTATCGGTCGCGCCGGTGATGCCTGCGCCGGAGCCGGTGGGGTCATAGCTGACGGTGACGTCCGGCTCGATCTCGGCGAAGCCCTCGGTCAGAGCAGCGATGACGTTCTTCATGGAGGTGGAACCGCCGGTGGCCACATTGCCGGACAGGGCAGCGCCGGAAGCGGCAGACTCCGCAGTGCTGGAAACGGCTGCGGAAGAAGCAGCGGCAGAAGAAGCTGCACCGCCGCAGGCGGTCAGGGCAGCAGCAGCGGCAGCAGCGCCGCAGATGGACAGGAACGAACGACGAGTGATCTTTTTCATAATGAATATCTCCTTCGGATGGGCCGGCCCTTCGCTCTGGCCGGGATGTGTTTCCCTTTTTCTTATTCCCTGTTGTCTCTCTTGGAACGTCTTTATTGTAGCGCGCCGCCCATCCTGCTGCGACCATGCCGGCGCAAAATGCAGGTAAAGCTTTGCGCTGCTGTTTTGCCCCACTGTCATCCTCTGGTAAAGTCTGCGTGGAAAGCATAGCAGTTGATTTTACATTTCCGGTCAAACTGTCAAAAATAACCGCTGACCTTTGTGCATCCCGCCCAGCGGAGGGTGCAAAAAAGGCTGCTCCACCCTCCGTGAAGCAGCCTTTTGCGCTCTCTTTCCTTAAAAAAACTTTTCTTCTGCGCCGTCCGGGCGGTAGAGCCGGACGTATTTCCGCCACTTGTCCTCGCCCATGACCCGGCTGTAGCAGTCGGCCAGCGCCTTGTTGGCCTCCCCGGCCTCCATCACGCCGCCCTCGGCGGGCAGCACCAGCACCCGGAACCATGCATCGAAGAGATGCTCCGTCCAGCCGGTGTCAACGGCCCCGCAGCGGGCGTAGAAGCCCAGACGGCGGACGGCCATCGCCCCGTCGTCCGCCTTTTCAGGGCACTCGGCCTCGATGAGGATGGCCTTTGCGCCCTCCTCGTGGGCGGGCAGAGCGGCCAGCAGCTTTGCGCCAATGCCGGTGCTGCGGTAGGCGGGCAGGACGGAGAAATAGTCCAGCTGGCTCACCTCGCAACCCGCAGGCTGCACCATCAGCAGGTAGGACACCAGCGTGTCCTCCGCGAACACGCCCCATGTGTGGGCCATGCCGGCAGCCTCGCTGTTCAATATCATGCTCAGAGGCTTCAGTTCGCTGGGCGGGAAATCGCGGCGCATCTCGTCCAGATACACCCGCGTCAGCTCGTCGGCGGTGAGTTTTTTCCAAGTGAGGTTCTGGGGCTTCATATCGAGTTTCCTTTCCTGTTAAGATAAAAAATACCGCCGTGCCGGGCACTGAGGCCCGATCCCGGCGGCGCTGCATCTGATGTTTTACAGCTGCTTGCGCAGGGCGTCGTACACGGCCTGCACATCGCCCTTGATGACCACCTGACAGGCGTTCTTGGACGGGCGAATCACGCCCTCTGCACCTGCGGCCTTGGCTGCGGCCTCATCCACGGAGGCATAGCTGTGCACCTCGAAGCGGAGGCGGGTGGCGCAGTAGTCCACTTTGATGATATTCTCCCTGCCGCCGAGGGCTTTCAGGATGCCGGAGGCCATCGTCTCGCTCTCGGCCGAGGTCATGCTGGGCGTCTCCGCCCCGCCGTTCTTATGGGCGTGGTAGTACTTGCGGCCAAAGTAAAAGCAGGCCATCGCCACCATCGCCAGAACGATCTTCACCGGCAGAGAGACCGGCAGGAAGGTAACGATGAGCGCAATGACGATGGCAGCGATCCAGCTATAAATATCCATTCCCAAAAACATACGATAATTCCTCCTTTGGGGAACACAGCGGCGGGCACTTCCGGCAGGAAGCGCCCGGGTCTGATCCGGGTACGACTCCATATTAACATACCGCCGGAAAAAAAGAAAGCCTTTTCGCACATCTTTCGCTCCGGGAGCTTGCATCCCGGGCCGGAATCGGGTACTATAAAGGCAGTATATCCCGAATACACGGAAGGAGCATCCTTATGGAATGGACTGATATTCGCCTGACCGTATCCAAAGCCGACGCCGAGGCCGCCGAGGCCGTGGCCACCATGATCGCGGAGGGCGGCATCTATATCGAAGACTACAGTGACATCGAAGAGCAGGTGGAGCAGATCGCCCACGTAGACCTCATCGAGCAGGAGCTGCTGGACAAGCCCCGGGACACCGTCATCATCCATATGTATCTCGAGCCGGGGGACTCCCCGGTGGAGACGCTGGCCCTCATCGCGGCCCGGATGGAGGCCGCAGGCATCCCCTACACCTCCGAGACCGAGGGCGTGGAACAGGAGGACTGGCAGAACGGCTGGCGCAAGTACTACCACCCGATGGACGTGGGCCAGCGCCTCGCCGTCGTGCCCTCGTGGCAGGACTACGAGACGAGCCGCGTCAAGCTCATCCTCGACCCGGGCCTCGCCTTCGGCACCGGCGGCCACGAGACGACCAACCTCTGCCTTGAGGTGCTGGACGAGCGGGTCAGGGGCGGCGAGCGGGTGCTGGACATCGGCACCGGCAGCGGCATCCTCGCCATCGCAGCTCTTAAACTGGGGGCAGCCGCGGCCGAGGGCGTGGACATCGACCCCGTGGCCGTCCGCACGGCCGGAGAGAACGCCGCCCTCAACGGCGTGGCCGACAAGCTGACCGTTCTCGTGGGCGACCTGTCCGACAAGGCCAGCGGCAAGTACGACATCATCACCGCCAACATCGTGGCCAACGCCATCATGGCGCTGGCCCCCGCCGTCCCCGGCCTGATGGCCGACGACGCCGTCTTCATCGCCAGCGGCATCATCGACAGCCGGAAGGATGAGGTCATCGCCGCGCTGGAAGCTGCCGGCCTCGCTGTGCTGGAAGTGAAGGAGAAGCGCGGCTGGGAGTGCATCGTCTGCAAGAAGGCGTAAAATTTTTTAACGGGCTTGCCCTCTCCGTCATTGCTTACGCAATGCCACCTCTCCCAAAGGGAGAGGCTCAAAGCCTCACCGCCGCGTCTTTGGCTCTCCCTCTGGGAGAGCTGTCACCGAAGGTGACTGAGAGGGCAAGGACGCTCAGGAGGAACTATGCCGCACCGCTATTTTACCACCGAGATCTCCGACGGCACTGCCGTGCTGCGGGGGGCTGACGCCCACCATCTCTCCCGCGTCATGCGGGGGAAGCCGGGGGACACCGTCATCCTCTGCGACGGCAACGCCGTGGAATACACCGCCACCATCACCGGCTTCGGCGACGAGACGGTGGAGTTTTCCGTCGAGCCGGGCTATCCCAGCGCTGCCGAACCCACCGTGGACGTCACCCTGCTGGTGGGCTACCCCAAGCAGGACAAGTTGGAGCAGGTCATCCGCCACGGCGTCGAGCTGGGCTGTGACCACTTCATCCCCTTCTTCAGCCGGTATTGTGTGGCCGCGCCCAAAAAGGAGGAGCAGAAAAACGAGCGCTACAACCGCATCGCCTTCGAAGCCGCCAAACAGTGCGGGCGGGGGGTGCTGCCGGATGTAGCCCTGCCGCTGCCCAACTTCGGCGCAGTCTGCCGCAGCCTCGGGCAGTACGACCTTGTGCTCTTCTGCTACGAATGCGGCGGCGCACCCCTGCGCCAGCTGCTGGCCGAGGCAAAGCCCGCCGACGGCCAAAAGCGGAAGATCGCCGTCATCACCGGCGCAGAGGGCGGCTTTGCCGCCGAGGAAGCCGAGATGGCCGCACAGGCCGGGGCAAAGACCGTCGGCCTCGGCCCCCGCATCCTCCGCTGTGAGACGGCCCCGCTGGCCGTCGTCTCCGCCGTCATGACCCTGACGGGAAACCTCGAATGATATGCAGCAAGAAGGGCGTCCCGCCGCGGCAGGACGCCCTTTTTCTTTATCTTGTTTCTGCATCCCGCAGAGCCTTTTTGATGGTCAGCAGGTTCTGGGGACTCATGGAGAAACTGCGCAGGCCGAGGCGGAGATACTGGGTGGCGTTGACGGCGTTGCCGACGGCAAGGCCGCAGATGGTCACAGGGATGTCGGCCTTTTTCGCGGCGTCCACCACCATGGCGATAAGCTTTTTCATGGCCGGGCTGGCGGGGCGGTAGTAGTGCTCGGCAATGGCCAGCTCCCGGCTCACGGCGTGGGTGTACTGGGTCAGGTCGTTGGTGCCGATGACAAAGAAGCGACAGCCGTGGGCCGTAAAATCCTCTGCCGTCAGACAGGCGGCAGGGATGCTGAGCATGACGCCGAAGGGCACATCCGGATCGAACTCCTCCCCCCGCTCCGTGAGCTTGCGGCGGCAGTGGTCCACCACCTGCATGGCGGAATCCCAGTCCTCGATGTCCGTCACCATGGGGAACATGACCCGCAGGGGGCCTTTGGCGGCAGCCCGCATGAGGGCACAGATCTGGACTGCCATCTGGGGCAGGTTGCGCAGGCTGCTGCGGATGCCCCGCAGGCCCAGCTTGGAGGACTGGACACCCTGATAGGCGTCTGCCATCGTGCGGTCGGCACCAAAGTCGAAGGTGCGCACCGTCACCATCTTTCCCTTGGCGGCGGCGAGGCAGGAGGTATAGAACAGATACTGCTCCTGCTCGTCCATGGCGTGGCCGGGCAGCATCATGTAGCTGCTGCGCAGCAGGCCCACGCCGGACGCTCCGGAGCTCATGGCCGTGCCCACATCCTCCGGGCCGAAGCAGTTGGCCAGAAGCTCGAACTCCTCGCCGTCCCGGGTGCGGTTGGGCAGCTCCAGCTGCGCGTTCAGCTCCTCGTTCTGGCGCTGCAGCTCGCAGATGCGGGTGATGGCGCTCTGGCGGGCGGCGGCGTCCGGGTCAAGGATGCACTCACCCTCGGTGGCGTTCAGGATGACCTCGCGGCCATCGCAGTCCTCGAGGAAGTCCCGGCCCACCTGCGTGATGCCCGGGATGTTCAGCGAGCGGGCGATGATGGCTGCGTGGCTCTGGCCGCTGCCCTCGGCGGTGATGAGGCCGAGGATGCGTCCCGGCGGGACGCTGAACAGGTCGGTGGGCATGAGCAGATCCGACGCGATGATGACCGGATGGTCGAGGGCCAGCCAGCTGCGGGGGCGGCGGCAGAGGATGTTGGTGATGCGCTGGGTCACGTCGAGGATGTCCACGCTCCGCAGCTGCATATAGGCGTTGTCCTTCATGGCCGAGAGCTGGGCCGCATAGCGGCGGCCCACACGGTCCATCGCCTCAGCCGCACCCACACCGGCCCGGATCTGGAAGTTGACCTCATTCATGAAGCCCTCATCCTCCAGCATCATGCTCTGGAACAGAAAGATGGCCTGCTCGGTGGGGGCGGCGCGGTCTGCCATATCGTTCAGCTCCTTCTGAGCCAGCTGAATGGCATCTTCCAGCGCCTGCTTTTCCTGCTCGGGATGGAACGGCCCCTCGCCAAAGACCAGCGGTGGGCGCTCAAGACGGCTCACCTGCCCCAGTACGAGGCCGGGCGAGGCGGTAAAACCCTTATATACCTTCATCTTTCCATTTCCTCCGACGGCACCCTGCCGGTCAGCGCCCGGCAGACCAGTGCCTGCAAAAAGGTGTTGGGCAGCAGCGCAGCCCGCGCGGCCTGTGCCGGGCCTGCCTCGCCCTCGAACAGCGGCCCGAAGCGTGCAAGACGCCAAAAGTCGCATTTTGCAAGGAATGCTTCTTCTAAGCTGCGGGTGGTATAGTAGGGGGCAGGGTCCACGCCCACATCCTCGGCGACGGCTTCCAGCGGGGCCAGCTCGGCATCCGAGAGCTTCGCCAGCAGGAGGGCAATGTCCGCCGTCAGGGTGGAGGGGTGCTTCTCCCGCACCTCCTTCTGGACGGCCTCAAAGGCTGCATGGAATGCGGCGGCGTCCGCGCTGCTCCCGGCCCCGCTGTCCACAGCGTAGGCACAGCCGCGCAGCCGCCCGAAGGCCCGCAGGGTATCGTGATAGCCCAGCTCGATGTTCCGCCGGGCGGTGGCGGGGTCGAAGTGAAGGATGTCGCCCAGCTCCCAGTAGCTCCGGATAAGGGTCGTGGGCAGGCCGGTGCGGTTGGGGCGGGTGATGCCCACGCCCTCAAGGTCCACGCAGACCAGCTCCTCCGCCCCCATCTTCTGGGCCAGCGCCGTGGGCATATTGTCCCGGTAGCCGCCGTCCAGATAGGAAACGCCGTCGATGGTGTGGGCGCGCAGGGCCGGGAAGCAGGCCGCCGAGGCCAGCAGGTAGTCTTTCACCTTTCCCTCCGGGATCTCTTCCAGCGGAAGCTCCCGGGCCTTGAGCGTCTTCTGCTCCACCGTGACGAGGCCCAGCCGGATGGGGCTGCGGCGGAGGGCCTCCTCGTCCAGCACCCGCTCCACGATCTCTTCCAGCGGGGTGACGTCCATGCCGCCCTGCGTCACGGCGTCCTTGAGAAAGGCGTGCAGCTCCGGCAGGGGCGCGTCCTCGGCGGGCAGCTCTATCACATCCTGACTGCGGATGGTGAGCCACATATCCCGGGCCGTCTCGTAGAGGTCGAGGGCGAACATCGCACCGTTGAGGCTGCCCACGCTGGTGCCCGTGATGATCTGGGGCCGCCAGCCCAGCTCGGTGAGCGCCCGCCAGACGCCCACCTGATAGCTGCCGCGTGCACCGCCGCCTGCCAGCACCAGCGCCCTTATGGGGGTATTGTTCTGCGCCATATCTGCCGCCTCCTTTGATGCGTTCCGGTTTTTCTAGATTATAGCATATTTCCCGGGAGATTTCTCTCTGTTTTTGTAACAAAAAATATGCTATAATAAACTCACTTTGCCAGAACGATTCAGGAGGACCACAGATGCACCGCAAACAATGGATATTCGACATGGACGGCACCCTCACCGACAGCATGACCGTGGTGTGGCAGGGCGCACCGCTGGAGCTGCTGCGCCGCTATGGCCGCGAGGCCCGGCCCGGCATCCACGACGTCCTTCTGAGCATGGGGATGGTGGAGGGGGCGGAGTATCTCATCCACACCTACGACCTGCCTCTCACCCTCCGGGACTACGAACCCGCCATGCGGCAGGTCATCCGGGACCTGTATCAAAAGGTCGAGCTGAAGCCCGGCGTCCGGGAGATGCTGGCCCGGCTGAAGACCGAGGGGGCGCGGATGTGCATCTGCTCCAACACATGGGCAGACCAGTGCGAAGAGGTCCTCACCCGGCTGGGCGTGGCGGACTATTTCGAGTTTTTCTGCACCGCACAGGGCGCGAAGAGCAAGGCCCACCCCGCCGTGTTCCATGAGGTGCTGGGCCGTCTGGGTGGCAGCGGCCCCGCCGACGCCGTCGTCTGCGAGGACGCCGTCTACGCCTCCCGCACCGCGAAGCAGTGCGGCTTCTACCTCATCGACATCGAGGATGCGTGCAGCGCTGCCGACAAGCCGGAATTGCAGCGCCTTGCCGACCAGTACATCTCCGACTGGACAAAGCTGGACTGGGAGGAGCTTTAAGAAGCCGTTTTATAGCAGGCTGCATTTTTATCGCAGACATAAACAGCAGTGGGGAGGCTCGTTCCGGGCCTCCCCACTGCTGTTTATTGAAACTGCTTTTCCAGATAATCCCGCAGCGCCGTCCGGGCCGCAGGCTCCCGTCCGCGCGGCACAGGGACCCTTGCGCCGCTCTGCATCCAGAACTCGCCCGCTGCCAGCTGGGAGACGGCCGCCAGATTGACTACATAGGAGCGGTGGAGCTGGATGAAGCGCTCATCCGCCAGCAGCGGCTGGGCCACCTGCGCGAAGGGGACCCGGACCGAGAGGGAGGGCACATCCTCACCGCTGGCGAGGTGGAAATGCACCACATGGTGGGTGCACTCGAGGTACTCGATGTCCGCGAAGGGCAGCACCCGCAGGCCCGACGCCGTGGCCACCGGGATGGCCGGGCCGTACTCCGGCTCGGTGGCCCGGGCCAGCAGGGCCATCAGCTGCTCGGGCGGGACGGGCAGCAGCAAATACTGCATGGCGTCCACCCGGTAGGCGCTGTAGGCGTGGGCGGGCGTGTGGGCCAGAAAGGCCAGCGGGCCTCGCCGCCCCCTGCTGCGGAGCGCCGCCGCCGCCCGCAGCGACGCAGCGGCCGCCGTGCTGGGCAGCTCGATGAGGTACAGCTCGTACCGCTCTCCGGCGTCGTCCCGGGCCAGCAGGGCCTCCGGGCTGTCCAGTTGCTCGACGATGCAGGCATCGTCCCGCCGGGCATAATAGTCGAGGCACTGCCGCTCCACCCGGCTGCGGAGGACGCTGTCCGGGCTGCACACTGCGATATGGAAGATCAATTCAAAGCCCCCTTTCGGGCCTGCCGCCGGGTGCTTGCTTTTTCGGCCCGGTGGGAGTATCATTGCTGTAAAAAGCGCTATCGCAAAGATGCCGTTTTGACAGGCGCTATTTTTGAAAATTGCGATAAAAGGAGAAACTGCTATGGAAATGCCCCTCGTCAGCATCATCCTGCCGGTGTACAACGCCCAGAGCCATCTGAACCGCTGCCTTGGCAGCATCTGTACCCAGCAGTATGAGGACCTCGAGATCATCGTCATCAACGACGGCTCCAAGGATCAGAGCCTGCCCGTCTGCGAGGAGTTCCGCAAAAAGGACAGCCGCATCCTGCTGGTGGACAAGGCCAACTCCGGCGTGTCCGACACCCGCAACCTCGGCCTCAAGCTGGCCAGCGGCAGGTACGTCCAGTTCGTGGACAGCGATGACTACATCGCCCCGGACTACACAGCCCGGCTGGTGGAGGCGGCGGAGCGGTCGGGCGCCGACCTCGTCATCTCGCCCTACACCATGGTCATCCCCGCCGGGGCATCCAAGCCCGAACAGGTGCTGGAAAAGATCCAGGACGACCTCGGCGTCATGCACGTTGCCCGCCCGCCGGAGACGAGGGAATACGGCTTCCTGCCCGCAGGCGTCTACGACAAGGACACCTTCGCCCGCCGCCTGATGGACAAGCCTGCTTCGTATTTTTACAGCGTGCTCTGGAACAAGCTCTACCACCGCGACCTTCTCGCGGCCCACGACATCCGCTTTACCAGCGAGATGCGCTGGGCCGAAGACCTCGTGTTCAATATGCAGTATATCCAGTACGCCGAGGTCTTTGCGTCCATCCCGCAGCCCGGCTACTACTACGTCCAGAACCCCCAGAGCATCTGCCACACCCAGATCAAGCCCGCCACCCTCGTGCAGAACAAAATCCAGGTGTTCCGCTACTACAAAGACCTCTACACCCGCCTCGGGATGTACGAGGAGGTGCGTCCCCAGCTCTACAAGTTCCTCATCGACATCGCCGAGAGCACCTATCCCTCCGGCCCCTTCAAGAAGGTCATCGACGAGGCCAAGGCCTATTGGAAAGAGCACAAGGCCGAGCTGGAGCAGAGATCCTGACGGGAAACAAAAACGGGAGCGCCCCTGCGGGCCTCCCGCTTTTTTTATTTATGCCCCGATGGCGGCGCACTTCTTGGCCAGCCAGTCGCGCTCATCTTCGGTCAGGTGGGGAGCCAGCTTCTCGAAGACCTCGCGGTGGTAGGCGTTCAGCCAGTCCAGCTCGTCGCGGCTCAGCACGCCGGGGACGATGGGAGAGGTGGCGATGGGCACGAACATCACCGGACGGAAGGCGAGGAACTCGCCGTACTGGTTGGAGGCCTTGTGATAGCACTCCAGCTCGTTCTCGATGCGGATGCCCACGACACCGCCCTCGTAGACGCCCGGCTCATCGGTGACGATCATGCCGGGCTTGAAGACGGTGGTATTGCGGCCGTTCAGGGCGTGGGGGCCTTCGTGGACGTTGCCCACATGGCTGACGCTGTGGCCGGTGCCGCAGCGGTAGTTGATGAGGTGGCGCCACAGCGGCTCGCGGGCGATGGTGTCCAGCATATGGCCGTCGCAGTAGTCCAGCCAGACGGCCCGGGCGATGTCGATGTGGCACTGGAGCGTCCATGTATAGAACAGCCGCTCGTCCTCGGTCAGCTCGCCCAGCGGGTAGGTGCGGGTGATGTCGGTGGTGCCGTCCATGTAGGTCGCGCCGCTGTCCACCAGCAGGAAGCCCTTCTTCTCCAGCTTTGCGTGATCTTCCTCGGTGGCGTGGTAGTGCATCATGGCGGCGTTCGGGCCGTAGGCGGCGATGGTGCCGAAGCTCTCGGTCAGGAACTTGTCCTGTGCGCTGCGATATTTGTGGAGGAGCTCGTCGATGGTCAGCTCGGTCAGCTCCTCGCCGGCAGCCAGACGGTTCTCCAGCTCGATCTGGAAGCGCACCATAGCCACGCCGTCCCGGAGGTGGGCCTCGCGGGTGTGGGCCAGCTCGACTTCGTTCTTGACGCCCTTCATGGGCAGCAGGGGGTCGGCCTCATCCTTGACGGTGAGAGCCGGGTTGGCCTCCAGCGTCTGATAGACAGCATAGTTGACGGAGGCGGGGTCGGCCAGCACGGTCTGGGACTCGGTCTGAGCGGCGAGGAAGGAGAGCACATCGTCGTACTCTGCCAGCTCGACGCCGTTCTCCTTCAGCTCAGCCACTGCCTCCGCGCTGACGCGGGCGGTGTCGATGAAGAGGGTCGCCTTGTCCGGGGTAACGTAGCAGTAGGCCATGGCATAGGGGGTGCACTGGATGTCCATGGCGCGGAGGTTGAGCAGCCATGCAAGGTTGTCCAGCTTGCCCACAAGCTGTGCGGTGCAGTCCAGCTCAGAGAGCTTCGCACGCAGCTGGCCCAGCTTTTCGGCGGGAGAGAAGCCTGCATATTCCTTCGGCAGGATCCACGCCGGGGTAGCAGGCAGGGCGGGACGGCCCTCGGTCCACAGCTCGTCCTCGAGATCCAGCAGCTTGATGGTGCCCTTCTTTGCGTCCAGCTCTTTTTGCAGGCTGCGCACCAGACCACAGGAGGCCGTCAGGCCGCAGAGGCCCAGCTTGCCGCCCTCGGGCAGGACTTTGGCACAGTACTGCTCGGCGGTAGGCACATCCGGCTCCCCCATCCGCATCAGCTGGATCTCAGTACCCGCAATTTCCTTCTCGGCCTGCACAAAGTAGCGGCCGTCCGCCCAGACGGCGCTCTCGGTCATGGTCACGACGAAGTTGGAGTTCTCGCCGTGGAAGCCGGAGAAATAGGTCAGGGCGGTGTAGTGGTCCGGCATATACTCGCTGGCGTGCGGGTCGCCCACCGGAATGAGGTAGACGTCCACACCATTTGCCTTCATGGCCGCGCGCAGAGCGGCCAGACGCTCAGGAACGGTATTCATGCTCATATCAAAAAAGCCTTCTTTCTTTGTTCTGCCGGAAAAACGCCCGGCGGCGATGATCTGCCGGGTCTATTGTATCATTCTGCGCCACAGAATGCAATTCGTGGGCATCATTTTGACTTTTTGCCGCGTTCCGTGTATCCTAGGGCCATAGACTTATTGAATGGAGGCGTTCTTATGGCATTTTCCATCATTATGCTCGCCTGTCTTATCGTCTGCGTCGGCATCGATTATCTGAGCCTGAAGCGCATCGACCAGAACGGCGCTCTGCTGGGCGTCACACTGCCGCCGGACGCCGCCGCCCTGCCCGAGGTGCAGAGCATCGTGCAACAATATCTGCGCTGGTTGCGCATCATCTGCCTGCTCTGCGCCGCCGGGGGAGTCGGGCTGTTTTTCCTGCCCGATTCACTGCTCCGGGTCATGGTCTGGGTCTATTTCTTTTTCGGAAGTCTGGCGCTGCCGTATCTGCCCTGTCTGTGGGCAAACCGCACCCTCCAAAGGCTGCGGGACGCCCACGGCTGGCCCGCAGCCCCCGGAGATGTCCCATGGAAATACGGTCTGTTCTATTATGCTCCTGACGACACGCGCGCCTCTGTGCCTAAGCGCATCGGCAAGGGGACTACCGCCAACCTCGCCACCCTCCGGGGGAAGCTTGCTGTGGCGGTCAATGCCATTGCAATCGCTACCATCCTACTGACCGGGCCGGTGCTAGGCGTCCTCGACCACACGCCTGCAAGGCTGGAATTGCAGGTATCACCCACCGTAGAGCTGCAATCTTACCACGGCAAGACCCGGAAGTACATCATCCCTCTGGACAGCATCACCAAAGTACAGGTCTATTCCTCTCTGCCGGAGGCAGGCCGGGTCGGCGGCATCGACTTGGAGCACTACTGGCAGGGCACCTTCGTCATGGTACACGACGGCACTGTCCACCTCTGCCTCGACCCCACCGCCGGAAAATTCCTGCGAGTGGAAACGGAGGACGGCATTTTCTGGCTCACCGACGAGACGGATGAACAAACTGAAAAAGTAGCGGACTGGCTCATGGAAGAGCCAGACTGAGCTGAAAACGCAAGCAAATTGCAAAAAATGTTACAAATTTCAGATCGGAAGAGCACACGTCTGAACTCCAGTCACGTGGCCTTATCTCGTATGCCGTCTTCTGCTTGAAA
>ENA-UPSX01000170-UPSX01000170.1-human-gut-metagenome-genome-assembly--contig:-NODE-170-length-17466-cov-22.364541_pt1 | contig 17466 bp, 15 predicted proteins | sample MGYA00250045_ERZ773367 | MGnify/ENA primary metagenome ERZ773367 (study PRJEB29103, sample SAMN06112033) | human gut metagenome | biome: human gut; feature: ankylosing spondylitis patient; material... | reverse complement strand
TTTTTTTTTTTTTAATGATACGGCGACCACCGAGATCTACACTCTTTCCCTACACGACGCTCTTCCGATCTTTATTGCGAAAGGAGCTTGTCTATGAGTAAAGAAGAACTGGAAAAATTGGAGCGTGAGAAATATGTGGTCGAGCGAAAGCTGACCGCAGCCATGCACAAGGAAAAGCGATTGCAGAGCGAATTAAAGAGGTTGACCCGAAGTGAGCGAACCCACCGCCTTTGCACTCGTGCCGGAATGTTGGAAACCTTTTTGAAAGAGCCGACCACTCTGACCGATGATGATGTGATGGAGCTTTTGACTTTCATCTTTCACAGCGAAGCGGTTCAAAAGAAGTTGGATTTGCTGATTGCGAACCGAAAGGAATTGGGGCAGCCGAACGGGAGCTAAAAGACCCTTTTGGAAAAAGGGCGCAATTATACACCACCTAAAGGTTGTGCATTGCGTTCTGCCGAAAGCCCCTTGCAGGGAGCTGATGATTTCCGCAGTCTGCTCCAATCATACAGGGGAAGCTACACTTCCCCTGCGTTGGCTTTGCCAACTACCCCTTTGTGGACTTGCCGCCGGGAAACGATTGCAAGCAATCATTCCCCGACAGCAAGTTTATATTCCACCACCTGACCGCTGCTGAAAAGTATCGGTCATTTTTTTGCACCGAAAGGAGGTTCACACAAATTGCCAGTACCCCACTTCAATATCAAAATCACTCAGCGAAGCAAAGGCAACTCTGCGGTTGCCGGAGCTGCCTACCAAGCCGGAGAAAAGCTGTTTTCCGAGTATGACCAGAAAACCAAGAATTACACTTGCAAAAAAGAAGTGGTCTATACGGAAATCATGCTGCCCCCAAATGCTCCACCCGAATATGCAGACCGAGCAACCCTCTGGAACTCCGTTGAAGAAATCGAAAAGCAATGGAACTCACAGCTTGCAAGACGGTTTGTTGCCGCCCTGCCCAGAGAAGTCCCGATGGAGCTGTTACCGCAGATGGTCAAAGAATACTGCGAGGAACAGTTTGTTTCAAAGGGAATGTGTTGTGATTTCGCAATCCATGACCCCGATCCGCCGGGACACAATCCCCATTGCCATTTCATGCTGACCATGCGAGCCATTGATGAAAATGGAAAATGGATGCCTAAGAGCCGCAAGGTTTATGACCTTGACGAAAACGGCGAGCGTATCAAGCTCCCATCCGGCAGATGGAAAAGCCATAAGGAAGATACCGTTGACTGGAACGAACAGTACCATGCCGAGGAATGGCGGCATGGTTGGGAAATTGTTCAGAACAAATATCTGGAACTTGCCGGAAGTCCAGAACGGATTGATATGCGTTCCTATGAAAGACAGGGACTTGACATTATCCCGACAGTCCACATGGGAACGGCTGTCTCTGCGTTGGAGCGAAAAGGCATTGCCACCAACATCGGCAATCTCAACCGAGACATTAAAGCCGCCAACCGCATGATGAACGCTATCCGCAGCACTATCAAAAGTCTGCGTGACTGGATTGCTGACATTCTGGAAGCCACCAAAGAAGTCATTGCAGAAAATGAAGCGGAAAAGAAAAATGCTTCTCCGAACCTTGCCGTTCTACTGCGTGATTATCTGAATCTGCGAAAGGCAGAGCGTAGCGAATGGTCGAGATACGGACAGCAGAAAGGCACGACCGATGATTTGAAAACCATTTCCCAAGCGACCGTCTATCTACAACGGCATGAGCTTTTCACGCTGGAAGATTTGGACATTGCCCTGCAAGGGGTGAGTGAAAAGGCTACTGCCATTCGTGAAGATATGCAGAAAGCCGCTAACCGCATGAAAGCCATTACCGCCATTCAGACCGCCGTTGCTGATTGTGAAAAGCATAAAGCAGTCCATGACAAGTATATCAAAATCGGCTGGAAAATCCGAAAGGAAGCCTATGTCGAAAGTCATAAGGACGAGCTGACCGCTTTTAATAAGGCATACCGCATTCTGAAAAAGCATGGTGCTGATTTGAATGTGGATTTGAAAGCCTTGCAAAAAGAATATGACGGTCTGCGGACTACTCACGCTGATCTGAAAGAACAGCTTGCCGCAGTCAATGAAGAATTGAAGCCGATGAAAGATATTCGCTACTGGGTTAGCAAGGTTCTATCGCCGGAACAGACGGGAGAGAAACAGCCAGAGCCGAAGCATTCTCTCAAAGAACGCTTGCAGTATGAGCAGGAACAGAAGAAACAGAAACAGGTGCAGAAAGCACCCAAGCAGAAAAAACAGGATATGGAACTTTAACAGGCACTTGCCGTTTTCATTTGGAAAATAGCAGGTGCTTTTTCTATTTCAGGAGGAAATGCCTATTGAATTTATTTGAAGCAGTAAAACAGAATGTAACAACCCGACAGGCGGCAGAACGCTATGGAATCCGTATTAGACGAAACGGAATGGCGGTCTGCCCCTTTCACAATGATAAGAACCCCAGCATGAAACTTGACCGCCGCTTTCATTGCTTTGGCTGTCAGGCAGATGGAGACGCAGTTGACTTTGTTTCCCGACTGTTTGGCTTGCCGAGCAAAGAAGCCGCCATGAAGATAGCTGATGATTTTGGTATCAGCTATGACAGCAGACAGAAACCGTCAATCAGACCGAAAATCCGAGAGCCTACCCCGGAGCAGAAATATCAGCAGGAAGAAAATCACTGCTACAAGGTGCTGTCCGATTACTTCCATCTTCTGAGGAAGTGGGAAAAGCAATACGCACCGCAACGGACGGATGAAGTGTGGCACCCGCTTTTTGTGGAAGCATTGGAGAAGAAAAGCTATATCGAATACCTGCTGGATATTCTTCTCTATGACACTCCCGAAGAAAAGAAAGCTCTTGTAGCCGAGCAGAGAAAAGAGGTGATGAAACTTGAACAGCGAATTGCAGGACACACAGCCGAGCATGACCGTGGAAGAAGTCAGAGGAAGTCTGGACTTGACCGATAACGGAGCAATCAAGAACAGCATACGCAACTGTCTGACCGTTTTTCAGAATGACCCCGTTCTGCAAGGTGCTGTCAGATATAACATTCTTACCGAGCGTATCGACATTGTGAAGCCGCTTTGGTGGAGCAAGCAGACAGCGACCTTGACCGACACGGACTTAAATTATCTCATGCTCTATCTGGAAGATAAATATAGTCTGACCAGCGAGAAGAAAATACAGAAAGCCCTTTCCATTATCGCTGACAGCAACAAGTACCACCCTATCCGAGATTATCTGAACGGTCTGGAATGGGACGGAACAGAACGCATCCGCTATGCCTTGCCCCGATTTCTCGGAGCAGAGGAAGGCGAGTACACTTATCAGGCATTACGGCTGTTCATGTTGGGAGCAATCAGCAGAGTGTTCAAACCCGGCTGTAAGTTTGAAGTTATGCTCTGCCTTGTGGGTGGACAGGGTGCAGGAAAGTCCACTTTCTTCCGTCTGCTGGCAGTCAAAGATGAATGGTTCTCCGATGACCTGAAAAAGATTGACGATGACAATGTGTACCGTAAAATGCAGGGGCATTGGATTATCGAAATGTCGGAAATGATTGCCACAGCCAATGCCAAGAGCATTGAGGATATTAAGTCCTTTATCAGCAGGGCGAAAGAAACCTATAAAGTGCCGTATGAAACCCATCCGGCAGACCGCTTGCGACAATGTGTGTTCGGAGGTTCTTCCAACACGATGGACTTTCTACCCCTTGACCGAAGCGGCAACCGTAGATTTCTGCCTATCATGGTACACCCTGAAAATGCAGAGATTCACATTCTGGAAGATGAAGCCGCATCCAGAGCGTTCATTGATATGATGTGGGCAGAAGTCATGTTCATCTATCAGAACTTCCCTGTAAAGCTGACCTTATCAAAGGATATGGACAAGGAACTGAAAGAACTGCAAAAGCAGTTTATGCCGGAGGACACGAAAGCAGGACTGATCCAGTCTTTCCTTGATAACTTCAAAGGTACACAGGTCTGCTCCAAGCTGATCTATGCAGAAGCTCTGAACCACCCTTTTGATGAGCCGAAGCAATGGGAAATCCGAGAAATCAATGAAATCATGAACAACAGCATTGAGGGATGGAGACCGTTTTCCAATCCACGCAGCTTTGCCAAGTATGGCAGACAGCGAGGGTGGGAACGCATACCACCGCCCGACAACGAGCCATCGGCAACAGGCTCAAATCTGACGGACGGTTTTCGTGAACTGACCGAGGAAGAAGCCCGACAGATGGAATTACCGTTTTGAAAAAATGACCGTGTTGCCGACTATGTTGCTACCCCGTTGTCAAGTCCGTTGCAGGGCAAATCTCTTAAAAGTCCTTTATTTACAAGGGATTTTCTTCTCTGGCAACAAAAGCAACGGAGAAATCAAAGAAAAAAGTAAAAATAGTAAATAAGCCAGATAGGACTATGTTCGAGGTTTTTTGAAGTCCGTTGCCGGACTTCGTTGCCGACCACACACCCTGTCTGGCTTTTTCCATTTCAAGGAGGTATTGCATGACACAGAACACAACCACAGCAAAAGCACACAAGGCAACCCCGGTAGGAACATTCAACATGAGAATGGGAAACACCACCTATGTTATCGGCGTTCATTTCAGCAAGGAAAGCAAGGACACCTTAGAGGACAAGATGAAGCGGTTAATGCGTGATGATGTGAAAGCGGCGAATTTCTGAATTGAAAATAATTTGTGACTTTTCCGTTTTCTATCTTGACGAAACGCTTCCGAAAGGTAGTATCGGCGTGGAATGTGGAGAAGCCCTGTTAAAGCACGGCTACAATCTAAAATTCTTCAACACAATCCAGCATGATGCAGATGGACGTAGGCCCCCTGTTCGGGCTGTTCTTGCAGTCCTTCTTCATCGGTATCACCATGCGCATCCTGTCCATCGTGATTTTCGTCATCGTCTACGGAAGAATGATTGAAATCTACATGATGGTTAGCCTTGCCCCCGTGCCCATGGCAACATGGGGCAACCATGAGCAATCTCATGTGGGACAGAACTATCTTCGTTCTCTGTTCGCGCTGGGATTTCAGGGTTTCCTGATTCTGATCTGCGTGGCGATCTACGCTGTTCTGCTCCAGAATGTTGCAATATCCGGGGATGCCATCAACTCGATCTGGAGCATCGTGGGGTACACGGTGCTGCTGTGCTTTACGCTGTTCAAGACTGGTTCTGTTGCCCGGAGCATTCTGGGTGCACATTGATTGGAGGTGAAATTTTGGCAGCTTATATTTCCGTGCCGCGCGATTTCAGCAAGGTGAAGTCTAAAGTAGCCTTCAACCTGACCGCCCGGCAGCTTATCTGTTTTGGTGCAGCGGCAGTCGTAGGTGTGCCGCTGTTCTTTGTTCTGCGGGACACCGCTGGCAATTCCGGTGCTACCCTCGGCATGATGGCGGTCATGCTGCCCATGTTCTTTCTGGCCATGTACCAGAAAAACGGCCAGCCCGCTGAAAAAATCCTGCGGTACTACCTTCAGGCGCGTTTTGTTCGCCCGAAGGTGCGTCCGTACAAGACTCGCAATTACTATGCACTGCTTATGAAGGGAGGCATGACCCATGATTCCGTTTCTGAAAAAGAATAAAGACGGCAAAAAGCCGCCCAAGCCCACAGTGCCCCACACGGCACAGGAAAGCATCCCATTCCAGCGGATGTTTGAGGACGGCACCTGCCGTGTCCGCCCCGGCTACTACACCCGCACCATCCAGTATCAGGATATCAACTACCAGTTGGCGCAGCAGGAGGACAAAACCGCCATCTTTGAGGAATGGTGCTCTTTTCTCAACTTTTTCGACAGCTCTATCCACTTTGAACTGTCTTTCGTGAATACCGCCACCGATTCGGCAGACTTCGAGAAGTCCATCCGTATCCCTTACCAGCAGGATGGTTTTGACGATGTGCGAGCCGAGTACAGCCAGATGTTGCGGCAGCAGCTTTCCAAGGGCAACAACGGTCTGACCAAGACCAAATTCCTGACCTACGGCATCGAGGGCGACAGCATGGCGCAGGTCAAACCTCGGTTGGAGCACATCCAGAACGACCTGATGAACAACTTTCACAGGTTGGGCGTTCTGGCAAAGCCGCTGGACGGTACGGAGCGTCTGCGGCTGATGCACGGGATGCTGAACATGGATGGAACCAACAAGTTCCACTTCAACTGGAAAGACCTTGTGCCCAGTGGTCTGTCCGTAAAGGATGCCATTGCCCCCACTGCGCTGGCGTTTAAGAACAGCCGTACCTTTCAGATGGGCGGCATCTTCGGAGCGGTCAGCTTTCTGAATATCACGGCTTCTGACCTGAGCGACCAGCTTTTGAAGGATTTTCTGGACATGGATTCCAGCCAGATCGTTACCATGCACATCCAGTCCGTTGACCAGAACAAGGCCATCAAAACCATCAAGCACACCATCACCGAACTCGACCGCAGCAAGATCGAGGAGCAGAAAAAAGCTGTCCGCGCCGGATACGACATGGACGTGCTGCCGTCTGATTTGGCGACTTACGGCAGGGATGCCAAGGCACTTTTGAAGGAGCTGCAGAGCCAGAATGAGAGAATGTTTTTGGTGACGTTCCTCGTGTTGAACACCGGAAAAACCGAGCAGGAACTGGAAACCAACGTGTTTCAGGCGGTCAGCATTGCGCAGAAGCACAACTGCGAATTATGCCGCCTTGATTTTCAGCAGGAGCAGGGGCTTATGTCCTCGCTGCCGCTGGCAGACTGCCAGATTGAGATCCAGCGCGGTCTGACCACCAGCAGCACAGCGATTTTTGTGCCGTTTACCACACAGGAGCTGTTCGACAACGGCAAGGAAAGCCTGTATTATGGCTTGAACGCCCTGTCCAACAACCTGATTATGGTTGACCGCAAAAAGCTGAAGAACCCCAACGGTCTGATTTTGGGCACTCCCGGTTCCGGTAAATCCTTCAGCGCAAAGCGTGAGATCTGTAATGCGTTTCTCGTGACGGACGATGATATTATCATCTGCGACCCGGAAGCAGAGTACGCTCCGCTGGTGGAGCGTCTGCATGGGCAGGTCATCCACATCAGCCCTGCCAGCACCCAGTATATCAACCCGATGGACATCAACAGCAACTATTCGGAAGAGGATAACCCGCTGGCTTTGAAAGCCGACTTTGTACTGTCCCTGTGCGAACTGGTGGTGGGCGGCAAGGAGGGCTTGCAGCCAGTGGAAAAGACGGTCATTGACCGCTGCGTCCATGTGATCTATCGCAAGTATTTCGAGAATCCCACCCCGGAAAATATGCCGCTGTTGGAAGATCTGTACAACGCCCTGCTGACGCAAGACGAACCGGAAGCCCGCCATGTGGCGGCTGCGCTGGAAATCTACGTTAAGGGCAGTCTGAACATTTTTAACCACCACACCAACGTGGATATCAATAACCGCATCGTCTGCTTTGACATCAAGCAGCTGGGCAAGCAGCTCAAAAAGCTGGGTATGCTCATCGTGCAGGATGCCGTATGGGGGCGTGTGACCGCCAACCGCAGTGCCGGAAAATCCACCCGGTACTATGCAGACGAATTCCACCTTTTGCTGAAAGAGGAGCAGACTGCCGCTTATTCTGTGGAGATTTGGAAGCGTTTCCGTAAGTGGGGCGGCATCCCGACAGCCCTAACGCAGAACGTCAAAGATCTGCTGGCAAGTCCCGAAGTATCGAATATTTTTGAGAACTCGGACTTTGTGTATATGCTCAATCAGGCCAACGGAGACCGACAGATTCTCGCAAAGCAGCTCAACATCTCGCCCCATCAGCTTTCCTATGTGACCCACTCCGGCGAAGGTGAAGGGCTGCTGTTTTTCGGTAACGTGATCCTGCCCTTTGTTGACCACTTCCCGAAAGACCTTGAACTCTACCGCATCCTTACGACCCGCCTTTCCGAAGTTGCGGAGGCGCAAAAGCATGAGTGAGAAACAGCCGAAGCTGAAATTCGAGGAGGAAAAGGAGCGCACGGCTACACGCTCCCCTCCGAAAAAGTCTAAAGTGGAGCAGTCGGTGCCCAGAAAGAAAAAACTGAAAACCGATGCAGATAAGGCTGCGGAAAGGGCGCAGCACCTGCGTTTTGGCAAAGCCGAGATCACCCCGGATGAAGCATCCCGCATGACAAAGCAGCAGAAACGTGCTATGTATGCCGCTGCTGACGCCCGGTCTGCGGTGCATCGTGAGGTTGACCAGTACGAGGACGACAATGTGGGCACACAGGCGTTAAGCGAGGGCGAAAAAGCGGCAGGAAATGTCCGTGATATTTCCAAAAGCCGCTATGCTCGGAAGCTCAAGAAAAAAGCCAAGATGCAGGGCAAGAAGGGTGCCAAAACCGCAAAATCTTCCCCGCAGAAGTCGACTGCGGCACAAGATGCAGGCGCATCCTGCACCGGCGAGGGCGGCTCCAACTGGCTTTCACGCTGGAAACAGCGGCAAGAAATCCACAAAAGCTATTACGCCGCCGTCCGTTCAGGCACAGCGGCGCAGACCGCAGGTGGCAAGGCGGCATCCAATGGCACATCTGCTGCCCGGTCGGGCGTGGAACAGGCGGTGCAGAAAGGCAAAACCGCTGTCAGCACCGCTGTAAAGGGGCTGATGAATGCCGCCAAGGGCAACGCACACGTTCTGGTGATCGTGGGCGTTTTTCTTTTGCTCATTCTCATGGTCATGTCCGGCTTCTCGTCCTGCGGTATCCTTTTTTCCGGCGGCACACAGGTGTCCGGGCAGACCATGTACTCCGCCGAGGACAGGGACATCCGGGGTGCAGAGCAGGATTATAAAAAGTTGGAAAAAGAACTGGACAAGAAAATCAAGCGCACCCCCACCGACCATCCCGGCTACAACGAGTACCAGTACCACCTCGACCCCATCGAGCATGACCCATGGCAGTTGACCTCTTTTCTCACGACTCTGTATGACGATTATACCCGTTCGGAGGTGCAGGGCAAGTTGAAGGAGACCTTCAAAAAGCAGTACAAGCTGACCACATGGGTAGAGGTGCAGATACGGTACAAGACCGTTTGGGTCATCAGTCCGGCAGGAATCCCGGTTCCCACGCAGGTGCCCTACGAGTACAAAATCTTCCACACCAAATTGGTGAACAAAGGGCTGGAAGTAGTTATCCGGGAGGAACTGGACAACGACCAGTGGAAACGGTACGAGATCTTTCAGGACACCTTGGGTGGCAGACCTTACCTCTTTAATGGAGGGTTGCCGCCCGGTGGCTCCGATGGCTCTGGTACACCGGGCATCGACTATACTGTGCCTGCCGAAGCCCTGACGGACGAGGAATTTGCCGCCATCTACAAGGAAGCCCAAAAGTATGTGGGGACGCCCTATGTGTGGGGTGGCTCTACCCCGGAAACCGGCTTTGATTGCAGCGGTTATGTCTGCTGGGTCTACAACCAGAACGGCTACAATGTGGGGCGCACCACCGCCAACGGTCTGTGGAACAAGAGCCAGCACATTTCCGAAGCCGAAGCAAAGCCCGGAGATCTGGTCTTTTTCAAAGGAACCTACGACACCCCCGGCATGAGCCATACCGGAATCTATCTGGGCAACGGCATGATGGTCAGTGCCGGCGACCCCATCAAGTACGCAAACATTCATTCGTCCTACTGGGAGAAACATCTCGCCGGGTTCGGACGGCTTTCAAAATGATTGGAGGAGTTACTATGAGCGAAAAATCGGATAAGCTGCGGGCGATGCTGGAAAAAGAGAAGGAACGCCGCATCAAGCTGAACAACCGCATCGAGATTCTGGAGCGGCGCATTCAGGAAGAGGATTCTGCCGAGGTCAACGAGATGGTGCGGACTGCAAAGGTCACGCCGGAACAGCTTGCCGCCCTGCTGCGGCAGTCCGCAACCGCCACCCCGAACCCGGCTGCGCTGTCTGCCGTGGGTGCAACTTTCGAGAAGGAGGTCGATGCAGATGAAGATTAAGAAACTGGGCGCGCTGCTGGTATCGGCGGCACTGTGCGCTGGCATGGCGGCTCCCGCCTTTGCCTTTGAGGGCGAAGCTGCCCCGGTGGAGCAGCCGGTTCTGCCGGAAGTCGTGGAGAAAGATGTTGTCACCGTCACGGACGAAACCTCTGGTGCCTTGACCCCGGAGGGCAATCTGACGCTGGTGGACGATTACTACACCAACTACTCCGATGGCAGCGGACAGCAGTTTATTACGCTGGTCAGCAAGTCGGGCAATACGTTCTACTTGGTCATCGACCGCAACGCCAAAGGACAGCAGACCGTCCACTTTATGAACCTTGTGGACGAAGCCGACCTGCTGGCACTGATGGAGGAAGAAGATGCGGACGCTTATACCGCTGAAAAAGAAGCGGCGACGCAGGCAGAGCAGGACAGGCTGAAAGCCGAGGAGGAAGCCAAGAAAGCTGCGGAGGAAGCAGCATCCGGCACAGAACAGCCCAAGGAAAACAAGATCACAAAGATCGCATCCGGCTTTCTGGGTGTGGTCGTGCTGATTGCGCTGGCGGCAGGCGGCGGCTTCTACGTTTTTGCGAAGCAGAAGCAGAAAAAGCAGGCAGAAAAAGAAGCCCTCGACCCCGATGCAGGTTATACCGAGGACAAGGGCGATTTTGAGATTCCCACCGAGGACGAGCCGGAGGACACCGGCGAGGAGGATACCGAACCCATCTGATTTTAAGGCGGCATTTGCCGCCTTACATATCTAAATCTGAAAAGAACAGGAGTTGATGCTTATTGTCTTATCAGCTTGTGGTCAGCGAGAAACCCTCAGTCGGGGCAGCTTACGCAAAGGTTCTCGGTGCGACCAATCGACAGGATGGTTATTGGGAGGGCAACGGCTATCTGGTGAGCTGGTGTATTGGTCATTTAGTGGAGCTGGCACCGCCCAATGTCTACGATGCCAAGTACGTCAAGTGGAGTATCGCAGATTTGCCCATTCTGCCGGAAAGGTGGCAGTATCTTGTGTCTGCGTCCACCAAAAAGCAATTCGGCATCCTGCAAAAACTGATGCACCGCCCGGATGTGGAGAGCGTGATCTGCGCTACGGACGCAGGGCGCGAGGGAGAACTGATTTTCCGCTTGGTGTACCAGCAAGCGGGATGCAAAAAGCCCTTTACCCGCCTGTGGCTGTCCAGCATGGAGGAAAACGCCATCCGGGAGGGCTTTGCCCATCTCAAACCGTCAACTGAATACGATGCGCTGTACAATGCAGCACTCTGCCGGGAACGTGCCGACTGGATGGTCGGCATCAATGCGTCCCGGCTTTTTTCGTGCCTGTACGGGCAACCGCTGGCGGTAGGGCGTGTTATGACCCCGGTGCTTGCTATGACGGTGGTGCGGGAAGCCGCCATTGCCGCCTTTGTGCCGAAAAAGTTCTACACCGTAGAACTTGAACTGACCAGCGGATGCACGGCATCCAGCCGCCGCATTCCCGAAAAATCCGTTGCCGAAAACCTGCTGGAAGCCTGCCGAAAGGAGATGGTAGCAACGATCCAGCGCATCACCCGCAAGGAAAAGTCCGAGAATCCACCGTCGCTGTACGATCTGACCACCCTTCAGCGGGATGCTAACCGCTTGCTGGGGTACAGCGCACAGCAGACGCTGGACTATGTGCAGAGCCTGTATGAGAAGAAACTTACCACTTATCCCCGAACTGATAGCTGCTATATCACCGACGATGACGAGGAAATGCTGGAGGAACTGACCGAGGCACTGGAAAGATTTTTCGACATTACCTCGGAAGATGTGGACGAGGCTGTGCCCCGGACACGGCGCACCGTCAACCGGGAAAAAGTCACCGACCACCACGCCATCCTGCCCACCCGCAGTATGCTGCAAGCCGATCTGGACGCACTGCCCAAGGGCGAGCAGAACGTTCTAAAACTCATCATCGCCCGGACGCTGATGGCGGTAAGCAAGCCCTTCCGTTATCTGGAAACCCTGCTGACCACCGAATGTGCCGGGGAGGAATTTACCGCCAAGGGAAAGGAGATTTTGGAAGAAGGCTGGAAAGCGGTGGAACGCAAGGTGCTGGCAGACATCCTGAACCGAAAACAGGAGCTCACCGCCCTGCCCAATGCAGCGGAAAACGAGTGCGGCATTCTCAACGCCGAACTGAAAGAGGGTCAAACGTCCCCGCCGAAGCATTTCACCGAGCAGCGCCGTCCATGCCGTCCGTCAGACCGGAGAAGCTGCGGTAGTTGCGGGAGACCTCCACCGTGGCGGTCAGGCGCTCCGCCAGACCCTCCACGTCGTCGCCCAGCACGCTGACCAGCTTCTCCACGCCCTCCTCATTGAACTGCTTCAATCCATCGGAGAGCTGCATGGCGCCGTCCCGCAGCTGCTTCACGCCGTCCAGCAGGGCGGGCATATTGCTCTGGAGCCGCTGAGCACCGGCGGCAGCCTGATCCACACCGGCGGTGTAGCTATTCAGGCCCATGTAGAACACGTTGTACTGATCCAGCTGCTGCTTCAGGCTGCGGATCTGCACGGCACCGGCGGAGGCTTGCTCCGTAGCGGCCATGATCTTCTGCTGCACCTCGTCGGAGGCCATGGTCTCCTCGATCTTCAGCTGTACCTGCTGCTCCGTGGCGGCGTCGATCTTCTGCTGGACCTCCTCCGTCCCCATAAGGGCCGTCACATTCTCGGAGATGGTCTGCTGCATAGCCGGAGTCTGCATCTGCAGCTCCACGGCGGCATCCACTTGCGCCTTCAGCTCAGGACTCTGCTGATACTGCTCCATGGTATAGCCCATGGCGTTGAGTACCTGCCCCAACACCTGCTGGCGCACCTGCTCCGTCACCTGAGCCGCTACCTGCTGCTGCACGGCCTCGGTCACAGCGGCACGGATCTGATCCCGTGCGGCCTCCACGGCGGCAGTCACCTGCTCACGGGCGGCCTGCTCGGCCAGCGTACCGGCCTCGTCCAGCTGGGCCAGCACGCCGCCCAGCACGGTGGCGTAGTTGTCAATGGTCAGGGAGGGGATGGTGATGCCCGCCTGCGCCAGCTGGGGCTGCAGCTGCTCATCGGCCATAGCCAGCAGGGAGGTAAAGACCTGCTTGGCCCCGGCGTTCAGGGCGCTGCTGTTGGAGCTGAGCTGGTTCAGGCCGTCCGTCAGCTGATCCACGCCGTCAGACAGCTGTCCGCAGCTGTCCAGCAGCGTGCAGAGTCCGTCATACAGCTGGGAGGAACCGTCCATCAGCTGGTCCATGGCATCCGTGAGCTTGCCCAGAGAATCGGACAGGCTCCCCAGATCGCCGGAGGTAAGGTCGTCGGTATCCACCTCATTGAGGAGGCTGTTGGAGACGACGGTGAGGGTGGTTTCCAGCGTGAAGTCCGTCACATCGGCGCTGATCTCCACATAGTCGGGCAGGTCCAGCTGCTCCTTGCTGATGCCCAGATCCTCCTGCAGGCCGGGGAAGGCCATGCCCATGACGGCGATGCGATCGCCGTCGTTGATGAGCTTACCGTTGGAGACGGTGACATTGGAGAAGTGGGAGGTATCCAGCAGGGCGCCGGTAAGGGCCACGAAGGGGACATACACCTTCTGGCTGACGCCGTTGACGGTACGCACCTCATACTGGTTGTTTTCATACTCGAAGCGGATGGTCACCTTGCCGCTCTTGCCCGCCAGCTCGCTGGGGGTGACGGTCTTGCCGTCCAGGGTGTAGTGGATGCTCATGCTCACCGGCAGCTCCTTCTGGATGGTGCCGGTCCAGCAGTCGTCCTTCACCTGCTGGGCGTCGTTCAGGCTCTCGATGGCCTTCTGGGCCTCGGCGGGCAGAGCGTTCTTGATCCAGTCGCTGACCAGAATTTTCCGCGTGCTGCCGTCGGCAGCGGTCATGACGTACACCGTCTCATCCTTGACGGCCTCCGTGTCAGAGGCGGAGGCGGCCGTCGCCACGGCGGACGGGGCCTCGGTATCATTGGCGTCCTTGCCCACGGCGTAGGTGGTGACGCCGGCGGCGCCTACGGCCACCGCCACGGCTAAGATCACAGCCAGAAATTTATTCTTTTTCATTTTACAACCTCCTGTTTACCAATGAGATGGGTCATACCACGGGTGGTGCGGCACACGATGCCGTCGCACAGGATCAGCAGAGCCGGCAGCACCAGCAGCACCAGCAGCACGCTGATGATAGCGCCACGGGCCATCAGCATACACATGGAGCCCACGATATCGATGTTGGAATACAGCGCCACGCCGAAGGTGGCGGCGAACAGGCCCATGCCGCTGACGATGATGGAGGGGGCCGAGGTCCGCAGGGCGGTCATGACGGCCTTCTTCTTGTCCTCGCCATTGAGCCGCTCCGCCTTGTAGCGGGTGGTCATCAGGATGGCGTAGTCCACCGTAGCGCCCAGCTGGATGGTACTGATACAGATGGGGGCGATGAAAGGCAGCGACTGACCCAGCACATGGGGCAGGCCCAGATTGATGAAGATAGCCAGCTCAATAACGGCGATCAGGACGAAGGGCAGGGAGAAGCTTCCCTCTACCAGCGTGATGATGATAAAGATGGCGGCGATGGAGATGGCGTTGACTACCTTGAAGTCGTGATCCGTCGTCTCGATCATGTCCTTCATACAGGGGGCCTCACCGATGAGCATTCCGCCCTCGTCATACTTCTTCAGGATGGCGTTAAGGGAATCGATCTGCGCATCGACATCATCGGAGGCCACCTTGTACTCGGAGTTGATGAGCAGCAGCTCCCACTGGTCGCTCTCCAGCATGGAGCGCACGGAATCCGGCAGCACCTCCATGGGGATCATGGGGCCTACCACGCTCTCCATGCCCAACACATACTTCACGCCCGGCACCTGCTCCATCTCGTCGATCATGGACCGGACGTCGCTGTCCGGCAGATCGGCGTTCACCAGCAGCATATGGGTGGAGGCGATGTCAAACTCCTCGGAGAGCTTCTTGTTGGCGATGACGTACTCCATGTCCTCCGGCAGGCACTGGCCCATGTCGTAGTACACCTCATCGTTGGTCTTATCATAGCTGATGTAGGCCGGGGCAACAAGCAGGGCGAAGATCACCAGAAACACGGGGAAAATCTTGCACACGCCCTTGGCAAAGCCTCCCATATCGGGGATCAGGGACTTATGCCGTGTCCGCTGCAGAGGCTTATCAAGCACCAGGATCAGGGACGGCAGGATGGTCACGCAGCCCAGCACGCCCAGCAGCACACCCTTAGCCATGACGATGCCCAAGTCACGGCCCAGCGTGAAGGACATGAAGCACAGGGCGATGAAGCCGGCGATGGTGGTGGCAGAGCTGCCGATGACGGAGGTAAAGGTGTTGTGGATGGCCACCGCCATGGCCTCCTTGTGGTCGCTTTGCAGGGTCAGCTGCTCGTTGTAGCTGTGCCAAAGGAAGATGGAGTAGTCCATGGTCACGGCCAGCTGCAGCACCGCAGACAGGGCCTTGGTGATGTAGGAGATCTCTCCCAGGAAGAAGTTGCTGCCAAGGTTATACACGATGGCCATGCCAATGCTGGCCAGAAACACGAATGGAACCAGCCAGCCGTCCAGCAGCAGCATCATGGCGGCGCAGGCACAGGCCACGGCCAGCGCCACATAGATAGGCTCCTCCTGCTCGCACAGGTCCTTCAGGTCCGTCACCAGTGCCGACATACCCGACACGAAGCACTGCTTGCCGGCGATGGAGCGGATCTCACGGATGGCGTCCATGGTCACGTCCTCCGAGGTGGCGGAGTCGAAGAACACCGCCAGCATGGTGGCGTCGTCGGTATTGAACTCGTTATACAGCTTATCCGGCAGCAGCTCCATGGGGATGGAGAGGTCCGCCACGGAATCGTACCACAGCACGCTCTCCACGTGGTCCACCTGCTGGATCTTCTCCTTCAGCTGGGCCACCTCCTGCACCGGCATATCCTGCACCACGATGAAGGAGAAGGCTCCCTTGCCGAAGTCCTCCTTCAACGTCTCCTGCCCGATGACGGTATCCATGTCGCTGGGCAGATAATCCAGCATATCGTAGTTGATCCGGGTACCCAGCATCCCAAACACCGCCGGCACCAGCAGGATCAATGCGATCATCAGGATCAGAACACGGTTTTTTACCACCGCTTTAGACAATCCCATTGCATCTCGGTCCTTTCTCACTTGATCTCAAATTCGTCTGTCTCGATGACGTCCGGCTGCTGGTGGCGGATGATCTTCACTGTCAGCAGAGCCACCAGCAGATTCATCACGCCGTCCAGAAACAGCGACGCACCCAGGAGCATGGTCAGCGCCTGCGCCCCCTCGCCGGGCCGCAGCACCAGCAGCACGCCCAGCACACCGGCGCACGCCGCCGCCAGCAGGATGGCCCACCAACGGTCGATGCCAAAGCGCTTGGCGTCCACGGCGATCTGCACCTTGAACAGCCCGTCCGACAGCACCAGAATGCCGTACACCACGCACAGAAAGCCGATGGTCTCGCCGGGATGGGTCAGTGTTACGATGCCCAAGGCCATCAGCAGCACGCCGAAGGCCAGATCGTACTGGAAGGCCAGCCGGAACAGGTCACGGGACAGATACCCCGCCACCTTCACGGCGCCAAACACGATCATCCCGATGCCCAGCAGCTCTCCGATGACGGCCACCGACACGCCGGGCCATACAAACAGCACCACGCCCAGCACGCACAGCAGCACCGACATGATGATGTATCCTGTTTTGGCCGCTCGCATAGGGGTCACAGAACGCATGATACGCATCTCCCTCACTTTTGATGGTCTGAGTTTACCGCTTTCGGCGGCGGGAGAAAATGGACAAAAAAATGCCGGGTGTCTGAAAGTCAGACACCCGGACGCAAATTGCCCAGTTTTTAGGCAGTCAGGGGGCATTTGCCTAAATTTTCAATGGTCCTCCCGGCTGCGCTCGATGATAAGCTCCGGCAGGCCGTGGCACAGGCGGCTGATACGCCGCAGCTCCTCCAGCGCCTCATCCTGCATCCCGCCGCTGATCCAGTCGATGCACATTCCGAAGAGTTGGCACTTGATGAACCGGATCACCGCCCGGCGGTCCGCCTCCGGCAGTTGGTGCTGGGGGAAGGCGGTATCGATGTAGGTGGTGACAGCGTAGTCGCACAGGCGCATGGTGCTCTCCTCGAAGAGGTCACGGTTCACGGAGTGGTAGATGTGCATCACGGCGCTGCGGTTGTGCAGAGCGTAGCGGAAGGCCATCTCGCAGCACTCGTCCAGCGTGGAGATGGTGGGGTACTCCTCAATGAGTTGGTCGGTGTAGGAGGTGATGATCTCAGCGATGAGGGAGGGGATATCCTGAAAATGGTAGTAAAAGGAGTTGCGGTTGATGCCGCACTTCTCCACAATGTCCCGGACGCTGATCTTGTTCAGGGGCTTTTCGTTGAGCAGCTGCAAAAACGCCGTTTCAATAGATCGGAAGAGCGTCGTGTAGGGAAAGAGTGTAGATCTCGGTGGTCGCCGTATCATTAAAAAAAAAAA
>ENA-UPSX01000149-UPSX01000149.1-human-gut-metagenome-genome-assembly--contig:-NODE-149-length-18263-cov-29.482734_pt1 | contig 18263 bp, 10 predicted proteins | sample MGYA00250045_ERZ773367 | MGnify/ENA primary metagenome ERZ773367 (study PRJEB29103, sample SAMN06112033) | human gut metagenome | biome: human gut; feature: ankylosing spondylitis patient; material... | reverse complement strand
TGGAGACGGCCTCAACGATCCGAGCAAAACTGCGGTTGAAGTTGCCGATGAAATAATTACCGACGAAAGCTGATAGTTGCTTTCTCCTTGTTATCCTGTGCAATTCTAGCGATAACAGAGAAAAATCTTTTCAATCAGTCAGAAAGTCGGGAAGAAAAATGACACAAGCCTTTGCTAAAGCCGCTCTCCTGGTGTCCGCCTGCCTGCTCGGGGCGATGAGCTTTCCCGCGAATGCGGAGGCGCTCGCCAAGTACCGCGTCGCCATTCCGGATCTCGTGATTTCTCCCTCGCTCTCGGCGTCGGCCGCGAAGACGGTGAGCCAGTCGAGCCTGCAGTCCGACATGGAGGCGGGCGTGCGCAATTCCCGCAAGTTCGACGTGGTTTCCCGCAACGCCGCCACGCTCAACGCCATCCGCGCCGAGCAGCAGTTCGCGAAGTCGGGCCTCGCTGCGGGCGACGCCGCGCAGGAGGGGCAGCTCTCGAACGCCCAGTCGCTCGTTCAGGTGGAGGTGCAGAACTTCTCCTTCGGGCGCTCCGCCAAGAAGGTGCCGAACATCGACAACAAGTACCGCGTGAGCGACTACGCCTCGATTGAACTCGGCGTCAAGATCGTCGACACGACGACCGGCCAGATCACGGGCGCCTTCAACGTGAAGGGGAAGGCTTCCTCCCCGACCGTCGTGGCCAATTCCGTCGGTTCCGCGAGCCGCACGATTCTCGACAAGGCTCTCGAGCGCGCCGTAGGTTCCTTTGTCGATCAGCTCACCGACACGATCTTCCCGATCATGGTCATTCAGGCCAAGGGCAAGCGTCTCTACGTCAACCGCGGCAACGACGGCGGCATGAAGGTGGGCGACACCTTCATCGTCTTCCTGCCGGGCGAGGACCTGATCGACCCGGTGACGGGCGAAAACCTCGGCTCCGAAGAGGAAGAGATCGGCACGGCCAAGGTGACGCGCGTCAATCCGAAGTTCACGATCGTCGAAATGACGAAGGGCGACACGGCCTTGGTGCAGCCGGGCTGCATCCTTCGCCGTCCCGTCAAGTGATGTCCGTCAGTAGGGGATGATCATGCAGTTTTCCTCTGTGAAAATCGGGGTCGCGTCGCTCCTCTCCGTTCTGTCGCTTTCCGTCGCGGCGGCGGGGATCACGACGAAGACGGTCAACGCTTCGGGCTTCGGTCCGGACCGCCGCGAGGCCTTGAACGCGGCGCTCGTCGAAGCGGTTGCCAAGGTCCGCGGCCTGTCGGTTGCAAACGTTCAGGCGACGGCCCGCGCGGCAAGTTCCTCCAAAGTGGCGGTCGCGGGAAAGAGCCTCGGCGTCGATTCGAGTCACGAGTCGGGGTTTGACGCCACGGCGACCGAAACGCACGGCTCCGTCAAGAGTTATGAAGTGCTCGACGCCCGCGAGGACGTTCCCGGGCGTTGGAAGGTGAAGATCTCCGCCGACATTTCCGTTTATGAGAGTGACGCGTCGAACAACCGCCGCCGCATTTCGGTCGTGCCCTTCCGTCTCCCCGAAGCGAATTCGCCCGCGCAGGAAAAGCGCTATGCGGCCGTGGCGCAGCGTCTTTCGCTCGGCGCGGTCGACTACGTGACGAGCACGCGTCACTTCTCGGTCGTGGACCGCACCTACGACGGCGAGCGCCTTGTCGAGTTCCTGCGTCTTCTCCTGCCCGACGTCGCCCGCGACGAACGCGCGCGCATCGGCAACAGCTCCGGAACGGACTACCTCGTCGTGGGCGACATTCTGTCCTTTGATTCCAAGGAGTCGACGACGATCGTTCCCTACACGAAGGAAAAGATCACGAAGTCGGAAACGAACGCGACCGTTGCCTGGCGTGTCCTCGAAGCGGCGACCGGTCAGGTGCTCGCTTCGGGCACGATCAAGAAGAGCTACCCCTCCAAGGACGTCGACGTGGCGCGTCAGATCGGCGAAGAAATCGGCGAAAAGATCACCGACATCATCTATCCGATCGTGGCGCTCGACTACAACAACGGCCGCATTTCGCTCGCGCAGGGCGGAAGCTCCATGAAGGTCGGCCGCGTCTATCAGCTCAACCGCTACGGCAAGGTGCAGACCGATCCGTACACGCACGAACCCATGGCCCGCGAGGAAATCCCCGTCGGGAAGGTCCGCATCGTGTCGGTGAGCCCCAAGATCTCCTACGCCGAGGTCGTGGACTGCCGAGTGGATCTGACCGGCATGGGCCCCAAGGAATACGTGCTGCGCGCGCTCCCCGAGGAATCGGGCTCCCGCGGTGGCCGCAAGATCCGCAAGACCATGACGCCCAACTGGTAAGCCGAAAGTTTTCTCTTTTATGGAATGCAAAAAATGAAAAAGCAACGCAAAGCCCTGACCGCGGCCTGTCTTCTCGCCTTCGCCGCGACCGCCTGGGCCGCTCCCGAAACGGTCGTGACGAACGCCCCCGCGGCCGCCCAGCCCGTGACGGTGGCTTCCGCCGCGCCGGTTGCGGTCGTCACCGTCGAAACGGTGAAGGACGTCAATCAGTTCCCCGCCGCCGACCAACATCCGCCCGTTCAGAAGAAGCTTCCCGCCGCTTCCGCCGTCCGTCAGCAGGTGCGCGACTACCTTCAGTCGAAGGGCATCAGCATCGGCAAGGAAAACAAGGGTAAGACCTATTTCGACGGGGTGGCCGACGTCAACGTCAACCGCGCGAGCCCGGACTACGGCAAGTCTCTCGCGATGGCCTATGAAACGGCCTACATGGAAGCCCTTCGCAAGTTCGCCGAATTCCTCGACCTGCAGGTGGAAAACGAAGTGAGCCGCGAGCTCTTCACGGACAACAGCACGGATGCCCGGCGCTTCACGGCCGATCCGACGAAGACCAAGCTCGACGTTCTCCTCGACAAGGGGACGGCCCTTGCCGAAGCGCAGATCGACAACGCCCTGCGCAAGCTCGGCACGAGCGAAAGCCGCATCAAGAGCATGACGCCCGTGGAAAAGAAGACCTTCCTCAAGAAGGCGATTTCCGACGAGACCACGCGGCGTGCGTCGCTCGCCTTGGGCGGCATCAACATTGCGCAGAACTTCGTGTCGGAAACCGACAACGGCCGCGCGGCCGTGGCCGTGCTTCTCGCGTATTCGCCCAAGATGGAGGCGGTGGCCGCCTCGCTCGCCCGCGGCGAAAAGCCGATGATCCAGGCGGTCGGTCAGCCGCTCGATCAGTTGCTGCCGCTCAACGACCCGTCGAAACTCGCCGACCTCTACGGTCCGCGCATCATGATCGACAACCAGGGCCCCGTGATCGTTTCCTTCGGCCTCTGGAGCTCCTCCTACAAGGGCGGCGACGAAGACTTCGCCGCCGACGCGGTGGAAAGCGCCTTCATGCAGGCCGACTCGGACGCGACCGCGCAGATCGCCCGCTTCATGAACCTCTCCTTCAACACGGAACAGACGACCGAACGGGGCGACTCCAAGGAACGCTTCATGGAACGTGACGCCGAAACCGGCGACGCGGGCGTTCAGAAGGCGGAACGCATCATTACGGACCGCGTGAGCTCCCAGAGCGTCGCGCGTGCGCAGGCGCACCTCACGGGCCTTGAAACCGTTCACGAATGGACCTACGACACGCCCGACGGTCACACGCTCGTCGGCGTCGTCAAGGCCTACCGCTTCTCGGGCATCGAGCGCGCCCGCGAGATCCTTGAAGGACCGCAGGAGGAACCGCAGGCCGAAGAAGCCGCCGCGCAGGAACCGGCCCGTGAATTCCAAAACAGCAATCGCCGCGGAAGCGTCGAGTCGAGTCTCGACGTCTTCTGATTCCCTTTTTCACTCACCCGCTTAACCAACCAAAGCAGGACCAAAAATGAAGAACATTCAAAAAGTACTGTTGGCCGTCGCCGTCACGGCCGCTCTCGCCGGCTGCGCGACGACCCGCAGCGACTCCCTCGGCCTCGCCGAAAACGAAGCCGTCAAGACCTACGCCGATGCCTATCAGCCGGCCCGCGACATGCTCTTTGCGGGCAAGTTCGACGAACTGAAGGCCAAGGTTCTTGAAAACGGCAAGGACAAGGAAGGCAAGGCACTCACGAAGGAAGAGGCCTACGAAAAGCTCATTTCGTCCGCGAGCGAACTCTCCATCATGGAACGCGGCCTTCTCGCCCTCAACACCGGGGACGTCGACCGTGCGCTCTTCTTCTTCGACGCCGCGGAAGAAAAGCTCAACCTCGCCGAAGACCAGACCGGCGTGACGGACCAGGCGGCCGGCGCCTCGAAGTCCCTTCTCGCTTCGGTGACGGGCGCCAAGGAACTCGCCGACTACGAAGTCCGCAGCTACGAAAAGGTGATGCTCCTCAACTACAAGGCCCTTTGCTACATGCTCAAGGGCGACCGCAAGGCCTACAACGTGACGCGCCGCGCGATCGACCTGCAGCAGGAGGAATGGGAAAAGTTCCAGCAGGAAAAGGCGAAGTTTGAGGAAGAACACCCCGAACTCTTTGACGAAAAGGCTCAGAAGGAAGCCGCCAAGAAGCAGGCCGCAGCCAAGGCCAAGGCTGAAGCGGAAGCGAAGGCCAAGGCCGAAGCTCAGAAGAAGGCTCAGGCGCAGCAGCAGGCCAATTCGCAGCAGGCCAAGGAAGGCCTCGCGGGTCTCGCCGGCGCTTTCGGCGGCATGTTCGGCGGCAGCGACACGAAGAGCTCGACCGAAGCCGCGGGCGACGCCGCGCAGACGGCCGTCGGAGCGCTCGATGCGCTCGCCGCGTTGCCCGAAATCATCGGCGGCATCAATGTCGACGACCGTTCCGCCGAAACCAAGAAGAAGGCCGGCCTCGTGACCTCGGCCTACGTCAACCCGTTCGGCGACTACATGAACGCGCTCCTTCAGGAATTCGACAGCCTCGAAGACCGCAGCCTTCGCGACAACGCGCGCATTTCCTACGAAAAGGTCGTGGAAAACAACAAGGACTGCAAGGCGGCCGTCGTCGCCAAGAAGGACGTCATGAAGGGGCTTCGCAAGAATCAGAAGCTCGTTCAGGTGATCCTCTCGGACGGTTTTGCTCCGTACCAGAAGGAATCCTCCAAGTCCTTCCGCGTGGGCAAGTATCAGGCCACGCTCAACTATGCAAACGCCACGCCCGTCGACACGCCCGTGGTCGGCGCCAAGGTGATGGCCGGCGGCAAGACGACGCGCATGTCGAGCCTCACGAAGATGGAATCCATCATCCTTCGCGACGAACAAGACCGCATGCCCTGGCGCGTCTTTGACACGGCCATGGCGCTCCTTCGCTCCGGCATGGCCCACGACAAGCTCGGCGTTTTGGGCGACGCGCTCGCTTCGTCCGTTCAGCACCCCGACACCCGTTCGTGGCTGTCGCTGCCGAACCAGGTGCTCGTGAGCCGTCTGGTCGTGCCCGCCAACCTCAAGACGATCGACATTTCGACCGTTGACAAGAGCGGCAAGGTGTTGGCCAAGAACACGGTGAAGATCGCCGAAAAGGGACCGACGGTCGTCTACGCCGTCAACTACGGCACGCACCTGCAGACCTTCGCCAACGAATTCTCGTGGGTGAAGTGATTTCACAACCGTAGCGCGGGGAAGGGGAGAAAGATCGTTTTCTCCCGAATGCCCCGCGATGGAAACCCTGCCGAAGGAAGGCTTCAGCAGGGTTTCAAGGGATAAACATCATGAAAAAACTCTCTTTAATCGCCGCCGCGTCCGCACTGGTTCTGGCCGGCTGCGCGCAGCAGCCGGTGAGTCAGCCCGGCACGCCCGAACCCGTTCCGGTTCTCTCCGCGGAAATCGCTCTGGGCGTCACCGTGCACTACGACAACGAGCTCGTCGCGCGGATGGTGGAAGTGAAGAACGCCCGCATCAACACGAGCGCGCGTCTTCCGAAGCTCACCTTCCAGCTTCACAACCTCTCGAGTCAGCGTCTTCCGATCGAATATCAGATTGAATGGCGCGACGCCGACGGTGCGCCGCTTCTCGTTTCGAACGGTTGGTTGCAGGCGACCCTGACGGGCAACACCGAAAAGGCCGTGTCGAGCATCGGCAAGAGCGTCGACGCCAAGAGCGCGGCCGTTACGGTCCGCGTGCCCAACGTCACGCAGTACTACTCCGCCGAACCCGATCCGGTGGAAACGATGCGGATGCAGCAGCAGTACAACCAGCAGCTCCTGAACGGCGCCAACCAGTAAAAGGAATTTCCCGATGAAAAAACATTTTCTTCTGATGAGCGCCGTTCTCTCGGCCGCGCTTCTGAGCGGCTGCGCCACGACGGGCTCGACGGGCGGCATGGGCATGCCGGTTCTGACCGGTCACATGCGCTCCGTTTCGATCGTCGATTCGTCCGAACGCATCAAGCTCGACACGAAGGTGACGCTCTCCGACATCATTGCGTTTGCGGAAAACCTCACGAACAAGATGCTTTCGACGCCGGTGATCGCCAAGGCCAAGAAGCCGCCGCGCATCGTCGTGGGGAACCTTCGTCAGAACACGCATGACGAAAACCTACGCGTCCAGGACATTCAGGACCGCATCCAGGAAGTGTTGCTGAATTCGGGCGCCGTGCGCGTGCTCGACAGCTCGGCGACGAACTTCGACTACATCATGCAGTCCGAAATCACCGACATCGTGACGCGCGCTCCCGACGGTCAGAAGCTCGTCGACTACACGATGAAGATCAAGCTCTTCACCTTGGACGGCGAACTTGTCGGCCAGTGGTCCGACGACCTCTCGCTCTTCAAGTCCCGCTGAGCGCAGAAACGAAATCTCCGCGCCGTTCTTCGTTAGAACGGGGCGCGGAGGGCTTTTGCAACGGGTTCCCTTTTGACGAGGGAGCCCGTTCGTTTTTCCGAATCTTCAATCCGTGAACGGGATTTCTTCGACCATCTCGGCAAAGGTCACGAGCTTCACGTTGCAGAGTTCCGCCGCACGCCGGCGGCAGGCATCGGTGAAGCCCGAGCGCGAAAAGAGGTAAAGGTACCGCTCACTGTGGCGGAAAAGGCGACGCGATCGATTTTCAAGTGTCTCAAGAACGCCGACGTCCACCCTAGCATTCGTCCACTTACACTCAGCAAAGAGTGCTTTCTGTTTGTTTTCCTCTCCCATCAGATCGATTTCTTCTTCCCGCTTCGTTTCCGGGTTGGTACCCCACCAACGGCCGAGACTCGTAAAGAACACGGGGGTGCGGCCGCAAGCGAGTTCTCGCAACAGGTATTCGCGGCAGATCTCTTCGAAGATCGGCCCCATGTACATGGAAAATTGCGGTGCGATTCGTTGTAATACCACGTCTTCCGTGTCACCTCGCGCCAGAATCGAGCTGTTGGGGGCGACGAATGTAAACCAGAATCGGAACATGTTGTCGGCAATACGGTAAAGCGAACGGCGTGATTGCTTCTCTCCGTATGGTGTTTCTCGCGCAACAATGCCGAGTAACATCAGGGTGCGGAGGACCCCCACCGTGGCAGCACTTTCTTTTTGAAGACGGGTTGCGATTTCGTTGAGACGCGATGCGCCATCGGCAATCGCCTGAATGGCAGAGAAATAAGTTTCTGGCGTACGCGTTTCCTGCCGCAGGAAAGTAATGGGCTCTTCCGAGAAAAAGGACGAACTCGAGAGCCAAGTATTCTTCAGAACTTCGTCGATGCTTCCACTTTCTCCAACCTGCTGTAAATAGAGCGGCGTTCCCCCTACGGCACCATAGAGAAGAGCTGATTCTTCCGGTGTTCGATGCGGTAGAAGTTGACGGGCGTCGAAAAAATCGAAGGGTTCTACCCGTAATTGTCCTGTCCGGCGACCGTAGAGAGGTGACCGATAGGCAAGTACCTCTTCCTCCATGTATGAGATGGAGGAACCGCAGAGAATGAGCATCATCTTCGAGCGATCGTGATGAAGATCGATCAAGCACTGCAGAACGGAGGCGAGACTGCGGTCTGCTCGGGCGGCGAAGGGGTACTCGTCAAAAATGACCACAATTCGCTCGTCGTGACTTCGTTCGAAAAGATATTCGAAAGCCGTTTGGTAGTCGGGAAAGACAGCTCCCTCGGGTTCGCTCAGACCAAACTGGATGGCACGGCTCAAATTCCTAATGTTGACGGCATTGTCGGTCTCGAGACTCATGAAGTACACGGCCTTCTTATTCTCGATAAAACGGCGTAGCAGTGTACTTTTTCCGACGCGGCGACGACCGTATACGACAAGAAATTCGAAGCGTTGCGACTGAAAATGGCGCTCGAGAGCGCGGAGTTCGTTTCGGCGACCGATAAATTGCATGGCGATTCGCTTCTTACATAGAACAAGAGAAGGAATATGGTTGCTAAGGCTATATTTACTAAACTGTGATTTAGTAAACTATATCTTACTAAAATTAAGATTCCTTGTGTTGATTCCGAAGTGAGGTGGTCGAGCCTGACACGACAATTTCGAACACAAAGAAAGTGAAATTCGATGTATGCCGCTCACGTTGCCGTCGATGGTATAGACGTTTGAGGTGATAACACGGAGACATCTTTAAACCCAAAAAGCCACATTTCATTCACGGTCATCCCGCTACAATGAGGCGAAGAGTTTTTTCGAAAGGGCATCGGGAGAAGATCCCGAGTCGAAAGCGTGGAGGTGCGATTTGGGTTTTTGCAGAGGCGGGGCGGCCGTCGTCGGTCTTCTTCTGCTCGCCTGCGACGCGGGCGTGCAGGCGGCCGCGTATCGCGTCGACGTCAAGGGGCTTGAAGGCAACTTGGCGCAAAACGTCGACGTACAGGTCAAAACCCTGCTCGCGGGGAGCGTCCCCGAAGAGCGGCAGGCCTTTCGCGCCCAGCTCCACCGTGCGATCCGCACGGGTCTTCGCGCCCTCGGCTACTACCGCCCCGAAATCCGCTACGAGTGGGAGAAGGATGAGAAGGGAGAAGAAACCGATCTTCTGCACGTGACCGTAGATCCGGGCGAGCCCGTCGTTGTTTCGGAGACGAGCGTCACCTTCCGCGGGGGCGCGGCGAAGGACCGTGCGTTTGAACGCCTGAAAAGGCGTCTTCCCAAAAAGGGCGCAGTGCTCAATCACGGCGAATATGAAGACTTCAAGTCGCAGATCGAAGCCGTGGCCGTGCGCAAGGGCTATTTCGACGGCGGCTTCAAGCGCAAGGTCCTCGGCGTCGACGCCGAGAAGCGCGAAGCCTACTGGTGGCTCGAATATGATTCGGGCGAGCGCTACCGCTTCGGGAAGACGACCTTCAAGGGCTCGCAGATCGACGACGACATTCTGCAGAACCTCGTTCCCTACAAGGAGGGGGCCTACTACAACTCCAACCGCGTCGCCGAACTCAACAGCCGTCTCTCCGAGACGGGTTGGTTCAATTCGGTGGTGGTCGTGCCGCAGATGGAGGAGGGGCGCGAATCGAAGGTCCTTCCGATGGCGGGAAATCTCACGCCCAAGAGCGCGAATTCCGTGGAAGTGGGCGCGGGTTTGAGCACCGACGTGGGTCCGACCTTCAAGACCACCTGGCGAAAGCCCTGGCTCAACAGCCGCGGACACAGTCTGACGGGCGTCTTGGACCTCTCGAGCAAGGAGCAGGAACTGGGCTTCGGCTACAAGCTGCCGCTCGCCGAAAACGCGCTCGAGCAATACTGGCTCTTTCAGGGCGGCTACAAGCACGAAGACCTGAACGACACGAAGTCGGACTCGACCATGCTGTCGGCAAGCCGCAACTGGAACTACGAGGACGGTTGGCAGCGGACGGTGAATCTTCGCTGGTCGCTCGACAAGTTCACGCAGGCCGACGTCACCAACACGACGATGCTCATCACGCCGGGCGTCTCGATCTCGCGCACCCGCACGAAGGGCGGCATGATGCCGACCTGGGGCGATTCGCAGCGCTACAGTCTCGACGTCTCGAGCGAATGGTGGGCGTCGGACGTCGATTTCGCCGTCCTGCAGGCGCAGGTCGCGATGATCCGCACCTACGCCAGAAAACACCGCTTCGTGCTCCGTTCGCACTTCGGGTGGATTGAAACGAGCCAGTTCGACCAGGTGCCGCCGGACCTGCGCTTCTTCGCGGGCGGCGACCGAAGCGTGCGAGGCTACGACTACAAGTCGATCTCTCCGGAAAACGACGAGGGAGAACTCACGGGCGCTTCGCGCCTGGCGGTGGGAAGCATCGAATACCAGTACAACGTGACGGGGAAATGGTGGGGCGCCGTCTTCGTCGACGCGGGCGAAGCCGTCAACGACTTCAACAGCCGCGACTTCAAGGTCGGGGCGGGCGTCGGCGTGCGTTGGGCGTCGCCTCTGGGCCCCATCAAATTCGACATCGCCCGCCCGGTGAGTGACCGGGAAGAAAAGGGCTGGCAGTTTTACATCGGACTCGGGCCCGAACTATGAAGTGGAAGCGTTATCAGTTGATCGGCATGGGAGCGGGCGCCCTCGTCTTCGCGACGGTCGCCGGCGTCTCCTTTCTGCTCGGAACGTCCGCGGGGCTTCGCGTTCTCTCAAGCGGCGCCGAGTGGGCGGTCGACGGCCTCAAGGTGGGCGACGTCTCGGGTTCGCTTCTGCATCTGCGGCTCTCGGACGTTCGGTACGAAGCGCCCGGCATCCGCTTCAAGGCCGACCGCTTTTCCTACGACGTGGCGGGCCGCGCCGTCTTCTCGAACCGCATCGTCGTGGACGACGTTCGTCTGGCAGGCGCCGAGATCGTCGTGCGCACGAAGGAGCTTCCTCCCTCGGCCGAGACGTCTGAAGAGCCCTCCGCGCCGCCGGCGGAACTGCGCGCGCCTCTGCCCTTTTTCCTGCAAAATCTCGCCGTTGAGGACATTTCACTCGACGCGGACGGAACGCTCGTCACGCTCGACGACTTTCATGTATCGGGACGGTGGTTCGAGCGCGGCGTGACGATTGCGGACGCGGCGGTTACGGGCGTGCGCGTATCGACGCCCGAAATCGCAAAGGCCGGGACGGAAAATCCTGCCGCCGAGGCTTCCGAAACGCCGGCGGCGCCGGAAACACCCGCAGCCGCGGTGACCGTCGCTTCGACGGAGAAAACGGAGGACGGGGCGCCCGAAGCGGCGGGGATTCCTTCCGAGGCCGGGCGGGTCGATGCCGCATCTTCGGGGGTTCCCGAAAAAACGGAGGCCGACTCGGCCGAAGCGCCCGCCCAACCCCTGGGCGAACGCCTCACGGCGCTTTTCTCGAAACCGCTTTTGCCGGCCCTTCCCGAAGTGCGTCTGCCGGTCGACATTGCGCTTGAGAAGCTGACGGTTGCGGACGTCGAAGGCTTCGGAAGCCGCCTCGAAAGTCTGCACGCAGCGGCCGCCTGGAAGGAAAACCTCCTCACGGTCTCGCGTCTCGACGTAAAGGGCGAAGCCTCGGGCGCCAAGGCAGAAGGGAGTCTCACGGGCAACGTGGCGCTTTCGGGGGCCTGGACGAGCGATTTGACGCTCAATGCCCGGGCCGACTTCGGAACGCCCGAAGCGCCGCAGTCGGCGGCCGTCAAGGCCCGTCTTGCGGGCGGGCTTCTCGAGACGATGCGGCTTGACACCGAGATCGACGCGGCGATTCCCGCGCCCGTCAAACTGCACGTGACGGGCGAAGCGTCGCCCGCCAAGGCGGGTCTCCCGCTCTCGCTGACCGTACGGAGCCCCGGCTTCTCGCAGGATGTTCTGACGCTCTCGAACGTCGACCTTGAACTCTCGGGCTTTGCCGTCGACTATGCGCTCAAGGCCCGCACGCACCTCAAAGTCGATCAAATCACCGAGGGCGATCTCACGCTCGAAGGAAAGGGCTCGGAAGTGGCGGCGTCCCTGACCGCGCTCACGCTCGCTACCGACCGCGGGACGGCCGTCTTTTCGGGCGACGTCGACTGGCGCGACGCCGTGCGCTGGCATACGGACCTAAAGATCGACGGCCTCGACACGGGGACGCTCATTTTCCCGAAGGCCCCGATTCGGCTCTCGGGCGACATGCAGACAAAAGGCATCGTAAAGGGCTCCGAGTGGGCCGCCTCGCTCACGGGCGTGGACCTCAAGGGGACGATTCAAAAGGCTCCCTTGGGACTCAAGGGCTCCTTCGGGATGACGAGCGACGGAAGTTTTCTCTCGCCCGGGCTCGATCTGCAGCTCGGCGTCAACTCGGTGCATCTGCACGGCGAGGTGAAGGTCGCCGACGGAACGCAGCGCTTCAACATCGAGTCGAGCATCAACGCGCCCGACTTCAGCCGCGCGATTCCCGGAGCGACCGGGCGCGCCGAAGGACACTTTCATCTGAAAGGGCGGCCGACCTTCCCGATTCTCGACGTCGACATCCGCGCCTCCAATCTCTCCTTTGCCGACTACGCTCTGAAGAGCCTGCGCCTCAAAGGCGGCATCGCGCAGGGCGAAGAAATGATGGGGGACGTCACGCTCACGGCGGATCACCTCACGATTCCGGGCGTGACGCTCGCCGAAGCGAGCGCCCGTCTGCGCGGCAAGGAGCGAAAACACGATCTGACGCTCACTTGGGCGGGAACGCCCGTGAGCGGCGAGATGAAGCTTTCGGGCGACTTTTTGCGCGATGCCGCGACCTGGGAGGGGGGCGTCGCGAGCGCGGCTTTTCAGACGCCCGCGGGCGACGTGAAGCTCGCCGAGCGCATGACGCTTCGCTATCGCAACGCCGATCAGTCCCTGCGCGTGGGCTCGCACTGTTGGCGCCACGAAAGCGCCGAGGTGTGCCTTGCGCGCACGGCCGACGTAGACTTGAGCGGAAAGAAGGCCTTCCCCGTACGACTTGCTCTCGAGCGCTTCGATCTCGGTTGGCTGCGCGACAAACTTCCCCGCAGAACGCTGCTCGAAGGCGTCGTGAAGGGAACGGCGGACCTCACGGTTCCGGCGGGCTTTACGGGCATTCCGCAGGGGCGCGTGGCGCTCGAAACCGTCGGTCTCAAGGGGACGATCCGGATGCCCGAAGAGGACTTCGTGCTCGGATTCGACGCCTTCACCGTGGCGGGCGAGTTGCGCGAAAAACGGATTTCGCTCGACTGGCTTCTCGACATCGCCGGAAACGGCAGACTCTCGGGGTCTGCCTCGGTGACGGAGCCGCTCGGCGAAAAGAAACTGGACGGGACCCTGCGGATGGAGGACCTGTCTGTCGCGATGGTGAATCCGCTCCTCTCTGCGGGCGAAAAGGCCGAAGGCGTCATCTTCGGCGACCTTCGCTTCGGCGGGACATTGCCTGCGCCCACGCTCACGGGCGAGACGGGGATCCGCGACGCGCGCGTCGACAGTACGAAACTTCCCTTCGAAATGCTCCCGAGCTACGTGACGCTTCGCTTCGGCGGACGGGATTCCGTGCTCGAAGGTCTGCTCAAGACCCCGAAGGGCGAAGTGAACATAGCGGGAAACGCCTCGTGGGAGACGCTTGAAGCCTGGCGCGCGAAGGTGTCGGTAAAGAGCAAGACCCTGCGCCTCACGGTGCCTCCGATGGCGGAGCTTGATCTCTCCACCTACGTGAGCTTTGAGGCCCTTCCGGAGAAATACCGGCTCGAAGGGCTCCTTTCGGTGCCCTGGGCGCGGATCACCGTGCAGGAGCTCCCCGAGTCCGCCGTTGCGGTGTCCGAGGACGAGGTGCGTCTCGACCGTCCGGGATCCTGGCAAAAGGCGGCCGCTTCCGAAAAGAAACCCGTTCCGCTCGAAAGTGCGCTCTTCATCGTCCTCGGCGACGACGTGCGCGTCGACGCCATGGGCCTCAAGGCGAGCCTCACGGGGAAACTCAACGTCGCGCAGACGCAGAATTCCTTGGGACTCAACGGTCAAATCACCGTTCCCTTCGGACAGTTCCGCGCCTACGGACAGGACCTGATCGTGCGCAAGGGGGAATTCCTCTTTTCGGGCCCGATCTCGAATCCGCTCCTCACGATCGAAGCCGTACGCAATCCCGAACGGACGGCCGACGACGTCGTCGCGGGCGTGCGCGTGACGGGGACGGTCGAGCGCCCGAAGGCCGTGATCTTCTCGGAACCGGCCTTGAGCGAGCAGGAGGCCTTCAGCTATCTGATCCGGGGCGAAGGCCTCGATCCCTCGGGCGACACGGACAACTCGGCCATCACGTCGGCCCTGATCGGGCTGGGTCTCAGCCAGGGCTCGGGGCTTCTCACCGAAGTGGGCGACGCCATCGGGCTTACCGACTTCGGGATCGACACCGAAGGGGCGGGCGACAGCTCGCAGGTGGTCGTGAGCGCCTACGTGCTCCCGGGCCTCAAAGTGAAGTACGGCGTCGGGCTCTTTGATTCGCTCGCGACGCTCACGCTTCGCTACCGGCTCCTGCCGAGGCTTTACTTGGAAGCCGCTTCGGGCGTCGATCAGGCGCTCAACGTCCTCTATCAGTTCGAGTTCTAAGGGGTATCCCGAAGAAAATCGGCGCGCGGATCCGTGTCCTGCGCGCCGATTTTGTTAGACTTCCGTTTTCTCTTGGTCCATGCCCCCTCCGGCGCAAACCGTTTTTTCCCGCGGAAAAGACGTTTCGCGAAAGCTTCGAGCCGCGGCGCTTTCGCGAAACAACTTTGCAGGAGCCGTTCATGGAAACCAATCACCGTTCCGACGCACTGACGACCCAGGAAGTCTTGGAAAAAGTTCTCTCAGGGGGCGTCGTGAAGACTTCTCTTCCGCTCGGAAGGCAGCTGCCGCTCGCCTTTCTCGCGGGGCTCTACATCGGATTGGGCGGGCTTTTCGCCACCTTGTTCCTTTCGGACGCAAGTCTCTCCTTTGCCGTGCAGCGCTTCGGTGCGGGCGCGGTCTTCTCGCTCGGCCTTTCGCTCGTTCTTGTCGCGGGCGCAGAACTCTACACCGGCAACACCATGATTGCGGCATCCGCCGCGGACGGCCGCATCACTTGGGGCGCGACCCTGCTCAACTGGGTGCGCGTGTGGCTCGGGAACGCCCTGGGCGCGCTCACGCTCGTCGCGCTCGTCGCCTGTGCGCACACGGCCGACCTCGGTCCCATGGCGCAGGGCATGTTGGGCGTCGCTGCGGGAAAACTCTCCGCAGGATGGTTCACGATCTTCGTGAAGGGGATCCTCTGCAATCTTCTCGTGTGTCTGGGCGTCTGGATGGGGTATGCGGGCCGAAGCGTCGCCGACAAGGTGCTCGGCGTCCTGCTTCCGGTCTCGGCCTTCGTCGCGCTCGGGTTCGAGCACTGCGTCGCGAACCTCTACTTCCTGCCTCTCTCGATGGTGCTCTCCGCTTCGGGCTATGTCGTCGACGGAATCGATCCGGCGCTCTTCACCTGGGCGAACGTCGCGAAGAACCTCACGGCGGCGACGCTCGGCAACACGGTCGCGGGCGTGTCGCTTGCGATGCTCTATCGGGCGGCCTGCGCAAAACGCTGAAGCGGCCCCGGGACGTCCGACGGGCATCGGGCAGAAGAAAGCCGCAATGCGCTATCATCTTCACCATCTTTTGCGCAGAAAACGCGGAGCGAGGGGCTCGGTCCGCGAGAAGAACGATGACTTTTGCCAAATCGACCCTCTCTCTCCTTTGTCCGCTTCTTTTCTCGGGCAGCCTTTCGGCCGCCGTGTTGGGCGAAATGACGGTGCGCTCGGTTCCGGGCGAACCCTTGGACGCGATCCTCACGATTGAGGACGTGGACCTTTCGTCGACCACTTCGATGGTGCGCGTGGCGCCTCCGGGAACCTACCTCCGCGAAGGCGTCGCCTGGCCCGAACAGGTGCAGGACCTGAAACTCAAGCGCGACGCCGCGGCAGACAACAACGTGACGGTCCGCGTGGTGGGAAGTGAAACGCTCGGTACGGAAAGCTTTCCCCTCCTGATCGAACTCAACGTGGGCGGCAACGTCACCGTCCGGCAGTATGTTCTGCACGCCGAAAACGGCCGCTTTGCGGTGACGGCCGACCTGCCGCGCCGCACGGTGACGGCGCCCGCCGCCGCGCCCGAGACGCCGGCGGTATCCTCCGTCACGATGGCCGCGGCGAGCGATCCGAAGGAAGTGAAGGCGCTCAAGCGCCGTTTGGCGAAGAAGGGACGCTACGCTCCCTCCGTCGTGCGCGACTACGTGGCTCTGAACGGCTTCGATTCGACGCAGCCGTTCAGCGTGATCGAAGACATGACGATCTGGTCGATCGCGAAACTCTACTGGCCCGTCTTTGAAGGCTGCACGATGGAGCAGCTCGTCGTGGGGTTTGAAGAGAAGAACCCCGGCGCCTTCCTGAGCGACGATCCCTCGAAACTCGTGATCGGCTCGAGACTTACCGCGCCCACGCGCGCGGAAGTGCTTGCGATCGATCCGGTGGCGGCCTTCCGGCGCGTGCACGGCAATGACACGGCGATTCCCATGCCCACGCAGAACCTGATCGACGCGCAGGCGATGAGTCTCGAAACCGCCGAAAAGACGGCCCGCGCGCAGACCGAAGCGCGTGAGCGCGGTCTTGCGACCGCCGAAGTGGCTGCGGCCGGCCGTGCGGCGATCGAAGCCGACCGGGCAGAGCGCACGCAGGAGCGCGAACTGATGGGCGAGGAACGTCCCGGGACCGCTCCCGCGGCTGAACCGGCCGAAGCGTCCGTGACGCAGGAAAAGACGGCGCAGCCCGCTGAAGAACCCGCCGGAGAGGCCGCTACCCGGACCGCCGCAACGGACGCGAACGAAACCGCGCCCGCCGAGCCCGTCGCCCAAACGTCTACTGAAACGACGGCCGATGCGACCGCGGCCGCTCCGGAAACGGCTCCCGAGCCCGCGGCCGCCGAAGAGGCGCCTGCCGCTCCGGAAGAAATCCCGAATCCCGACGACGCGGCCGATCAGAGCGTGACGCAGGAATCGCTCAACCGTCCGGCGGACCCGGCGATCGCCGAAGCCGCCGAGCAGAATGCCGAGGCACCCGCTCAAGAGCCTGCCGAAGAAAAGCCCGCCGAAGAAGCCGCTGCTCCGGCCGGGGACGAAGCCGCGCAGGATGCGGCGAAGACCGCCGAACCTGCTCCCGCGGCCGAACCTCAGAAGGCCGCCGCGACCGAAGAGAAGAAGGACGAATCGTCCGGCATCTCTGGCGGCGTGATCGGCGTGGGCGTGCTCATTCTTCTGCTTCTTTTCTGGCTTTTGCGCCGCAAGAAGGCGGACGGAGACGATCCCGAACCCAAGCCCGAACAGACCGTGACGCTTTCGAAGGACATTCCTCCTTCGTCGCCCGCGCAACTGAAGGCGCTTGAGCGCACCGTCGACGAAGCCGTGAAGAACGGCACGACCGCGGGCGCGATGGGCGTGGGCGCCGCCGCCTTTGCCGAAGAAAAGGCCCGTGCCGAAGAGACGCCGTCCGTCGAAACGACGCCGAAAACGCCCGCTTCCGAGACGCAAGTCGAAGCAAAACCGACGGAACCCGCGGCGCAGCCCTGGCTCGAGCCCGACGACGAAATGCCGCCCGTCGACGAAGAGGAACGCAGCCGCACGAGCGACAAGGCCGTCTCCGACGTGGTCGGAGACCTTACGCTCGATCTTGACGATCACGAAGAGAAGACGCCGGCTCCCGCGCCCGAAGCGCCGGAACTTCCGCCCGTCGCGGCGGAAGAGCCCGTCTCGCACCTTCGCAGTGAACGAGAAGTCGCCCAGACCGCGGCGATCGACGGAAAACTCAAGCTCGCGCAGGCCTTCGTGGGCCTGGGGGCGCTCAAGGAAGCCAGGGAACTTCTCGCCGAAGTGCGCGAGAAGGGGACGGCCCAGCAGCGCGAACACGCGAAGTTCCTGGAAGAGCGCATCGCCGGAGAAAAGGCGTGAGGATCGCGCTCGGCATCGAGTACGACGGCAGCGCCTTCTGCGGCTGGCAGATTCAACCCGACATGCCCTCGGTGCAGGCGACGCTCGAGGACGCGGTCGGACGTTTTCTCGCCGCCCCCGTCTCCCTCATCTGCGCGGGCCGCACCGACACGGGCGTGCACGCGACGCATCAGGTGGTGTCGCTCGACACCGAGGCGGTTCGGCCCGAGCGCAACTGGGTGCGGGGCGTCAACACGCACCTGCCGCCCACGGTGGCCGTTCTCTGGGCCCGGGCCGTGCCGGACGACTTTCACGCGCGCTTTGACGCAACGGCCCGCACCTACGAATACTGGCTCTACAACCACGCCGTGCGCAGTCCCGTCTACGCAAAGCGCGCGGGCTGGGTGTGGCGGCCGCTCGAGGTCGACCTCATGCGCCGCGGCGCGGCCTGTCTCCTGGGGACGCACGATTTTTCGAGCTTTCGCGCGGCCGAGTGTCAGGCAAAGACGCCCGTGCGCACGATCGAGTCGCTCGAGATCGTCCGGAAGGGACGGCTCGTGGGCCTTCGAATCACCGCGAACGCCTTCC
>ENA-UPSX01000148-UPSX01000148.1-human-gut-metagenome-genome-assembly--contig:-NODE-148-length-18297-cov-39.540395_pt1 | contig 18297 bp, 16 predicted proteins | sample MGYA00250045_ERZ773367 | MGnify/ENA primary metagenome ERZ773367 (study PRJEB29103, sample SAMN06112033) | human gut metagenome | biome: human gut; feature: ankylosing spondylitis patient; material... | reverse complement strand
CTCGAGGTCTGCCGCCGCATCCGCAAGCTGGGCAACACCCCGGTCATGATGCTGACGGCCAAGGGCGAGACCTTCGACAAGGTGCTGGGCCTTGAGCTGGGCGCAGACGATTACATGGTCAAGCCCTTCGACACCAAGGAAGTGGTGGCCCGCATCAAGGCGGTGCTCCGCCGCTGCACCGCCGCCGCCACCCAGACCGAGAGCACCGAGGGCGTCATCGAATTCGACAATCTCCGCCTCGACATGAACAGCTACGAGCTGCGGGTCAAGGGCAAGGTGGTGGAGGCTCCCCCGAAGGAGCTGGAGCTGCTGAACTGCCTCGCCTCCCACCCCAACCGGGTCTACACCCGCGACCAGCTGCTGGACGAGGTGTGGGGCTTCGAGTACTACGGCGACAGCCGCACCATCGACGTCCATGTCAAGCGCCTGCGCGAGAAGCTGGCCGGGGCCTCCGACAAGTGGGAGCTGAAGACCGTCTGGGGCGTGGGCTATAAGTTCGAGGTGCGTCAGTAATGCGCAAAAGTATCCCGGTCGCGTTCTTTTCGCTCATGAGCACCCTGCTCATCTTCGGCACAGTGGTCATGGGCGGCTCTGAGCTGGTGCTCTTCAGCCGGTATTTTGCGCAGGAGCGGTACGATACGCTGGATGAGGTGGTCAACGTCGCCCAGCGGACGGCGTCCTACCTTGTGCAGGAGGCCTCTCTGCCCGAGGGCGAAGAGCTGGAAGCCCTGAGCACCAAGCTCGAGATCATCGGCGAGAGCGCGGAGGCCTATCTGTTTTTCACCGACTGCGACGGCAATGTGATGCTGGCGTCCACGCCGGAAAAGCTGAACGGCGATACGGTGGAGGCTGAGGTGCTGGAAAAGGCGGGCAAAGCCAGGGAAAACTACCATCTCTTCGACACACTGGGCGGTGTGCTGGCGGAAAAAAGCTACATCTCGGTGCGTGAGATGCGCAGCGAGGACGGTGCGTGCACCGGTTACCTCTTTCTCTGCTCGTCCGGCGAGCGGCTGGCGGAGTTCCGCAGGGAGTTCTTCTCGAACTTTTTCCTCTCGGCCTGCCTGATGCTGCTTGTGGCCAGCGTGCTCACGAAGGTGATGATGCACAAGCTCACCGACCCGCTCCAGAAGGTGACGGACGCGGCCCAGCGCTTCGGCGGCGGCGACCTGACCGTCCGGGTCGAGGGCGTGGACGGCGAGGGCGAGGTGGCCGACCTTGCCCGCACCTTCAACAAGATGGCGGACAACATCCAGTCCAACGACAATTCCCGGGGTCAGTTCATGGGCAACATCGCCCACGAGCTGCGCACCCCCATGACGACCATCAAGGGCTTCATCGACGGCATTCTGGACGGCACCATCCCGCCCGAGATGCAGAACCACTATTTACAGCTGGTCAGCGAGGAAACGGGCCGTCTGGCCCGCCTCATCCAGAATATGCTGGACCTGTCCAAGCTGGAGAGCGGCGAATATCAGGTGAATGCCCGGATGTTCAACATCTGGGAGACCCTCACCGGCGTGGCCCTTTCGGCCGAACAGCGCATCAACGACGGGATGATCGACATCGACGGCCTGACAATGGACGAGAAGGTACTGGTCTACGCCGACCCCGACCTCATCCATCAGGTGGCCTATAACCTGCTGGACAACGCCATCAAGTTCACCCCCGCCGGCGGCACCATCCGCTTCGGGGTGGAAAAGCTCGGCCCGGAGGTGGAGATCTCCATCTGGAACTCCGGTCAGGGCATCAGCCCCGAGGCGCTGCCCTATGTCTTCCAGCGCTTTTACAAGGAAGACCAGTCCCGGGGCCTCCACGCCCGGGGTGCAGGCCTCGGCCTGAACATCTGTAAGGTGCTGGTCAACCTCTCCGGCGGCCAGATCCGCGTCGAGAGCCAGCAGGGCGAGTGGTGCAGGTTCGTGTTCACCCTGCCCGTCCAGCCCCCGAACCCCGGCGGCATGAAGCGCCTGCCCGACGAGAGCGGCCTTCCCGGCGCAGTGGAAGACCCGGCCAGCATGAAGCCGGTAGACTGAATCACAGCGGTCAGACTGCTCCCCAGAAGAGCGGTCTGGCTGCTTTTTGCATTGCAGAAGAAGGGATGCGGGCGGAGTTTACGTCTTTTCCGTGAAAAACACGGCGGCGGGTTTGATTTTTTCACCGTTTTCATGTAAACTATAAATAACTATGCCGACCATCCCCACAGGGGGCGGCGGCAGGGCAAAAACACAAAAAATCTCTTGGAAACAACAGGGAGTAAAATAAAATGACAACGATCAGTCCTTCGATCCTTTCGGCTGACTTCAGCAAGCTCGGCGCAGACTGCCGCATGGTGCTGGATGCCGACGCAAAAATGCTGCATTATGATGTGATGGACGGCCACTTCGTGCCGAACATCAGCTTCGGCGTCCCGGTGCTCAAGAGCCTGCACAAGGCCATGCCGGATGCGTTCTACGACGTCCATCTGATGATCACCCACCCGCAGCAGTACGCCGAGGCCTTTGCCAAGGCCGGTGCCAGCCTGCTGAACTTCCACCTCGAGTGCGATGACGACATTCAGGAGACCATCGACGCCATCAAGGCGCAGGGCTGCAAGGTGGGCATGACCATCAAGCCCGGCACCCCGGTGGAGGAGCTGGGCTATTATCTCGACCAGCTGGACCTCGTGCTGGTCATGAGCGTGGAGCCGGGCTTCGGCGGGCAGAAGTTCATGCCCTCGGCCCTCGACAAGCTCCGCTGGCTCAAGGCAGAGAAGGAGCGCCGGGGCCTGCGCTTCCTGCTGGAAGTGGACGGCGGCGTGGACGCTGCCACCGCTCCGCAGTGCGTCGCCGCCGGTGCAGACGTGCTGGTGGCAGGCAGCGCCATCTATGGTGCGGCCGACCCCGCTGCCGCCGTCCGCGCGCTGGCCGCGCTCTGAGAGGGAACGGCCCATGGATGAAGCATTGATCCGGAAGCAGGAAGAAGAGCTGCAGCGCACCGGCAGATACTACAAGCACATCTGCTTTCTCTGCGTGCCGCTGCTCTTTGTCTCCTGCTACCTTTACGGCCTGCGCCCGCTGCTGCTCTGCGGCTTTGCGCTGCTGATGGGCAACCTGTGCGACCGGCTCATCTCGCTGCTGCGCCGCCGCGTCTACCAGCCCGGGGACTATTCCAACGAGAGCTTCGCCCTCGTCATCGCCCTGCTGATGCCCGCGACGGTGGACTGGTATGTCCTCGCCGCCGCCATCGTGGCTGGTGTCCTCATCGGCAAAGAGGTCTTCGGCGGCTATGGCAGCTACCCCTTCAACCCGGCTGCCGTGGGCTATGCGGTGGCGGCGGTGTCGTGGCCGGAGCAGGTGTTCCGCTATCCGACCCCCTACACCAGCATCCCCCTGTGGGACGCCTCCGGCGTGGCCACAGCCAGCACCATATCGGACACCCTGCGCAGCGGCGGACTCATCAACCTGAGCGGTCTGTCGCTGGTGCTGGGCGAGTATGCCGCCCCGATGGGGGCAGGCTCGGCCCTCGTGCTGGCGGCCTGTGGGCTTTTCCTCTGGGTGCAGAAGGACATCAAGCTGAGCGCTGCCCTGAGCTTTCTCATCACGGCGGGCGTCATCGTCTTCCTCTTCCCGCGTCAGCTGGGCCTGACCGAGGATGCGTCCTTTGCCGTCAGCGCCATGTTCCGTCTGCGCTGCGTGCGCGACGAACTGCTGACGGGCGCGATGATCTTCAGCGCCGTTTTCCTGCTCAACGAGCCGTACACCTGCGCCCACCACCGGCTGGGCCGCATCCTCTACGGCATCATGGTGGGTGCCTTCACGATGGGCTTCCGCTACTTTGGCGTCTATGAGACGGGCGTCTGCTTCGCGCTGCTGGCCGTCAACAGCATCTCCGGCTGGCTCGACCGTACCGAAGTCCATCTCTACGAGCTGCTCCACAGCAGCCGGAAAAAGCAGAACGGAAAGGGGGATGCCGTATGAAGCGGAGAAGTGCAGAACTCATCGCCCGCGACCCGGAGAGATTCTTCCACCATGACCGCATCTTCCTGAACAATCCCGTGGTCATGCAGGGTATGGGCCTTGCGCCGCTGGTGGTCCTTGCCACCAACGGCCAGAACGCTCTGATGCTGGCGGCGGCGGTGGCGCTGCTGCTGACGCCCTCCCGTCTGCTGGCCTGTCTGCTGAGCCGCCTGTTCCCCCTGCGGGAGGAGCACCCGTCCAACGCAGAGCTGGAAAAGAAGCTGCTGCCCCGCAGCATCCTCTATTCGGGCAGCGCGGCGGTGGTCTATCTGGCAGCCTATCCCATCCTGAACCGCCTGTTCGGGGTGAGCCTGCTGGTGCTGGGCATCTACCTGCCCATGCTGGTGGTGGAGCCGCTGCTGACCTACCGCTTTGGCCGGGTGCAGGAGTCGCCCCGCAAGGCTCTCTCCAAGGGCGTGCGCATCACGGTGGGCTACGGCCTGCTGCTCCTGCTGCTGGGCTGTGTGCGGGAGTGGCTGAGCGCTGGTACGGTGTTCGGCCATCTGCTCAGCCGCCCCATCCTGCCGATGGCGGGTATGCCGGCAGGCGGCTTCATCGTGCTGGGCGTGCTGTGCGCTGTCTGGCGCACGCTGGCCAAGAAGCAGAAAGATTATCTGACATCGGAGGCCCGGGGCCTCATGGCAGTCTACCGCCAGAGAGAGGGGGAGCCTCAGGATGAGCAATGATGTGATGCAGGCCGTCGGCGTCTTTTTTAGCTACGCCGTGCTGGCCATCTTTGCGCAGAATGCGGTGTTCACCCGCGGTCTGGGCGTCTCCCGGCTGGTCCAACTGGTGGGCGACGAGCGCACCAGCAGCGGGTGGTTCGCCCTGCTGCTCTGCGTGACACAGGTGCTGGTGGCCCCGCTGGCCTTCTATGCGGGCGGCTTCGCGGCCTCCCAGCCCAATTTTGCCCAGCTCCGCCCGCTGGTCTATCTGGCCTGCGTGGCGGTGGTGAGCCTGTTTGAATTCCTTGTGCTCTGGGCAGCGCGGGGCAGACACCACGGCGGCCAGCTGCTCCGCATCCTGCCTGCTGCCGCAGTCAACAGCGGTGTGCTGGGCACGGTGCTGGTGGAGCGCACCCAGAGCTTTACGCTGGAGCAGAGCATGGGCTTCGGCCTCGGCAGCGGCCTCGGCTATCTGCTGGCCGTCATGCTGGTGACGGAGGCCGACCGCCGCCTGCGCAGCGAGGCCATCCCGGAGGCGTTCCGGGGCCTGCCCATCACGCTGATCTATGTCGGCGTGCTGGCGCTGGCCATCTATGGTTTTACGGGCCACTCGGTGATCCTGTAAGGAGTGCAGGAGAAAGGGACGATCATGGCAAAGTATAAAAAGGTCAAGCGGTATCACCGCAGTTTTTACAGCCCCGGTATGTGGGCCAAGAAGGTCGTCGGCATCGTGGTGCTGGTGGCTGTGGTGCTGGTGGTGGGCTGGCTGGCTGCGCCCCATGTGCTGGACTGGGCCACCCACACCTGGTATACCGTGGTGCGCAACCGCGACCTCTCGGCCTCGTCCGGGCCGGCAGCATCCAGCATGGCCGCTTCGTCCGAGGCGGCGGCAGAGTCTGCGGCCTCCTCGGAGGTGCAGCCTGCTTCGTCGGAGCCTGCTGTGCCTGCCAATGCCGTCATTGAGGGCAGCTGGGGCGTTCTGGACACCGCTGCGGCCCGGGATGAAGCTTCGCTGCGGGCTGCGGCGCAGGAGCTGGCCCGGCAGGGTGCGGCGTATGCCGTCGTCACCCTGAAGGACAGCAGCGGGCAGGTCCTGTACCCCTCCGCCCTTCCCGCAGCGGCGAGCAGCATCGAGGGCGCATCCCTCGACCCGTCCCTCATCGCCTCGGTGCTGAAGGAAAACGGCCTTGTGCCGGTGGCCAGACTGGCCGCCTTCCGTGACCCTGCCGCCGCCCGCGCCAACCGCGGCATGGCCATCGGCTACACCGGGCAGGAATACCTCTGGCTGGACAATAAGGCCTCGGCCGGCGGCAACCCGTGGCTGAACCCCTATTCCGACGAGGCGGTGCAGTTCATCGGCGACCTCATCGGCGAGGTGCAGAGCATGGGCTTCGACCATGTCCTGCTGGAAAATGTCCAGTTCCCGCTGGCCCAGAACAGCAAGCAGGACTTCGGCTCCACAGGCGGACGCGACCGCAGCGCCCAGTTGGCGGCGGACATCGCCCTGTGGGACGCCCGCTTCAGCGGCAGCGTTACCCTGTGGTACGGCTACTCGCTGGCGCAGGTGACGGACGGTGCCGCCACCGTGGGCGGCAAGGCCGATGCACTGGGCGTTAAGAATCTCGTCGTCGAGGTGCCCGCCAAGCAGACGATGGACGAAGCCGCCCGCAATGCGCTGAGCGACGCTCTGGCAGCCTCCGGCGTGGAGCACACCGTGTTCTGGGACGACGCTGCGGGGCTGTTCCGGTAAGAAGATCACGCGGCCTGTTTCGCTGCCGGTGATCGTATAGAGAGTGAGGAATGTAACCATGAAACCTGCATCCTGCTTTGGCCCGGCCCACATCCTTCTGCCCAGAGAGGACATCCCTCTGGAAAAGTGGGGCTGTGTGGCCTGTGACCAGTTTACCAGCGACCGTGCCTACTGGGAGCGGGCAGACGCCGCTGTGGGCAGCTGCCCCAGCACCCTGCGCCTCATCCTGCCGGAGGTCTACCTCGGGGACAAGGACGCGGCCCAGCGCGTGGAGCGCATCCACGCCGCGATGGACGCCTACAGTCGGGATGTGCTGACCCGCGCCGTGGACGGCTTCGTCTATGTCGAGCGCACCGAACAGAGCGGACGGGTGCGGCAGGGCCTTGTGGGTAAGATCGACCTTGAGGCCTACAGCTACGAGAAGGGCAGCCGCCCGGCCATCCGGCCCAGCGAGCGCACCGTCACCGAGCGCATCTCGCCCCGTATGACCGTGCGCCGGGGGGCGGCGCTGGAGACGCCCCACGTTATGATGCTGGCCGACGACCCCGACTGCACCCTCATCGAGCCGATCGGCGCGCACAAGAGTGCGCTGAAAAAACTGTATGAGGGCGAGCTGATGCAGGGCGGCGGCCACATCGCGGGCTGGGCCGTGGAAGACCCCGCCCTGCTGGCCCAGATCGAGGCCGCACTGGCCGGACTGGGCAGTCAGGAGGCCTTCGACGCCAAGTATCCGCAGGCCAAGGGCGCAGCGCCCCTGACACTGGCCGTGGGCGACGGCAACCATTCGCTGGCTGCGGCCAAGGCCTGCTGGGAGGAGCTGAAGCCCACCCTGACGCCGGAAGAGCGGGAAAACCATCCCGCCCGCTGGTGTCTGGCCGAGGTGTGCAACGTCCATTCGCCCGCCATCGAGATCGAACCCATCCACCGCGTCCTCTTCAACGTGGACTGCGGCGCGGTGCTGCTGGCCCTCATCGCGTGGAGCGACGCCAACATGGCTGGGATCTGCTTCGGCGACTCGAAGCAGCAGGCGTTCACGCTGGCAGGCCCCCATGTGTCCAATGTCCTCAGCTTTGAGGACCCCGTCGCCCCGCTGACCGTGGGCACGGTGGATGAATTTATCGAATATTTTATGGCCCGCCACAGCGAGGCCCGCGTGGACTATGTCCACGACGAGCCGGCTGTCCGCGCCCTGACCAAGCAGGGCGGCGTGGCTTTCCTGCTGCCGCCCTTCGAGAAGAGCGACCTGTTCAAGGGCATCGTGATGGGCGGCGTGCTGCCCCGCAAGACCTTCAGCATGGGCCATGCGGAGGAGAAGCGGTATTACATCGAGTGCCGCAGGATCAAAGAATGACCAAGGAGTACCATGACTTTTAATGAACTGAATCTGTCCGCCCCCCTGCTCAAAGCTGTAAGCGAGGCGGGCTATGAGACCCCCTCGCCCATTCAGGCCTCGGCCATCCCGCCGGTGCTGGAAGGGCGGGACCTGATGGGCTGCGCCCAGACCGGCACTGGCAAGACCGCTGCCTTTGCGCTGCCCATGCTCGACCGCCTGAGCGGGGCAGCTCCCCGCAAAAAGGGCGCGATCCGCGCCCTCATCCTCACCCCGACCCGGGAGCTTGCGCTCCAGATCGGCGAGAGCTTCGCCGCCTACGGAAAGTATCTCAAGCTGCGCAGCACTGTCATTTTCGGCGGCGTGGGCCAGACCCCGCAGGTGGAAGCCATCAAGAAGGGCGTAGACATCCTCATCGCCTGCCCGGGCCGGCTGAACGACCTCATCGGGCAGGGCTATATCGACCTTGCCAACATCGAGATCTTCGTGCTGGACGAGGCCGACCGGATGCTGGACATGGGCTTTGTGCACGACGTGAAGAAGGTCATCGCAAAGCTGCCCGCAAAGCGCCAGAACCTGATGTTCAGCGCCACGATGCCCAAAGAGATCGAGCAGCTGGCCGCAGGCATCCTCCACGACCCCGCCTTCGTCAAGGTGGATCCCGTGTCCAGCACGGTGGAGCGGATCGATCAGAGCCTGTATTTCGTTGAGAAGGGCAACAAGAAGCTCCTGCTGCCCTGGCTCATCAAGAATCTGGAGCCGCCGGTGCAGAACGCGCTGGTGTTCAGCCGCACCAAGCACGGCGCAGATAAGATCGCCCGCGACCTCACCAAGCAGGGCATCACCGCCGCCGCCATCCACGGCAACAAGAGCCAGAGCGCCCGTGTTGCCGCGCTGGAGGGCTTCAAGGAGGGCAAGACCAAGGTGCTGGTGGCCACGGACATTGCCGCCCGGGGCATCGACATCAGCGAGCTTTCCCATGTGTTCAACTACGACCTGCCCGAGGTGCCGGAGACCTACGTCCACCGCATCGGCCGCACCGCCCGCGCAGGCGCAGACGGTACGGCTGTGAGCTTCTGTGCCCCCGAAGAGATGGAGTATCTGGCCGGGATCGAGAAGCTCAACCGCCGGAAGATCCCAGTGGTGTCCGGCCATCCGTGGGACGGCGTGCCCGCCCCCGTAAAAGCCGCCCCGCCGGTGCGGGGCCGCAAGCCCAAGGCCGACCAGCCTGCCCCGGAGCAGGCCGAGGCCCCCAAGGCGGCAGCCGCCGCCAAGCCCGCTGCACCCGAGAAAAAGGGCGCGGCCAAGCTTTCTGCGGCAAAAAAGCAGAAAGCCTCCAAAATCGAAGCAAAAGAGGAACAGCTCATGGATGAGAACAACAAGCGCACTCCCGGCGGACGCGACAACAACCGCCGTAACAATAACAACCGGCCCCGCCGCGAGGGCGGTGCCCCCGCACAGGGCGCAGGCCGCGGCAGCAACGCCCAGCCGAAATTCGACCCCCACTTTGTGAGCGCTCCGGAGGCGACCCCCCTTCGCTCCGCCAAAAAGAACGCCGCCGCGCCCGCTGCCCCGGCCCAGAACATCCCCACCGCGATGCAGAGCCGCCAGCCCGCCCCGCGCGGCGAGAACAATGGCCGCAATGGCGCAGGCCGCAGCCCCCGCAATGAGCGGAACGCCCGCCCGGCCCAGCCTGCCCAGCAGAACAATGCCCGCAGCGAGGGCCGGAATAGCCGCTGCAATGACCGCAGCGAGCAGGGCAGCGCAGGCCGTGCGCCCCGCGCCCCCAGAGCCGAGCAGCCCGGCCGGAACAACAGCCGCAGCCGCAGCAACGCGCCGGGAAAGGACGAAGACCCGGGCCTCATGCTCATCAGCCGTCGCCCGCCGCAGCAGAAGTTCACCAGCTTTGAGGAGTATATGAACGCCCACGGCGGCGCGACGGCCCCCATCGAGGACCACGGCGAGGAAGTGTGATGGCAGATGGATTCGCTCCGTGGTGCTGCCCGCTGTGCGGCGCACCGCTTGCCGGGGAGAGTGCACTGAAATGCCCCTCCGGCCACAGCTTCGACCGGGCAAAAGAGGGCTACTGGCATCTGCTGCCGGTGCAGAACACCCGCACGAAAGCCCCCGGCGACAGCAAGGAGATGGTAGCCGCCCGCCGCGCGTTCCTGAGTGCGGGCTACTATGGTATCTTCGGGCAGGCGCTGGGTGAGCTGTGCCTTATGTACGGCCAGCCTGCTGCGAACGGGCCGCTCCGCCTGCTGGACGCGGGCTGCGGCGAGGGCTGGTATGACCGCTGCATCGCCCGGCAGTTCGGGGAGGCGGGCCGTCCGCTGGAGCTGGCAGGCTTCGACATCGCAAAGCCTGCGGTGCGTCTGGCCGCAAAGGCCCTGCCCTCGGCCCGGTACGCCGTGGCGTCCAGCTTCCATCAGCCGGTACGCACGGGCTGGGCCGATGTCCTGCTCAACTGCTTTTCGCCCTTCGCGCAGGAGGAGTTCCTCCGGGTGCTGCGCCCGGGCGGGCGGCTCATCTATGCCGTGCCCGGCCCGGAGCACCTCTTCCAGATGAAGGCCGTCCTCTACGAAAAGCCCTACAAAAACCCGGTGCAGGAAGTGGAGTACCCGGGCTTCGAGGCCGTCGGGGAGCGGGAGGTGTCCGGCCGCATCACGGTGCCGGCCGGGCAGCTGGAAGCCCTTTTCGCCATGACGCCCTACTACTGGAAAACGCCCCGGGACGGTGCAGCCCGCCTCGCGGCGCTGCCGGAGCTGACCACTGACATCTCGTTCCGGTTCCTCGTATTTGAAAAGAAGTGAACGAAAAAGGCATCTGCCCGCAGGGGGCAGATGCCTTTTTCGTTTTATGAGTACATCAGACAGGGATGGAGTTGGTTACTTGTTTTCCGCCTTCTTCTCGGCCTTGGGCAGAAGGTTCGCACGCTCCAGCGCAGGGCGCAGGGCCAGATAGAGGATGACGACGCAGATGGTGGAGGCCACGCTGTTGACGAAGGTGACGCCGCCGGTGATCTTGGTCAGGGCCTTGGCGATGGTGTAATCCTGACCGAAGATATATACATTGCGGAAGTAGCCGAGGAACGGATCGGTAAAGACGTTCAGCAGCAGGCCGGAGGCAGCGGCGGCGGTCACTTTGACGAGATAGCCGGGGGCGTGCTTATCCAGCTCGCGGAGCTTGAAGACCTTGTGGGCCACTGCGCCGCAGGTGATGCCGATGATGAACTTCAGGATGAAGGTGGTGACGGCATAGCCCGGGTCGCCGGCGAGGATGTCAGCCAGAGCAAGACCGATGGCACCGGCCAGACCGCCGGAAACGCCGTCCAGCAGCAGGGCGGTCAGGGCTGTGAAGGTGTTGCCCAGATGGAACGAGGAGCCGCCGTAGAAGGGCACCCGGAAGAATAAGTAGGCCACGAGGCTCAGAGCGGCCATGACGCCGGTGAGCGCCAGCTCGTGGACGGTGAAGGTGCGCTTGTAGAGCACACTTGCAAAGACGATCACGATGACAACGACTGCCAGAAGCAGCCACATTGCGGTGGTAGACATGATTTTTCCCTCCCATTTTACGGAAAACCCACAAAACCGATTGACTTTTTTGGTTCTTGCGGGTATGCTCCTATTATACGCAAAACTGGCCCCGTGCAAATACCCAGAATAAAGATTTTTTATGGGGTCAGTTTGGCACACTGGCTGAAAAGGAGGGGCTTTTTATGGTTCATTTGACGACAGCACTGGACGCGGCATCCGGCGTGCCGCTCTATGAGCAGCTCTACCGCAGTCTCGCCGCCGAGATGCGGACGGGGGCTGTCCCGGCGGGGACGCGGATGCCCGGCAAGCGGCGTCTGGCGGCAGAGCTTTCCGTCTCGGTGAACACGGTGGATGCGGCCTATCAGATGCTGGCGGCGGAGGGCTATCTGGAGGCGCGGGAGCGGAGCGGCTTTTATGTACAGGAGTATCTGGCCCTGCCCGAGAGCGTCGCGCCCGCCGCGCCGCCGAAGGCTGAGGCGGTGCCGGAGCGGCGGCCCATCCGCTATGACCTCTCCACCCGGGGCGTGGATCCGGGGCTGTTCCCCTTCCGGACGTGGGCGCGGCTGCAAAAGGAACTGCTGTATTCGTCGCCCGAGCTGCTGACCCATGGCGATGCGCAGGGCGACCTTGCGCTGCGGCAGGCGCTGGCGAGCTACCTCGAAGAGTACCGGGGCGTCCGGTGCAGTGCGCACCAGATCGTCGTGGGGGCGGGCCTTGAATACCTGCTGGGGCTTCTGGCCCCGCTTCTGCCCGGGCCGGCGGCGGTGGAGAATCCCGGCTACCCCCGCGCGAAGCAGGTGCTGGAAAACAACGGCGTAGCCTGCTGCTGCCTGCCGGTGGACGAGGACGGACTTTCCATCCGGGCGCTGTCGGACTCCGGCGCGGCGGTCTGCTACGTCACCCCCAGCCATCAGTTCCCCACAGGCGTCACCATGCCGGCCGGACGCCGGGCCGAGCTGCTCCACTGGGCTGCCCGCTGCCCGGGCCGGCGGTACATCATCGAGGACGACTACGACTCCGAGTTCCGCTTCGATACCCGCCCGCTGCCCAGTCTGCAGGGGATGGCTGGGGCCGACGGGCCGGTGGTCTACCTCTCCACCTGCTCCCGCAGCCTTGCGCCCAGCATCCGCATCGCCTACATGGTGCTGCCCGAGCAGCTTCTGCCCGCGTGGCACGCGAAGTATCGGCTCTACTCTGGCACCGTGAGCCGTTTTGAGCAGCAGACGCTGGCCCGCTTCATCACCGGAGGCTACTTCACCCGCCACTTGGCCCGGGAGCGGGTGGCCTACAAGGCCCGGCGGGACGCCCTGACGGCGGCGCTGCGGGAGGCCTTCGCGCCCGAGGAGCTGCATCTGACGGGGCTGCACACCGGCCTGCATCTGCTGGCCGAGCTGCGGGACCCGCCCCCGGACGATGCCCTCCGGGCCGCCGCCGAGGTGGAGGGCGTCCGGCTCAGCCTCCTGAGCGACTACGACCTTACCGGCGGCGGAGCTGCTCCGGTCGGCACACTGGTGCTGGGCTATGGCTCACTGGCGGACGAGAGCTGCCCGTCGGTGGGGGAGACGTTGAAGAGGGTCTGCATGGCGGCGCGGGAGTCCTCGGTAAGGGTATAACGCCCGGCGTCGGCATCCCAATCCCCGGGCAGCGCCCCGGTGTGGACGGAGGCCGTGCGGTCGGCGAGAAATTCCAGCGTGTCCTCTAGGATGAGCAGGTCCTGCGCCGTCAGGTCGGTGAGCAGGCTCGGGCTGTGGGTGCGCAGAGCGTCGGGCAGGGTAGCGGGCAGAAGCTCCAGCTCCTGCCGGAAAAAGGCGTCCCACACCACCGCCCGGGCGGCGGCTTTGTGGAATGGAGGGATGACGCCCTCCATCCCGCTGAGCAGCGTTTCCACCTCCCGGGCCGAAAGAGCCTGCACATTGGCGCTGCAGCCGGTGCGGGCCAGCTCGTCGGCGGTCAGTGCTCCCGAAAAGCCCACCCGGAGCGTCCCGTACCGGTCGGCGATGGCCTGTAAGACGGAGGGCGCAAGGGCGAGGTAGTGGGTGTCCTCGGGCAGGGCGAGGGCAGAGAGCAGTGCTTCCCGGCAGCGGGCCGGGCCTGCTGCCCGGTAGCATTCGGCGAGGGCGGCTTCGTCTGTCCCGAAGGGGACGGTCAGCTCCCCGGGCAGGGCCAGCGCATGGATGCAGTTCTGGCTGGCGTTGAGGTAGAGCAGCAGGAAGCCGGGGGCTGTCGTCTCAGTGGGGGCGGTGCAGACCAGCAGGCTCAGGCGGTTTTCCTCCTTGGGCTGTCGGATGGCCACGCCGCTCTGAGGGCGGGAGGCCAGCTTTGTCCGCAGGGTGCGGCGGGTGAGCAGGACGGTCCCGCCCACCAGAGGCAACAGCACCAGCAGCCCTGCCAGCAGCGCGGCCCAGAAGGGCCTCCAACCTTTTGCATTCATTCCTCTGCCTCCCTGCAAAAAACTGCATAAAGCATGGCCGGGCGGGGGAAGCTTTATGCAGAAAAGGAGGGAAATGCTATGAAATTCGATGATACCCCCAGCAAGGAAGAGCGGGAGGACTTCTGGCTCGACCTCGGCCCCGCCAGTGCCTACGAGGGACTGGACTGCTGCGAAACAGCCCGCCGTAACGGCGACTCCAGCCCGGACGGCCTCGCCCACGGCTTTGAGGGCGCGGAAGGCCCGGAAGACCTCGTGCCCCCGCCCGACGATGACCCGGACGGGGAGCCGGTGCCCCACCTGCCGCCTCAGCTGAAGGCCGAGGAGTGGATGGACGCGCTGGGCAGCCCCGACGATGTGCCGCCCATCGACCGATAAAGACAGAAAAAGTCATACCAAAATAAAATTCACCCTAAGGCATAAAAGATGAAACCAGAGCATAAAATGCGGTAAAAGGCTTGCCAAGAAGCCGAAAATATGATAAAGTTTTTCTACCGTGCACAGCTGTGCATAAAGGGAGAACGAAATCACAAGATGTGCCGCCCGGTGCGCCGGGTGTGCCGCACTCTGGAGAAGCCCGCAGAAAGCGGGTGCCGAAGGTGTAAGGCCGGATGGGCCGATCTCTCAGGCAGAAGGACAGAGCAAACGTCTTTTGTGCAGGAAGCATATCCTGTGCGGAGTCATACGCTGCGTTTTTTGCGGGCAGAGCCTTTGGAAAAGAGGTTCTGCCCGCATTTTGTTTGGGATATTTGGAGGAGGATTCCTATGGTAGACATCGTTACGAGGATCAACAACGTGGTCAACGGCTTCGTCTGGGGGCCGTTCGGTCTGGCGCTGCTGTTCTGCACCGGCCTCTGGCTCAGCATCCGCACCGGTTTTTTCCAGTTCCGGAGGATGGGCTACTGGCTCCGGCACACCATCGGCGCCATCTTTACCAATAAGGACATCACCGCCCACACCAGCAAGGAGGACATGGCCATCAGCCAGTTCCAGAGCATGTGCACGGCGCTGGCGGGCACCATCGGCACCGGCAACATCGTGGGTGTGGCCACGGCCATCGTCTCGGGAGGCCCGGGGGCCATCTTCTGGATGTGGGTCATGGCGCTGCTGGGCATGATGACCAGCTTTGCCGAGAATGTGCTGGGCGTCTACTACCGCCGCAAGAACGAGAAGGGCGAGTGGTCCGGCGGTGCGATGTACTACCTCACCGACGGTCTGGGTGCAAAGCCCGGCTGCAGGGCGGTGGGCAGGGTGCTGGCCGTCCTGTTCGCCTGCTTCTGCATCCTTGCCTCCTTCGGCATCGGCAACATGAGCCAGATCAACTCCATCGCGGGCAACATGAATGCCGCGTTCCATCTGCCCTACCTCGCCACCGGCCTTGCGCTGATGGTGGTCACGGCCCTCATCGTTATCGGCGGACTCAAGCGGGTGGCCGCTGTCACCGAGAAGCTGGTGCCCCTGATGGCCCTGTTCTACATCGCAGGTGCGCTCATCATCGTGGTCGTGCACGCGGGCAATATCCCGGCGGCGCTGGCGGCGATCTTCCGGGGCGCATTCGATCTGAACGCCGCAGGCGGCGGCGCGCTGGGCTACGGCATCAGCCAGACCATTACATGGGGCTTCAAGCGGGGCGCGTTCTCCAACGAAGCCGGACTCGGCTCTGCGGTCATGGTCAACTCGGCCTCCAACGTCAAAGAACCGGTGCATCAGGGAATGTGGGGCGTGTTCGAGGTCTTTGCCGATACCATCGTGGTCTGCACCCTGACGGCCCTCGTCATCCTGACCACCGGCGTGGTAGACCTCGAGAGCGGCGCTGTCCTCGCGGGCGTGCAGGACAATGCACTGGTGGGGCAGGCCTTCACGGCAGCGTTCGGCAGCTTCGGCCCCAAGTTCATCGCGGTGTCCATCCTGCTGTTCGCCTACTCCACCACCCTCGGCTGGAGCCATTACGGCACCAAGGCCGTCGAGTACCTCTTCGGCACGGCAGGCAGCCGCATCTACAAGGTCGTCTTTGTGGGCATGACCGTCGTGGGCGCGACCATGAAGCTGGGCCTTGCGTGGGACCTCTCCGACACCTTCAACGGCCTGATGATGATCCCGAACCTCATCGGCGTGCTGGCGCTGTCCGGCACTGTGGTGGACATCACCAAGAACTACTTCGCCCGCCGCGTCCGGGGCGAGGACATCGAGCCGATGTGGTCGGCCTTTGCGGAGTATCAGAAGGAAGAAGAGGCGGAAGCTGCCGCCGAGGCCGCAGAGCTGGAGAAAGCGGCGAACGAATAACGCAGAAAACAAGACCCCGGAGAAATGCCCTCCGGGGTCTTGTGCTGCTTCAGGTCTTTCTCTTTTTCCGGGGGGCAGGGGCGGGGCGGCGCTTCGCCGCCGACCGGCCGGCGAGGATGCCGCTGCCGAAGGCCCAGTGGAGGTTGTAGCCGCCGCAGCTGCCCGCGCAGTCCAGCGTCTCGCCCACGAAGTAAAGGCCCGGACAGCCCTTGAACTGGAAGTCGTCCTCCACCTCGTCCAGCAGCAGGCCGCCGCCGGTCGTCTGGGCCTGCTTCCAGCCGCAGGGGGTCAGCCCCTCGAACCGCCAGCACTTGGCTGCGGCGGCGAGCTTCGGCCACGCCGAAGCGGGCAGGGCGCGGGCGTCTTCGGGCAGCCCGGCGTCGGCCCAGAGGGCGCGGCCCAGCTTCGCGGGCAGAAGCCCCAGCCAGAACTCCGCAGCGCCGCCCAGAAGCCCGGCCCGCCGGGCGAAGAGGGCGGACAGCTCCGCTTCGCTCAGGGCGGGGAAGAGGTCGAGGGCCACGACGGGCAGCTTCGGGCCGCGGCCCGGGGCCAGCAGGCCCGACAGCTGCATGATGCAGATGCCGGAGAGTCCGTAATCGGTGAATTGCACCTCGCCCATTTCCCGGGCAAGCGCCCGGCCATCGGTGCCGTCCAACAGGCTGGCGCAGCCCTTGGCCCGGATGCCGGCCAGCGACTTGCGGGGGCGGGCGCACTGTAAGGCCGTCAGGCAGGGGTAGAGGGGGGCCATCCGCCCGCCGCACTGGGCGGCGAACCGGGTGCCGAAGCCGTCGGTACCAAACTGCGGCCCGGCCTCGCCGCCCATGGCGCAGATGACGGCATCGGCCCGCAGGCTTTCGCGGCCTGCTTCGGTCTCGAACTGGAGGTCGTAGCCGCCCCGGCTCTGGCTCAGGCTCCGGACGGTGCAGCCGGTGCGAAGCTCGACGCCAAGCGCGGCCAGATGGTGTTCCAGCAGGGCCAGCACGTCCGCCGCCTGATTGGAGTAGGGGTACACCCGCCCGGCCTCGTCGGTGCGGGGGTAGAGGCCGAGGCCCTCGAACCACGCCAGCGGCGCGGCCTCGTTCACGGCGTCCAGCAGGCGGCGCAGGGCCTTGGGGCTGCTGGTGAAATACCGCTCGGGCGAGATGTCCCGGTTGTCGAGGTTGCAGCGCCCGTTGCCGGTGGCCAGAAGCTTTTTGCCCACCTTTGCGTTTCTGTCCAGTACGGTGATGCGGGCGCTGCCCTTGGCGGTCTGCGCTGCCGCCAGCGCAGCGGCCAGACCCGCTGCGCCGCCGCCCAAAACAAGGATATGCTGCATCCTCTGTTCATCCTTTCCCAAAAAGCTGTGTTCAGAAGCAGACTGGCTTCTGAGGTGAGTTCATTGTATCATAGCCGCTCCGGTTTGGCAAACACAGGGCGGGCAGGCGTATATTTCCCTCTCGTTTCCACATAATAACTGTACCGCATCCGAAAGCAAAGAATGGGAAGGAAGGTACACCAGATGAAAGCAACCGGAATCGTCCGCCGCATCGATGAGCTGGGCCGGGTGGTCATCCCGAAGGAGATCCGCCGCACCCAGCGCATCCGCCGCGGCGACCCCCTCGAGATCTTCACCACCGGCGAGGGCGAGGTCATCTTCAAGAAGTATTCCCCGGTGGGGGAGCTGCACGGTGTGGCGGTGCAGTATGCGGAGGTGCTGAGCCGAAGCTTTGCCCTTACGGCCTTCGTGGCTGACCGCGACCGCATCCTCGCCGCCGCAGGGGCAGGCCGGCGCGACCTGGCCGACCGCAGCGTCAGCCAGCCGCTGGAGCGGGTGATGGAGTCCCGCAAGCCCTACCTCAGCGAGGGCGACCCGGAGCACGTCCTGCTGCCCTGTGAGGGCTCGCTGCGGCCGCTGCTCTGCGCGTGGCCCATCATCGCGGCGGGGGATGTCACCGGGGTCGTCGGGCTGCTGGCCGAGGATCGCGCCCAGCAGCCTGACCCCGCCCAGCAGAAGGCCGTGGCCGTGGCGGCAGCGTTTCTGGCAAAGCAGATGGAGGAGTGAGGCTATAAAAGCATAAAAAGCGCGTGAAACCTTGTGTTCACGCGCTTTTTATGGTATCCTTTGGATGCTGCCTCTGGCAGCGAGGCGCTGTCTGCAAATGCAGGTGGTCAAGCTTCCTTACCCTGACGACTTGTTTTACTCTTTGGAGCGAAGCAGGCGTCCGGGAATGGACCTTTTTTGTTAGCAAAAACCTTTCCCGGAGCAGATCGGAAGAGCGTCGTGTAGGGAAAGAGTGTAGATCTCGGTGGTCGCCGTATCATTAAAAAAAAAAA
>ENA-UPSX01000138-UPSX01000138.1-human-gut-metagenome-genome-assembly--contig:-NODE-138-length-18759-cov-37.870678_pt1 | contig 18759 bp, 13 predicted proteins | sample MGYA00250045_ERZ773367 | MGnify/ENA primary metagenome ERZ773367 (study PRJEB29103, sample SAMN06112033) | human gut metagenome | biome: human gut; feature: ankylosing spondylitis patient; material... | reverse complement strand
CTCAAGCGCACGTTCAAAGGTGTCGCGTGCGGCTTCGTAGAGTTCCGGATAGATTTCGTCCTCCACGTTGAACTTGCGGGCAAAGATGTCGGCCAGCAGACGTGCCATCAGTTCCGGAGTGAATGAGGCGGAAACGGATGCTTCATTCCTGGGATTAGCATGATGACAGCAGGAACAAGTCTGTCCGTACAGCTCATTCATTACCATCTTAAAGCCCCGTTTTTCGGGGCGCGGACGAAAAAACGGCGGATGTGGTTGTAGAATCGGGTTAAATAGTTTTTACTTTCCGTTTGAGAATCGTTTAAATCCTTCCGTTTCTCTTCTTTTCTTTGTGCAGTTTTGCTGTCAGGCGTGTTGTCCGTATCAGGTACTACGGCATTCCGTTTTTCCTGCTGTTCGGCTTTCAGCAAGTCGTAATTCTCAGGCTTGGGTATTCCGGTAAGTTCGTAGAACGTGTCGTCGGATACGGGTGTTCCTGCGTTTCGCATCTTGGTTATCACGTCGGCAATGACCGTGATGTTTGTTTCTTTCGGTTCTACGTACACGAATTCTCCTCCGCGTGTGTTGTATCCCATGCTTTCGAAGATGTCCGTCATGTCGTAGTTCAGCACGTTCAGGATAAGCTGGCGGTCGGATTCATTGATTTTCTTTTCTCCTTTCTCCTGCACGGTTCCCAGCGACTGGGTTCCACGTTCGGAGGCTTCGGTGGTAAGCGTATTGCCCAGAAATATTTTGCTTATCTCATTGTTGCACCGCTCATACAGCTTGTCATACAGGTCGGATGAACCGCTTTTACCGGCACTTTCCAGCAGCTTCAGCTCACTGCCTTTCGGGTGGATGAAGCATGCGGCTGCTCCCTGCTCGTTCATGTCGTCAAGAATTTGCAGGCGTGCCTCTTCATCTTCCGCATCGTAGGTATATTCGCGGATGGGCATTCCGAATATTTCGCAGAACTGTGCCCAGTCGGCCATGTCGTTACGCTTGAAGATGACGTAGGGTGCAGCGTTGGCCAGTTTTCCCAATGCACGCGGCTTCCCCACAAAAAGCACATCGCGGAAGTCAGTCCAGGGAGTTCCGGCAATATCGCTCTGACGGTGAAGAATAAGCCCGCGAACCGGATCAACATTCTTTCTGGGTATCAGTTCGTAATTAATCCATCCGCTTTTGTCGCGGTAGAACTGGAAAAGAGAGAAGCCCCAGAATACGGAGTCTACCAGGTCTTCAATGAAATGGAAAAACCAGGGTGAACGCAGCATCACGTTGATATCCTCGTCAGGCTTTCCGTTACGCCGGAACTCTATCTGAATGTTTCGTGCCGAAGCGATTCGCTTGTCACGCACACTGCTCAGGTGTCCGTCAATCAGGATGTCTTCGTACATGTCGTACAGGCGTACGCGGTTGGTGAAGTCTACGTTTTCGGCCCCGCGTATGCCGCTCATGTATTTCTGCATGTCGAGGAAAAAACGTTGCGGCTGGGTAATGATGACCGTTCGTGCCGGACTTCCCTGCGGATTGATGTTTCCGCCTATGGTTATTTTTTTCTTCTTGCTCATATCAGTATCGGGTGTTTCTTCGTGGATAACTTCGCATCTGGAATGCGGAATTTAACTTAGTGGAATCTTCGTCGAGTGCCGGCAGTCCTTCCACGCTTATCTCAAATTTTGACACGCCTTTCAGCCATTCCAGGCTTCGCTCGTAACGGTCTATCCGTATCTTGGAAATCTTCTGCGGATTGTGTATGCAGAATACGTGATACAGCGTGATGTCTTTGGCGTACATCAGTACAAGCGGGTGGCGTTCGGAACCGGTGGCTGCAAAAATCTTGTCGCAGTCAAACCGTGAAGACAGGTATCCGCGCATTTCGGCGATGGCCTGGTCTTCGCATACTTCAAGAAGTGATTCGTCTTCACGTATGAGCGCATCGAGTATTTCACGGTGTATGGATGCGTCGTAATCTTCCGGGTTGATAAACTGGCTCATGTTCTGTATTTGTTTTTTTGCCGGATGGTCGTCCGGCTTACGGTTATTGTTTTTTGTAAGGATGCATTCTTTCGGTCGATGGCCCGGTTTCCTCCCTGTATGCAGTCCGGACCGTCGGCAGGATAAGGAAGCGTCATTTCAAAGAGGTCAAACTGGTTGATCAGTTCCTTCATGTGCGGATTGTCTTTTTCAGCCTCATTGAATATCAGCATTCCTTCACGATCCAGTGGTTCCAGGTCGGCTTCTATACGGGTAGCCTTGTCGGTCTTCTTGTCTTCATCCGGCTTGATGGAAAGCTGTTCGTTCCTCTTTCTGCGGATTCGTGCCAGGTGTCGTTTCAGTACCTGCTGGAAAAACGGGTCCTGAAGCTTGTTGTTCTCTACCATGCAGTAAAGGTTGGTCTTTCCGCCTACATATTCATTCAACAGGAAAAACCAGTTGATGAATTCTTCGTTTGTGGTATGGTCCAGAAAACCTTTAATGACATAAAGCACGCCCTGAATTTTGCCAAGAAGCCATACGGCCTTGAAGCTGGCACCTTTTTTCTTGCTTTCGCCCGGAGCAGGGTCGCCATACACCATGAGGAATTTGAATTTACGAAGAGGAGGAACCTTACCGAAAGCCAGCTTGGTAAATACGCTTCCTCCGGTGAGCGGGTTGTTGAAATACTCCTTCTGCTGTGCCTTTGTGCTGATTTTGGCCAGCACCTGGTCAATCTGTTCCTCACTGTTCTTGGCTGGCCACGTGGAATGTCCTTCCTTGTCGCGTATGTTAATCACGTCCCAGTGGTCGGCCTGCTTTCCGGCACGGGTGATGCAGCAGTCGCGTGCAATGATGTTTCCGCAGAAGATTATCAGTGTGGGTATGGCCGTATCACGTGTTCCGTACAATGCTTCTTCCCACCATCCCCACATCTTGTTTACCGTGTCAGGATTACGGCATGCTTCGTCCGTATCGAAGTCATCCACCAGCAGCACGTCGGGTCGGTCGGCCTCGTTACGGCTACCACGCGGGGCACTTCCTGCACCTACGGCACGAAACGCACATCCTCCTTTCGTAATGAACTCCTCTTCACTCCAGTTTCCAAGGTTCAGCTGTGTGCCGTAATAAGCCTTGATAAGTCCGTTCCGTTCAAACTGCTTCCGGTATGGGTCAAGCAGACGGACGGCACTGTCTTTCGTGGCCGATGCCATGATGACATTCCGTTTTCTTCCCGTAAGCACCAGGAACATGACAATGAACATCACGCAGGTACTCTTGGCCAGCGAACGCGCCCACGAAAGTACCTCAAACCATTCATCGTGTTCGATGCAGCGCATGATGGCCTTAATCTGGAACGGGGCAAAGTCGAACTTGCAGAACTCCGGGAAGAAGAAACGTATCCACTCCAGCGGACGCTTTTCGAGCCATGCCTTGTGCCGTTCTATTTCGGCCCGGCTCTTGTTTACTATTACGACTCCCTTTCTGAGAGAATCCTGCTTGTAATCTTCCCAGATACGGAGTGCTTCTCTGTCCTGCTGTTTCATAGGTTATCCTTGATAAACTGGTCAAACAATCGGATAAATGTCTTTGTCATATCCGGGTCCTGCGGGCGGAGCCAGTCGGAAAACCGCATCCCCACACTGATAATGTCACTGATGCCCACATCGCTTTCCAGCTTCTTGATGGTGGCCGCGAGTTTTCCCAGCGTGTCGGCTTCAGACGGAGTGGCATATCGCTTTCCTTCTTCACGGCTCTGTATGGCCTTGTTTATTTCGGCCACCTGCCGGTGAAGTGCGGAAATCTGCTGTTCGCGTGTCAGCGTCATGCCAATCTTCATCTCCTCCCATTTTTCCGAGTTGATCCATCGGGAAAGTGTCTGGCGTGAAACGCCTGTCTTTTCTGCTATTTCCTGCTGAGTAAGGTTCTCTTTCAGGTAAAGCATGCGTGCATATTCCTTTTTTTGCGTGTTTGTCAATTCTGCCATGTCTTTTATATCTTATTTTGTGTTTTGCAAATTTCGCCCATAAATACATCATTCACAATACGTTATTTTTATGATAACGTATTAAATCCTCATGATGACGTTTTAAAATATCATCATAAAATATCCGTCTTGACACGACTCCTTTTTCTTCCCAACTTTGCATCAGAACAGCAATAAAAGCAAAATGAACAAACGATTTTTCAATATGATACCTTCGCCCGATGTGGCGTGTATTCTTCTGTATGGAGAAGTAGGCGACAAGTGGGACGGCGTGACCGATGCGGACATCGTCCGTGAGCTTCGCGACTATGAATCATTGTACGGTAAGATTGATGTGCGCATCAACAGCATTGGGGGAAGCGTATATGCCGGAATCGCAATCTTCAACGCGCTTCGTGAAAGCAAGGCAGATATTACCATTTACGTGGACGGGGTGGCCGCCAGCATTGCAAGCGTGATTGCCATGTGCGGAAAGCCGGTGTACATGAGCCAGTACGCACGTCTGATGATTCACAATGTGCAGGGAGGATGCTGGGGTAACAAGGAGGAACTGAAGCAGACAATGGAACACATTGAGCAGCTGGAGGAGACACTGGCAGACATCTATTCTTCGAAAACCGGAACAGACCGAGAAGAAATAAAGAAGACTTACTTCGACGGTAAAGACCACTGGCTTACGGCCAAGGAGGCAAAGGATATGGGATTCGTGGACGGAATCTATGACGTGGAAGAAGCAGAACGCCAGGACGTGGAAAGTCCGGACAACGTGTACAGACTCTTTATGAACAGAATGAATAATAACCCATTAAACAACGATAAACAAATGTTTGACGAACTGAAGAAACGTCCCTTGTTTGCCAACTGTGCAGATTCTGCCTCTGCGCTGGCCGTAATCGGGACACTGGAAAACAAAGCAGGGAAATATGACACCCTGAAGGCGGAAAACGACACACTGCGACAGAAGCTGAAAGGTTTTGAGGATGCGGCTGCGGAAGCACGAAGGAAAGAAATCGACACGATGCTGGAAAACGCGGTAAAAGAGGAACGCATCCGTCCGGCAGACAAGGACACATATCGTGCCTTGCTGGAGAAAGACTTTGAAAATGCATCGAAGATTCTGGAAGGTTTGCCCCGGAAAAAGATGATTTCCGACGGACTGGACAAGAACGACCCCGAAAACAAAGGTGCATGGGAAAAGGAACAGGAAAACATTCGTGAAAGACGTTACGGAAAGAAGTAGTAAATAACAATTAATCAAAACAAAACATGGCAATTCAGATTCAAAACACAGCCTATGACGGTGAGGTTCTTGAGAGACTGCTCACCAAGGCGGCTACCGGAAATGAACTTGTACAGAAAGGACTGATCAAGCTTGTTCCGAATATCCGCAAGAAATACTCCATTCCCCGACTGAAGACGGGAACCATGTTGCAGAAACGCAAGGAAATGCCTGAATCGAAGGATTCCAAGGGTGATTTCAATTATTCGGAGAAAGCTCTTGTTCCGCATGACTTTATGGCTTATACGGAATTTAACCCGAGAGCTTTTGACGAAATCTGGCGCAAGTATCAGCCGAAAGGAAACATGGTGTTCGACCAGCTTCCTCCTGAAGTGCAGAACCAGTTGCTGGATGCGATGTCCCGTCAGGTTAACTTCGAGCTGGGGTACCACTTCGTAAACGGTATCTATAAAGACGATGATGAAGACGATGATCATCTGTTCAACGGTATCCTGACTCAGATTATGGCCGACAGTGAAGTGATTCACGTGAAGTCTTCTTCTGCTGAGTCAATGATTACCCGTTTGCAGAAAGTGCGCAAGGCTACTCCTCAGGTGCTTCGCAACAACCCGAATTTCGTTTATATGATGTCTGTAGACGATGCAGACCGTTACGATGACGAACTGACACAACGCGATGCCAAGGGTGCCAACTGGACGGATACGAACGCCGTACGCTTTAAAGGCACGAACATTGTTCCGCTGGCCGCCATTCCGGACGGCGTGATTATCGGTACCGTAGCTACTCCGGATGAGGACTCCAACACTTGGGGTGCAGTGAACCTGGTAGACGATTTCAACGTAATCCAGATTGACAAGGTGACCAACGCCGGTGAGAAGTATTTCTTCAAGATGCTTATGATGGCAGATACCAATGTGGCTTTCGGAGAAGAAGTAGTGTTGCTGGATGTGCGTGAAGCTGCTACTGTATCTGCTTCAGGAACCAGCATTACGCTGACAGCTCAGGCAAGCAAGGTTTCGCTTGAACCGGAATCAGACAGTAAGGCATATACTATTTCAGGAGATGACATTCTGATGGGTGCCATGCTGGAAATTACGAATACTCATGCAAGCAACAAACTTACGGTCAACTCGATTGAAGTTGCTGCTGGTGCTACCAAGAAAATCTACTACAGCGGAAAGTCCTGGTTTGATGCCAAAGAGGTAGACGTAAAGATTACGCAGGTATCTCCTCAGCAAGTGCAGGTAGTGGGCACAGTGGAAACGACAACCAAAGAGCAGGCATAAGGAGGACTGAAGGATGAAACACTTTACAATGGGTGAACTTTGTGCCAGCACCACCGCCGACGCTCATGGAATCAAGAATACACCGCCTCTTCAGGAGGCGGGTAATCTGAAAGCCCTGGCCGACAACGTGCTTGACCCGCTCCGCGAATGGTACGGGAAACCGATATCCGTCAACTCCGGGTACCGTTGTCCGCAACTGAACCGGCTGGTAGGAGGTGCGGCAAGCAGCCAGCATCTGAAAGGGGAGGCTGCCGACATTACGGCAGGAAGCAGGGAAGAGAACCGGAAACTCTTTGAGTACATCCGTGAGAATCTGCCTTTCGACCAGCTGATTGACGAAAAGAATTTTTCCTGGGTGCATGTGTCTTACAAGCGCGACGGAAACAACAGAAAACAGATATTGAAACTATAACCATGGCGTAGTACGCCAAATGCTACGCCAATAAAGCACAACAAAATGAAACGGATTATCTTATTTTTCTGCCTGTGTCTGATTACAACACTGGCTTCATTTGCACAGACCGTACTTCCGGCTGCAGAACCTGAAACATCGTTCCTTATCGATTTGGGAAGCTTTACGGGAATCGTAGCCCTGGTTTCTACCTTGGTGACACAGATTCTGAAAGTTGTTCCGGCTATTTCCGCAAGCAAGCTGGCCAAAATTTTGATTTCATGCGGTGTGGGCATGGTAGTATGTATTATTGCATGGCTTTTGCAACTCACTCCGTTACTTACAGGCTATATCTGGTGGCAGGTTCTGATTTACGGACTGGCGGCCGGATTGAGCGGATGCGGATTCTATGATGTGATTAAGGCTATCGGAGCATTGTTTAAAAAAGAGTAGAGCTTTATGGATTGGACCCTGTTACAGTCACTATGGGACTGGCTTCTTCCTGCCGGATGGCTGGCTACTGCCATTGCCTGGTGGCGTGACAGGAAGGTGTATCAAGTCCGTGCGGTAAAAGAAACCGAAGGTACTTACAAGACTCTTTACGATGACCTCAGTGCCACGGTGTTGGATATAAGCAAACAATTACGAAAACAAAACGAACGGAATATCAATCATGAAACGGCTTTACGCAAATTACATACTTGCAAGTATGCTGACCGTTGTCCTGTCATTATCTTCCTGCGCCAGCAGCAGAAAGGCCAGCTCGGAAACCGTCCGCTCGGACAGCCTCCGAACGAGCGTAACCGAGCAAACAACTTACGAGCCGGTCCCGAAGAGGACGGCGACCTGCTCGGTGAGTGCGGAGCAGTGGCAGAATCTGAGTAAACTTCCTGCCGGATTCGGGCTGAACTATCGGAACGACGGTCTGAATATTGACATACAATCAGACGGAGAAGGTGGCGTGAACGTCACGGCGACAGCCGACAGTACAGGAAGACAGGTAACCATAACACGTACGGAAACCGACCACCGCATACGCGATGAAACTGTGAGCAATGAATTGAAGGAAACACGCCCTGGAGTGCAGGGATGGCTGACAGGAACAGCCCTGACCCTGCTGGGGATTTTCCTTATCTGGCAACTGATTAAATATTATTTAAGCAAACATTAAAAACGACAAGATTATGGCAGATACAAGCAACGGACTGATGTATGGTGTGGCCGCCGTAAAGTTCAAGACACTGGAAGGCGAGGAAAAGACGTTGGGCTGGCTGGATGAAAACGGGATGCAGCCGGCAGGGAATGCTCCTACCTTTATGGATGTGATGGCCGCACAGGTAACAGACGGACCGGTAGACAGCATTATGACCAATCCGGGAAGCGATGCATTCACGATGAACCTGATTCGATTGAAAGCGGAGGACATGGTGGCTGTGTTTGGTGGAAAGAAAGAAGCGGATGATTCTTATACTCCTCCGGTTAAGTTTGTAGCAAACGGTGTGCTGACAATATCCATGCATTCCGGACACAGCTTCCGCATATTCAATGCCCGTCTGAGCCGTAACGGCTTTCAGAACGGAATCAATATGCAGAATGTGCTGGCAATGGGAATCCGTGTGGACATGCTGAAACCTACAGACGGAAAGGAAAGGCGCTATCGTACTTATCCTCCCGGAGTGAAACCTGATACCGCAGACTCAACCGCAGACGCAGCAGGATAAGTATGAAGGCACAGGATATAGAACTGCTGGCAGGCATCTCTCTCAGTGACGGGGGAATCAGCCTGCCGCTTCATACGGTACTGCGGAAACGTCCGTTCCGCATCACGATGAAGACACCTACCACACGCAGCCTGATCCGTATCAGCAAGCGTTATCTCCGAATCAGGGTGACTCCGGAAGAATATGATGCATACAATCTGGACCAGCGCATCCGGTTTGTCTTCCTGCATGGGAAGGATATCAGCCGGATGGTGGCATACGGAATTGTTCGAGGCCCGGTACTGGGAAGGTTACTAAACCGCCCGGTGGCATGGATGCTTCGGGAACTGATGACGCCCGACGAACTTTCCTCCGCCTGGCGACAAATACTGAACAGTACATCTACCACGTCTTTCGGGATTATTATCGCATCGGCAGCAGCACTGAACAAGATGCAGCCCTTAGCGAGCCGGAACGAGAGCGAAAACGAAACGAGGAGTTAAAGAAGGGACATACGGAACCTTCGCATAGCCTTTTCGGCGTAGTAGGTCAGCTGGCCACGGAAACAGGCTGGAGCATTGACTACATTCTGGACAAAGTGAATGTAGTAACCCTGCAAATGATGATGGCAGACATGCCGCACTGGGTTCCTCCGCAGAAGCCGGATATGATGCAACAGATCCGTGAAATGGAGGAACGGGAGAAACAAAGAAACAGTCACAAACAAACAGAAAACAAGAACACGACAAAGGGGATGAACCCGATGGAGTTCTTTACCCATTATGCGGTAAAGGACTGATTATTAATCATTATAAATTGGAATCATGGCAGTACCTGTTGAACTGGAAATATTCATGAAAGATCTTACCAAGGCCGGACTACAGAGCGTTGGTAAGAATGTGGATGATGTGGAAAATCAGACTCTGCAACTGATTGAAGCATTGAAGCAGGTACGTGCCGAACAAATCAAACAGCTTGAAGCGAACAATCAAGCCGGGAAAAGCTATACGCAGGAAGCGGCCAACGTACAGGCTTTGACGGGGCAGATCAACGGATTGAAGACAGGTCTGAAAGACTTGCAGAAAACGAAAGAGGAAACCGCAAAAACGCAGGCCATTGACATTGACACCGAAGCCGTAACCCGTAAGACAAACAACCTGAAGCTGCAGTTCAGTCAGGTAGCAAGGGAACTGCCATCTTTGGCCATGGGGCCTCAGATGTTTATTCTGGCAATATCAAACAATTTGCCTATGCTGGCGGATGCAATATCTGATGTGCGGAAACAGAACGAGCTTCTGGCTGCATCAGGTCAGAAAGGTGTACCGGTATGGAAACAATTGGCAAGCTCCTTATTCAGCACTCAGACAGCACTTGTGGCAGCCATTTCACTAGGTGTTGTTTTTGTAAAGGATATTGCAAGCTGGGTAAAAGAGCTTATCAACGGGAAAAAAGCTATTGACAACAACAAAGAGGCTCTGGAAAACTATAAAAAGGCCATGCTTGAGTCTCAGCAGACTGCACAGAATGAAACAGTACAGCTCAATTTACTATATAAGGCTGCAGTAGACAGTTCCAAAGGTATGAATGAACGTATTTCAGCTGTAAAGGAACTGAAAAAAGAATATCCTCAATACTTTAAGAATCTTTCGGATGAAGAGATCTTAGTGGGAAAGGCTGCTGACAAATATAACGAACTGGCTACGGCTATTATGGCTTCAGCAAAAGCGCAGGCAGCCAAAGAAACATTGATAAAAAACAGCAAGGAGATCCTTGATCTGGAAACAAAAATAACGGAAGAATACAAGAAGCAGGAACTGAATGAAATTAAAAGGACTGAGGCTGTAGGTAAGCTGAAAGAAGGACAAAAACAAACATTTCTTCCTGTTAGTAACGATGTGATCGATGCAACCAACCGTAATTATGACCGAAAGTTTAAAGAGAGCGAGGAAAAGATTACCGAATGGAGAAGGAAGATTTATGATTTGACCAAATTCAATAAGAGTCTGGCTGATCAGGTAAACATAGAAGACCTTCTTTTTGAATCAAACGGAGGAGGTGGCGAAACCGGTACAGGTTCCGGAAAGACCGACTACGCCTCCCAGCTTGCCGATGCACGTATTCGTGCGCAGCAGACCACGGAGAAACTTCGCATCCAGATCATGCAGGAAGGTATTGCCAAGCGCATGGCACTGGCAAAGCAGGAATATGATGACAGTATTGCCGACATCAACAAGCAGGAACGGGATACACTGGCAAAGATGGATAAAGCACGCAAGCAGGGTGACAACATTCCGCAGAGCCAATATGATGCCGTAAAGGAATCGGCTAAAAACAACCATGTGCTGGCAGAACAGGTGTATAATGAACAGATCTATCAGATTGAGCAGGAATACCGCGACAAGGCTACACAGAGCCTTATCGACTACAATAAACAATACGGCACGTATCAGGAGAAGCGTCTGGCCATCGCGATGGATTACGCGCGGAAGATTGCCGCTGCGGAAACAGAAGGTGAAGCTGACGTATTGACTCGTGAACGTGACGACAAGCTGGCCAGCCTGGACTTCGAGGAAATGAAGAAAGGGATGGACTGGGATAAGATCTTCGGTGATCTGGACCGTGTGTCGACCGATACGCTGGAAAGCCTTCGCAAGAAGCTGAAGGAATACCTGGAAGGAATCGGTGATGACATCAGTCCGGAATCCTTCAAGGAGGTAATGGATGCTTTCAAAGAGATAGATTCCGAGCTGGCCGACCGTTCCCCGTTCGAGGCAATGAAGAAGGGATACGAGAACTACAAATCCGCCATGGAAGAGGTACGTACTGCTCAGAACCTGCTGCAACAGGCTCAGATGGGTGGAAGTGTCATCGTGGAAGAATATGACGAAGCAACTGGAACCCTTACCCGCAAGCTGGTCACACAGGCCGAAGCGGAGGAAAGACTTCGTGCTGCTCAGGATAAACGATACAGTGCCCAGAAGAATCTGACAGAAGCGGCCAATTCTATCGGACAGAAAGGAATGGCAATCGTCAATGCCGGAAACGACATAGTGGATATGTTAGGAAACTTTGGCGTAAAAGTTCCGGAAGCAGTCAGTGAAACATTGAACGGAGTCAGTCAGGGAATGAGTGGACTGGAAAGTATCGACATTACCAAACCATTCAGTGCCATTACTGGATCAATTAAGATTCTGACTGGAGTAGGCAATACAATCGCCGGACTGTTTGGCTTCGGCGGTGCAGATTATTCCGGGTATGAAAATCTGAAATCAAAGTATGAAGGGCTGATTGATATATGGGATGATCTTATTTCAAAGAAGCAGGAATACATCGACATCAACTACGGAGCAGAAGCGCAGAAGGCAGCAGAGGAAGCAAAAAAACTGGTAAACGTGCAGATTGAACGGCAGAGGCAGCTGGCCAATATGCTGGCGGGTAGCGGTGCAAGTATCGGATCCCACTCCCTGGGATATCGGGTGAATGACCGGATGTCGTCACAGGACTGGCAGCGATTGTCCGGACTGGTCGGAGAGCAGGTCGGAAGTCTGGGTGATGTACTGGGGCTGGATGCAGGTATTATCGGGAATGTGCTTCAGGATGAGAAGTTTGTTTCCGTACTGACGGATGTAAATTCTGAATTCATCGATTACATACAAAATATCGGTTCTTACGCGGATCAACTGGAAGAAATAGCCTCAAAGGAACAGGAAGCCATTACCGGAATCGGATTTGATGCGTTTAAGGATGGATACTTTGACCTTATATCTGATCTGGAATCTACCAACGAAGACCTGGCAGACAATCTGGAAAAGAATCTCCAGAATGCCTTCTTCCGCTCACTTATTGCGAATAAATACAACAGCCAGATTAAAGCCTTATACGACAACTGGGTAAAATTAGGCGAAGACGGACTGACCAGAGATGAAGTGGATAGTCTGAGGGAACAGAATCAGGCAATGGTGGATCAGATGATAAAAGACCGGGAAGAGCTGATGAATACTTTCGGATGGTCTGCATCCGGATCGGGAAGCAGCCAGTCGCCCGGCAGTGGTGCACTTACAACAATGAGCCAGGAAAGCATATCCACCTTCGAGGGCATAGGGCGTAACATGCAGACACATCTGGCGAATATTGACAAGTTTGTACAGGATCTGCGGGAATCGCAAAAGTTGGATAGCGAAACACTGGCTACCATCGCATCACATACGGCCTACATCGTTTTGATATACGACCTGATGGAAGATATGAAGTTGAACGGGATAAAGATGCAATAACATGGACTTGACAGGATACCTTACAATAAACGGAACAGACGTATGGACGGAATACGGTGCCTTTCTGGGCGAGACTGAAGAAGGTGGACACGTGAACATGGATGCCTTGCTTCGCATGCCCAAGGCAAAGGATATTACTACCGTAGACTTCCGGGAACGGAACGGGGTAGAGCTTCCTCAGAACCCAAACGTGAAGCTGGGCAGCATCGAACGTACCTTGCAGTTCTGGCTTCGTGGAAGCTCCGCAGCCGACCGCCTGGACAAATACCAGCGCATGATGACGCTGATTACGTCCGGAATGCTTACGATAAATGTAAAGAATTACCGGACTTACAATATGGTGTATCAGGACATGCCGGCAGAACCGGACTGGTACGGAAGCTACGAAAGAGACCGGTTTTATGTGCTGTTTTCCGTCAAGTTTCTGGAACCGCAGCCATCCGTTTAGGAATTAATTAAACACAGATTAAATGACGATAAAATGGAACTGAAAATATACGATAAAGCCAACAACCTTCGACTGACAGCCAGTCCGAACTCTTCTTCTACCGTCACAGAGGAGATAGGAGGAGAGTGCAGTGTATCTGCATCCTTCACCCATACCGCATACGTTCCGCTGGATGTGGATGACTATATCGATCTGGAAGGTGTTCGTTTTAAAATTAAGTCCCGTTATCGCCCGAAACAGAAGAACACGCAGACTTACGAATACAGTGTAAAATTCTATGCTCCGCTACACGATGCCGAAGATACGCTGATGTTGTTTCAGGAAGGAGGAACAACTTCTGAATTTTCTTATGACGGTGGTCCGCGGGAGCATCTGCAGTTATGGATTGACAACATGAACCGGCGTGCCGGTGGTAACTTGTGGAGCATCGGAACGGTGATTACAGCCGATAACAAGACGATTGATTACCGCAATGTGAAGTGCTGGGATGCGGCTTTCGGAAGCAACGGAATCGCCGCTACATTCGAAACGGAAATGTGGGCGGACGGTTATGTGATTAACCTCTGCAAGGCTGAACGCGGAGAAATGGTAGAATTGGGATATCTCCATGGCCTTACTAATCTGGCACAGGAAGACAACGGAGAAGTGAAATTCTTTACGCGGCTGTTCCCGCTTGGTTCTACGAGAAACATAGATGCAACCAAGTACGGATATTCCCGTTTGCAACTTCCTGACCGCTCTCTATATGTAGATAAAAACGTAGACCTGTATGGAGTGAAGGAAGAAACGGAAGAAGCTGCATTCTCTGAGATATACCCTCAGTATGTGGGTACAGTATCTTCTGTACGCACCGAAGAAAAGACCAGTGAGGAAGGACGGAAGTACACCGTATATTACTTTAAAGACAACGGGATGACCTGGAATCCGAATGACTACAAGATTCCGGATCTGGATTACATGCTAGAGTTCCAGACAGGGGAATTGGCGGGGCGCGGAACTGACGGATCCTTCCAGGCAGCGTGGCATGAGGATACCAGAGAATGGGAAATCATCAATGTTTATCCGGATGAAACAACACAGATCCCAGGTGGTGTAATAGTCCCGAATCCAGGTGATCAGTACATTCCCTGGAACTTCGCCATGCCGCAGGAATACATCACTGCGGCAGAACAGGAATACAAGCAAGCTGTGAATGACTTTCTGAATACTTACAGCTTTGACCCAAACAAATATAACGGAACCACCGACCGGAATTATATCGAGAAGAACGGCACACCACTCCGCATAGGGTGGAATGTGCGTTTACTGTCAGAACAGTATTTCGGCAGCACCGGAGGATACAAGGATACACGTATCATCAAGGTGCAACGCAGGTTGAATGATCTGTGCCAGGCTACGATCACCTGTTCGGATGAGGTTGGTACCGGATGGAAGTCGTCTGTGGATAACCGGCTGAATAATTTGCAGTATGTATTATCTCAAAAGCAAGAGCAGGAAGTTATCGACATTATCAAAACAACGGATAACAAGACCCCGTCAGACTATAATGTATTTTCTGCCCTGAAAGCAATAAGCATGTTTTTGAGGAAAGATGTGGCAGAGCAGGTAAAATATGTAATGACATTTTTGAAAGGTATTGTTGTAAAAGGAACAGCAAAATTCGGTAATTTCATTACAGGTGTTTCTGGTGGTATGATAGACGATGAAGGGAATATGGAAATGGAATCAGGCTATTTTCGTAAACGATTATTTGTTCCGGAAATAGCTTATAATCGCATTACATATTTCAAAGGACGTGCTGTTATATCTCCCGGGGGCGGTTGCAAAGTAAAGTCATATATAAAGAATGATGATGGAAGTTTTACGGTTATACCAGACTTGACAGAAGCGGACGGACTGAGTCAGTTTGTTGATGACATTCTGTCTGCTTTCTTTACAACAAAAAATGAAGAAGGAAAACTTACTGGTTTTGCGCAAATGCAGTTTCGCGTGACAGAAGCCGACTATGATGCAAAAACATTCAAAATGGTAAATCGTCCCGGGAACAACTACGAACCGGGTGAGGAAATGATACTGGCACAAACGGGGAACTTTACAGACCTAGACCGTCAAACATACATTCTGTTTGATACTCTGAACGGGAACAATTGTATTACTTTCTTTGATAACGCCAATACCTGGGACCCGGAACCGGCACAGATGAAAAGCTGGCTGGGGAAAAAGAAAGGAATGAAAGTACAGGGGTTTGACTGTGACAACTATTCGGCTGTACTACAAAATATCCTGATGACCGGTCTTATATTCCAGACGGATACCATTACCGGCCAGCCGATTCGGGTTCCTCTTGACAAGGGGGCATGGGAGGCTGGGCCACATGCTTATTTTGATAGAGTATCCCATAATGGTTCATTATGGCTATGCATCAACCCGGAAGGTACAGAGTCAGAACCTGCTGATAATAATCCGGATTGGCTGAAGCAGGTTGCAGAAGGTCAGCGTGGTCTTCAAGGGCTTCAGGGTGAAAAGGGCGAGCAGGGTATCCCGGGGCCAAAAGGTGAAACCGGGGCTACAGGAGCAGCTGGTAAAACCTCTTATTTCCATATTAAATATTCTAATGACGGGGGTAAGACCTTTACTGGTAATAATGGCGAGGATGTAGGAGACTGGATGGGTACATATGTCGATTTTACACAATCCGACAGTGGCAGTGTTTCTGCATATAAATGGATGAAAACAAAAGGTGCACAGGGTGCAAAAGGTGACCAGGGTATTCCGGGAACAAACGGGACGAATGGCCAGACATCTTATTTGCACATCGCTTATGCCAACTCTGCAGATGGTTCTTCGGGCTTCAGTACCAGCGATTCAACCAATAAACTCTATATCGGCCAATATACAGATTTTACACAGGCAGATAGTAACGATTACAAGAAGTATTCCTGGAGTAGAATCAAGGGTGACAAGGGAGACAAGGGTGATAAAGGAGACACGGGACCTCAGGGCGCCAAAGGGGATAAAGGTGATACGGGGCCTACCGGCTCTCAAGGCATTCCCGGTACATCATCATATTTCCATGTAAAGTATTCGGCAAACTCAAATGGTAATCCGATGAGTGATACTCCGAACACCTATATAGGTACGGCTGTAACACAAAGTTCCACAGCACCTACATCTTACACTTCCTACAAATGGGCAAGATTTCAGGGTGCACAAGGGCCTAAGGGTGATCAGGGTATTCAAGGACCTGCGGGAGCCAATGGTAAAACTTCTTATCTGCACATTAAATATTCCAATGATGGCGGCAAGAGTTTTACAGCCAACAACGGAGAAACTCCCGGTGCTTATATCGGGCAGTATGTAGATTTTACACAGGCTGATAGCAGCAGTGTTTCTTCTTACACATGGACTAAGGTTAAGGGAGATAAAGGTGACAAAGGAGATACCGGATCTGCCGGTGTAGGCGTTAAATCAGTAGATGTTCTGTATTATATGTCCACATCAGCAACTTCATTGTCAGGTGGTAGCTGGCAGACAACTTCCCCGGAATGGGTTAACGGCAAATACATGTGGTCGAAGACAAAGGTCACATATACGGATGAAACGACAAAGGAAACAGCTCCCGTATGTATAACCGGAGCGAAGGGTAATACAGGAGCAACCGGCAATACAGGTGCGGCAGGCAAAGGAGTGAAATCGATTGTTGAAGAATATTATCTGTCTGCTTCTTCGTCCTCGACAACAGGAGGAAGCTGGTCAACAACAGTTCCGGCATGGCAAAATGGGAAATACATGTGGACACGTTCCGTTATCACTTATACGGATAACTCCAAAACCACAACAAACGCAGTATGTGTGAGCGGTTCCAAAGGTGATAAGGGAGATAAGGGGAATACCGGTGCAACAGGTCCGCAGGGGCCTCAAGGTCCCCAAGGTCCTCAAGGTACACCCGGACAGAATGGTACTCCCGGTGCCAGCTTTATCCCATGCGGAGCATGGATTTCAGGCAATGTCCCTTACAAGAAAAACTCAGCGGTAGAATTTGCTGAGAATGCTTTTGTAGCACTGCGTGATACCAGTGCACCACCGTATGCCATTGCTAAATACAATAATGGTAATTATGTCCGTACACCACAGGGATATCTTTTGGCTGGAACTCCATCAACAAACACACTGCATCCCGACTGGCAGCGACTCACTAATATTGAGCCACCGACATTATACTGGTTGGATAGTTCATGCAGTTCAATAGCTTATACATCGACTGGCAGTATGTCTCCGTCAGCTTTTACCGTCAGTTGTAAGAAAAACCGTAACGGAGTTGTTGGTAAGTGTGCTGAACTTTGGTTGGTTGCAAGAAAATATGACGGTTCCTGGCGCTCTCATGCCGGTCCGGTGCAGTCGGCTTCCATCTCTGTTCCGGCGGCTTCCGGCTGCACACAGTTTGCAGTCCGTGCTTATTGGTCATCCTCGGAAGCTAATGCCTGGTCAGACAATTATGTGGCAGAAATAGGAATCGGAGTAGCGGAAGCTGGTGCTACCGGGGCTACGGGAGCTTTCCCACGTGATCGTGGCCCATGGCGTTCGGGAGAATCATACGAGTGGAGTGCAGACTATCGTGACAAGGTAATACATCCTTTTAACGGGGTTTATTATAACTTCCTTGTTCGTACTCAAGGCTCGACGGTTACGGATGCACCGACATCAGCTAACGGCGATGATAACTGGGAAGCAATGAACAAGCTGGTGAATATTGCCACCGATACATTGTTTTCTGACGGAGCCAATGTCGCAGGGTTTATGTTTAGTGGAGGTGTGATGAAATCACAACAGTCAACAAATGGAGTTGCAAACATGATCCTGAATGGGAATACCGGGTATTTCCATTGTGTCAACGCCGAGATTACAGGTAAATTTATAGGTAATATATCCGCAGACTCCGGAACTATCGGAGGATTCTCAATCGGTGCAAAGAGTCTGAGTAATCTGGCTGCAGATGTGTCTCTCAGCATTGGCAACTATAACAACAGTTCAACCAAATTATTTTCAGTTAACCGGGGTACAAGTGCAATGCTTCAGGTACGACACGATAGTGGAATCTGTATCAGTGCTGAAACTTACGGTTCATCTGATTCTATTGCGATCAAGGCACTCTGTAATGCATCCGGATATGGGCAGGCTATTCAGGCCTATGGAAATGTCTCGCTGTTGGCTAGAAGTACGGAAAAAACCAGAATTAATGGTGTTGTTGTCAACACACGACGAATAACATCATCTGCAACCATCAATGCGAACGATGACTTTCTCATTTTTGGTAACTCTGGGAATATCACAGTCACCATGCCGAGTACATCTGCTTCACCTGCTGGGAAAATTCTCTACATGAAGAGAGTTTCAGGCAGTGGTAGATCGGAAGAGCGTCGTGTAGGGAAAGAGTGTAGATCTCGGTGGTCGCCGTATCATTAAAAAAAAAAAAA
>ENA-UPSX01000121-UPSX01000121.1-human-gut-metagenome-genome-assembly--contig:-NODE-121-length-19616-cov-47.619325_pt1 | contig 19616 bp, 20 predicted proteins | sample MGYA00250045_ERZ773367 | MGnify/ENA primary metagenome ERZ773367 (study PRJEB29103, sample SAMN06112033) | human gut metagenome | biome: human gut; feature: ankylosing spondylitis patient; material... | reverse complement strand
TTTTTTTTTTTAATGATACGGCGACCACCGAGATCTACACTCTTTCCCTACACGACGCTCTTCCGATCTTAGCAAGTGCAGACAAGCTCAACCCTCGCTCATTTGCTACACTTTCACGTTTTTTTCGCCACGTAAAGCTACAAGATTTTTTACAATCCTGCAAGAATCTATTATTTTCACCGCCCTTCAATATGTCACAATTCGTGGCTTCTTTGCCTACAGTATAGCACTCCGTTTCAAAAAGTCAACACGTTTTGTGACATTTTGTGCTTGACTTTATCACGCTTTGTGATATTCTTGCTTTAGAAGCATCACGGAGGTGAATTATGGCGAATTTTGGCTCTATACTGAAAAATTTGCGGCTTTCCCGCAATATAACTCAAGGTGAGCTTGCGGCCAAACTTGGCATTTCTCGCAGCGCTGTCGGAATGTACGAAACTGGGGGCCGTGAACCTGATTTTGAAATGATGGAAGCCATTGCGGACATTTTTAATGTTGATATAGATTACCTCATGGGTAGATCTCAGGTTGAACGCAAGCATCCAGTCACACCGCCAAACAGTGAAATCCCGCCGGGCTTTGAACCGATGCCCAAAATGAAGAAGGTGCCGCTGATCGGAGCCATTGCCTGCGGGGAACCCATCACGGCAGAGCAGAACATTGAAAAAATGGTGGACGTGCCGGAATATATCCGCTGTGATTTTTCCCTTACCTGCCACGGCGACAGCATGGTAGATGCCGGCATCCACGATAAAGACGTGGTGTATATCCGCATCCAGCCGGAGGTTGAAAACGGCGAAATCGCCGCAGTGCGCATTGACGGCGAAGCCACCCTCAAGCGGGTATATTACAACCCCGGCACGCTGACCCTGATGCCTGCAAATCCGGCCTATGCGCCTATGGTCTACACCGGCTCCCAGCTGGAAGAGGTGCACATTGAGGGCAAAGCCGTAGGCTGGACGCACTGGGTGGGGTGAAAGGAAAAGAGATGGAGAACAACTTTCAGTTTTTGATTTACCGCTCAGCGGAAGAAGATGTTTCCGTTGATGCAATTGTGAAGGATGAGAGCATCTGGCTGTCCCAGCAGGGTATGGCAGAACTGTTTGGTGTACAAAAGCCTGCAATCAGCAAGCATCTGAAGAAGATTTTTGAAGAAGGTGAGCTTGACGAAAAAGTGGTTGTTTCCAAAATGGAAACAACCACTCACCACGGTGCGCTTGAAGACAAAACGCAAACACAGGAAACCAACTTCTATAATCTCGATGCCATCATCTCCGTGGGCTACCGTGTCAACTCCCGCCGGGCAACACACTTCCGTATCTGGGCGACCGGCATTCTCAAAGAGTATATGACCAAAGGCTTTGTGCTGGATGATGAGCGCTTGAAACAAGGCAAGGATGCTTTTGGCAAGGATTATTTCCGCGAGCTGCTTGAGCGCGTCCGCTCCATCCGTGCCAGCGAGCGCCGCATCTGGCAGCAGGTGACGGATATCTTTGCCGAGTGCAGCATCGACTATGACCGTAATTCACCGGTGACCAAGGACTTCTATGCCATGGTGCAGAACAAGTTCCACTACGCTATCACCGGCCAGACGGCGGCAGAGATCGTGTATAACAAGGCCGACCATACCAAAGACCACATGGGGCTGACCACATGGAAGAACGCCCCCGAAGGCCGTGTGCTCAAGTCGGACGTGTCGGTGGCAAAAAACTACCTGTCCGAAAAACAGATCCACCAGTTGGAGCGTACCGTGTCGGGCTATTTTGACTATATCGAGGACTTGATCGAACGGGAAAATACTTTCACCATGGAACAGTTTGCCGCCAGCATCAACGAGTTTCTGTCCTTCCGGCGGTATGACATCCTGCCAGACAAGGGCAAGATATCTGCCCGGCAGGCCAGAGAAAAGGCAGAAGCTGAGTATGACCTGTTCAATCCTACGCAGAAGATTGTGTCGGACTTTGATAGGGCAGTGAAGGATCTGAAGGAGTAAAGCAATGTGCAAATTTTGCACATTGCTTCCAGCCGTTGCAAAATCTGCAACAGCTCAATAAATCATAACCCCGCGTAAAAACGCGGGGTTTGCAGAACGGCCCCATAGGGGCCATAATACCAGCCGCGCCTAAAGGCGCACAATGAGCGACGTCAACCGCACACTGACGTCGCTTTTACTTTCTCATACTATCTGTAGGCACTTCTGGCGAATCGTCGTCATCGAAGTCAGCTACATTCTTGAATGGATCTTCGTATTCCTTGAAGCTCAACTGGTCGCACATCTGATCGTTGAACTCTTGTTCCTGAATGTATTTGCGGATCTTGGCGTCATTTCCACCTACTGTATTTACGTAATATCCTTTCGCCCAGAACACTCTCCTTCCGTATTTGTATTATAGGTTTGCATGTCGCTCGAATATCATGAGCGTACTCTTCCATTTGAGATACCCCATGAAATCTGCTACGGCAAGTTTGGGCGGTATCGACACAAGCATGTGGATATGGTCCGGCATTGCGTGTGCTTCTATTATCTCTACATGCTTGTAATCGCATAGTGTCCTTAGTATTTTTCCAATATCTTTTCTTAGCTTTCCGTATATCACTTTCCTGCGATATTTCGGTACTAGCACTATGTGATATTTGCAATTCCAGCTCGTATGTGATAAACTTTTCTCGTCCATATGGATGAACCTCCTTTTGCTTTAGTATGCGGTTGGCGTTACCCGCTTCTAATTATAGCAAAAGGAGGTTCTTTTTCTACCGTTTCAACGCTACGGCTCTATTCTTCCACAAGCATAGCTTGTGGTTTTCTATATGAAAAAAGACGCTTTGCGATCTCTCGCGAAGCGTCTTTGCCTTTGATGCTTAAAATATAGCGTTTTCTGTTATTTCTTTCAATCTGAAAGTTGCAACAACTTTGCCATCACATTTTTCATGTTTTGTCAAGTTACACAAAATCTCGCCTTATTTTTTGTCGATTCATGCAGGGGCAGTTTTCATACCAGCGGCATGATGCCTTCCGGCGCAGCGGCAAAGCACTGCGGCGCGGCGGGTGCAGCAGCCCCCAGCGTTGCCTTGCTCACCTTCCACCACAGGCGGGTCGTGCCGTCGGGTGCCAGGAAGATCAGATTCCAGTCAAACGGATTTTCACTGCTGGAAACCGCCTTTACCGGCAGTGCGTTCTGCGCTCCCGGTGCGCAGGGCGCAAGGTCGTGGGCGCGGATCCCCACGGCGGTACAGTGTTCTGGCACCTCGGCTGCAAGGCGCAGCGGGGCGTCCCAGCCGGTCAGCCGCACCGTGTGCGCATCCACGCGGGTGCAGGGCAGAATATTTTTGCAGCCGGTCAGCCGTGCGGCGGTAATGCTCTGCGGGTCGGCAAACACCTCTTTGGTGGTGCCGGTGCGCAGCACCCGCCCGCCGTCCATCACAGCCATCTCCCGGCACAGGCGGTAGGCTTCGTCCCGGTTGTGAGTCACCAGCAGAGCCGTTCCGTCAAATCCCGCCAGCAGGCTGCCCACTTCGCTCTCCACCTCTTCCCGCAGGTAGCTGTCCAGCGCGCTGAAAGGCTCGTCCAGCATCAGGATGCGGGGCCTGCCCACCAGAATGCGGGCCAGCGCCGTACGCTGCTGCTGCCCGCCGGAAAGCTGGGCCGGGCAGCGCTTCGCCAGTGCTTCCAGCCGCATGGCACGCAGCATTTCCGCGCAGCGTTCCCTGCGGACGGCCTTGTCTTTTTCCGCTTTCAGCCCGCAGAGGATGTTCTGCTCCACGGTCATGTTGGGGAACAGCGCATAGTTCTGGAACAGAAGGCCCACGCCCCGCTGCTGCGGCGGCAGGTCGATGTGCTGTTCGCTGTCAAACAGCACTCGGCCATCCAGCACGATGCGGCCCGCATCCGGCTTTACGATGCCCGCGATGCAGCGCAATGTCATGCTTTTGCCGCAGCCGGAGGCCCCCAGCAGAGCGGTGGCCGTGCTGCCTGCGGTAAATTCGGCCCGAAGGGTGAAGCCCTCCAGCTTTTTGGTAATGTTCACTTCCAGACTCATTTCCGGCCACCCGCTTTCTGTTTTTTCTCCAGCAGGTTCACCGCCAGCAGCACCACCGCAGAGATGGCGATATCCACCAGCACCCAACGCATGGCACCCGCCTCATCGTTGGTGCGCCACAGCTGGTAGACCGTGGTGGCGATGGTGGCGGTCTTGCCGGGGGTGTAGCCTGCGATCATGCTGGTGGCACCGTACTCGCCCAGCGCCCGGGCAAAGGCCAGCACTGTTCCGGCCAGAATGCCCTGACGGCAGTACGGCATCCGCACCCGCCAGAAGATCCAGCTGTTAGACTGGCCCAGCGTCTGGGCCGACCATGCCAGCGTCTCGTCAAAGCTTTCAAAGGCGCCGCGGGCGGTGCGGTACATCAGCGGGAAGGCTACCACGATGGAGGCAAAGATGGCGCTGTACCAGTTCATGACCAGCTTGACCCCGAACTGCTCCATGAAGAAGATGCCCACAGGCCGCTTTGCGCCGAAGAGCAGCAGCAGAAAGTAGCCCACCACCGTGGGCGGCAGCACCATGGGCAGGGTGAGCACCACGTCCAGCACGCCCTTGACGGTGCGCGGCAGTTTTGCGATATAGTAGGCGGCAAAAATGCCGAGAAAGAACACTGCTGCGCAGCTGATAAGGGCGATGCGCAGGCTGTTCCACAACGGATACCAGTCCATGCCTGCTCCTTTATACGGCGCTGAAGCCCACGCCCTCGAACACGGTGGCGGCACGGTCGGTCTGCAGATAGGCCAGAAACTCCTTGGCAGCCTCGTCGTTGGGGGCGGCCTTCAGCACGGCGGCAGGATAGATGACCTGACCGCACATCTCTTTGGTGGCCTCGTCCACGGGGGTCAGGCCGGCGCTGAAAGCATCGGTGCAGTAGACGACACCGGCATCCACGCTGGCCTCGGTGATCTGGGTGGTGACCTCCTTGACGTTGGAGCCGTAAGTGATGACACCGGCAGCGGCAAGTGCCTCCTCGTCCAGATCGTAGTAGGCAAGGATCTTCTGGGTGTACTGGCCCACAGGCACATCGCTGTTGCCCATGCAGAACAGGATGTCCTGTGCCTTCAGGTGCTCGGCCAGAGCGTCAAAGCTGTCGATGCCCTTGTCGCTGCCCTCCGGCACGCAGAGCACCACCTTGTTTTCCAGCAGGTCCACGCGGGTGTCGCTGTCCACAAAGTCCAGCCTGTCCTTGTTCACATCGGCCGAAGCCATGATGTCCAGCTGGTCCATCTGCTTCTGACCGGCAGAGATGAACAGGTCGCAGTCCGCGCCCTCCTGGATCTGGGTCTTGAGGGTGCCGGAGGAGTCGAAGTTGAAGCGGAAGGTCACGCCCGGGTTCTCTGCCGAGTAGGTCTCACCGATGGCGGTGATGGTCTCGGTGAGGGATGCGGCGGCAAACACGATCAGCTCCACGCTCTGGGCTGCTTGTGAAGAAGCGGCGGCAGAGGATGCCACGGAAGCAGCTGTGCTGGAAGCAGCACCGCCGCAGGCAGTAAGGGCAGCGGCTGCACCGGCGATGCCGACAGCAGCCAGAAAGCTCCGGCGGGAAATGCGATGGTCGTTCATATCTGTTTTTCTCCTTACTTTTTGTAAAACAACATTCTATTTCTACGCCCCGCAAAGGAAAACAGGGAGGGGAACCTTATTTGCGGGCGCACTCGCCGTCCAGACCGGCGGCGATGCGCACACCGTGTTCCAGACTGGGCAGGATGTACTCCAGATTTTCCTGCACCGCCTTGGGGCTGCCCGGCAGGTTGACGATGAGCGTTTTGCCGCGCAGCACGCTGACGCCGCGGCTGAGCATCCCCCGCGGGGTGATGCTCAGGCTGTGATAGCGCATAGCCTCGGCAATGCCGGGGGCGTTGCGGTCTGCCACCGCACAGGTAGCTTCCGGGGTGATATCCCGGGGCGAGAAGCCGGTGCCGCCGGTGGTGAGGATCAGATTCACCTGACGGCCGTCAGCCAGACGGATGAGCTGAGCCTTCAGGGCCTTTGTTTCGTCCGGCAGGATCATGGTCTCCTCCACCACATAGCCTGCGGCGGTAAGCATCTCCACAATGAGCGGGCCGCTCTTATCCTCCCGCTCCCCGCGGCTGCCCTTGTCCGAAAGAGTAATGACCGCAGCCCGCAGGGGCGGGTTTTCCAGCGGGGGCAGCAGGGTCACCTCATCCCCCACATGGATCTCACCGCCGGTGAGCACCCGGGCAAACACGCCCTCCCGGGGCATGATGCACTCGCCGGTCTGCTGCTTGATAACGCAGTCGTTGTGGCACTCCTTGCCGATCTGGGTCATTTCCAGCACCACGTCCCCGATGGCGAACCGGCTGGTGACCGGCAGATTGCGGAAATCGAAGCCCTCAATGACCAGATTTTCGCCAAAGGCACCGTAGTCCACCCAGATCTTTTTACGGAAAGCCTCGATCTTTTCCGCGCTCAGCAGGCTGACCTGCCGGTGCCAGCTGCCGCCGTGGGCATCGCTCACGATGCCCCATTCCGGGGTCAGCACGGCGCTGGGCACCTCGGTCTTGACGGTGCCGCGCTTGGGGCTTGTGCAGATGGCCAGAATTTTTCCCATAAAAATTTATCCTCCGATGCGATACATGCCGCGGGTAGCGGGCATGGAACTGTCTTCAAAATGGTGTTCCCGGGGTTTGGCCCAGATGGTCTCCCGGATGGCGGCCAGCAGCTGCGTATCGTCCGCGCCGCTGCGCAGCAGGGCACGCAGGTCGCACCCGGCTTCGCTGGCAAGGCAGGGACGCAGAAAGCCCTGACTGGTCAGCCGCACCCGGTTGCAGCTGGCACAGAACTTGCCGTGCACCGCCGCAATAAAGCCGATGCTGCCCTGCCAGCCGGGCACAGTGTAGTATACCGCCGGGCCGTCCCCGAAGGCTGCTTCTGTCAGCGGCTGCAACTCCGGCCAGCGGCGGGCAAACCGCTGCCGCAGCTCCGGGCCGGAGATGCAGGGCATGGCCGCGCCGTAGCCAATGGGCATCATTTCGATGAACCGCACCTGCAGCGGGCGGTTCTCGGCAAGGGCCGCAAGGTCTTCCAGCTCGCCCTCGTTGACGCCCGCCTGCGGCACGCAGTTCAGCTTGACCGGGATGCCGCTTTCCAGCGCCGCCTGCAAGCCTGCCTGCACGGCCGCAAACTCGTCCCGGGCGGTGATCTGCCGGAACACCTCCGGGCGCAGGGTGTCCAGACTGATATTCACGCTGTCCAGACCGGCTGCCAGCAAAGCGGGCAGCTGCTGCGCCAGCAGAATGCCGTTGGTGGTCATGGTAACTTTGCGGATGCCGGGGATGGCCTTGAGCCCGGCCACCAGCTGTGCCACGTTTTTGCGCACCAGCGGCTCGCCGCCGGTGACCCGCACGGTGTCGATGCCGCACTGGGCGAACAGCGCCGCCAGACGCAGGAACTCCTCGTAGGTGAGCACAGCTTCGCGCTCCAGCTTTTCCACGCCGTCCGGCATACAGTAGCGGCAGCGCAGGTTGCACAGGTCGGTAACGGAAAGGCGCAGATAGTGGATCTCGCGCCGGGTGGAATCAAACATAGCCGCCCTCCGCCCGGATATAGTGGCCGCTCTTGCCGCCGGTCTTTTCCACTAAATGGATCTCGCCCAGTTCCATGCCCTTGTCCACCGCCTTGCACATATCGTAGATGGTGAGCAGCGCGGTGGAAACGCCGGTCAGCGCTTCCATCTCCACACCGGTGACCCCGGCGGTCTTGACGGTGCACAGGGCTTCCACGGCCTGCCGCTGGGGCAGCAGACGGAAGTCCACGCTCACCTTGGTCAGGGGCAGCGGATGGCACAGTGGGATCAGCTCACTGGTTCTTTTTGTGGCCATGATGCCCGCAATGCGGGCCACGCCCAGCACATCGCCCTTTTTCACGGTGCCGCTCTGCACGGCAGCAAAGGCTTCGGCGTTCATGGTGATGATGCCGTGGGCAGTGGCTTCCCGGAAGGTGGTGGGCTTTTCGCTCACGTCCACCATCACGGCATTCCCGGCAGCATCAAAATGGGTCAGATTATTATCATTCATAAAGATCGTATCTTTCTTATTTTAAAATGAATCAGTTTTTGCAAACGTCCTCGCCCTCTCAGTCATCGCTGCGCGATGCCAGCTCCCCCAAAGTGGGAGCCCTTGGCAGTCCACATAAACTTCATCTCTTTGCCAAAGCCTCTCCCTTTGACAGACTCCCCCGGCCGGGGGAGGTGGCACGAAGTGCCAGAAGGGGAACAAGGTGGATTTGCGAAGCAAAGACGGAGAGGGCGAGCAAGCTGCCCTCAGCAGTGCCCAAAGCCGCAGTTGGGCCAGTGGCACACTTCGCAGTTCAGGCACAGGCCGCCCTCGCCCAGACGGGCGATGTCCTCGGCGGTGATGGGATCGTCCGCCAGCAGACGGGGCAGCAGCAGGTCAAAAATGGTGCGCTTGGCGTACATCACGCAGCCGGGCAGGCCGCACACCGGCACACCGTCCAGATAGCTCACAAGGAACATAGCACCCGGCAGCACCGGTGCGCCGTAGGTGATGATCTCGGCCCCGGTGTTCTTGATGGCCAGCGGGGTGCGGTCGTCAGGGTCCACGCTCATGCCGCCGGTGGTAAAGATCAGCTCACATCCTGCGGCCTTGGCTTCCAGAATGGCGGCTGTGATGCCGGCAGGGTCGTCGTCGCAGACCTTGTGGAAGATCACCTCACAGCCGTAGACAGCCAGCTTGCTTTGCAGGATGGGGGTGAATTTGTCCTCAATGCGGCCCTTGAACACCTCGCTGCCGGTGGTGATGATGCCCACTTTCTTGGCCTGCATGGGCAGCACGTTCAAAATCGGCTCTGCCCCGGCGGAGGCCTGCATGGCATCCATTTTTTCCTGCTCGATCACCAGCGGGATGATGCGGGTGCCTGCCAGCTTCTGGCCCTTTTTCACGGGCAGATCACCGTGGATGGTGGCGATCATCATCTGCGGGAGGCTGTTCACCGCCAGCAGCGCCTTGCGGTGGATCTTCAGCAGGCCGTCGCAGTCTGCGATCAGCTCGATCTTGCCCTCCTTCGGCTCGGTGCCGTGGATGTTTTTGCCCGCAGCGGCCTTGTACAGCAGGGCGGCGGCTTCATCCTCGTGGAGGATGCCGGGGTGCTTTTCCCAGACGTAGAGGTTCTCTTTGCCGATGGAGAGCAGCACCGGGATATCCTCCGGCTGGATGACGTGCCCCTTGCGGAAGCGGGCACCCTTGAACTCGCCGGGAATGATCTGGGTGATATCGTGGCAGAGCACCTGCCCTGCCGCATCTTCGGTACGAATCAGTTTCATTTTATCTTCTCCTTACAGAGTCGGCATCTGGGCAATGATCCAATCGGCCAGCGGCTGGATATCCTCCAGCCCGAAGTCTGCACCCGGGATGTCGCCCACCACGGCCAGCGGCCGGAACGACACCGGCGCGTCCGCGATCTCCCTGCGCACCACCTCGATCTTGGGCCAGCCGCTGGATTTGAAGCCTTCCAGCAACACAAGATCATAGCCGTGCCGCTCGAACAGGGCCAGCAGATCCTGCTCGGTCAGGCGGAATTCCTCGGTCAGCAGATAGCGGGTGCCGGAGTAGACCGCCACGCCTTCGGCCCCTGCTTCCCGCAGGCGGAAGCTGTCGGTGCCGGGCACATCCGGGGTAAAGTCGTGGCCGTCGTGCTTGATGATGCCCACCTTCAGCCTACGGCTACGCAGGACGGGCAGCAGTTTTTCCAGCAGGGTGGTCTTGCCGCTGTTGTGTACGCCGCTGACGGCCAGCACCGCCGGGCGCTTGAGCTCCAGTTCTTCTGCCAGAGCCTGTTTGGATTCAATATACAAAGTAAAGCACCTCCACTTCTTCACCCGGAGCCACCGGGCCGCTGCCTGCGGGCAGCTTTACCAGACAATTGCAGCCGATCATGGCAGAAAGGCTACCGGACGAATGCGCTTCGGCGCTGCCCTCGCCGGGGATGGTCACGCTGCCGCCTGCCGCTTTCGCCCGCAGGTAGCGGTCGCCCTTGCTGGATTTGGAAAAGCCGGTGGTCAGGGTGCAGGTGGTACGGGGAAGAATGCAGCTTTCCTCCCGGCGCCCTGCCGCCCGCAGCAGGGCCGGGATGGCGTACTGTTCCAGGGTTGCCGCTGCGGCAAAGGGGTTGCCGGACAGGCAGAACACCAGTTTGCCGGCGACCTCTGCCGCCAGCATGGGGCTGCCGGGCTTCTGTGCCACGCCCGCAAAGATCATCTGTGCCCCCAGCTGTTCCAGCACGGCGGGCAGATAGTCCTTCTGCCCTACCGAAACGCCGCCGCTGGTAATGACGGCATCGCAGCCGGTCAAAAGTTCCCGCAGCTGGCAGGCGATGGCCTCCGGGTCGTCCGAGCAGTGCCGCCGCTGCACGGCAAAGCCCAGCTGACCCAGCCGGGCGGCGTTCTGGATGCCGTTGGCATCGTAGATCTTGCCGGGAGCCCACGGTTCACCGGGAGTCAGCAGTTCACTGCCGGTGGAAAGAATGCCCACGGTCAGGGTGCGGTATACCGGCACCTCGGCATAACCCTGCCCCGCCAGCACACCCAGATGTGCGGGGGTCAGCGGCGTGCCCTCGGCGGCAATGATGGCTCCGGCGGCGATATCCCCGCCCCGGAACACCACGTTCTGCTGCGGTTTCAGGCTTGAATAGAGCTGCACCGTTTCTTCGCCGCTGTCGGTCAGCTCCTGCATCAGCACACAGTCCGCGCCCTCCGGCAGAGGGGCACCGGTCATGATGCGGGCCGCGCAGCCCACAGGCAGGGCGGCGGCGGGGGCATCCCCGGCGTAGAGTTTCATGGTCACAGGCAGCGTGACCGGCGTTTCGCGGCTGGCCCCGGTGGTGTCGGCGCTGTGCAGGGCGTAGCCGTCCAGCGGGCTGCGGTCAAAGGGGGGCTGGTCCATCCGGGCGCACAGCGCCTTTGCGGCAATGCGGCCGCAGGCTTTTTCCAGCGGCAGGATCTCCACCGCCGGGCGCGGCAGTGCCGCCGCTGCATCCAGCACGCGGCGCAGCGCAGCGGCAGGTGCGCAGAAAGGCTGTTTCATAAAAAATCCTCCAAATGCCCGGCTGCACCCGGTCTGCTATGGCTCAGACGGGGCGTGCCGGGGATATTCTCTTTTCCGGGGTGTATCTGAAAAGGCAGGTGAAAAAGAAGCGGAGACGTCTTGACCGAAAATCAAAACGCCTCCGCAGAATATCCGCACATACCGGCCAGCGGCTGCTTGCAGTCTGCCCTGCCGACGGCATCCCCGGCCTGTGCCGTCCTTGCAGTGACGGCACGACCCGGAAAGTGCCCTGTGTGGATGGGAGGAGTTCTTTTTTTCAAATTGCAGCGTTTCTTCTGCGGGAAGGCGGCGGGGTTTCCCCCTCCACCCTTGAATGCCGGCCGATCTATTTTGATCCGGGCCCTTAGCATTGCGGCGCGGTGTCCTGCTCTTTGTGGGAGTTTAGACACCTTTGCTCAAAGAAGCTCTTATACCCTGATTCAATTGTAGTTTATGGTTTAATCGCAGAAATCGTCCACGTCGCTGATAGCCTTGGCGTAGCGGCGGGTGAGGTGCTTGGTGGAAAAGAGGAACCGCTCGTTCTGGTTGTTGGTCAGCTCCTCGATATCGGCATACTCCGGGTTCTCCTGCATAGCCTTCCAAGTCTGCTCGATGACCTCCGGCGCAAGGCCGTAGGGAGAGCGCTGGAAGTACTTCAGCGGGGTGGCGCTGGGGTAGATGCGGGCATTGAACCGCACCATCTCGGCGAACATCACACACAGATCCTTGTCCTCGATGAGCTGCGCGATCATGGCGTAGTTGTCGCTCATGTTGGCGGTGGAATAGTAGTAGGTATCCTTTGCGCCCTTGCGGGTGGTGATGTCCTCACACTGGGGGTCTGCAGGCATCTGCGCCAGCAGCTCGTCTGCATTTTCCACCTCGGTCAGCAGCAGGGCATGGGGGGTCAGCAGCGCAGCCGCAGAGCGGGAGCGGATGTAGCCTGCCAGTTCCTGTGCCGGGGTCAGCTCCGGCAGCTCCGGGGCGGTCTTGGTGGGCTGATCCGCAAAGGGATCATTTTCTGCCTCCGGCTCGGCGGCCAGAAAATCCAGCAGCTCCGGCTTTGCTGCATCGGCCTGCGCGGCTTCAGCGGCTTGGGGCGCAGCTTCGGCGGCCTGCTTTGCAGCAAGCTCGGCGGTCTCCCGCTCCACCACGGCCATCACGTCCTCGCCGGCCTTGGCGGCACTGCCGTCAAAGGTGCTGCCGGTCTCTTTCAGGCGGCGGGCCGTCTCGCTGGCGGCATCGATGTCGAACACCTCTGCCTTGGGCTTTTTCTTTGCGGCCAGCTCTGCCTTCTGCAGTTCCAGAACGGCCTGCTCCGGGTCCACGCTGCCGTCTACGGTGGTGGTGTAGCCGGGTTTACGTCTGCCAAACAACATGACGATCGTTCCTCTTTCTATGGGATTTATTCAGCTGCTGCGGTGTTCTGGGCGTAGATGCCGCGCTTTTCCAGATCATCGGCCATATCCGCCAGATCATACTTCTCCAGCGTCTCGCGGGTGGGCACACCGGTGGTACGGTCCCAGCCGAAGGCATCGTAGAACAGATCCTTTGCCTTTTCCATGTCGGCGCGGTCCAGCTTGGTGGTGCCTTCCTCGAATGCCTTGAAGTCGGGGTCCTTATCGAACACCCAATCGCAGATGGCATCGTGCTCCTGACGCAGGTTTGCGCTGCCGCAGTTCTGCTGGAAGCTGATGGCGGTCATCACGCGCAGCATCTGGGTGATGCGGGCGCCGTCCTCCTGCAGACCGGCCTGGGTATAGGTCTCGCCGGTGACAGCAGTCATAAAGTCTGCCTGCAGATCCAGGTCGCCGTGGTACTCACGCTCCTTGGAGGGAGACTGGGTCATGGGCCACATCCAGTTGCACAGGGTGGCGGAGTCGTGGAAGTTCTTGTCGTTGACGCAGTATGCAGCCAGCTTTGCCTTGTTCTCGTTGATGGGAGTGTAGGCCTTGGCCTTATCGTAGCAGCCCTCGCCGAAGAAGTCCTCCATGACCTTCTTGGTCACCTCATAGGGAGCACCGGAACCGGTCTCGCAGACGATCTCGTGGATCATGCAGTCGCGGTTGTAAACGAGGTTGTACAGCATGCCCACCTGCCATGCCTCAGCAGGGCCGTGGTGGTTGGGGAAGCCGTTGTAGATCAAGTTGGAGTTGGTAGCGCCGTCGTCGCGGTCCAGCCAGCTCTTGGGCAGGCCGAACTTTTCCATCATAGCCAGGGTGCCCTTGGCGATCACGGACAGGTCGCCCTCGCCGTAAGCCATGCGGCGGATCAGCTCCACCTCCCAGCGGGGATCGCCGGCCTTCTCCCACTCCCAAGGCAGGGAATCGTACTCAGCCTCGCTGATGTACTTGGTAGCCTCCTCACGGGGCATCCGCAGGATCCACAGCAGGTCGCGGTTCAGGTTGCCGTAGTTGTCCCACAGACCCATGTCGTCCACAGCGTGAGACCATGCCAGGTTGATGACCATGGTGCCGTCGCCTTCGTACTTGAAGTCGTGCACGCCGTCCGGGTAGACGCGGGTGCCGTACAGCACGGGCATACAGGTGTTGGAGTTGTGGGTGGGCAGATCGTAATCTGCCAGCGGGTCCACATCATACTCGGTGTAGCAGCGGATGGGGCAGGAAGAGCAGCCGCCGTTCTTCACGGTGTACTCGGCAGCGGGAGCGCCGAAGTCGAAGTAGCCCTTGAAGCAGCGCAGAGCCACCTTGTTGATATCGTTGTAGGGCTGCTCGCCGGTATCCACGGGGCCGCCGGGAGCCTTTTTCCACATACGGCCGGGGGCGCCGGACCAGCGGTTCTTGCCGGAGGTAGCGCTGTACTCGGCCCAGCTCTGGGGCTGTGCGGGCACGTTGTGGTTGTTGTTGCCGCCGATCAGGTTGCCCATCATGTAGTTGGACAGCTCCAGCACCTTCTTGGGGTCAGCGACCTTGACGCTGCCGGTGCCGCGGATGGCAAGGCCCTTCAGCTTCTTGTTGCCCAACGCAGCTCCCAGACCGGCGCCGCCGGAGTTGCCAAAGCTGGTGTTCAGGGTGGAGTAGTCCACCAGATTCTCACCGGCAGGGCCGATGGAAGCGGTCTCAAACTCGCGGCCGTTCTGCTCCACCATCCACTTGTTGGCAGCAAAGGTACCCTTGCCCCAGATCTCGCTTGCGTCCTCCAGAGAGACCTTGTCGTCCTCGATGCGCAGGTAGACGGGCTTTTCGGAGATGCCGCTGAACACGATGCCGTCGTAGCCGGCATACTTCAGCATGGAGCCGATGTGGCCGCCCATGTGAGCGTCGATGATGGAGTGACCCTTGGACCATGTGGAGCGGAAGGTCACGTTCATGCGGCCGGAGCAGGGCACGCCGGCACCGGTCAGGGGGCCGACACCGAAGATAACCAGAGCCTTCTCGTCATAGGGGTCCAGCTCCATGGGAGCTTCCTCGTACATGATGCGGTAGGCCATGCCCATGCCGCCGATATATTTATGGTACTTTTCATCGTCCTGAGTGGTGATCTCACCGGTGGTCAGGTTGACGCGCAGGATCTTGCCTGCCCAGCCATAAGTTTCAGCCATTGTTGTTCCTCCTTACAGGTCCATGTAAGCAGCCTGTGCTGCGCTGGTGACGGCATCCCAGTCCACAATGGACAGAGCGCCGGACGGGCAGCCTGCTACGCAGGCACCGCAGGCGATGCACTTGGACGACTTGCCGGTCTCGGGGTTGACAGTGGGCATGTGCCACGGGCAGGCATCATGGCAGGCACCGCAGCCGATGCACTTGTCGGTGTCCACCACGCGGATGCCGCGGTCATCGGTGGTGATGGCCTTCTGCGGGCAGGCATTGCCGCAGGCGGGGTCCTCACACTGGCGGCAGGTGTCCGGGAAGTAGACAAAGCAGTTGTCGGTGCCGGACAGCAGGCCATTGCCGTCGCCGTCCAGATTCAGGCGGCGCTGGATCTTGACACGGCTGATGTAAGAGGAGCACACACCGTCGTTGGTCAGCGTGCAGTTGATCTCGCAGCGCTGGCAGCCGGTGCACAGATCCGCATTGACCACCAGCAGGCCCTGCGGCAATGCCCAGGTAGCCACTGCGCCGCTGTCCACCTGCTGCTGGGAGCAGCCGAACAGGGACAGCATGGATGCGGAGAGGGTGAGCCCTGCAAGGCTCCTGCCCGAAATTTTCATGAACTGGCGGCGGGTCATGTCAGCCGTCAGAAAATCGGTTTTTGCCATAGTTTCCATTCCTCCGTTGAGGTCACTCTGCGCAGAGCACCTCGGTCACATAGAAATACGAGTTGTTGATGATGTTCGTTACCGCCGTCGAGGTGATGGTCGCGCCGGAAAGGGCGTCCACCTCGGTCAGATCGGCGCTCACCGCACCGGTCTGGGCCTGCTCCGTGGTCAGGTCGGCCTGTGCCAGACGCGCCTTGGACTGCTCTTCTGCCGAGAGATCCGCAAAGGGGATCGCCATGGGCTCGCCGTCCAGTGCGCTCTTGCTCAGCTCGGCTGCGTACAGCCTGCGGCGTGCCACGGCCTCTGCGCTGGAATCCAGCGGCGGGGTCAGCTCGTCGCTCAGGGGCTGACCGTTCAGTGCCGAGAGGGTCAGGCCTGCCGCATACATTTTGCGGGTGGCCTCGGCCTCGGGAGAGGTGTCGGACACGTTCCACTGTGTGGGATCGAACTCCTCAGCGGCAGTGGTGTCCTCCGCCGCTGCACCGGCAGAGGCGTAGGCTGCGCCGGTGGCCGGGTCGGTCACGGTGTAGCTCTTGCCTGCCAGCGTAAAGGGAGCCGCGCCCTGGTACTGGGACGTGAACTCCGGGTTGACACACTGGCCGCCAAGACTGTCGGTCTCCGCCTGCGAAAGGATATCCACAGCGGAAACATTGCCCTCGGCGTCAAGGGTCACAGCAGCCTGCACATCGCTCTGGAAGCCCTTCTGGGTACCCTCCACGCGGTAGCTGCCGTCGTCGAGCTGGTACACTGCGCTGATGCCGTAGGCGGCTGCATCCGCCTCCGACACCGGCAGCAGGGTACCGGCAACCGTGGTGCGCGCGTGCTGCACAGCGATCAGACCGACCGCCATGGCAACCGTGGCAGCGCCCATGGCTGCATAGCCCGGCAGCCGCTTACGCCACAGCGGAACGGGCGCAAACGGGTTGGTTGCCTGCTTCATGTTATCACCTGCCTGTTTTTGTTTGTGCGGGAAAGTTTCCCGGACATGAAAATAGCCGCTCCTGCTGCTGCAACAGCGAAGCGGTTTCTTCGTTACTATTTTATCATCTGTACCGGAGGTAAGTCAACGCAAACAGCCGTGCTTTCTCTGTTTTGTCACCATCATTTTACACATTCTGCTAAAGTTAGCGGATGTTTCCTGCCGCACACCAGCTGCAGGCCGTATTCCTGCGCCAGTTCCAGCGATTGGATCGTGGGCATGCTCTTGCTCACCAGTGCCGGAACGCCCGCCCGGATAGCCTTGCGCACCATGTCCACGGGCACCCGGCCGCTGGTATAAAGCACGCATTCTGCCAGCGGGACGCCCTGCAGCAGCATCTCGCCCACAGCCTTATCCAGCGCGTTGTGCCGGCCGATGTCCTCGCAGGCAAAAAGGATGGTTCCCTGTCGCAGCACAAAGCAGCTGTGCACAGCGCGGGTGGCGCGGTACAGCGGCAGGCCGGCGCTCATGGCGGCGGCAAGCGTATCCAGCCATTCCGGCTGCAGCTCCAGCTGCGGCACCGTGCGCAGCGGCGGAAGCTCCACCGGGCTGCTCAGCGTGACATTATCCGTACAGCAGCTGGACACCGCCTGCGCCGCTGCGCTGCGGGCCGTCAGCCGATGGTTCAGGTAAACGTTCACCTTCAACCCCTCGGCACAGACCGCGGTCTGCTCTACCTCCTGTGCCGAAGTGATCCAGCCTTCGGTCAGCAGCCGCCCCAGTGCCAGCTGCGGCAGCAGCTCCGGCGTGCACACCACCCGGAAGGCCGGCTGCTCATTGACATAAAGCGCGGCGGCATGCTCTGCCGGAAGCACCGCCGCGATGCCATCCGGCAGACGCGCCGTTTCAAAGGCAGCTGCCCTGCCAAAAAGGTCGTTGATCTGCATAAGTCCATTTCCTTCCCTGTGTGCCGGGTCTCAGAAGCATTTCGTCCCCGCACCGATATAATATAAGTATAGCAGAGGATCCCGCACGAGAAAAGACTGTCCGCTGCATTTCAGGGCAAAAAGGTTATTTCTGGACCCTTTTGGGCAGAGCAGGCGTCCCCTTCTGTTTGCACGAAAAAGCACCCGCCGCCGGGCATTTTCAGACCGGGCAGCGGGTGCTTTCCTTTATAGTATGGAGAACGATGCAGATGATTTACTTTGCGGCAACATTCTTGGTGACCATCACGTCACTGTCCAGTCCGCAGACGTTGTGCAGAACGATGGTGCCTGCCTTGACGGGGGCAGTCAGCACCACCTTGCGGATCTCGTCCATCACCGGGAAGATCATATCCTTGGGGATAGCCCGGGTCAGGCGGACGCTGGTGACAGGCAGCTCGCCGCCCTTGACCAGCACCGAGCTGGCGATGGTGCGGCGGGGCGCAGTCAGCTCCTGACGGACATACTGTTCGCCGCGGGGGCAGGTGTGGCCGGTGACCGAGATCACCTGACCATTTTCAACTTCGGCTTCGATCTCGCAGCCGTTGGGGCAGACGATACAGGTAAATTGCTTTTTCATTCCACCGACACCTCCAGTGCGCCTTCCTCCTGCAGCTTGGCAGCAGAGACCTTGAACTGGATCATCTCCGCAGGAATGGCTTTCTTCATCTTCTTGGCAGCAACCTCCACACCGTTCTGGCGCACCACGATGCGGCAGTCACGGTAGTGGTTCCGCACGCGCAGCGACAGGCTGAAGTCGTTCTTGCCGCTGACCTTCTGCGGAATGGTGTGGCCCACGCCCTCGCCGCACTTCACGTCCAGCGTGCAGGGATCGATGCCCTTGCCCTCAACGTAGGCGGCAGCGTGGCGTGCCAGTGCCTCGGACTCCATGGAAACGAAGTCCACCAGATCATGCACATGCAGCACATTGCCGGCAGAGAACACGCCGGGCACATTGGTCTGCAGGTTCTCGTCCACGAAGGCACCGTTGGTGTGGGGGTCAATGGCGATGCCGGCATCCTCCAGCAGCTTGTTCTCCGGGATCAGGCCGACGGAGAGGATCAGCGTATCGCACTTGTACTCCTTCTCGGTGCCGGGGATGGGCCGACGGTTCGCGTCCACCTCGGAGATGGTCACACCGGTCAGACGATTGCGGCCATGGATCTCGGTGACGGTGTGGCTGAGATAGAGCGGGATATTGTAGTCATCCAGACACTGCACGATGTTGCGCGGCAGGCCGGAGGGGTAAGGCATCAGCTCGAACACTGCCTGCACATGAGCGCCTTCCAGCGTCATGCGGCGGGCCATGATCATGCCGATATCGCCGGAACCGAGGATGATGACCTCCTTGCCGGGCATCCGGTTGTAGAGGTTCATGTAAGCCTGCGCGGTGCCTGCGGTGAACACGCCCGCCGGACGCTCGCCGGGAATGCCCAGTGCGCCGCGGCTGCGCTCCTTGCAGCCCATGGCAAGCACCACAGCCTTTGCCTGATACTGGCGCAGGCCGCTGCGGGTGGAGGCGGTGACGACACGATCCGCCGTCAGGCTCAGCACCGTGGCGCTGGTCTCGTAGGGGATCTCACGCTTGTTCACCTCATCAATGAAAGCCTGTGCATACTCGGGGCCGGACAGGCTCTCGCCGAAGCGGCCCAGACCAAAGCCATCATGGATGCACTGGCGCAGGATGCCGCCCAGCATCGCCTCGCGCTCCAGAATGATCATGTTGCGGATACCCTGCTTGTGCAGTTCCACCGCTGCGGCAAGACCTGCGGGGCCGCCGCCGATAATCACAACGTCCTTCTGTTCCATCGCTCAGTTCTCCTCCTTCCGCATGGTTCCGGTCAGGACCCAGGAGCCCTGACGGCTGTAACGAACATCCTCCGGCTCGGTGCCCAGCTCCTGCTCGATGAAGTTCTCGATCTTCATCTGGCAGAAGCCGCCCTGACAGCCGCCCATCATGGCGCGGGTGCGGTACTTGATGCCGGTCATGGTGGAGACGCCCAGCGGGTTATGGATGGCCTGCAGGATCTCCGCCTTGGTCACTTCCTCACAGCTGCAGATCATCTCGCCGTAATCGGGATCCTGCGCAATGAGCTCTGCCTGCTGCTCCGGAGTGCACTCTGCAAACTTGACGATGCCCTTGTGGTGCGGGTCGAAGCCGGGGTTTGCCTCGAACTTCTCGTGCTCCAGCATCAGGCCGATGACGTAGCGGGCCAGCGGCACGCTGCCGGTCAGGCCCGGGGACTCGATGCCCACGAGGTTGACGGCATTGGGTGCCACGTCGTCCCGGATCTCCACCTTCCAGTCCTGAATGGCGCCGTTCTCATCCACCCACTTGGGCTGGATGCCGGCGAAGGTGCGGATCTGATCCTTTTTAAAGATGTGGGGCCACAGCTTTGC
>ENA-UPSX01000116-UPSX01000116.1-human-gut-metagenome-genome-assembly--contig:-NODE-116-length-19886-cov-11.099096_pt1 | contig 19886 bp, 21 predicted proteins | sample MGYA00250045_ERZ773367 | MGnify/ENA primary metagenome ERZ773367 (study PRJEB29103, sample SAMN06112033) | human gut metagenome | biome: human gut; feature: ankylosing spondylitis patient; material... | reverse complement strand
TTTTCAAGCAGAAGACGGCATACGAGATAAGGCCACGTGACTGGAGTTCAGACGTGTGCTCTTCCGATCTGATCTCACCTATACCGACAGGCTCACCGAGGAGGAGTACGGCATCGGCTGCCGCAAGGGCTCCGATCTGGCGCAGTACATCAACTGTGTGCTGGGCGATGCCTATCAGAGCGGAACCATGCAGAAGCTGGCCCAGCAGTACGGCATCACCGAGGAGCTGCTGGTCCCACAACAGGAGAGCACCTTCACCACCGGAGAGGACAGTGACGTCAGCTATATCCAGCAGAAGGGTACGCTGGTGGTGGGCATCACGGAGTTCGCCCCCATGGACTATAAGGATGAAAATGGCCAGTGGATCGGCTTTGACGCAGACCTTGCCAAGCTGGTGGCGGAGCGTCTGGGTGTGGAAATTCAGTTCGTGGTCATCGACTGGGGCCAGAAGATCAATGAGCTGGACAGCAAGGCCATCGACTTGGTGTGGAACGGCATGACCCTCACCGACGGCGTTACCAGCGCCATGGCCTGCACCAACGCCTACTGCAAGAACGCACAGGTCGTGGTGGTGCGTGGTCAGTAAATAACGGCCAGAATGCCGCTGCGGGGTCTGTCCGCCGCAGCGGCATTTTTTATGGCGGCCCGTGAAAAGGGTGGCCTGTGAAATCTGAGTGTAAGGAGTTCTTCCCATGTTCTGGTCTGTGACACTGTCCCTGCTGGAGGGGCTGCGTGAGGTGGTGAAGCTGTTCGCCCTGACGCTGGTATTCTCTCTGCCGCTGGGGCTGGCGGTGACCTTCGGCTCCATGAGCAAGTGCCGTCCGGTCAGCTGGTTTTTTAACGTTCTGGTGTGGATCGTCCGGGGAACACCCCTGATGCTGCAGCTGATCCTGATTTTCTACGGCCCCGGCATCTGGCTGGGCCACAACATCTGGGGCAGCCAGCGGATGCTGGCGTGTACCGTGGCCTTCGTGCTGAACTACGCCTGCTACTTCTCCGTCATCTACCGGGGCGGCATTGAGGGCGTGCCTGCCGGGCAGCGGGAGGCGGGAGAGGTACTGGGCCTCACCCGCAGGCAGATCTTCTTTAAGATCACCCTGCTGCAGATGGTGAAGCGCATTGTGCCGCCTATGTCCAATGAGATCATCACGCTGGTGAAGGACACCTCGCTGGCCCGCATCATCTCCATCATGGAGCTGACCAAGGTGGGCGAGAGCTACATCAAGGCGCAGGGCATCACATGGCCCCTGTTTTACACGGGGGTATTCTATCTGGCCTTTGTGGGGCTGCTGACACTGCTGTTCCGGTACATCGAGCGCAGGCTCAGCTATTTTCGGTAAGGAGGGGGTACTATGGCGATCCTGGAGGTGGCGCAGCTGGAGAAAAGCTTCGGCGGCACCAGAGTTTTGCAGGACATCAGCTTTTCGCTGGAGGAGGGACAGGCTCTGTCCATCATCGGCTCCTCCGGCAGCGGAAAGACCACGCTGCTGCGGTGCCTGAACTTTTTGGAGACACCGGACAGCGGCCGCATCGCCGTCCGGGGACGGGATCTGCTGGACGGGAGCCTGTCCCCTCAGGAGCGGCGGCGGAACCGGCTGCACTTCGGGCTGGTGTTTCAGGATTTTAATCTGTTTCCCCAATATACGGCGCTGGAGAATGTAACGCTGGCCCGGCGGCTGCTGGCCAAATCCGAGAGAACCGGGGAGGCCCCGGAGGCCATCCGCCGGGAGGGCGAAGCCCTGCTGGAACAGATGGGTCTGGGAGATCGGATGGGACACTATCCCCACCAGCTCTCCGGCGGACAGAAGCAGCGGGTGGCCATTGCCCGTGCGCTGGCCATGAAGCCGGACATTCTGTGCTTCGATGAGCCAACCTCGGCGCTGGACCCGGAGCTTACCGGGGAGGTGCTGAAGGTCATCCGGCAGCTGGCCCGGCAGCGCACCACCATGGTCATCGTCACCCACGAGATGGCCTTTGCCCGTGATGTGGCGGATCAGGTCATCTTCATGGACGGTGGCGTCATCGTGGAGCAGGGGGAGCCACGCATGGTGATGGATCACCCCAAGGAGGAGCGCACCCGGCAGTTTCTGGCCCGGTACGCACAGGGATAAGGCTTTCTACGAAAAAAGAGCGCAGGCATCGCCTACGCTCTTTTTCTGCTATCTTACACGGGGGATCAGCAGCAGCCCCGACGGCAGCGGAGTCTCCTGCTCCAATCCGTTGGCGGCGCAGATAGCCTGCTCATCCGTGCGGTAGCGCTTGGCCAGCTCCCACAGGCTCTCCCCTTTTTTCGGCCGGCACAGCACCAGAGAGGGACGCCGTCCCGGCTCCGGCTCCGTCAGCTCTGCGGCGGTAATGGCGTCCCATGTGCATCGGCGGCTGCGCTCCACCGTCAGCTCCACCGGGACCGTCAGCTCCAGTCCCGTGCCGGAGGGGCGCAGGCTGGGAGACAGGCAGGCGGCACGGGCGGTGGTCACATCCCCAGGCACGGGGGCGGCGGCCTCGTCGGTGCGCTCCGCCGTGACCGGTGCGCCGGATTCATCCAGATACAGCAGCCGCAGCCGCAGGGGGGTGCGGAGGGTGGTATGATCCCCCTCCTGCCCTGTGGTGACGGCGCCGCAGTCCGCCGCCGTCACATACAGGAAGGGGCGGCTCTCCAACTCCTGATGCACCTCCGGCTGTACCGTCTCCGGGGGCCAGGTCTCCGTCATGGTCAGGCTCTGGCGCTGGAGAGCGGTGTCCCAGCGGGTGCTGTACAGGTCCGTCACCGGGGCGACGGTGACCGTCTCATAGGTCCGCACCAGTAGGCTCAGGGTCAGCTCCACCCCGATGGCGGCTGCGCCGTCGCTGCGGATGAGCCGGGCCGTGCCGCAGGAGCCGGTGACCGTGACCTGCGCCTCCTCCGGGACGGTAAGGCCGTCCAGAAGGCAGGAAAAGGGCAGGGTGTCCTCCCATGTGTGGAGGGAGCCGTCCTGCGTGCGGTACAGCAGGCAGATGCGGGCCTCGCCCTTTGCCAGCAGGCGGCTCCCCACCGGCTGGCTGCCGGTGATGCGGGGGCAGATGCGCTGGGCCAGCAGTTCCTCCGGCGGCTCGCCCCAGTCCTGGGGCTGGAGCTCCTGAGTCACGCTGCTCTGCCGCTGCGTCACCGAGGTCAGCAGGGTAAGGGACTGCTCCTGACGGTGCAGGCGCAGGGTAGGCTCCTCCCCTACGCCGGTGCAGATGCGGTGGCGGCGGCAGGTGTAGCCGGTGAGAGTCAGCTCCGGCATGACCCGCAGGTACAGCTTTCGGCCGGTGACGGCTCTGGCCTCCGTCAGCAGCAGGCGGCCCGCCATGCAGACGGTGTCGCAGCCGATGAGGCGCTTATCGTCCGCTTGGGTCAGAAACGGCACCGGCAGCGTCAGGCTCCGCAGGCCAGGGCTCTCCTCCGAGGTATAGAGCACCGTGACCAGCACCGAGCCGCTGATCTGCCGGCTCGTATATTCCCGCAGGCACAGCTGTCCTACGGCGTCCACGATGCGGGTGACCTCCGGGCAGTACTCCGGGATCGCCGCCTCCAGCGTCTCCTCCTGCGTCAGGGTAACGCTCTCCCCTGCCTCGCAGCAGGACAGCTCCGTATATTGCAGTTCCAGCTCCATGTTTTCGTCCTCCCGTAATTTCTTACTGTGCAGGACTACTCTATGAGCCGTTTCCGCCGTTTATTCCCGGATGCCGAAGAGCATCCGCAGAACCCCACGCAGCAGACGGGGCGACTTCCAAACCACGATCTTCACAGCAGCTACCTCCTATCCTTCAAGCAGACGATCCCACAGGCGATCAGCAGGAACGACACCAGAAACATCAGCACGCCCACCGGAAAGATGGCGGCAATGAGGATGCCCAGTCCCAGCCCCAGTGCACAGATGCCCAGAAATCTCCCGCAGCCGTCTCCGTGTCTCATGTGACGTCCCTCCCTCTCCGTTTCGCTTCTATGGCAGTATATGCCGGAAGGTGCGGGCGTGACAGCGGCGGCGCACAAAGAGAGAGCGGAAGCGATGCTTCCGCCCTCTCTGAGCGTTCTCTATTTGTGCTGCCAGTCCCGCAGGTCCTTCAGCTCGTCATACAGCCGCACATAGCTGCGGTGGCGGCTGGCGGGGATCCTCCCGTCCTTCACCGCCTGCAACACGGCGCAGCCCTTTTCCTTCACATGGCTGCACCCCACGAACCGACACTGGCCCAGATAGGGAGCAAACTCCGGGAAGGTCTCCGGCAGGCGGGCCTTCAGCTCCAGATCTAACTCCTCCGTGTCGAAGGAGGAGAAGCCCGGCGTGTCGATAACGTAGGTATCCTCGTCCAGCGGGAACATCTCCACATGACGGGTGGTGTGGCGGCCACGGCCCAGGGCCTTGCTGACCTCCCCCACCGGCAGGCCGAACACCGGCTCCATGGCGTTGAGGATGCTGGACTTGCCCACGCCGGAGTTGCCGGTGAGGGCGTTCAGCTTTCCCTTCATGGCACGGCGCAGCTCCGGCAGGCCCTCTCCGGTGGCGGCACTGACCCGCAGCACCGGAATGGTGGAGGCGGCATAGCTGTCGTATAGCTCCTGCGCCGGGTCCAAATCGCATTTATTCAGGCACAGCAGCACCCGGCAGCCCTTCAGGACGGCGATGGAGGCAATGCGATCGATGAGGTAGGGATCCGTGGTGGGGATGGCCTGTGAGCCGATGATGACCAGCTGGTCGATGTTGGCGGCGGCGGGGCGGGCAAACCGATTCTGCCGGGGCTCGATGGCCTCCACGAAGCCCTCGTCGCCTCCCAGATCACGGACCTGTACCCAGTCCCCCACCAGCGGACTGATGCCCTCCCGGCGGAATTTTCCTCTGGCCCGGCATTGCAGCAGCCCCTCCGGTGTGCGGACGTAGTAGAAGCCGCTGAGGGCCTTTTCAATGCGGCCCCGGCTCAAAAGCTGACCACCTGAGAGGCCACCTCGGTGCCGTTGATATACAGGTACACCGTGATGCTGGTTCCCTTGTCACCGGTGAAGGTATGGCTGACGGAACGGGCGGCGGCGGGGTCCGTGGTATCCACCGTGGTGGAGTAGACGACGGTGGTATCCTGACGGATCTCCACGTTCAGGATGCCCAGCTCCGGATTCAGGTACTCGCCGGGGATATCGAACGTCACCGTCTGCTCCGTGGTCTGAGACGGCTCGGGGCCCTTGCTGACGGTAAAGACGATCTCGGTGCCGGGGGCTACCTCCGTTTTGGGAGCGAGGCTCTGGCGGATGACGCTGCCCTCCGGCACGGTGGCATCGTACTCATACTGGTGAGCGCCCACGGTGAGACCGGCGTTCTCGGCCTGCAGGGCGGCATCGTCCACGCTGAGACCGGCGTAATTCTGCACGGTGACGGGCTTGGTCTCAGGCCCCTTGCTGACGGTCAGCAGGATGCTGTCGCCCTTCTTGATGCTCTCATCGGCGGCGGGGGTACTGCTGATGACCTTACCGGCGGCATACTCGTCGGAATACACCTCCCGGATCTGGACGTTCAGGTTCAGATTCAGGTTCGTCAGCTCCACCTTGGCGTCCTGCACATCCTCGCCCAGAACGTTCACCATGAGGTTGGTCTCCTCCTTGGCGCAGATCCAGACGGTGATCTTCAGGTTATTCTTGCGGACATGGCCGGACTTGGGGTCCTGCTCGATGATCTGGCCGGGCTGATAGTTGCTGTCGGCCTTGCTGCCGGCCACCTCGATCTGGAACACGCCCTTGATGCCCTCCATCTGCTGGGCCTCCTCCACGGTCTTGCCCAGAACATCGGGAACCTTATAGGACTGGGCGGCGGGGTTATTGTTGATGCCGCTGAACACGAACTTGAACAGCAGGAACACCACCAGCAGCGCTGCGGCAAAGCCACCCACCACGATGGCGATGAGCTTTTTATCCCGCTTTTTCTCCTCCGCCGGGGTGCGCTCCTTGCGGGCGGCCTGAATGGCGGCGGTGGGGATGGCCTGCGTAGGCTCGTGATCCTCCGGCTCCTCCAGATCGGCACGGATATAGCCAAGGTCCACGGAGTTATTCTTGCGGAACTTCTCCAGATCCTCCAGCATGGCATCCGCCGAGGGGTAGCGCTTCTCCAGATTGGCGCACATGGCCTTCATGCAGATCAGCTCCAGCGCCTCCGGGATATCGGGATCGATCTCACGGGGGGCCAGTGGGACGGAGCTCAGGTGCTGGATGGCCACGGATACGGCGGACTCCCCCTCGAAGGGAAGACGGCCGGTAAGCATCTCATAGAGCACCACGCCGGCGGAGTAGATATCGCTGCGGGCATCGGTGCGGTCACCTCTGGCCTGCTCCGGGGAGATGTAGTGGACGGAGCCCAGCGCCTCCTGCGTCAGGGTCTGGCTGGCGCTGGCCAAACAGGCGATGCCGAAGTCCGTCACCTTGACGCTGCCGTCCCGCAGGACCATGATGTTCTGGGGCTTGATGTCCCGGTGGATGATGCCCCGGCTGTGGGCATGGCTCAGCGCCCGCATGATCTGGGTGATGAAGTGCAGCGCCTCCCGCCAGTCCATCTTGCCACGGCGTTCCATGTACTGCTTCAGGGTGATGCCGTCCACCAGTTCCATGACGATATACTCCGTGTCGCCGCTGCGGGACACGTCGTACACCGACACGATGTTGGCGTGGGACAGCTGGGCCACCGCCAGAGACTCGTCCCGGAAGCGGCGGCGGAAGTCGGCGTTCTCCGCCAGATCGTTTTTCAGGATCTTCACCGCCACCATTCGGTTCAGGCGGTGGCACTTGGCCTTGTAGACGTTGGCCATGCCGCCGCTGCCGATGAGCTCCAATATCTCATAGCGGTTATCCAGCATTTTTCCGATATATTGATCCATAGATGTCATCTCCTTCAGATATTCATAAGCAGCACAGCAGTGACGTTATCCGGCGCTCCCCGCTGACGGGAGAGGGCCAGCAGCCGATCCAGACACGTGTCCAGCGGCTCGCTGTGAATCACCTCGAAGAGAAGCTCCTGATCGGACACGGTATTTATCAGTCCGTCGGAGCACAGCAGCAGGAAGTCCCCCTGCTGCCATTTCAGCGGGAAGGTATCCGCCGCCACACCGGGCTCCGTCCCCAGCGCCCGTGTGATGAGGTTGCGGCGGGGATGGTGCCGGGCCTCGTCACGGGTCAGGTCGCCCTTTTCCACCATATCCTCCACCACGGAGTGGTCCCGGCTCACCTGCCGGATGCCCTCACGGGTGATGTGGTAGGCCCGGCTGTCGCCCACGTTGCTCACCAGCGCCAGATCGTCCCGGACCACGGCGGAGACCAGCGTGGTCCCCATACGCTCAAAGCCCGGATGGGCCAGCCCATACTCCCGGACGGCATCGTTGGAGAGAGCCACGGCGTAGCCCGCCGCCTGCTCCAGCTGTCCGGCGCTCATGCCGGGGCGCAGGCTCCGGCTCAGCTCACGGGTGAAGGTCTCCACCGCTATGGCGCTGGCCATCCGCCCCCCCTGCGTGCCGCCCATGCCGTCGCAGACCACCGCCACGGTGTAGCCGTCCGGCGTCAGCACGGCGCAGGCGTCCTGATTCTCGCTGCGTACCAGACCACGGTCCGTTACGCTCCATGTTCTCATTGCAGGTCTCTCCCTTCCTCCATGGCCTTGCGGCGCAGCTGGCCGCAGGAGGCGTCGATATCGCCGCCAAGGCTCCGCCGCACGGTGGCGGTGACGCCATGGGACTGTAATCTCTTTTGAAATGCCGCTATGCGGCGGCTGGGTTTGAAGGGGCTCTCCACCACATCGTTCAGGGGGATGAGGTTCACGTGGCCCGGCATCCCGGCGATGCGCCGGGCGATGAGGTCCGCCTGCCAGTCATGGTCGTTGACGCCGTCGATCATGGCGTACTCAAAGGAGATGCGGCGGCCCGTCTTCTGGAAGTAATCGTGGCAGGCGGCGAACAGCTCCTCCACGTCATAGGCCCGGTTCACGGGCATGATGCGGGAGCGGGTCTCGCTGTCCGGGGCGTGGAGGGACACCGAGAGCGTCAGCTGGAGCTGAAGCTCCGCCAGACGCCGGATGCCCGGTATCACGCCGCAGGTGGACAGGCTGATGTGCCGCATCCCGATGTTCAGCCCCTTGGGGTGGTTCACCAGCGTCAGAAACCGCAGCACGGTATCCATGTTGTCCAGAGGCTCTCCAATGCCCATCAGCACGATATTGGAGATCTCCCGGCCGGAATCCAGCTGGGTGAACAGCACCTGATCCAGCATCTCCGAGGGGGTCAGGTCACGGACCTTTCCGGCGATGGTGCTGGCGCAGAAGGCACAGCCCATGCGGCAGCCCACCTGAGAGGAGATGCACACGGTGTTGCCGTGGTGATACTGCATGAGCACCGTCTCGATGCAGTTGCCGTCCGCCAGCTCCCACAGGTACTTGACGGTGCCGTCCAGACGGGACTCCTGCTTGCGGGCCACGGTGGGGGCGGTGATATGGAACGTCTGCGCCAGCTGCTCCCGCAGGGTACGGGGCAGATCGCTCATCTCTTCAAAGGAGGTGACGCCCCGGTGCAGCCAGGTAAAGACCTGACCGCCCCGGAAGGCGGGCTGTCCCATCTCCCGCAGGGTGTGGGTCAGCTCCTCCATCGTCATGGATTTGATGTCAGTCATGCTTTCCTCCGCATTCGGCAGATGTAAAAGCCGTCGGTCCCCAGCCGCTGGGGCCAAAGGGTCGCCTCCCCGTCACACAGACCCACGGGACCCGGCAGGGTGAAGGTCTCCCGTCGGAACTCCGGGTGGCGGGAGAGGAACACGTGGATGATCTCCTGATTTTCCTCCGGCAGCACCGTGCAGGTGGAGTACACCAGCACGCCGCCGGGACACACATAGCGGCAGGCATTTTCCAGAATATCCCCCTGAATAGCCGGAAGCTGGGCCAGATCACGGGGGTTTTTATACCGGATATCCGGCTTTTTACGGATGATGCCGAGGCCCGAACAGGGGACGTCCGCCACCACCACATCCGCCTGCTCCAGCCATGCGGCGTGCTCCTCCCGTGCGTCGGCCAGTGCCGTGCGGATGCTGGTGATGCCCAGACGCTGGGCGCCGCTGTCGATGAGCTTCAGCTTGTGAGGGTGGACGTCGCAGGAGAGGATCTGTCCCCGATCCCGGCGATCCATGGCCATGGCGAAGGACTTGCCGCCAGGGGCGGCACACACGTCCAGCACCCGATCCTCCGGGGCCGGAGCGGCCACGGTGGCCACCAGACGGGCGGCGGCGTCCTGTACGGTGAAGCGTCCCTCCCGGAAGGCGGACAGCTGCTCCAGATCGCCGGTGCCGCTGACGGAAAAGCAGCCCGTCAGCCACGGGTGGGGCTCCACCTGTGCGCCGGTCTGGCGCAGCAGCTTCTCCAGCTCCTCCGGGGTACCCTTCAGGGGGTTTGTCTGGATGGTAGTGGGTACTACCTGATTGTTCATACGGAGATACGCCTCCGTCTCCTCCTCGCCGATGAGGGAAAGCAGACGCTCCACCAGCCACCGGGGGTGGCTGTATCGCAGGGAGAGAGTCTGCGCCGGGCTGCCCTTGGGCAGGGGCGGCATATCCTCCCGATTGGCGGCAAATTTCCGCAGGATGGCGTTGACCATACCCGCCGCCTTTTCCCGGCGGTGGCGCTTGGTCATCTCCACGGCCTCGTTGACGGCGGCACGGGGCGGCACCTTATCCAAAAACAGGATCTGGTAGCCCCCCAGACGCAGGATGTTGCGGATGACGGACTCCAGCCGTTCCGGGCGCTGGCTGCACCAGCAGCCGATATAGTAGTCCAGCAGCATCCGGTTCTGGATCACCCCGTAACACAAGCGGGTGGCCAGCGCCGCATCCCGGCTGTCCAGCTTATTTTTGGCGATGGTGCGCTTCAGGCCGCCGTCGGACCATGCGTTGGCGCTGTCCACCTGCATCAGGACCTCCAGAGCGGTCTCTCTGGCGTCCGGCTTTCTCACGTCGTTCATACCGTCACCTGCACCGGGTGGCCTGCCAGATAGCTGGCCGCCGCCATCCGCTTGCCGTTTTGCGGCTGAAGCTCCAGAATCCGGAGGGTCAGGCCGTCGCCGCAGGCGATCTCGATGCCGGTCTTATCGGCCCGGACGATCGTTCCGGGGGCGGCCTTGACGGCGCCGCCCACAGCGGTACGGTACACCTTCACCGTGGCGCCGGACAACTCCGTCACGGCGCAGGGCCAAGGCTGGAGGCCACGGACCTGATCGTGGAGGCTGCGGGCAGGGCGGGTAAAGTCCATGGGGGACAGCTCCCGGCTCAGCATGGGGGCAAAGGTCACGGCGCTCTCATCCTGTCGGGTGCGGCCGGCGGTGCCGGCGGCCAGCGCCTGCACCGTCCGGGAGAGGGTATCGGCTCCCAGCTCCGCCAGACGGTTCGTCAGGGTCAGAGCGTCCTCGTCGGGATCGATAGGCGTCTCGGCGGCGGAAATGATATCCCCGGCGTCCAGCTCCTTGGCCATATACATGATGGTGACGCCGGTGACGGCGTCGCCGTTCAGGACGGCCCAGTTGATGGGGGCTGCGCCACGGTATTGGGGCAGCAGGGAGGAATGGACGTTGATGGAGCCAAGCTTGGGCGCCGCCAGAATATCCTCCGGCAGGATGCGGCCATAGGCCGCCACCACCGTCAGCTCCGGGGCCAGAGTACGGATCAGCTCCAGCGCCGTACCGTCCCGCAGCTTGGTGGGCTGGTACACCGTCAGGCCCTGTGAAAGAGCATACTCCTTCACCGGAGAGAAGGCCAGCTTATGGCCCCGGTTCTTGGGCTTATCCGGCTGGGTGAACACGCCGCAGATCTCGTGGCCGTCCTCCACCAGCCGGCGCAGAGAGGCCACGGCGAAGTCCGGCGTTCCCATAAACAGGATCCTCATTCCTCGTCTTCCTCCTGCTGGTTCATATACTCCTCCAGCTCCTCCTCGGTCATCAGATGGTCCGTGTGCTCCACGAACAGATGGCCGTCCAGATGCTCGATCTCATGGCAGAAGCAACGGGCGGTCAGCTCCTCGTCCTCTACCTCGAAAAAATTGCCGTCCCGATCCTGCGCCCGGACACGCACCGTATAGGGGCGGGTGACGATGCCGAACTTGCCGGGGATGCTGAGGCAGCCCTCCAGACCTGTCTGCTCCCCCTCGGCGGCGATGATCTCCGGGTTCACCAGCTCGATGATGTCCTCGTCCTCGTTCATCACCACGCACACACGGCGCAGCACGCCCACCTGCGGGGCAGCCAGACCTACGCCGCCGGAATCCAGCAGCGTCTCCTTCATGTCGTCGATCAGCGTGTGCAGGCGCTGATTGAACTCCGTCACCGGGCGGCACACCTTGGTCAGGCACTCGTCGCCCTGCAATACAATCTTTCTCAAAGCCATATCCTTCGTACCTCTAATCCATCAGATTGCAGTCCGTGTGGACCGCCATATTGCGATGCTCCGGGCGACGGGCGAAGGCCTTCATATAGGCCGCCAGCAGCTGGCGGAGCGGTTTTTCGTTTTGGCCCACCACCGTGATCCGGTAGCGGTAGCGGTTGTTCAGCTTCACCACCGGGGCCGGGGCAGGCCCCAGCACCTCCGGCTCCATGGCCCGGTACGGCTCCTGCGACAGCGCCTGCCGCAGAGCAGCGCACAGCTGGGCGCAGGCCCGGCGCACCGGCTCCTCCTCCGGGCCGGTGACGGTGAGGGTAAAGTGGTCGGCAAAGGGCGGGTCACGCCGCAGACGCCGCAGACGGATCTCATCGTCGTAGAAGCGGTCATAGTCCTGCTCCGCCGCCGCCAGGATCACGTCGTTGCGGGGGGTGTAGGTCTGGATCACCGCACGGCCCTCCTTCTCCCCCCGGCCGGCCCGGCCCACCACCTGCGTCAGCAGGCTGAAGGTGCGCTCCGCCGCCCGGTAGTGATCCACGTACAGCGACAGATCCGCCGCCAGCACGCCCACCAGCGTCACCCCGGCGAAATCCAGTCCCTTGGCCACCATCTGAGTCCCCAGCAGAATGGGGATGCGGCGGCGCTGGAACTCCCGCAGGAGCTTCTCGTGGCCCTCTCCCACGGTATCGGCATCCATCCGCAGAAGCTCCGTACCGGGAAAGAGCCGGGTCAGCTCCTCCTCCACCTTCTGTGTACCGAAGCCGATATGCTTCATGGCGCCGCCGCAGTCGGGACAGGTATCCGGCGCAGGCTGGGAGTGGCCGCAGTAGTGGCACATCATCCGCCTGTTGGCGGAATGGTAGGTGAGGTAGACGCTGCACCGGGGACACTGGGGAACGTAGCCGCACTGGGGACACAGCAGCTGGCGGCTGCTACCCCGGCGGTTCAGAAACAGGATACTCTGCTCCCCCGCCGCCAGATTCCGCTCCAGCTCCTGCTGAAGAGGGCGGCTGATACAGCTGAAATTGCCGTCCCGCAGCTCCCGGCGCATATCCGCCAGAATGACCTGCGGCAGACGGCGCTGATTGAAGCGCTCCGTCAGGCGGCAGAGGCCGTAATCCCCCTTGCGGGCGTAATAGGCCGTCTCCACCGTGGGGGTGGCGGAGCCCAGCACCAGACGGGCTCCTTCCTGTACGCAGCGGTATTTGGCAATATCCCGTGCGTGGTAGCACGGGGCTTTTTCCGATTCGTAGGAGCTCTCCTGCTCCTCGTCCAGTATAATGAGGCCCAGCCGTTCCAGCGGGGCGAACACCGCCGAGCGGGTCCCCAGCACCACCGCAGCCTCGCCCCGGCGGATGCGCTTATACTGATCCCACCGCTCCGTCAGCCGCAGGCCGCTGTGCAGCAGCGCCACCTTTCGGCCGAAGTAGGCGGTGAACCGAGCCATCATCTGAGGGGTCAGGGCGATCTCCGGCACCAGGATCATCACGGACTTTCCCTGCTCCAGCAGGGTCTGTGCCAGACGGATATACACCAGCGTCTTGCCGCTGCCGGTGACGCCCTGTAAAAGCGTCACCCCGGCCCGGCCCGTCTCCGTCTGGCGGAGAATGGAATCATAGGCCTCCTGCTGCTGTTGGTTCAGGGTGATCTCCTCCGCCGGGACACCGTACTCCCGTGGGGAGATGCGGTACTCCTCCCGGCTGCGGAGGGCGATGAGGCCCTGCTTCTCCAGACTGCGGAGGGTCTGGCGGGTAGCGCCGGTGAAATAGCACAGGTCGTGAACCGTGGTCTCGCCGCACTTGGCCAGAAACGCCGCAGCTTCATACTGCCGGGGGGCGGACCGGCGGCGGCGCTCCAGACGCTCCAGCACCTCCTGCGCCGGGGCGGCTAAGGACGCCAGCTCCACCATGTGGTCCTTTACCTTGCGGCTGGTCTCCGTCTCCACGGAAACCAGTCCCTTCTTTTTCATCTGATACAGCACCGGCGGGATATCCTCCCCCAGTGCGGTGCAGAGGGTCTCCCGCTCCTGCGGGCCATCGGAGAGCATCCGGCACACCGCCTGCTCCCGTTCCGTAAGGCCCTCCTCCTCTGCCGTAGGGCAGAGGCTCCAGATCTCCCGGTAGCGATACCACACCGCCGCCGGGAGGATGGTGTGCAGGGCATCGTAGAAGGTGCAGAAGTACCGCTGGCGCATCCAGAGGGCCAGCCGTATCTCTTTCTCCGACAGCACCGACTCCTGATCCAGCAGGCTGCGGATGGCCTTCAGGGGCTTGGCAGGCACCTCCTGCCGCAGCTGAAGCACCATGCCCTCGGCGGTGCGGTTGCCCCGCCCGAAGGGTACCGTGACCCGGCAGCCCACGGAGAGCTCCATACCGGACGGCACCAGATAGTCGTAGGGCTTGTCAATGGCGTAGGTAGCCGCCGCCACAGCGACCTTGGCGATCTGCGTCATTGACGGTCCCTCCCTCAGTCTTCCTCGATCTCCGTGTCGATGGTGTGGGCGTCGAACTTGCCCTCAGCCACCTCATGGATGGCCAGCGTCACCGGCTTCTCGTCCAAATGCTGGCCGGTGGCTTCGGCCTCCTCGGCGATCTGGCGGGCCCGGCGGGCCACCACGTTCACCATCATATAACGGTTGGGGATATACTCCGTCAGCTTGTTCATTGCGGGATACAGCATCATAATGATCGACCTTCCTTATCTGCCTTTCGGCTGTAATTTGACTTATTTATGCAGGAGCTGCTCCAGACGCTCCGCCGGGCGGCAGTGCTCGGCACACAGAATGGCCGCCATCTCCGCCACCGCCTGCTCCACGGTATCGTTGATGACCAGATAGTCGTAACTGCTGGCGGTTTGCAGCTCCACCTTGGCTCGCAGCAGGCGGCTCTGGATGACCTCCTGACTGTCGGTGCCACGGGCGGTAAGGCGGCGCTCCAGCTCCACCCATGAAGGGGGTGCGATGAAAATTCGCACCGTCTCCGGCCGCTTGGCGCAGATCTGGTTGGCGCCTTGGATCTCGATGTCCAGAATGACGTCCCGTCCGTCGTCCATGGCACGGTCCACGTACTTCTTGGGAGTACCGTAGAAGTTACCTACGTACTCGGCATACTCCAGAAACTCGTCCTCCTCCACCATCCGGTGGAACTCCTCCGCCGGGATGAAGTGGTAGTGGACACCGTCCACCTCCCCAGGACGGGGGTCACGGGTGGTGGCGGAAATGGAAAAATACAGGTCCGTCCGCTGATCAAACAGTGCCTTCAGCACGGTGCTTTTTCCTACGCCGGAGGGACCAGATACGATGAATGTCTTACCTCTTCTCTGCACTTAAGCTTCCTCCTCTGTCAGATCCTCCAGCCGGACGCCCAGACGGGGCGCCAGCTTCTCCGCCGGCAGTGCCGACAGCACCACATGGTCACTGTCCATAATAAGTACCGACGCCGTTTTTCGGCCATAGGTGGCGTCGATGAGCATCCCGCCGTCCCTTGTCTCCTGAATGAGTCGCTTGATGGGGGCCGAATCCGGGCTTACCACGGCGATGAGCCGCCCGGCGGCAATGAGGTTGCCGAATCCGATGTTTACCAGCTCCATAGAACGCTCCTTACTCGATGTTCTGCACCTGCTCCCGGATCTTCTCCACCTCGGCCTTCATGTTCACCACGTCCTGCGTAATAGTCAGGTCGCTGCACTTGGAGCCGATGGTGTTGCACTCCCGGTTGATCTCCTGAATGAGGAAATCCAGCTTCCGGCCCACAGGTTCGTCTCCCTGCAGCATATCCCGCAGCTGGGACAGGTGGCTGTGCAGGCGCACCGTCTCCTCGTCCACGGCGATCTTGTCGGCAAAAATGGCCGTCTCCGTCAGGATACGGGCCTCGTCGATGGTGGTGGAGGCCAGCACCTCCCGCATCTTGCTCTCCAGCCGCTCCCGGTAGGCTGACACCGTCTGGGGAGACTGTGCCTCCACACGGGCCACGGTGTCCTCGATGGTATCGGCCCGGCCGGCGATATCCTCTGCCAGCTTCACGCCCTCCACACTTCGCATCCGGTTATAGGCCGCCAGCGCCGCATCCGTCACCTGACAGATGTCCTCCGCCAGCGTCTCCAGATCCTCCTCCGCCTTGGTGACGGAGAGGACATCCGGGCAGCGGGACAGCTCCACCGGGGTGACCTCCCCCGACAGGCCGAAGGTCTCCTTTAGCCGCAGCAGTGCCTCATAGTAGCTGCGGGCCAGCGGCTCGTTCACCTTCACCACGGACACGTCCGCAGCGGAGGAGTCGATGGTAACAAATACATCCACCTTGCCCCGTGATACCGCCTTCTGGACACGGCCCTTGATGGCATCCTCAGCGAATACATAGGCTCTGGGCAGCTTCACGGTGCAGTCCAGATACCGGTTGTTGACGGAACGCACCTCCACGGTGATATCCCGCTTGTTTCTGGTTTCTCTCGCCCGGCCATAGCCGGTCATGCTCTTGACCACAGCTTTATCCTCCTTCAAAGGGGATGGGGTCCCCGTTTATATACAACAGAAATAGCCACCGCCGCCCAGCAGATTGCAGCACAGCATGGTACCGCACAGGCGGGTGCAGGGATCGTCGCAGCCACCGGTGGTAACACGGCTGTATCCGGCGGGACGGTAACCGGCGGAGCGACCCTCCGCCATAGCCAGTGCCTGCTGGTACTCCGGGTTGCCGGGGTCCATCTGCACCGCCGTCTCGTAATAGCGCTTGGCCTCGTCCAGCCAGCCCCGTTTGAAGCATATGGCTCCCTTCAGGAAGTTCCACTCGGCGTTGTGGTCGCTGCGGGCGTTGAGCAGCTCCTCCGCCAGATTCAGGTTCCCCTGACGGATGGCCAGACGGATGCGCTGGATGGCGGGGTCATAGCTGCCGCCGTAGCCGCCGGCACCGTAGCCGCCGTAGGAGCCGCCATAACTGCCGCCGTATGAGCCACCATAGCTGCCGCCGTAGGCTCCGTAGCCATCGCCGGAGGCGCCGCGCTTGCGCTGGTTCTGGATCTCCTCGTAGGCCTCGTTGATCTCCTTCATCTTCTCCTGTGCCAGATCGGCCAGGGGATCGTCGTGATAGTTATCGGGATGGTACTTTTTGGCCAGATTCCGATAGGCTTTTTTGACTTCCTCGTCTGTGGCGGTGCTGGGGACACCCAGCACCTGATAGGGATCACGCATCGCCGTGTCCTGCCTTTCGTTCAGGGTATTTCTCTCTCCGGGGCCGCTGATGGAAGGTGCCGTTCAAAACGGCGTTTCCCACCTGATACAGCCCCGCATATACCACACTTTCAATGATCGGCTGCCATACGCCGCACTCCAACAGCTCGAAGGCCGCCGCCATCCGCTCCACGGACCGATCCATGGTCTGGGCCAGCTCCTGACGGCTCTCCTCCGTCAGCTTGCCCTCCTGCATCGAAAATCGCAGGGGCAGCGGATTGTAGCTGCCGCTGCGCTGGTCCTTGGCCAGATCGTCCGCTGCGTCCGTCAGGTATATCCAGCGGCCCAGATGGTACAGCAGCTGCGCCAGCACCCGCCGCCGGACAGGATCCGGCTCCTCCCCTGCCGCACCGGCCAGCAGCCGGGCGAAGGTATCCGCCGGGCGGTCAATGGAGGGACAATTCTCCCGCTCCAGCGCCGCCAGTTCTCCCAGGCAGCCCTGCACCAGCCGGTCAAAATCCGGCCGCAGGCGGGCGGCCTTGCGGTAGCTGCGGCGGAGAAGCAGGGCGGCCAGCCGGTATTTCAGGCCCCCGAAGAAGCCGTGATCCGTCACGCCGTCACGCAGCTGCCACCAGGTCAGGATGACGCTGAGGTCCGCCGCCGCATCCAGCGCCGGGTTTTCTTCCCCGCAGGGGCAGCCCCGGATGGGATGCACCGGGCAGCGATGGCGAGCGCAGGAAAAGCCGCTGCCGCCGGCCAGCAGAATGGCCAGAAAGGCCAGATCGTAGTTCAAAATCATCCGGGCCGGCAGGCCGTACCGCCGTCCCAGCGTGCGGCACAGGCCGCAGTAGGCGCTGCGGAACAGGTCCGTCTGCTCCTGAGTCAGCCGATCCGCCGCAGGACGCACATAGCCGAACATCAGAACTCCCGCACCACCGTGTAGGTCAGGGCCTCCGTCTTTTTGGCGTGGCGGTCATAGGCCACGCTGGGCAGGAAGGCCAGCGCCGCTGCGCCGATGGCGATGGCGTAGCGGACGCCCTCCGCCAGTCCCTCCGACAGGAAGTAGCCCAGCAGGAAGCCCACCACCGGCAGCAGATATACCAGCGCTACTACGCCCAATATCTTCCGGGTGGCGCTCTCCACCACCACCTTCTGCCCCGGCCGGACCCCCACAGGGTCCTTGGCCCGTGCGTGGATGGCGGCGCCGGTCATGCCGCAGCCGGCGCATTCCTCACAGTCGTGGCCGCAGGCAGACTTTCGGGGGACGGATATCTCCACGAAGCCGCCGGGCAATATCTTTTCAACCGTTGCGATCTGTGTCATGGTAGCTTATACACCTCTCTTGCTATGTCTAGGGCTCTGTTGGGGTGTCCGAAGCCACCTTCAGATCCACCACCATCTGATACGAGCCCTTGATGCCGATATTCTCGTAGCCCTCGATGCGAATGGTCACCGGCACCGTATGGACCCCTGCGCCGGTGAGTCCGGACAGGTCTGCCACGATGTGGACGTTCTCCGCCGTCAGGGCGTTCACCTCCGCTGTCAGGCCCCGCAGCCGCACGTTCAGCGACTCCGTCTCTGCCGTGGCGGTCATGCCCTCCGGCACATTCTCAAAGGTGAACCGGGAAACGGTCAGTGTCCGCTCCGTGACGCCACGGACCACCACCGTCACGGTGGCGGTGTCCACGCCGTCGGCAATGGTCACATCCTCCGGCACGGGGATGGTATAGGTCAGGCTCTGGGAATCCTCCAGATCCTGCACGTACAGGGTATCCAGCACGATGCTGTCGATCTCATCCAGTCGGGCCTTCTCGCCCACCAGCTTCACCGTGGCGGGAGAGATGGTGTAGTCCACCGTCTCCATGGTGGCCCCCACGTCCTCCACAAAGTTCACCCGCAGAGGCACCTCCTTCACCGTCCACACCGGCATGGTGGCACCGATGAGCTTTTCACTGCTGCGGATGGCGCTGTTCTCGATCTTCACATCGTTGTGGTCGTACAGCTCAAATTCCAGCGCCTGCACCACCGTCTTGTCAGCTCCGGTGATATCCAGCCGCACCTTGGCGTAGCTGACATTCAGCAGGTCGTCCCGCTGGCCACGCAGCAGCAGCACCTCCGGATCCAGCGTCAGCTCCCCGGCCATGTAGCCGTCAGCCACGCTGCCCACAATTTCGCACTGAATGGGTACTTCCTTGCTGTCCAACTCGCCCACGGTGACGGTGATGCTGTAAATGCTGGCAGAATCCACCGTCAGCTTCCCTCTGCGGATGTTGTCCGGAAACACCACCTCGTAGGTCAGGGTCTGGCTGCCGGCCTCCTTGATATTGCTGGTATTGGCCACGATCCGAATCTTGCTGCGGTCCAGCTTACGCAGCTCGTTCCGGGGACCCTTGATGACCAGATCCACGGTGGTGTCATAGCCCGACAGCAGCATCAGGCCACGATCCGCCAGTGTGGTATCCTCGCCGGAGAATTCCACCGGCACATTTTTCACCTTCAATGTCACCTCCGGAGAGGTAACGGTATCCACATAGATCCACAGAGCGATCGCCACCAGAATGGATCCGATGATCCGCAGCGCCTTACGGCTGGCATCATTCTTCTTCATCTTCCTGCGCCCCCTTTCTCCGGGCCCGAAGCAGCTCCCGCAGCGGGAAGCGGACCTTGTCCGTCTCCTCCTGCTGGGGCATCAGCTCGTTATGCAGCAGCTGGGACAGGGTCTCCGCCTGCAGGTGGCGCTTCAGCATCCCACCGATGGCCACAGAGATGGAGCCCGTCTCCTCCGAGACGATGACCACCACGGCATCGGAATTCTCGCTCATGCCGATGCCCGCCCGGTGGCGCATCCCCAGATCCCGGCTGAGGTTCACATTCTTAGACAGGGGCAGCATACAGCCCGCCCCCAGGATCCGCCCGTTACGGATGATGACAGCGCCGTCGTGCATGGGTGCCTTGACAAAAAAGATATTCTTCAGCAGTTCACTGGAGACGGAGGCATCCAGCGTGGTACCGGAGCGCACCACGTCGTCCAGCAAGATCTTCCGCTCGAAGACGATCAGCACACCCGTGCGGGTGCGGGACATCTCCGTGCAGGCCAGCACCGTCTGGTCGATGGCCCTCTCCAGCTCCGGCAGCTCCTTCTCCGGCGCCAGCGTCCGCAGCAGGCGGATGTTCTTGCTGCCCAGCTGCTCCAAGATCCGACGGATCTCCGGCTGGAACACGATGATAAGGGCCAGTACGCCCCACTCCACCATGTGGCTGAGGAGATCGGAAGAGCGTCGTGTAGGGAAAGAGTGTAGATCTCGGTGGTCGCCGTATCATTAAAAAAAAAAA
>ENA-UPSX01000115-UPSX01000115.1-human-gut-metagenome-genome-assembly--contig:-NODE-115-length-19888-cov-29.073949_pt1 | contig 19888 bp, 15 predicted proteins | sample MGYA00250045_ERZ773367 | MGnify/ENA primary metagenome ERZ773367 (study PRJEB29103, sample SAMN06112033) | human gut metagenome | biome: human gut; feature: ankylosing spondylitis patient; material... | reverse complement strand
TTTTTTTTTCAAGAAGAAGACGGCATACGAGATAAGGCCACGTGACTGGAGTTCAGACGTGTGCTCTTCCGATCTGGTGGCATCGCGCAGCGATGACGGAGAGGGCAAGCCTGTCTCCCGAGAGCCGCCACGCAGCGATAAGCTGGCTCTTTGGCAGAGGCGATGCTATCGCCGCGCCTGCTCTTCTTCGGCAGCGGCCTAGCCCTCTCAGTCACCTTCGGTGACAGCTCCCCCAAAGGGGGAGCCACTGGCGTGCCGGTCAGGCCCACGCGGGACGAGCAAAGTTTGATTTTTTCGGAAACAGTAGTGCCCTGCGGTCTGGATTCACAGCAGCTTGACAAGGTGCTCTTGTCCAGAAGCCGCTGCCCTCTGTAGCAGGGCACTATCTTTTACGTTATATTGAGCTTTCAGCGGTCAGCAGAAAGTGGCCCGGTACGCCAGTGCCTCTCCCTATGGGAGAGGTGGCATCGCGCAGCGATGACGGAGAGGGCAAGCCCGTCTCCCGAGAGCCGCCATGCAACGATAAGCTGGCTCTTTGGCAGAGCAATGCTATCGCTGCGCCTGCTCTTCTTCGGCAGCGGCCTAGCCCTCTCAGGCGCTACGCGCCAGCTCCCCCAAAGGGGGAGCTGGCGAGCGGAGCGAGACTGAGAGGGCTACACCCCCGGCACCAGCAGTCTTTGGGCCGCATCGAGGCGCTCTGTGCCGTCGGGCAGGTCGTTGGCGGCGAGCATCTGGCCCGGCGAGACGTGGTAGCGCTTGGCGATGGCGAAAAGCTCCTCCCCCGCCTGCGCGTAGCAGATACGCAGCGACACCTCGGGGTCGGCGGGGGCCAGCGGGTCGCCCAGCTCCACCCCGCCCACCAGCGGCCACGTCTGCCGCACCAGCACTGCGCCCTCGGTCCGGACGGTGAGGGACACCTCCAACGCACCGCCCGCGCTGGTGCACTGCACGTCCTGCACCGTCAGCCAGCACTCGGGGTAGGCTTGGGCGTCGGGCGGGAGGTCGGCGGGCAGGGGCAGGGCGTAGTCCAGCGCCTTTTCGTAGCACTCGATCTCCCCGAGGGTGTTTTCGGCGAAAGCCGACACCACGGCCCGGGCCGTCAGCGCGGCCCTCCCCTCGCCCCGCGTCAGGCTCACCGGCCCGAAAGAGGCAAAGCAGGCCAGAATGTGCGCGCCCGCATCGGGCAGCGGCCCGGACCCCCGCAGCACCGTCGTCTCATCCAGCGTACAGAGCAGCCCCTCGGTGGCGATGGTCTGGGGCGTCACCTCGGCGGCGAAGCGGGTGGAAAAGGCGTCGGCCACGCATTGGAGCTGGTAGGGGCGCCAGCCGCTCAGCCGGAGCAGGGCGGTGGCCGTCAGGGTGGTGGAGGCGCTGCCGTCCTCGGCGGTCTCCCCCTCGGCGGCGGCAAAGCCCACCGGCGCAAGGGTGCACAGGCACTGGCAGTCCTCGCTCAGCCCCTCCACATCCACGATCTGATGGAAGGGCAGCTCGGCGGTCTGGCTCAGGAGGGCGGCGTCCCCCTCCGCCCGCCACGCGCAGAGGGCGCGGAGCGTCCCCTTCGCCACGGCCTTGCCCTGCATCCGCTTCAGCTCCCTCACCTCGGCGGTGCCGGTGATGTCGAGGATGGCGGCGGGGGGCTTGGGGAAGGTCAGCGCCCCCTCGATGGTGACGAGCTTTTCGAGGGTGGCGGCCCGCCGCACGCCCCCAAGGGTCGTCAGCTTCTGCTCGATGCCGCCCTCGCTGAGGGCCGTGATGACCTCGGTGGACAGCTGGGCGTGGACGCTCACCACCAGCCCATAGGCCCCCCGCACCTCGATGCGGCGGGAGTTGACGGCCCGGCAGTTGAGGTACTCGGTCTGGCCCTCGACGCAGGCCGTCCACGCGGTGGCCCCGAAGCTGGGCAGCTCGAGGGTCTTGGTGAAGGGCAGCTTCTGCTCGGTCTGGCACAGGCCCGCCCCCTCTTCGCCCTGATAATAGACGGTGCAGCGCAGATACCCTTCCAGCGTCAGCCGTCCGGGGGCCAGCTGCTTTTGCAGCACCACCGGCTGCGCGAAGCACTTGACGATGCGCTGCACCGGCGGCAGATAGTCCGAGATGAGAAGTTCGGTCTCAAGGGGCAGCTCTGCCTTGGCCGTGCAGTCCGCACCCGCCGCAGGCAGAACGTCCCGGAACACTTTCAGCTCCATGGTAATGCTCTCCTTTCCTGTCCTTGCTCTTGTGAGAGTGTATGCGGGCAGGAAGGGCGGTATGACGGAACTGCACCCCCCGAGCCATACGGACTATCTGGCGAAGTTCCAAAATATCAGCGTACCAACGCCGTAAAACAAACTTCGCCAAGGTGGCGAACTTGTACCCAGCTGGCGAAGTAGGTAGTTCGCCAATCAGGGGAACTTCGCCACGTTGGCGAACAATCAATATTGAATGATATATCGTTTTATTTATAGGAACTTCGCCACTTGTTCCACCGCAGTAGAGCCGAATCGTGCAGGTGAAAAGGCTCTCCGGCAGCGGGCTAGCCCTCTCCGTCATTGCTTCGCAATGCCACCTCTCCCATAGGGAGAGGCATTGGCATGTCGGGCAACTCTGCGCTGGACGCTGGAAGCTCAATATGGCGCAAAAAATAGTGCCCTGCTACAGAGGGCAGCAGCTTCGGGACAACATCCCTTGTCAAGCTGCCGTGAATCTCTGTAGCAGGGCACTACCGTTTCCGATAAAATCAAACTCTACTCGTCCCGCGTGGGCCTGACCGGCCTGCCAATGGCTCCCCCTTTGGGGGAGCTGGCGAGCGGAGCGAGACTGAGAGGGCTAGGACGCTGCCGGGCCTCCGCTCCGGAGGGGAAGGCTTTCTTTCCGGAACAGGAGGTGTAAAGCAGGGCCTGCATCACTGCTTGCAATCCTAAAATATGATGACCATCGCGGCGTATGTTTTTCCGTCTTTCTGGAATGTACCAGCGTATAGTTCAGCGTTATTTATATTGAGGGATTTTAATTGAGCTTTTAAGAAATAATACTTTGTCAGACGAGAGTCATAGGAAGGCACACCAGTATCAGGATCAGGCCCTCGATCCTTATAGCCACCTACGTAAATCATCCTGTGACCCGGATCAGTAACCGCTGTCCCGTCGGAGGAAGGCCATTCCATCACGTCCACACATAACTGCTGGTTTAACAATTTGTCTTTCATGATGGATCCGAGCGCATCATCTATAGCCGGCTTGTTCACCAACTCGCCGTCGATGAGCCATTCCGCATCAAATTTTTTTGCCACTTCCTCAAGCGTCTCCTTGGCCCTGTCGCTTGCTGTGGTTCCAGAAAGTTCCAAATACTTCTTGAGCTGCTTTTCAAGCTCCTCGGACTCCGTCACAAGGCCCTTTTCGCTGCCGTGGGAAGCGCTGCCGCTCCCGCCGCCAAAGAACCAGTCGTAGAGGTCCTCCAGCGGTGCGCAGGCGGTGAGGGTCGCTGCGGTCATCACGCCCGCGAGGGCGAGGGCAAGGAATTTTTTCCGTTTCATGGTCGTTACCTCCAATCGTGTGATGTGTTTCGGTAACTTTATTATAACATGCCTCCCCCCCCCCCCCGCAAGTGCGATTCACGCAGGTTTCAGGGCCTTTCACGCAGGTTTTGGGGGGTGAAAAGGCTCTCCCCTTGGGAGAGCTGGCGCGAAGCGCCTGAGAGGGCAAGGACGCTGGCGGGGACGGGCAGGCGCGGCGATAGCATCGCTCTGGCGAAGGGCCTGCCTATCGCTGTATCGCGGCTCTCGGGAGACGGGCTTGCCCTCTCAGTCATCGCTGCGCGATGCCAGCTCCCCCAGAGGGGGAGCCACTGGCGTGTCGGTCAGGCCCACGCGGGACGAGCAAAGTCTGATTTTTTCGGAAACAGTAGTGCCCTGCTACAGAGATTCACAACAGCTTGACAAGGGATATTGTCCCGAAACTGCTGCCCTCTGTAGCAGGGCACTATATTTTATGCCATATTGAGCTTTCAGCGTCCAGCGCAGAGTTGCCCGGCACGCCAGTGCCTCTCCCTATGGGAGAGGTGGCATTGCGAAGCAATGACGGAGAGGGCAAGCCCGCTGCCGGGCCTCCGCCCCGAGGGGGAATTTGTTCAGTCCTGCGTTTCCTTTTTTATCCCGAACAGTCTGCGGAGCAGCCCCCTCAGACACTTGGGGCTTTTGAGCACGACCACCTGCATAGCGCCGACCACCTTTCTCTCGTTTCCTACGCCATTATAGGCGGGCGGGGCGCAGAATGTGACTCTCAGCTCAGGATCGGGCCGTCCGGCACCGTCTCCACCACCACCAGCGCGCCCTTCCGGGTGGAGATGGTGATGCAGTCCGAGCCGTCTGCGTACTCGTTGCTGACGCCGAGGGGGTAGCCTGCGGTGAGGACGGCGTCCGTCAGCTCGTAGAACGAGCCGCGCTCCGAGACGCCCTCGGCCCTGCCCTCCATCGGGAAGACGGAGAGGTAGAAGTATCCGCCCTTCGGGTAGCGGCGGGTCTCGCCGGGCATCACGAAGGTGATGCGGCTGCGCTCGTCGAGGAGCGTGGCCCGGACGCCCCGCTGCTCGAGGCCGAGGCCGGTGCAGAGGTTCGCCAGCGTGTGCTCGAGGCGTCTGCCGCCCAGCGCACCCAGCAGGAGCGCCTCCTCGAAGCCCTTTTCGGAGGCCAGCTTTGCCGCATATTCGGTGTCGGTGTCGTCCTTGACGTGGGGCAGGACGATGATGCCGTCCTCCTCCGCCGCCGGGCAGGGCGCGGTGTCGAAGTCGCCCACGATGATGTCGGGGCGGCAGCCCAGCGGCTCACAGTTGCGGTAGCCCGCGTCGCAGGCGATGATGGTGTCGTCGGGCCGCAGCGCCGCCGCCAGCGCAGGGCTGACGGGGCAGGCCGACAAAATAACACAACGGGACATTGATTTCCTTCTTTCTATAACCGGCAGGCTTGCCGTTGCCCAACCTCTCCGTCACGTCTGCGGCGTGCCACCTCCCCTATCGAGGGGAGGCCTTGGCATACCGGAAAGTTTCCCTCTTCGCCAGAGGCTCCCCTACTAGGGGAGCTGTCGAGCAGCAGCGAGACTGAGAGGTTGTACGAAGGACAGCCTGCCCGTGAGCCGCAGCGGAACGGAACCTCTCCGTCACGCCTGCGGCGTGCCACCTCCCCTATCGAGGGGAGGCCTTGGCATTCCGTGAAGCCTCGCCTCTTCGCCAGAGGCTCCCCTACTAGGGGAGCTGTCTGCGAAGCAGACTGAGAGGTTGTACGAAGGACAGCTTTACCGTGACGGAGAGGTTATCCCCTCGGCCTCTGCCACTCCTTCACGTCCTTGACCTCGTCGTACATGGCGCAGTAGCTGTCGTAGCGGGTCTGGGAGAGCTTGCCCTCGGCCAGCGCGGCCCGGACGGCGCAGCCCTTCTCCGAGCGGTGGGAGCAGCCGGTGAACTGGCACTCGCCGAGGTAGGGGCCGAACTCCGGGAAAGCGTGCTCCAAGTTCTCCTTGGGGATGAAGCCCGCCCGGCTGGCCTCGAGGCTGGCAAAGCCCGGGGTGTCGGCGATCCGCCCGCCGAAGGCTTCAAAGATCGTCACCTCGCGGGTGGTGTGGCGGCCCCGGCCCAGCTTCTGGCTGATGGCGGCGGTCTGCCGCTCCACATCGGGCAGCAGGGCGTTCAGGAGGGTGGATTTGCCCACGCCCGAGTTGCCGCAGAAGGCGCAGAGACGGCCATTGATCCAGTTCCGGATCTCGTCGAGGCCTTCCCCCGTCCGGTGGTCGATGCGGATGAAGGGCAGCGTGGACTTCTCGTAGGCACTGCGCAGGAACTCCGCCTCGGCGAGGTCGCCCTTGGTGCAGACGATGACGGGCTGGACGCCCTTGTCCACGGCGATGGCCGAGAGCTTGTCCAGCACGAGGGTGCTGGGGGTGGGCTGGGTGGTGCTGGCCACGAGGAACAGCACGTCGAGGTTGGCCATCGGCGGGCGGACAAAGACGTTCCGCCGGGGCGCGATGGACGCGATGACCGCCGCGCCGTTTTCCGTTTCCAGCGTCACCACATCGCCCGCCACAGGGGTGAGCTTCTGCTTGCGGAAGATGCCCCGGGGCTTGCACTCCACGATGCCCTCCGACGTCCTGACGTAATAAAATCCGCCGATGCCTTTTGTGATATAACCTGTCATAGTCTCTCCCTTACCCCAGCCACGACGTCCACCAGTCGCCGAGGCCGCCGCCGGTGCTCCCGGAGGAGGCGCTGCTGCTCTCGCTGGCGGCCGTGCTGGACGAGGACGAGCTGCCGCTGCCGAACAGGCCGCTCCACCAGCCGCCGCCGGTGCTCTCGCTGGGTGCTTCCGGTTCCGGTGCAGGCTCCGGCCCTGCGCTGACCACCACGCTGACGCGGGTGTTGAGCTTGGCCGATGCGCCCTCGCCGGGCGACTGGCTGATGATGGTGCCCACGGGCTGGTCGCTGTACTGCTCGGTCTGGCCGCCGAGGCCCAGCTTCTTCTGCACCAGCAGGGTGCGGGCGTCCTCCACGCTCATGCCGATGAGGCTGGGCACCTTGGTGGTGGTGGCCACCTGCGGGCGGCTGACGTAGAGCACGACGGTGGTGCCTGCGGCCACCTGACTGCCTGCGGCGGGGTCGGTGCGGATGATGGAGCCTGCGGCCACCGATTCATCCACAGCCTGCGTCACCAGCACCGAGACGCCCAGCTCCTTGAGCTGCTGTTCGCCGTCGGCCTGCACATAGTTGGTCAGGTCGGGGACGGTGACGTAGTGGATGCCGAGGCTGACGGTGAGGGTCACGCTCTGGCCCTCGCGGACAGTGCGGCCCGCCACCGGCGACTGCTTGTAGACATGACCGGCGGCGTAGTCGTTGCTGTACTCCTGCTCCCAGTTGACGACCACCTGCCCGGAGGCCACCTGCGGGGAGGCGTTCACCTCGTCCTGCGTCATCCCGCTGAAATCGCTCAGCACGATGTCGGCTTTCTTGTTCATGATGTTGCTCGAGTCGTTCAGGATGACCCAGCACAGGGCCGCGCAGGCCAGCGCAAAGGCCGCCGTGATGCCCAGCAGCACCGGCATAAAGGTGCTGTGCTTCTTCTTTTTCGCCTTGGTGCGCGTTTTCTGCGCCTCGGGCGGTCTGCGGATGGTCCGCTTTTCTGCCATAGGTTCATTCACCGCCTTTTCGGGGACTTCCTCTTTCACATACTGATAGTCGAACGTGATGGACGGGTCGCGCACATAGGCGTCCAGCGCTTCCAGCATCTCGGCGGCGCTGGCGTACCGGTTCACCGGCAGCTTTGCCATGGCGCGCTCTGTGATCTGGACAAGGCCCAGCGGCACCTCGGGGGCCAGCTCGGCCAGCGGCTTCGGGTCGTCCGTGATCTGCTTGCGGGCCACCTCCACCATGTCGTCTGCGTCGAAGGGGAGCTTGCCCGAGAGCATCTCGTACATCATGACGCCCACCGAGTACAGGTCGCTCTTGGGGCCGGTCTCGTCTCCCCTCGCCTGCTCGGGGCTGATATAGTGGACGCTGCCCATCGCCTTCCGGCCGTTCTGGATCTGATTCTCCGCCCGGGAGATGCGGGCGATGCCGAAGTCCATCATCCGCAGCTGGCCGTTGTCCAGCAGCATGATGTTCTGGGGCTTGATGTCCCGGTGGACGACGCCGTTGCGGTGGGCGTGGTCGAGGGCGCGGAGGATCTGGCCGATGAAGTGGACGGTTTCACGGCTGGTGATCTTACCGCCCCGCTCGTTGAGGTACTCCCGGAGGGTCATGCCCTCCACACACTCCATGACGATATACTGTAAGTTTTCGCCGACGGAAACGTCATACACCTTCACGATGTTGGGGTGGTTGAGCAGGGAGATGGCTTTGGATTCGTTCTTGAAGCGGCGGACGAGGTCGGCGTCGTGCATCAGCTCCTGCCGCAGCACCTTGACGGCCACGACCGTCCCCTCCGGCACAGGCCCGCCGGGGGCCGTCACCACAGCCTTATAGACGTTGGCCATCCCGCCGGTGCCGATCAGCTCCCGGATGGTGTAAAGCCCGTCCAGCGTCTTCCCGATGAGATTATCCATGCTTCACCTCCAGCGGCTCCACACCCAGCAGCAGCGCGGTGATGTTGTCGGGGCCTCCGCCCGCGTTGGCGGCGTCCACCAGCCGGTCGGGGATGTCGTAGAACCCGCCCTTGGTCAGAAGCTCCTCCATCTTGTCCTTGGGCAGGACGTTGGTGAGGCCGTCGGTGCAGAGCAGCAGCAGGTCGCCCTGCTGGACAGGGCAGCTGGTGAACTCCGGCTCAAGGCGGTAGTCCACGCCCAGCGCCCGGGTGATGATGTTCTTCTGGGGGTGATGCTCGGCCTCCTCGGGGGTGATGGTGCCGCAGTCCACCAGCTCCTGCACATAGGAGTGGTCGTGGGTCAGCTGGGTGAGCTTCCCCTCCCGGCAGAGGTAGGCGCGGGAGTCGCCCGCGTGGCAGAGGTAGGCCGTCCCGCCCCGCACGAGGGCGCAGACCGCCGTGGTGCCCATCCCCGCAAGCTCCTCCACCCGGGAGGCTTTCTGGAAGACGAAGCGGTTGGCGCTGATGAGTGCCCGCTTCAGGAAGCTCTCCTCGTCGCCGGGCAGACACTGGGCGTACTGTTCGAGGAAGCAGTGCTCGATGACGTCGCAGGCGCTCAGCGAGGCCTCACGGCCTCCCCTTGCGCCGCCCATGCCGTCGCACACAAGCCCCCATGCCGCGCCGCCGGGCAGCTCCCCCGCCCGGTAGTCGTCCTGATTCTCCTGCCGGACGCTGCCGACGTCTGTTTTTCCTGCAAGTTTCATAGGCTTCTCCTTTTAGGCTTTGCCGTTCATCTCGTCGCGGCGGAGCTGGCCGCACGCGGCGCTGATCTCGCTGCCCAGACGGCGGCGGACGGTGGCGTTGACGCCGAGGCTCTCCAGCTTCTGCTGGAAGCGCCGGACGTTGGCCGCGTCGGTGGCCGAGTAGGGGCTGCCGTCCACCGGGTTGATGGGGATGAGGTTGACGTGGGCGCCCATGCCCCGGATGAGGTCGGCCAGCTGCTTGGCGCAGGCGTCCGAGTCGTTGACCCCCCGCACCATCGAGTACTCGAAGCTCACCCGCCGGCCCGTGGTGTCCTGATAGCGGCGCACCGCCTGCATCAGCACCTCCACCGGGTAGGCATCGTTGACGGGCATCATGCCGCTGCGGATGTCGTTGTTGGGGGCGTGGAGGGAGACGGAGAGGGTCAGCTGCAATTTTTTCTCCGCCAGCTGGTCGATCTTCGGCACGAGGCCGCAGGTGGAGAGGCTGATGTTCCGCATCCCGATATTGACGCCCTCGGGGGAAGAGATGTTCTCCAGAAAGCGCATCACTTCGTCAAAATTGTCCAGCGGCTCGCCAATGCCCATCAGCACGATGTGGGAGATGCGCTCTCCGATGTCCTTCTGGGCGGTATAGATCTCCGAACAGATCTCGCCCGCCTCGAGGTTGCGGACGCGGCCCGCCTGCGTGGACGCGCAGAAGCGGCAGCCCATCCGGCAGCCCACCTGCGTGGACACGCAGACCGTGTTGCCGTAGTGGTAGCGCATCACGACCGTCTCGATGCAGTTGCCGTCGGCCATCCGCAGCAGGTATTTCACCGTGCCGTCCTTGGCCTCCTGCCGCCGCTCGATGATGGGCGCGGCGATGTAAAATGCCTCTTCCAGCTTTGCCAGCAGGGTCTTGGGCTGGTCAGTCATGGCCGAAAAGTCGGTCACGAGCTTCTGGTGCACCCAGTGAAAGATCTGCTTGGCCCGGAAGCCGGGCTGGCCCATCGCTTTCAGCTCCGCCGTCAGCTGTTCCAGCGTCAGGGAGGATATACAGCGTTTTGTATCCATTGGAATCTCCTTTTATCAGGGAACTTTCTGCATCGCGCAGAGGAAAAAGCCGTCCATGCCGGTGCGGGTGGGCACCGAGAGAGCGCCCCAGTCCCCCACCGTCATCCCGGCGGGGAAGGCCACCTCCGGCGTCACCACCCGGAACTCCGGGTGACGGCCCACAAAGGCCCTCACCTGCTCTTCGTTCTCGGAGGGGTCGATGGTGCAGGTCGAGTAGACCAGCCTTCCGCCGGGCTTGAGATGGGCGGCGGCTGTATCCAGAATGGCCGACTGGGTGGCCAATAATTCATCGTGACGCGCTTTTTCGAGGGTCTTATACCGGATGTCCGGCTTCTTGGCAAGGATGCCGAGGCCGCTGCACGGGGCGTCCACAAGGATGCAGTCGGCCATGGGCAGGTCTGCGTCCGGCTTCGTGCCGTCCGAGACCCGCGGCTCGACATGGGCAAAGCCCATCCGCTCCACGGCCTTCCGGATGAGCTGGACGCGGTTCTCACTGACGTCGCAGCTCACCAGCCGCCCCTCGTCCCCCATCTCCTCGATGAGGAGCAGGCTCTTGCCGCCGGGGGCGGCGCAGAGGTCGAGGACGGTGTCACCGGGCTTTGCCTCCACGCAGAGGGCGGCAAGCTGGCTGGCCTGCCCCTCGACGTGGAAGTATCCCTCCCGGAACAGCCCGCTCTCTGCCGGGCTGCCCTCGAAGCGGGCCAGAACGCTGCCCGGCACGAGGCCCGGCACGGCGCTCTTCGCTCCCGAGGCCAGCAGTTTTTCGCAGAGGGCCTCGGGCGTGCCCTTCCGGGGGTTGGCCCGCAGGCTGGTCAGGCCGCCGTCTGCGGTGTGGGTCAGGATGTCCAGCGCCTCGTCGGGGTAGCTGGCGTGGAGGAACGCGGCCACATCCCGGCCCGCCGACCCCAGCACCATCAGCCGCTCCACCGCGTCGGCAAAGACGGCGGTGTCGAGGTCGTAGGCGATGGCACGGCGCAGCACAGCGTTCACGAGGCCGGAGGCGCTGGCCTTCCGGAAGGTGCGGGTCAGCTTGACCGCCTCGTTGACCGCCGCCGGAGCGGGCACCTGCATATACCGCGCCTGTGCCAGCGCGGCGCGCAAGATCTCCCGCACCTGCGGGTCGAGTCTGGCCAGACCCTTGGGCAGGAACTGCCCGAGGATATAGTCCAGCGTCCCCCGGTGCTCGAGGACGGTGTAGAAGATCGCGCTGGCGAAGGCCTTATCCCGGCCTTCCAGCTTCTGGCGGCGCAGCTCTGCGTCGAGGATAAGGTTGGAAAAGCCGTCCTGCTCCTGCCGCACCAGCGCCGCCACCGCCGCTGCGCGGGGGTTCGGGCCGCTCACAGGGTATCCCCCGCCTTGAGGCGGAGACCGGCCGCGAAGGAAGTGCCGTCCATGGGCTTCTTGCCCTCCGGCACGACATGGAGCAGCTGGATGGCGCCCTCGCCGCAGGCCACGGTCAGGGGCTTGGTCGCCAGCACCGTGCCGGGGGCCTCCCCGTGGCTGTCTGCCACGCGGCACTCCGTCACCTTGAGCTTTTTGCCGCCGGAGGTGACGAACCATGCGCCGGGCCACGGAGCCATCCCCCGCACCCAGTTGTGGATGTGGGCGGCGCTGTCGGTCAGGTGGAACTCGGCCATCTCCTTGCTCAGCATGGGGGCCACAGAGGCGTTCTCGTGGGCCTGCGGCACAGCTTTCAGCGACCCCGCCGCAATGGCGGGCACCGTCTCACAGAGGACGCGGGCACCCACAGCCGTCACCCGGTCGAACAGCTCTCCGCTGGTCTCCTCGGGGTCGATGGCGATCTTCTCGCAGGCCAGCACATCGCCGGTGTCGAGGCCCTCGTCCATCTGCATGATGGAGACGCCCGTCTCGGCGTCGCCGTTCAGCACGGCCCACTGCACCGGGGCGCTGCCGCGGTACTTGGGCAGCAGAGAGACATGGAGGTTGATGCAGCCGTACTTCGGCGCATCCAGCACCGACTTGGGCAGGATGCAGCCATAGGCCACCACCACGATAAGCTCCGGGGCCAGTGCGCGGATGTTCTCGTCCTCGCTGCCGTCCCGCAGGGTGCGGGGCTGAAAGACGGGGGTGCCGTGGGCCAGCGCCACCTCCTTCACCGGGGGCGCGGTGAGCACCTGCTTGCGTCCCACGGGCTTGTCGCGCCGGGTGTAGACCGCGCAGATGTCGTGGCCCGCCTCATACAGGGCCTTCAGGCAGTCCGCCGCGATGTCGGGCGTGCCCATGAACAGAATGCGCATCAGTTGTTCTCCTTCTTCTTGGCGGCAGCAGCGCGGCCCTCCTCGGTGTCCTCATAGAAGAACTCGCTGGACTCCATGATGGTGACGCCGTCCAGATGGTCGTTCTCGTGCTGGATGCAGCGGGCCAGCAGGTCTTCGGCCTCCAGCTCGAACCACTCTCCGTGGCGGTCCTGCGCACGCACCTTGACAGCCACCGGGCGGGTGACAGCGCCGTTGTGGCCCGGGAAGGACAGGCAGCCCTCGTAGGCGGTCTCCTCGTCCTCGGACACAGCCAGGATCTCAGGGTTCACGAAGTCGATGAACTTGTACTCGTAGTTCTCGGGGATCTCCTCGGGGGCGTCGGTGGTGTCCCACACCACGAAGACGCGGCGCAGCATCCCCACCTGCGGGCCTGCGAGGCCCACGCCGTCGGCGGCGATCATCGTCTCGCGCATATCGTCCAGCAGGGTGGCCAGACGGTCGTCGAAGTTGGTCACAGGGCGGCAGACCTTGTTCAGGATGGGGTCGCCCTCTTTTACAATGTTGCGGATAGCCATGAAGTATACCTCCAAATCATCTTATCTCAAATATCGCCATCTGAGTGCATATCCACGGCCACAGTAGCCTTCGCGGGCAGCTTTTCCTGCTCGTAGAGGCCGAGGGTCTGGCGGACAAGGTCGCGGAAGCGCCTGTCCGCCCGGCACTTGATGGTGAGCTTGTAGCGGTAGTTCTCGTTGATCTTTTCGATGTTGCCGGGGGTGGGGCCGAGCACCCGCAGGGGCAGGTCGGGCTGCTGTGCGGCCTGACGGCCCAGCAGCGCCGCAAAGCGGGCGGCGGCCCGGGCCACCTCGATCTCCTTCGGCCCGGAGAAGCCCACGACGCAGAGGCCGCAGAAGGGCGGGTAAAGCCCTAACCTGCGGTAGGCGATCTCCTGCTCGAAAAAGGCGTCATAATCCTGCGCAGCGGCGAGGTTCAGGACAGGGTTGTCGGGGTCGGTGGTCTGGATGATGGCAAAGCCCGGGTCCTTGGCCCGGCCGGAGCGGCCCACCACCTGTGTGATGAGGCTGAACACCGTCTCGTAGGCCCGAAACCCCTGCGCGAAGAGGAGCGAGTCGATGCCCAGCACCCCCACGAGGGTCACATCCTCGAAGTCGAGGCCCTTGGCCACCATCTGGGTGCCCACCATGATGTCATATTCGTGCCGGGCGAACTTCGCCAGCAGCTTTTCGTGGGCATCCTTGGCGGCGGTGGAGTCCTGATCCATCCGCAGCACCCGGGCCTCCGGGAACAGCTCCGCCAATTCCTCCTCGGCCTTCTGGGTGCCGAAGCCCCGGTAGAGCAGCTTTCCGCCGCAGGCGGGGCAGGTCTTGGGGGGCGGGTCCAGCTGGGTGCCGCAGTAGTGGCAGAGCAGCTTATGGCCCGCCTTGTGGTAGACCATGGGGACGCTGCACTTGGGGCACTTGAGCACCTCGCGGCAGTCGTCGCACTGGGCCATGGTCTGATAGCCCCGCCGGTTGAGCAGCAGGATGGTCTGCTTGCCCGCGTCGAGGTTGCGCCGGATGGCGTCCTCCATCGCAAGGCTGATCTCCCGGGGGTTGCCCGCCGCCAGCTCGGCCCGCATATCCACGATCTTCACGCTGGGCAGCGGGTTGCCGCCGTAGCGCTGGGTGAGCCGGACGAGCTGGGTGCGGCCCTGCCGGGCCGCGTAGAAGCTCTCGGTGCTGGGGGTGGCGCTGGCGAGGAGGAGGAGTGCCCCATTCTCCGCCGCACGCTGCCGGGCCACCTCGTGGGCGGCATAGCGGGGCGACGACTCGGAGCGGTAGGTGTGCTCCTGCTCCTCGTCGATGATGATGAGGCCGATATTTTCCAGCGGCGCGAAGATGGCGCTGCGGGTCCCCACCACGATGTCTGCGCCGCCGTCCTGTATCATCTGCCATTGCAGCAGCCGCTCGGTGTGGTTCAGCGCCGAGTGCTGGACGGCCACCCGCCGCCCGAACTGGCCCTTCAGCCGGAGGATCATCTGGGGCGTCAGGCTGATCTCCGGCACCAGCACGAGGGCGCGCCGCCCCAGCGCCAGACACCGCTCGATGAGCTTCAGAAAGACCAGCGTTTTGCCGCTGCCGGTGACGCCGTAGAGCAGCGCCGAGTGGGGCGCAGCATCCTCAAGGCCGGGCAGCAGGGCGTCGAAGGCCCCTTGCTGCTCTGCCGTCAGGCGGATGGGCTCGTTTTTCAGCGGGATAGACGAATACAGGTCGATGGATTTGTTCACCTTGCTGCATTCGATGACGCCCTTGGCACAGAGGTTGTCGAGCACCGCCCGGCTGATGCCGTGGGCCTCCATCTCGTTCTGGGTGCGCTCTCCCCCGCCCAGCAGAGCCACCGCCGCCAGCTGCTTGGCCGTGGGCTTGGGCTTGGGCTGCAAGGTGCCCACCAGCTTATAGCAGTTCTCGGTGTGGCGGGTCAGCTGCTTCTGGAGCACCGGCGTCACGCCGTCCGCCGCGAGGGCGGGCTTGTACTGTGCGCCGTAGGGGATGACGGCCTTGACGGCCTCGTAGTAGGTGCAGAAGGTGCGCTCTTTCAAAAAATGCACCAGCCGCAGCAGCTCCGGCGTCAGGCAGGCCGAGGCGGGGGCCACATCGAAGAGGTATTTGAGCTTTGCGTGCTCCGGCTCCTCGTCGCAGGCCAGCACGACACCCATCCGGGCCTTGCTGCCCCGCCCGAAGGGGACGAGGACCATGCTGCCGAGGCGGACGGCCTCCTGCTGGTCGGGCATGACGGCGTAGGTGTAGAGTTTGTCGAAGTGAAAGGTCGCGTTGCTCACGGCAACGCCTACCGTTTTTGGCATTCGCGGCTCCTTGAATTGTTATTTGTCGAGGCCTGCCCGCTCCCGGATGATGCCGTAGAGCTTCTCGGCGCAGGCATCCACCTCGTCGTTCACGAGGGTGAGGGTAAACTTATCCTGCTCTGCCAGCTCTTTTTTCGCCGTGTCGAGGCGCTCGAGGATGCTTGCCTCCGTCTCGGTGCCGCGGCCCCGCAGACGGCGCTCCAGCTCCTCCACAGACGGCGGCAGCAGGAAGATGGTGGTCGCGCCCGGGAACATCCGGCGGATGTTGGCCGCGCCGTGGACGTCGATGACCAGCACCACCAGCTTGCCCGCCTCGAGGCGCTTATCCACCTCTTCGCGGAGAGTGCCGTAGTAGTTGCCGTTGTAGAAGTTGTGCTCCACCACCTGATCGGTGTCGATGAGCTGCCGGAACTGCTCTACGCTGCGGTAGTAGTAGTCCACGCCCTCCTGCTCCCCGGGGCGGGGTGCACGGGTGGTGGCGGAAACGGTCTTTTCGATCTCGGGGTGGGCCGTGCGCAGGGCTTTGACCACACTATCCTTGCCCGTGCCGGCGGCACCGGAGACGACAAACAGGTACTTTTCGTTTTCCATTTTTTACTGCTCCTCCTCTGTCGGTTTCCCTTCCGGCTGGCCCGCTGCGCGGCCTGCCACCGTCTCGGGCGTCAGGGCCGAAAGGACTACATGGTCGGAGTCCATGACGAGCACGGCCCGGGTGCTGCGGCCATAGGATGCATCAATGAGCATCCCCCGCTCCCGCGCCTCCTTCACCAGACGCTTGACCGGCGCGGAGTCGGGGCTGACCACAGCCACCACCCGCCCGGCACTGACCAGATTGCCAAAGCCGATGTTGATGAGCTTCATCTGAACTCCTCCGTATTCTGGTTACTCCAGGTTCTGGATCTGTTCACGGATCTTCTCGATCTCCGCCTTCATATCCACCACGATGCGGGTGATGTCGAGGTCCTGACACTTGGAGCCGATGGTGTTGGTCTCACGGTTCAGCTCCTGCGTCAGGAAGTCCAGCTTCCGGCCCACCGGCTCGTCCAGCTCCAGAATGGAGCGGTACTGGGCGATGTGGCTGCGCAGCCGGACGGTCTCCTCGTCCACAGCGGTCTTGTCGCCAAAGATGGCGGCCTCGGTCAGGACGCGGGCGTCGTCGATGTTCCGATCCTCCAGAATGGTCTTGAGCTTCTCGTAAAGGCGGCTGGTGTAGGCCTCCACCCGGCCTGCGCTCAGGGTCTCCACTTTCCCCACGCACTCCTCGAGGAAGCTAAGGCGGCCCTCCACATCGGCCTTCATCTTTGCGCCCTCGGCGGCACGCATGGCAATGAAATTGTCCAGTGCCTGCGCCGTCACGGCGGAGACATCCGCCCAGAGCTGCTCCTCGTCCACGTCGGCGTGGCGGGTGGCCAGCACGTCAGGGAAGCGGGCCAGGCCCGAGGTCGTGATGTCGTTTTTGATGCGCAGCTCTTCCGAAATACTGCGCAGGGCCTGCTGATAGCTGCGGGCCAGCTCCATGTTCACGGTGACGACGGCGTCGGCAGCCTCCACGTTCTGGACGGTCATGCTCAGCTCGACCTTGCCGCGGGAGACCCGCTCGTTGAGCTGCTTTTTCAGGCGGCTGTCCATGTAGTTGCAGCTGCGGGGAATGCGGGAAGAATACTCGAAATACCGGGAGTTGACGCTGCGCAGCTCGACCGCGATCTCGCGGCCATTGCACACAGCAGTCCCCCGGCCAAAACCGGTCATGCTCAGGATCATATGCGGTACGTTCCCTCTCTTTTTATGGGTGGATATGCGGACAGATCACGGTATATGTATCCGCGTTTGGGTACACAAGCCCATGTTACGATACATATGTTATTATTCTACTCTGATAGCCGCTTTTTTGCAAGCCGGGAAGATAAAAAAGTGAACGCAAAAAGCCCCCCGCAGCACTGCGAGGGGCTTGGGTGCTTATGCTGTTTTATCAGACGGGATGAGACTTATTTGCAAAATCTGCATGGTCTGCATCCACGCCCTGTGCCTTGGCATTGCGCTTCTCAAAGAACTTGGGAGCGACCTGCGGGAACATGGCGTAGGTCAGAACGTCCTCTTCCTGCGTAGCCCACTTTGCAGCCTCAGCCTTCAGCTTGTCCATCTCAGGTGCGAGGGTGTCAGCAAAGCGGCAGGTGATGGGCTTCTCGTCGCCGAGGATCTTCTTGGTGAACTCGGGGCTGATGGGAGCCGGAGTCTTGCCGTAGTCGCCGTGGACGAGGCCCTTGAACTCCTTGGTGACCATCTTGTAGCGCTCGCCGAGGATGACATTGAAGACAGCCTGCGTGCCGACGATCTGGCTGGTGGGAGTGACCAGCGGAGGATAGCCTGCATCCTCGCGGACGCGGGGGATCTCAGCCAGCACTTCGTCCAGCTTGTCTTCCTTGCCGGCATCCTTCAGCTGCTTGAGCATATTGGAGAACATACCGCCCGGCACCTGATACAGCAGGGTGTTTGCGTCCACGCCCAGAGACTTGGGGCTGATCTGGCCGTTGGCGATGTACTTCTCGCGCAGCTTTGCGAAGTATGCGCGCACGACATTCAGCTGCTTGAGGTCGAGGCCGGTGTCGTAATCGGTGCCCTGCAGGGCGGCGACGAGGCTCTCGGTGGCCATGTGGCTGGTGCCGCCGCTCAGGGGGCTCATGGCGGTATCCACGATGTCCGCGCCTGCCTCGATGCCCTTCAGCAGGGACATGGAAGCCAGACCGGCGGTGTAGTGGCTGTGGATGTCCACAGGGATGGACAGGGTGTTTTTCAGCTCCTTGACCAGCTCATAGCTGGTGTAGGGGGTCAGCAGACCGGCCATATCCTTGATGCAGATGGAGTTTGCGCCCATCTCCTCGAGGGTCTTGGCGTACTTGACGTAGTACTCGTTGTTGTGGACGGGGCTGAGGGTGTAGCTGATGCAGCCCTGAACGTGTGCGCCCTCGTTGTTGGCGGCCTTGATGGCAGTCTGCAGGTTGCGGGCATCGTTCAGTGCGTCGAAGATGCGGATGACGTCGATGCCGTTTGCGACGGACTTCTTGACGAAGTACTCGACGGCGTCGTCCGCGTAGGGGCGGTAGCCCAGCATATTCTGGCCGCGGAACAGCATCTGCAGCTTCTGGTGGGGCAGCTCCTTGCGCAGGATGCGCAGACGCTCCCACGGATCCTCATCGAGGAAGCGGATGCAGCTGTCGAAGGTCGCACCGCCCCAGCACTCGACGGAGAAGTAAGGGATCTTGTCCATCTCGGGCAGGATGGGACGCATCTCGTCCATCGTCATACGGGTGGCCAGCAGGGACTGGTGGGCATCGCGCAGGACGACTTCCGTGATCTTGATGGGCTTTTTAGCCATTGTTGTCACCTCTCTCTTAGTTCATGGAAACCAGAGTGTCACCGGAGTTGACGGTGTCGCCCTTATGCACATTGATGGAAGCAACGGTGCCATCCTGAGGAGCAACGATCTCGTTCTCCATCTTCATGGCCTCGAGGATGACCAGCACATCGCCAGCCTTGACGGAAGCGCCGGCAGCGACCTTGACGTCCAGAATGTTGCCGGGCATCGGAGCCTTGACCTCAACAGCGCCTGCGGCAGCAGGAGCAGCGGGTGCGGCGGGAGCAGCAGCAGCGGCAGGAGCCGGAGCGGCCTTGGGTGCGGGTGCAGCAGCAGGAGCCACGGGAGCAGCGCCGGCAGCGGTCTCCTCGACAGAGACGCTGTAAGCAACGCCATTGACGGAAATGTTGTAGTACTTCATGGAAGAATCCTCCTGAAAAATCCAAATCGATTCGTTAGATGTACGTTTTCTTACAGAGCCATGTTGCCGTGCTTCTTGGGCAGACGGGCAGCACGCTTGGTGCTCAGCAGCTCGAAGGCAGCCACGACGCTTGCGCGGGCGTTGGCGGCCTCGCAGGTCATATCAGCAGCGCCTGCGGCCACAGCAGCGTCTGCGCTGCAGACCTCAGCCACATAGGCAGCAGCCTTGGCCTTGGTGGCGGCGACGATGTTGTCGGAGGCGTCGATCTCGTCCTTGTACAGCACGGAGACGGCTGCGGAAGGCTCGAGGGCGCTGACGGTGCAGCCCTTGACGGCGATCTTCAGGTCGGCGGCGGCCAGTGCGGTGTACACAGGGCCGACGGCCTTGCCGGCGATCAGCGCGACCTTGGCGGTGGTAGCATCGGCATAGGTCGCAGCCAGACGGGCAGCCTCACGGATGCCGCCGGCGATGTCGTCGGTGGTGCTGGGAACGAAGCCCTCCGTGTTCACGATGGTCAGCACCGGGACGCTGAATGCGTCGCACAGGCGGACGAAGCGGGAAGCCTTGGCCACGCAGTTGTGGCACAGCTGCTTGCCGGTGGACACGACGCCCACGGCGTTGCCGCCGATGGTGGCAAAGGCGGTGTAGACGCTCTTGCCGAAGCCGGCGTACATCTCCACAGCGCTGTCCTTATCAATGAGGGCAGCAGCGGCCTTTGCAGGCTCGGCATTTGCAGCCAGAACAGCGGTGGGCTGCTCGAACTCAAAGATGGCGGGGCCGGTCAGGTTGTTGGCAGGCAGCAGACCCACGATGTGGGCGGCCTTCTCCGCAGCCTCGGCAGCGTCAGCGGCCACGATAGCGGCCACGCCTGCCTTTGCGGCAGCAGCGGCAGAGCCGGCGTCAGCCACCTTGTCGCCCTTGGCAGCGGCGGTGAAGGGAGCGGTGAAGAACAGCTCTGCGCCCTCTGCCATGATGCAGACGTCTGCGTTGGCAGCGCTCAGGGCGCTGGTGCCGCCGCAGACGCCCAGAACGACGGCCACCTGAGGCACGACGCCGGACACCTTGGCGATGGTGGCATTGAGCTTGGCGGAAACGTTCAGAACGTCCAGACCCTCAGCCAGCTTTGCGCCGACGGAGTCGTAGAAGGTGACGACCGGGCAGCCCGTCTGGGCAGCCAG
>ENA-UPSX01000105-UPSX01000105.1-human-gut-metagenome-genome-assembly--contig:-NODE-105-length-20380-cov-12.774418_pt1 | contig 20380 bp, 20 predicted proteins | sample MGYA00250045_ERZ773367 | MGnify/ENA primary metagenome ERZ773367 (study PRJEB29103, sample SAMN06112033) | human gut metagenome | biome: human gut; feature: ankylosing spondylitis patient; material... | reverse complement strand
TTTTTTTAATGATACGGCGACCACCGAGATCTACACTCTTTCCCTACACGACGCTCTTCCGATCTCCGGGACCTTTTTGACTGCTGTTTTCGGATGGTCAGAATTGGGGGAGTTTCCGCACCACGGCGGCGCAGCGGGCGCAGAGGGTGGGGTGATCCGCGTCGGCGCCCACAGTGGGGCTGTGCATCCAGCACCGCTCGCACTTGTCGCCTCTGGCCTCGCTGACTTCCACGGTGAGGCCGGGGAAGTTGGCACCCTGGCCCACAGTGGAGGCGGCATCGGGCTCCGCACTGGAGACCTGGCAGTCGGAGACGATGAAGAGCTCTGCCAGGTTCAGGCCCATCACCTGCACCAGGGCGGCAGACGCCGCGTCGTCCCCAGCGTGGAGGGCCACGTGGGCCTCCAGGGCCTTGCCGATTTTCTTCTCGGCCCGGGCGGCCTCCAGCACGGCGTTCACGTCGTCGCGCAGCTTTTCCACGGCGGACCACTTCTCCATGGCGGTCTCATCCAGGGCGTAGTCGGTGAAGGGCTTGTTCATGTCGTTGAACACCACGTTCCGACCATCGTCGCCGCTGCGGTGGGGCATAGAGAGCCAGATCTCATCGCAGGTGAAGCACAGGATGGGGGCCATCAGCTTGGTCATGGTGTCCAGAATCAGGAACAGGGCGGTCTGGGCGCTGCGGCGCTTGGCGCCGTCCTTTTCCTCGCAGTACAGACGGTCCTTGATGATGTCCAGATAGAAGTTGGACATGTCCACCACGCAGAAGTCGTTCACCGCGTGGGTGACCACCAGGAACTCATAGTCGTTGTACGCCTTGGCGCACTTCTCCATCAGGGCGTTCAGGCGGGTGACGGCCCAGCGGTCCAGTTCCTCCATCTCCGCGGGCGCCGTCAGCTGGTCGGCGTCAAAGCCGTCCAGATTGCCCAGGCAGTACCGGGCGGTGTTGCGGAACTTGAGGTAGTTCTGGCTGAGCTGCTTGAAGATCTCGTGAGAGCAGCGAACGTCGGCGTGGTAGTCGGCGCTGGCGGCCCACAGGCGCAGCAGGTCCGCGCCATACTGGTTGATGATCTCTGCCGGGTCCATGCCATTGCCCAGGGACTTGTGCATGGCTCTGCCCTCGCCGTCCACGGTCCAGCCGTGGGTGACGCACTCCTTGAAGGGCGCGCCCTGGCCGAAGGCGCCCACGGCGGTCAGCAGCGCCGACTGGAACCAGCCGCGGTACTGGTCCAGGCCCTCCAGATACATGGTGGCGGGCCAGAAGCCCTGGTCCTTCTTCATGGCGGCGAAGTGGGAGGAACCGGAGTCGAACCAGCCGTCCAGGGTATCGGTCTCCTTGGTGAAGCCGGCTTTGGCACCGCAGTGGGGGCAGGCGAAGCCCTCCGGCAGGATCTCCTCCGCCTCCTTGGCGAACCAGGCGTTGGAGCCTTCGGCGGCGAAGAGCTTGGAGATGGCGTCGATGGTCTCATCGGTGCAGATGGGCTTGCCGCAGTCCTTGCAGTAGAACACGGGAATGGGCAGGCCCCACTTGCGCTGGCGGGAGATGCACCAATCGTTGCGCTCTCGGATCATGGACTTCATCCGGTCAATGCCCCAGCCGGGCACCCAGCGCACATCGTCGCACGCGGCGACGGCCTGTTCCTTGAAGGACTCCACGGAGCAGAACCACTGGGGCGTGGCCCGGAAGATGATGGGGCCCTTGCAGCGCCAGCAGTGGGGATAGCTGTGGATGATGTCCTCGCTAGCGAAGAGCATGCCGCTCTCCTTCATGTCCGCCAGGATGACGGGGTTGGACTCATCGGTCTTCATACCGGCGTACTTGCCGGCGTACTCCGTGTGGCGGCCCTGGTCGTCCACGGGAACCACCATCTCCACGCCGTAGCGCTTGCAGGTCTCGTAGTCATCCGCGCCGAAGCCGGGGGCCGTGTGGACGCAGCCGGTGCCGGAGTCCATGGTGACGTAATCCGCCAGCAGCAGGCGGGAGGTCTTGGGCAGGAAGGGGTGGTCCGCCAGCATGTTCTCAAAGAAGGCGCCGGGATGGGTCTCCGCCACCTCCCAGGTGTCGAAGCCGCCCAAGTGCATGACCTTCTCCACCAAAGCCTCGGCCATGATATAGGCCTCGCCGTTGGGGGCCTTCACCACAGCGTAGGACTCGTCGGGATGCAGGGCGATGGCCAGGTTGCCCGGCAGGGTCCAGATGGTGGTGGTCCAGATCACGAAGAACAGCTTGTCATAACCGGAAAGCTTTCCGCAATCGTCGTGCATGGGGAACTTCACATACACAGTGGTGCAGGGGTCGTCCTGATACTCGATCTCCGCCTCCGCCAGGGCGGTCTCGTCGTGGGGGCACCAGTAGACGGGCTTGAAATCCTTGTAGATATAGCCCTTCTTGTACATGGCACCGAACACCCTCACCTCCTCAGCCTCAAAGCCGGGGTTCATGGTGAGGTAGGGGTGCTCCCAGTCGCCGATGACGCCCATGCGCTTGAAGGCGTCCATCTGCACGCCCACATAATGCTGGGCAAAGTCATGGCAGGCGGAGCGGAAGTCCGGAATGCTCATAGCCTTGTGGTTCAGCTTGTTCTGCTTGATGATGGCGGACTCGATGGGCATACCGTGGTTGTCCCAGCCGGGGATATAGGGGGTGTAGTAGCCCCGCATGGCGTAGGATCGGGTGATGATATCCTTGAGGGCCTTGTTCATGGCGGTGCCCATGTGGATGCCGCCGTTGGAAAAGGGCGGGCCGTCGTGGAGATTGAAGAGGGGCTTGCCCTCGTTCTTCTTCAGCAGCTCGTTGTACACGTCCTGCTCCTGCCAGCGCTTGAGCATCTCCGGCTCCCGCTTGGGCAGGCCCGCCCGCATGGGGAAGTCGGTCTTGGGCAGATTGATGGTCTTGTTGTAGTCCATATCTTTCCTCCTATTTCCATTCTGTTTGCTGAATTTTTATTGATATTGGGTAATGACGGTTTTACAGCTCCGGCAGAGGTAAGCCCGGGGGCGGACAACCAGCCCCAGCTTTCCACCCAGAAGCAAATCTCCCTTCCTGGCGGGAAGGGGAAGGCCTGACACCTCCTCTGACCAGAAAACGGGGGAGCGGCTGCTGAGAAAGCCCTCCTGCATTTGCTGCTGACAATAAGGACACTTCATAAAGCTCCTCCTGTTCCAGCTCCTATTTGCTATCTTTTTTGGAGGTTTCAATCAAGCTGCACGGGAAGGTGACAAGGCCGCATTCCCGGCAGAGCATGGCATGGGGAAATTCCGGGAACGGATCCCGTGTAAACACGCTGGTGGTGTCATCGCCAATAGGGCCCAGCTCCACGGTGTCTGTGGGGGCCCGAAAGAATCGGAGCTCCTGCTGCGTCCAGAAAGGGTAATTCCGGGTGTGCAGAGTTCCCTCTTCCATGTCCTTTCCGCAGTTTGGGCATTTCACCAGAATACACATCCCTTCAGAAAACAAAAACGCCTTGCCTCTTTTTCAAGAGACAAAGCGTTTGCAAACACTCTGCGGTACCACTCTCGCTGCTGCGCCCTTGCGGGAAACAGCCCCTCACAGCCCGCTGCCACGGGCTGATGCTGTAACGGGCATCAATCGTCCACGCTTACTCGCGTCGTCTTTCAGCAGGAGGCTCCAAGGTGATTTTCGCCGCAGCTCCCGTCCGCCTTGCACCAAACGGCGGCTCTCTTTGCAGGAGGGATGCCGGTTACTCGTCCTTTTCCACGCCGGAATGTTCCATTTACCGGACTATCGTATCACATTTTCGCCGTTTGTCAAGGCGGTTTTTGCAAAAGATACCCGTTTTAGCCCGGGGCGACCGTATCCGGGACCAAATCCCATCCCAGCCATCGGCCCTGCGCGTCATAGTTCCGGGCGGTGCGGCTGGCCCGGCAGTAGATCTCCAGCACATCGTGACAGTATGCGGGCATGGAGCCGACACCGGTGGACACCATCCGGCAGTTGCCCTCTATGCCGTCCAGGCGGCAGATGCCCTCGGCGTCCAGGGACCAGGAAAAGGAGTTCCCGGTCTGCGGATCGGAGAAGGTGACGGTATAGGTGGTCTCCGCATCCAGCGGCGCATCGGTGGGGACGATCACCGCCCCCTTCGAGGAGGGATATGGGCTGTTCCAGAGAAGGGACCAGAGATCCAGATAGGCCGCCTCCCCGGCACCGTCCATGGTCCACCCGTCGGGGCCGGTAATGGACACATGGGGCAGGGCGGCCCCGCCTGCTGTGGGATCTGAAAGGGGGACTGTGTCTTCCAGCGAGGCCGGGACATAGACAAGGTCCATCTCAATCTCCAGGGCGCCGTCCCGAAACGTCACGGCGCAGAACTGTTCCTGATCCCCGTCCGTGCCGTGATAGCGGTAGATCAGCCGGACCGGGCCGGGCCCCTCCTGCTCCACCGCAGCCAGGAACAGGCCCGATGCGTCGATGTATTCGGACGGCGTCACACAACAGATGGCGCCGTCTGTCCGCCGGAAGTAAAAGGAAAACGCGCCCTGCCACTCGGCGATCTCCCAGGCCAGTTCCGCCGTTCCGTCCCCGTCCAGGTCCAGGGCCACCGGGTCCATCCTGGCGGTGAGGACCTGCAAGTCCCCGGCAGTGTCGAACCAGTAGTAATCATAGGAGTAAACGCCGGAGCAGTGCCCGTCGGTCCGCAGCAGAAAGCCATCGTGCCCCAGAATACCGGAGCAGGCGGTAAGGGCGGCGGTTTCCGCGTAATTGGGGCCCTGGTCCGCGCCGCGGTACAGGCGGGCAAATCGGATCCACCCGGCGCCAGGGCGCAAAAAAGCGCCATCGATCAGGCCCTCCGCTGTAACGTAGAGCCTGACGATGGTGTTGTCTTTTAATGTACATTCCGCCAGAACGGATGCCATCTCCGCCTGGTCCACAGGGTCCAGGGTACCGCCCCCCACCCGGACGGGATTGGCAGACGCCCGGGTATCCACCGGCTCCAGGTCCAACAGGGAGATAATCTGGACCGGCGTCTCTTCATAGAGCAGGGATTCCTCCTCCAGCGTCCGCGGAGGAGGGACTTCGCCGGGCGGAGCGGCGGGGGAGCGGGCGGCGGCAAAGACCGTCAGTGCGGTGGCCAGCAGGAGACACAGCAGTGCTGGCCCGCGTTTTTGCCACATGGATCAAAAAGCCTCCTTAGGCGGCTGAAGCCGCCGGGATATGGACGAAAAGGCCCCGCAGGGTCATTGATAACGGTATTGCTTGCAGGCGTATTGGTCCACGCAGCTCAAAAACATCTCGTGGCTGCGGAACTCCAGCAGCTGGCAGTCCTTCTCCTCGTGGAAGGAGACAATGCGCCGCTTGGTATCCACCCACATGCGCCAGAGCGTGGCGGCAGCCGGATTTTGCTCCATGGAAAAAGGCCCCCTTTGATGTAAAATCTCCCTCTGCTTTATAAGACGATCAAGAATGCCGTTTTGTTTCACGGAGGACCAAAAAATTTTTGAAGCTCCGTGTCAGGAGACTTCGGTCTGGCGCTCCATCTCTGCTGCAACGTCTGCCCGGAAGGCATCCCAGGCCTCCGGATGCTCCACATAATAGAGGGGACACAGCTTCTCCGTCACGTCGTAGTGGCGGATCACATCAGTGTCCGGATCCAGATCGAAGGTCCGGCACAGCCAGGCCGTCAGCTCCACCACCTGCTGGTAGGCGGCCGGGGAGAATGCCCCGGTCTCGTCCGGGTGGCAGACCTCGATGGCCACAGTGTCCTCGTTGCGGATATTGGAGGCGTAGGCGATCTCCGTCAGGGGAATGCACTGGATGACCTCACCCTCCAGCCCCACGATGAAGTGGCTGGAGGCGTATGTCTCCGTCTCCCCAGAGGACAGGGATTCAAAGTAGTTCCGGTTGGCCTTCGCCGTGGTGCCGGGGTTGCCCACGTAGTGGATCACAATCCCATCGATCTTCTCCAGGGGCGTGCCGGGCCGGGACCAGGGGTTCACGGTGAGGAGGTCCGCCTGCACATAGTCCGGCACCTCCACGCCCTCTCCCGGAAGGCCCCGGCCGGCCCACAGCCAGACGGCGGCGCCCACAGCGGCAAAGATCAGCAGCAGGCATAAAGCGGCAAAACGGGGATTCCGGCGCCGCCGCGTTCTTGCCCCCCTCATGCCGGGGAGACCATGGCGGAAGTGGTGTCCTCCGTGTAGACCACCGCATTCTCACCCGTGTGCGGAACCTCCTGCCAGATGGAGGAGCCGTCCGCCCCATAGTCCTCCGGATACAGCTGCCGGTAGGTGACGAGATCTGCCCTCGTCACCAGGCCGAGGCGCTCCAGGCAGTCCACCGTCTCCGTCATGGCAGGGGTCACATGGACAGAGATCCAGTCGTAACGCTCCCTGTCTGCACTTTCAAAGTCCAGCCCCAGGTCCATGGCATAGCTGCTGCCGCTGTCGCCGGAGAACCAGTCGTAATCCCCCCAGTTCCCGGCGGTCAGATCCCGGCCCACTGCCTTGAGAATGGCGTCACCCTCCCGGCTGCCCAGTTCGTAGCCCTCGCCATGAGTGTCAATGTACAGGCTGCCGCCGCTCACCGTCCAGAAATCGTCATCCAGATGGAGGCGCCGGGCTTTTACAGTATCGCTGTTCACGAACTGGTCCAGCAGATAATCATAGGTCTCTGGCTGGGCCAGTCGGTCCTGGGTAATGAGCAGGGAGTACCAGCGGTCTATCCGGGTGCCGCTTTTCAGAGTATAGGTGAGATTCAGGCCGGTGTATGCCGTGTTGGGGGTCTCATCCTCAGACCAGGTGGAAGATCTGCGGGCCTCCATCTCCCGAACATAGGATTCGTCGGCAACCACCGTTTGATGGAGGGCCCTGACCTGCTCCAGCAGGTCCGCGTCCTTCTCCGGCGTGAGCGTGTAGGTGTTGTCGGCAATCCGGATCTCCAGGGTCTGGATCTGGGAGGCCTCCGGCACCCGGTCCGCCACACCCAGCAGGTCGAAATGCAGCACACAGCAGACCAGGGCACAGCCCGCCAGCACAATGCCCAGGCCCTTCCAGCTGCCCCGGAACACCTTGAAGGCCTTGGCCAGCAGCATGGAGGCGCCGTAATACCCGATGGCCCCTGCCGCCAGCAGGCAGACCACCATGGGCAGCGTGTCGTAGTATTCCCCCTGCTGGAAGCCATACCAGAACAGGGAGTAGAGGAACTGGCCGCCCAGCAGGGCACAGAGCCCTGCCACACCGTACCGGAACACCGGCCGCAGCCAGCCCACGGCCACCACGTCGCCGGCGGTCTCACTGCGGCGCCTGCGGTAGAGGATGAGGGCCAGGGCAGCCAGCGCCAGTCCTACCAGGGCGTAGACGCCGATCAGCCAGAAGCTCTCCAGGTCTGCGGAGGTCAAAAGGCGGGAGGTGTAAGGCGTTCCATCGGGGAACGTCTGCTGGACCTCCACATACTGCCGGGCGCACCGGACGTTGTTGACCAGATACACGGTGGGGGAGAGCCATTCCACCACCCCGGTGTAATAAGTGGAAAAGCCGAAGATGAACCCTTGGGCGAAGGAGGAGATCAGCCAGTCCAGCAGCACCGCCAGGAAGTGGAGCAGGGCGTACAGCGGCGGCATGGTGAAGGCGTTGCCGGTGATGAAGGCCACGAAGGTGGCGCTGGAGAAGTAGAAGAAGCTCTCACCCAGCACTGCCAGGACGGTGACGGCCAGCCCCTTGGCGTCAAAGGCCCCGCCGCACAGGGAGACCACGACGCACAGGACTCCGGTGACCGCGTAGGGAATCAGGGTCATGGAGAGGCCGGAGAGGAAGTTGGTGAGGAACAGCCCTTCCCGCCGGATAGGCAGGGTGTGCATCAGCCCCACGCTGCGGGCGTTGTATAGATAGCTCCACACCGCCATGGCACAGAGGGCGGCGTAGACCAGATTGATGACGGGCACGGCGCTCACCGCATCATAGTACATACCGGTGAAGTCCGGTGCGGAGAGGACATTCCAGCCCCGGTGCACCATATCCAGCAGCACCGCCAGAGGGAACAGAGCGCCGACAAAGGACGCTAGGCCCCACAGCGGCCAGAACCGGGTCAGGTTCTTGCGGAACAGCGTGGCGTTAAAGTACGATGTCTTTGACTGCATAGTCCGCACCTCCCAGCTCATAAATAAAGATCTCCTCCAGGGTCAGGGGCACTGCGTCCACCAGCAGGGGACTGTACGCCGCCAGACGGTCCTCTGCCTCCTGGGCGCTCATCCGCATGATGAAGGTATGGATGCGGCCGATTTGGCTGGCGTGGAGCACCGGCAGGTCCGACGGCACCTCCGTCATCCCGTCGGGGAACACCACCTGCAGCTTTACCATGTTGTCCTGCAGCTGGGCCAGGGACCGCTCCAGCAGCACGCGGCCGTGGTCCATGATGCCCACGTGGTCGCAGACGTCCTCCAGCTCCCGCAGGTTGTGGGAAGAAACCAGCACCGTGGTGCCTCGCTGGGCCACATCCGCCAGCACCAGAGACCACACCTGCCGGCGCATCACCGGGTCCAGACCGTCCACCGGCTCATCCAGAATCAGGTAGTCCGGCATGCAGCACAGGGCCAGCCAGAAGGCCGCCTGCTTCTGCATACCCTTGCTGAGGCGGCGGATAGGCCGTTTTTCATCCAGCTGAAAGACCTCCTTCAGCTTTTCATACCGCTCCATGGAAAAAGCGGGATAAAATCCGCGGTAAAAGCGCATCATATCCCGAATGGAGGACTGAAGGAAGTAGTACCAGTCGTCAGGGATGGCGGCGATCCGCGCCTTCAGGGCGGCGTTCTCCCACACATCCTCGCCGCCGATGCGCACCGTGCCCGCGTCCTGGCGGAAGATGCCCGTCAGGTGGCGGATCAGGGTGGACTTACCGGCGCCGTTGGGACCCACCAGGCCGTAGACGCTGCCCGCCGGCACCGACAGCGCGGCGCCGTCCAGGGCTGCGAAGCCGTCGAACCGCTTCACCAGGCCATTCACTTCGATCATGACGGACTCGCCTCCTTCACCAGATTCAGCAGCTCCTGCTGGCTTACCCCTAGATACCGCAGCTCGGAGAGGAGCTCCCGCACCTGGGTCAGCAGCTCCGCCCGGCGGGCGGAGTCCGCCGCCGCGTTCGCGGCGGCGAAGCTTCCCTTGCCGGGGACCGAGTAGATGTATCCCTCGCCCTCCAGCTCGTTATAAGCTCGCTGGATGGTATTGGGATTGATGGCCAGCTGGGCGGCCAGCGCCCGCACTGAGGGCAGCTTTTCGTCCGCGCTCAGCGCACCGGTGACGATCAGCTTCCGCAGTCCGTCCCGGATCTGCTCGTAAATGGGCCGGGAGTCCCGATAATTCAGGCTGATCATCCGCTCACCTTCCCTTCCGCGGGGCCGCGGTGCAGCCCCTGCAACTGTATTAACCGTATTAGTACGGTTAGATTATCATGAGAAGAAGCGGTTTGTCAAGCCCATTCGGGGGACAAAAACGGGGAATTTTCCGCCGATCCGGGGAAAACTCCACATTTTTATCTTTACAACTGGGAATTTCTGTGGTATCATGCAACAGCACGTGTATGTGCGGCCCCAGCCCTTCGCTCCGTGGACTTTCACCGATCCCGGGGCGCAGCCCTGCGGGTATATATGAAGAAAGGTGGAAATTTTCATGCTGCGCAAAGAACAGAAGACCGCGATCATCGACGCCAACCGCACCCACGAGGGGGACACCGGCTCTCCCGAGGTCCAGGTGGCCATCCTCACCGAGCGGATCAACGTGCTGACCGAGCACATGCGGAACAACCCCCAGGACAAGCATTCCAACCGCGGCCTGCTGCAGATGGTCGGCAAGCGCCGCCGTCTGCTGGACTACCTCCAGAAGAAGGACATCGAGCGCTATCGTGCCCTCATCGCCAAGCTGGGCATCCGGAAGTGAGTCAATGTGGAGGGTGGTGCGCCTTTGCCGCACCACCCTCTTCCCGCATTCTTTCAACGCCCGCGGGCAGGCCGATCTTTTAGCAGTTGAAGGAGGGACCGGGGATCCGGCCGTTGCTTCAAGTGCTAAATGGTTTGGCTCCCGCGGAGATCATACGAAAAAGGAGACCAGACATGTCAACCATTATCACCAAGAGACAATTCCCCAACTACCACAAGTACGAGATGGAGCTGGCGGGCCGCCCCCTGACCATGGAGGTGGGCAAGCTGGCGGAGCTGGCCAACGCCGCCGTCATGGTGGGCTACGGCGACACCCGGGTGCTCTGCTGCGTCACTGCGGCGCCCCGCCCCCGGGACGGCATCGACTTCTTTCCCCTGAGCGTAGATTTTGAGGAGAAGCTGTACTCCGTGGGCCGCATCCCCGGTTCCTTCAACCGGCGGGAGGGCCGCCCCGGCGAGAAGGGCATCCTAACCAGCCGTGTCATCGACCGGCCCATCCGGCCCCTGTTCCCCTCCGACTTCCGCAATGACGTGTCCGTCATGTGCACGGTCATGAGCGTGGACCACGACTGCACGCCAGAGATCGCCGCCCTGATCGGCACCTCCGCCGCCCTGGCCATCTCCGACATCCCCTGGAACGGCCCCGTGGGCGCCCTGAAGGTGGGCCTTGTGGACGGCAAGCTGGTGTTCAACCCCGACAGCGAGCAGCGCAAGGTCAGCGACCTGGACGTCACCGTGGTCTCCACCCGCAAAAAGGTGGTCATGATCGAGGCCGGCGCCAACGAGGTCCCCAACGACAAGATGTTCGAGGCCATCAAGATGGCCCATGAGGAGAATCAGAAGATCATCGCCCTGATCGATCAGATGGTCTCCGAGGTGGGCAAGCCCAAGTTTGAGTATCCTCACGCGGATTTCAACCAGGAGCTGTTCGACAAGATCGTGGCGGACTTCATGGACGAGGCCAAGGCCGCCATGGACACCGACGACAAGAACATCCGGGAGGCCCGCTGGAACGCCATGATCGAGAAGTGGCACGAGAAGTATCTGGAGGAATATCCGGATATGGACCAGTACCTGGAGGAGTTCACCTACAAGTTCCAGAAGAAGATCGTCAAGCAGTGGCTTCTGGAGGGCCACCGCGTGGACGGCCGCCAGAAGAACGAGATCCGGCCCCTGGCCGCCGAGGTGGGCGTGCTGCCCCGGACCCACGGCTCCGGCCTCTTCACCCGCGGCCAGACCCAGGTGCTTTCCGTCTGCACCCTGGACACCCTCTCCGCCAACCAGAAGCTGGACACCATCTGGGAGGAGACGGAGAAGCGGTATATGCACCACTACAACTTCCCCGGCTACTCCGTGGGCGAGGCCAAGCCTGCCCGTTCCCCCGGCCGCCGGGAGATCGGCCACGGTGCTCTGGCGGAGCGGGCTCTGGTGCCCGTGCTCCCCTCTGTGGAGGAGTTCCCCTACGCCATCCGCGTGGTGTCTGAGGTGTTGAGCTCCAACGGCTCCACCTCCCAGGGCTCCATCTGCGGCTCCACCCTGGCCCTGATGGACGCCGGCGTGCCCATCAAGGCCCCTGTGGCCGGCATCTCCTGCGGCCTGATCCAGGACGACGACGGCTCCTTCACCACCTTCATCGACATCCAGGGCGTGGAGGATTTCCACGGCGAGATGGACTTCAAGGTGGGCGGTACCAAGAAGGGCATCACCGCCATCCAGATGGACCTGAAGAACGACGGCCTCACCATGGAGATCATCAAGGAGGCCCTGGACATCACCTATGACGCCCGGTGCGAGATCCTGGACCAGATCATGCTGCCCGCCATCTCCGAGCCCCGCAAGGAGGTCAGCAAGTACGCGCCCAAGATGCTGACCATGCACATTGATCCCTCCAAGATCCGGGAGGTCATCGGCTCCGGCGGCAAGGTTATCCAGAAGATCGTGGCCGACACCGGCGCCAAGATCGACATCAACGACGACGGCTCCATCTTCATCGCCGGCGTGGACGCCGCCAGCTGCGACGCCGCCAAGAAGTGCATTGACGACATTGTGTTCGTCCCGGAGGTGGGCGCGCTGTACTACGGCCGCGTGGTGCGGCTGATGACCTTCGGCGCCTTCGTGGAGCTGGCCCCCGGCAAGGACGGACTGGTCCACATCTCCAAGCTGGCGGACCACCGGATCGAGAAGGTGGAGGACGCCTGCAAGGTGGGCGACATGATGTGGGTGAAGGTCACCGACATTGACGAGAAGGGCCGTGTCAACCTCTCTCACAAGGATGCTGTGAAGGAGATCAAGGCCAAGGAAGCCGCCGGCGAGCGGATCAAATAACGAGGTCTCCATCCTGTTCCATTCCCTGTCAACTGGAAGCGTCCGGGCGCATCGTGTACCCGGACGCTTTGGACGAAAGACGGCGGCTGCCAGAGGCAGCCGCCGCCTTTTTTCGTTGCCTGCAGTTCATCGTTCCCTACTTCGCGGAAGTCTCTGCCTGAGCGGCCCGATACAGGAATGTGGCGATCTGGCCCCGGGTACAGGGAGTGCCCGGGGAGAATGTGGTCTCCGTGGTACCGCTGGCGACACCGTTCTCCACCGCCCACAACACCGCCTGGTCAGCGTACCAGTAGAGGGGCTGTCCGTGTCCGTCTCCGTCCCCGAAGGGGACGTCGGCAAAGGGAAATTCTCCTTCCATATCCGGGCTGCCGGCGGCGCGCCACAGGAAGAATACCGCGTCCAGCCGGGTACACACCGCATGGGGCGCAAAGGTCCCGAATCCCCACATATCCTTCTCTGCAGCCCACTGGACGGCTCCGTAGTAGTAGGCGCTGGGATCCGTCACATCCATGAACTGCTGTTCTGCCAGCGCGGGTTTCGGCTCGCCGGCCGCCCGCCATAGGAACACGGCCAGCTGGGCCCGGGTACAGGGCGCATCGGGGGAGAAGGTGGACGCTGTGGTGCCGTTGGTGACGCCGGTTTCTGCGGCCCATAAAATGGCATCATAGTAGGGGGAGGTCTCCTGCACATCAGTGAAGGGGCTGGCAAAGGCCAACGCGGGCAGGGGCAACCCCAGGCACAGGGACAGCGACAGACAGAGCGCAAAAACGTGCGCTTTCATGCTGTATTCCTCCTTTTCTGTATCTTTGCGGCTCGTTCGGCGCGGCCGTCAGCCCTGAAAGCAGAACCGGCGGGCGGCATCATGATTTCCAACGGCATTTGGTTTTGATGGCTGCATTATATCACCGCGTACCCGAAAACACAAGGAGGCCCCAGCGCCCGTCCTCGTTCTCGTCAGGACAACTGCGGGGCGGTTACAGCGCCGCGCCCAGCTGCCGGGCGGCCTCCAGCTGCTCCGGATGGGCCTGGATATCCCCGACGGCCATGTTTCCGCCGGCGTATACAATGCCCGCATCCTTCCAGCCCAGGCAGTCCAGCAGCGCCTTGTAATAGGCCCGCACCGGGGCGAAATTCTCATCCGTGTCGCCTTCCGCCGCCATCAGAAGCACCGCGTCCTTGACCGGATTTGCCAGATCGGGGCCCAGTTCCGCCACCGCGAACAGCCGGTCAAAGGCGCATTTCAGCTGTCCGGAGATGCTCCAGTAATACATGGGCGAGGCCAGCACCACCACATCCGCGGCCATGTAGGCCGGATACACGGCGTCCATGCCGTCCCGCTGGACACAGGGGTGCCGGGGATCCCTTCCGCCGCCCAGGCAGCCCCGGCAGCCGTGGATGTCCAGAGCGGCCAGATCGAACCGGGCGATGGTGTGGCCCGCCGCCTCCGCTCCGGCAGTAAACGCGTCGATCAGCGCCGCAGTGTTTCCGTGGATGCGGGGGCTGCCGTTGAGAATCAGAATCTGCTTTGACATCAGAATCGCTCCTTTTTTCTTGATGTCCCCAGTATCCTATGATATTCTCTGTTTGTAAAGTACGCACATCGGTGTAAGATACTAACCAAAAGGAGAGCATAAAATGGAGCCATGCATCACGGCGGGCACCGGGATTGAAGAGACGGGCTTCGGCTACACCATGTCCCTGGTGAGCGGCAAGTACAAGATGATTATTCTCTACTGGCTGGCGGAGTACAGCGTTCTGCGGTACAACGAGCTGAAGCGGCGCCTGGGGACCATCTCCCACAAGACGCTGAGCCTCTCCCTGAAGGAGCTGGAGGCGGCCGGCCTGGTGCAGCGGGAGGAGTATCCCCAGATTCCGCCCAAGGTGGAGTACAGCCTTTCGGAGCGGGGGCGGTCCCTCATCCCCATTTTGGACGCTATGTGCATCTGGGGCGAGGAGAACCGTCCCCGCGGGAAAGGAGCGTGAGGCAGATGGATGTGATCGCGGCAATCGCCACTGGAAGCGCCGCCACCGCCATCGGAATCGTCCGGGTGTCGGGAGACGGGTGCTTCGCCCTGTGCGGGCGGGTGTTCCGGGCGGCTGGCGGCCGTCCCTTTGCCGCCCAGGAGCCCCGGAAAATGGTGTTCGGAGAGATGCTGGACCGGGCGGGCCGGGTCATTGACCGGGGCCTTGCGGTGCGGTTCCCGGGGCCGGGCAGCTACACCGGGGAGGACTGCGCAGAGTTCCACTGCCACGGCTCCCCCGTGGTGCTGCGGGAGCTGCTGTCTGCCCTCTTCGCTGCCGGGGCCCGGCAGGCCCAGGCGGGGGAGTTCACCAAGCGGGCGTTTTTGAACGGCCGGATGGACCTGACCCAGGCGGAGGCGGTGGTGGACCTGATCGACGCGGAGACCGCCGCCGCGGCCAGAAACGCCGCCGCCCAGCTGGACGGCGGCCTGCGCCGGGTGCTGGAGCCGGTCCAGGAGGAGCTGCTGGAAGTCACCTCCCGGTTTTACGCGGTGGTGGACTACCCGGACGAGGACATTCAGGATGTGCGGCCGGAGGAGATCGCCGCTGCCCTCTGGTCCGCCGCTGGGCGGCTGGAGCGGCTGCTGGACACCTGCCGCCGGGGACAGGTACTGAAATCCGGCGTCCGCACGGCTATTGTGGGCCGGCCCAACGCGGGCAAGTCTTCGCTGCTCAACGCCCTGGCGGGGTATGAGCGGGCCATCGTCACCGACATCCCCGGCACCACCCGGGACACGGTGGAGGAGTCCGTACTCTGCGGCGGGGTCCTGCTGCGGCTCATCGATACCGCCGGCATCCGGGCCACGGAGGACCCGGTGGAACAGCTGGGGGTGGAGCGGAGCCGGAGAGCCATCGCCTCCGCGGAGCTGGTGCTGGCGGTGGTGGATGGTGCGGTGCCGGAGGACTCGGAAGAGGGATCTCTGCTGGCGGATGTGGCCCGGTGCGGAGTTCCTTGGCTCCTGGTGTTCACTAAGCGGGATATGGCGGGGGGGCTGCGGACGGCTGGGGCGGTCTTTCCCGCCGGAGAGGGCCCCCTGGCCCCGCCTGCCGCCGTGGTGTCCCTGTCCTCCGTCACTGGCGAGGGACTGGAGGACCTGGGAAACGCCGTAGCAGCCCTGTTTCCCGCCGGGGACCCGGGGGAGGCGGGCAGCCTGCTGACCGACCGGCGGCAGGAAGACGCCGCCCGCCGGGCCCTGGACGCAGTCCGCCGGGCTTTGGAGGCCCTGGAGACCGGAATGACCCCGGATGCGGTGCTCACAGACGCGGAGGAGGCCCTGGATGCGCTGGGAGAGCTGACAGGCCGCACGGCGAAGGAGGAGATTGTCTCCCGCATTTTTTCCCGATTCTGTGTGGGAAAATAACTGCTAACAGAAAATGCAATACCGGACCCTGGAAAACGTGATTTACAAAATCAGATTTGCGTGGTATACTACCTCTGAATAAAAGCCGTGCCGCACGGCGGAAGGAGTGTATCCGCATGTATGATCTGACGGCCCTGCGGGAGAGGCTGCGGACCCAGCGCCCGGTGCCCTGGGACCAGCTGCCGGACTTCTCCCTATATATGGACCAGGTGCTCAGCTATATGGACCGGCAGGTGATCCGGTTCGACGAGGATGACGGCCTCACCGCCGCCATGGTGAACAACTACACGAAGAGCGGCCTGGTGCCCCGGGCGGAGGGGAAGAAATACAACCGGGACCACCTGGCCTATCTCACCGCTATCTGTGTGTTGAAGCGGGTGATGTCCACCCGGGATATGGATCTGCTGATCCGGGAGGAGCTGCAGGGGGACCGGCCCATCTCCGACGGGTACGCCGCCTTCTGCGGGAGCCTCAACAAGGCGCTGAACGCCGTGGCCGATGAGATGGAGGACCGCACCGGGGAGGAGGAGCTGGCGGATGCGGCCATCCACTTTGCTCTGATGAGCTACGCCGCCGGCGTGGCCAGCAGCCGGTATGTGACGCTGCTGCGCCAGCGGCAGGAGGCCCGGGAGGAGGCAGCAAGCGCCGCCCACGCCAAAAGCAAAGAACGGGCCAAAAAGGAAAAGGAGAAGGACTGAGCATGGATGATTTTGTGATCCTGACAGACAGCTGCTGCGACATGACCGCCCGGATGGCGGCGGATCTGGAGCTGGAGGTGCTGCCCCTGAGCCTGAATATGGAGGACCGGGTGTACCACAACTACCTGGACGGCCGGGAGATCGGCTTCCAGGACTTCTATGCCCGGCTCCGCGCCGGCGCCCTGGCGACCACCTCCGCCATCAGCGTGGGCGTGTTTGATGAGGCTATGCGGAAGATTCTGGATAGCGGCAGGGACGTGCTGTACCTGGCCTTTTCCTCCGCGCTCTCCACCACCTACCAGTCGGCGGTGATCGCCGCCGATGACCTGCGGGAGGCATACCCCGGACGGAAGATCTTTGTGGTGGACACGCTCAGCGCCTCTTTGGGCCAGGGGCTGCTGGTATACCTCTGCGTCCAGGAAAAGCGGAAGGGGAAGACCATCGACCAGGTCCACGTCTTTGCGGAGGAGACCAAGGCGAAGGTGTGCCACTGGTTCACCGTGGATGACCTGAACCATCTGAAGCGTGGCGGCCGGGTCAGCGCTGCGGCGGCCCTGTTCGGCACCATGCTGTCCATCAAGCCGGTGCTGCATGTGGATGACACGGGCCATCTGGTGCCCGTCAGCAAGACCCGGGGGCGGAAGGCGTCCCTGCTGGCCCTGGTGGACCGCATGGCGGAGAGCGCCATCGACCCGGCGGGACAGACTATCTTCATCAGTCACGGGGACTGCGAGGCGGACGCTGAGTTTGTGGCGGACGAGGTGCGCCGCCGCTTCGGCGTACAGGACATCCATATCAACTACGTGGGGCCGGTCATCGGCAACCACTCCGGCCCTGGCACGCTGGCCCTGTTCTTCCTGGGCAGCCGCCGGTGAGGCCGGACGGAAAAGCGTCCCTTCAGAGGGGCGCTTTTCCCTGGAGATCAAATATAATTCCGCTCCGGCGGAGAGATGAGGTGACGGCTGTGAAATGGCTGGAGGTACATATCGACACAAACCACACCGGACTGGAGCCGGTGGAGACGATGCTCTCCGCCCTGGGCATCGACGGTGTGGTGATCGATGACGAGACGGAGTTCGAGGACTTCCTGGAGAACAACCGGCAGTACTGGGACTATGTGGACGAGGATTTGCGGCAGGAGATGCAGGGCCGGTCCCGGATCACCTTCTATCTGGAGGCGGGGGACGAGGGCTTCGCCAAGCTGGGGGAGGTCCGCATCGCCCTGGAGGAGCTGAAAAAGACCCGGGACGACTGCGGCACCCTGCTGATGACCCTGGATGACCTGGAGGACGCCGACTGGGAGAACAACTGGAAGCAGTATTACAAGCCCATGGAGATTGGGGACCGGCTGCTGGTGGTGCCGGAGTGGCTGCGGGAGGACCTCAAGGTCCGGGCGGGCCTTGCCGCCGGGCGGGTGGCCCTGGTGTTGGATCCGGGCCTCACCTTCGGCACCGGCAGTCATGCCACCACCCGCCTGTGCCTGACGGCGCTGGAGAAGACCATCCGCGGCGGCGAGCGGGTACTGGACCTGGGCTGCGGCAGCGGCATCCTCTCCATCGCGGCGCTGAAGCTGGGGGCGGCCTCCGCCGCGGCGGTGGATATCGACGACAAGTGCCGGGACGTAGCCTATGAGAACGTCGCCCTCAACGGCATCGGGCAGGACACCTACACCGTCCGGATCGGAGATGTACTGGGGGACGCGGTTCTGCGGGCGGATCTGGGCGGCGGCTGGCAGATGGTGGTGGCTAATATCGTGGCGGACGTCATCATCGGCCTTTCTCCGCTGGTGCGGCCCATGCTGGCTCCGGGCGGACTGTTCCTCTGCTCCGGCATCATCGACGACCGGGCGCAGGAGGTGGCGGACCGCCTGCGGGAAAACGGCTGGGAGATCCTGGAGACACGGAGCGCTGAGGGCTGGTTTTCCTATCTCTGCCGCTGAACAGGAACTAGAAAAGAGGGGATCGGATTTGAAAACGCTCGGCCGCCTGGATGGCTTCCTGGGCGGACACATGGCGCCGGTGGTGCTCTGCTGTGTGGCGCTGGGTATTGCCTTTCCGGAGGTGCTCTCCCACCTGAACGGGGTGACGGTAGGGCTGTTCGCCTTCATGACCTTTTCCAACAGCCTGGGCGGCGGCTTCCGGGAGCTGGCGCAGGTGGTCCGCCACCCTCTGCCGGTGGCGGTGATTTTCGGCCTGCTCCACGTGGTGATGCCCCTCATTACCCTGGGACTGGGGACGCTGTGCTTTCCGGACGCGCCGCTGTTTACCATCGGGCTGGTGCTGGAGTATGCAGTGCCCACCGGTGTGGCGTCCCTCATGTGGGTGGGCATGAGTCGGGGCAATACCGCCCTGTGCCTCTCGGTGGTGCTGCTGGATACACTCCTCTCCCCGGTGGTGATCCCCCTGACCATGAAGCTGCTGGTGGGCTCGGTGGTGGAGCTGGACACCTGGGGCATGATGCGGGACCTGCTGCTGATGGTGGCGCTTCCGGCTCTGGTAGCCATGGTGCTGTACCAGCTGACAAAGGGTGCCGTGGCGGTCACGCTGAAGCCGAAGCTGTCCCTGCCCGCCAAGGCGGCCCTGCTGCTCATCATCACGGCCAATGCCACCGGCTGCGCGCCCTTCCTCCGGAACCTGACACCGACCCTGGTGCGGGTGATGATCGTGGTGTTCTTCCTGTGCCTGTTGGGCTTTTTCCTGGGGTATTGGGCGGGGCGGCTGTTGAAGCTGGACTTCCCCACAGTGCAGACTGTCGCCCTCAACGCCGGGATGCGGAACATCAGCGCTGGGGCGGTGCTGGCCGAGGCCTATTTCCCCGGAGACGTGCTGTTTCCGGTGGCCTTTTCTCCGGTGTTCCTCCAGGCCACCACGGCCCTGATCGTGAAGGCCCTGCGGGCCACCAGGCCCGGCCGGGCGGATCAGGCGGCCTACGAAGCGCGCCTGGCGGAGGAACCGTCCCGGTAATGGAATATGCAGTGTTCGCATGGCGGCCGCCCAATGGGCGGCCGCTTTTCCTGCGGCGTGGGGGACGCCTCGACAGATTCCCCCTGCCTTTTTGGGACAGGACCTGTAAAATAAAGGAAATGAAACGGAGGTGGTCCCATGGACAGGCCGGAACGGAAGGTGCTGTGGCTCCCGGCGGCGGAAATCCGCCCCAATCCCATGCAGCCCCGGCGGACCTTTGAGGAGACGCCGCTCCGGGAGTTGGCGGAATCCATCCGCCGCCACGGTATCCTCCAGCCCCTGACGGTGCGGCGGACCGCGGCGGGCTGGGAGCTGGTGGCGGGGGAGCGGCGGCTGCGGGCAGCCGTGCTGGCGGGTCTGGAGACCGTCCCCTGCCTGGAGGCGGAGGTGGACGGACGGGCCTCCGCCCTGCTGGCCCTTGTGGAGAATTTGCAGCGCAGGGATCTGCATTACCTGGAGGAGGCGGAGGCCATCGCCGCCTTTCTCCACCAGACGGGCATGACCCAGGAGGCGGTGGCGGCCCAGCTGGGCATGTCCCCCTCGGCTCTGGCCAACAAGCTGCGGCTGCTGCGGCTGTCCCCGGCCTGCCGGGCGCTGCTGGTGGAACACGGATTGACGGAGCGTCACGCCCGCTGCCTGCTGCGGCTGGAGGACGAGGGCGAGCGGCTGACCGCCCTGCGCCAGGCGGCGGCAAAGCACTGGAATGTGGCCCAGACGGAGCAGTATGTAGAGCGGCGGCTGGCAGCCCTCCAGACCGCGCCGCCCGCAGGACGGCGGACGTACATCATCAAGGACGTGCGATTGTTTTTGAACAGTGTGGACCGGGGGCTGCGGCTGATTCGGGACGCAGGTGTGGACGCCCGGACGGAGCGGGAGGAGACAGAGGACGAAATCGTTCTGACGCTCCGCATTCCGAAACAGCGTCGGAAAGAGGCCTGAAACTTCTGATTGTTACGGGATTGTAATCCATTTTCCAGAAAAAACGTGCTAAAATAAAATCCTGAATGCATAAGCTAGGACAGCACGGCTTGTCTGGGCGATCCGACAGAACAACAGGAGAGATCGGAAGAGCGTCGTGTAGGGAAAGAGTGTAGATCTCGGTGGTCGCCGTATCATTAAAAAAAAAAAA
>ENA-UPSX01000091-UPSX01000091.1-human-gut-metagenome-genome-assembly--contig:-NODE-91-length-21410-cov-34.680823_pt1 | contig 21410 bp, 10 predicted proteins | sample MGYA00250045_ERZ773367 | MGnify/ENA primary metagenome ERZ773367 (study PRJEB29103, sample SAMN06112033) | human gut metagenome | biome: human gut; feature: ankylosing spondylitis patient; material... | reverse complement strand
TTTTTTTTTTTAATGATACGGCGACCACCGAGATCTACACTCTTTCCCTACACGACGCTCTTCCGATCTACGCTTTCGAACGAACTGACCGCGACCGCGAGGAATTCGATAAAAAAGACTTTCCGAGTATTTCCGAATATTACGGCGGCACCAAGTGGTTCATCGAACGAGTGAGCATCTCCCGCTCCGCCGCCGCCCGCGGCTTCACGGGTGCAGGCTATGCGAGCTATGACGCCGCCGTCGAAATGGACCGTCACGACCGCCGCCTTGCGGAAACGGTGCGAAACACGAACGATCCGGCTAACGGTCTCTGGGTTCGCATCCACCACGGCCGCAGCGGTGCGGAAAACCAGTACCGTTGGGACCGTACGGGGGCCACCATCGGCTTTGACCGCGACCTTTCGTCCACGAATCGTCTCGGCGCCTGGTTCTCCTACACCGAAGGCGACACGGAATTCCTGGACGTCCGCGGCGACGGGGACATGAAGCGCTACGAAGCCGCGCTCTTTGACACGATCACGCTCGACAACCACTACATCGACCTTGTCGCGCGCTTCGGCCGCGTCTCGAGCGACTTCAGCGTCGGCAACACGAAGTTCTCAACCTCGGGCGACTACGATCAGGACTATGCGGCGGTTTCCGCAGAATACGGCTATACGCTGCGCGACCCGAACGGCGTCTTCATCGAACCGCAACTGCAGGTTCAGGCGGCCTACCTCAAGAGCTTCGACTACACGTCGAACCGTAACATGAAGGTCGAAGCCGACTCCACCACGAGCGTCATCGGCCGCGCCGGTTTCCGCGCCGGCCGTGCGCTGGAAACGTCCGACTCCGCGGGCGAACTCTATTTCCGAGCGGACGTTCTCCATCAGTTCACGGACGGTCAGGACGCAGAGTTTTCTGGTCCCGACGGACGACTTGATGAAACCTGGGGCGACACGGGCACCTGGGCGAACTTCGGCGTCGGCGCCGCCTGGCAGTGGAAGGATACGCTCGGGTTCCAGTTCGACCTCGAACGCACCGCGGGCGGCAAGACGGACGACACCTGGTTGGTTTCGGGCCGCTTCAACTACTTCTTCTGATCCTCCACCGAGAAAGCGGCGCTCCCCTTATCGGCCGAACGCCGCCTCTCCTCCTCTCCCTTACGGACCGCGTCAACCCCGCGGTCCGTTCTTTTTCCTCCACCTACCAAAACTCCTTATTCCGAGCAATCGTCCTCTCTGGTTTTCGCTTCTCCGACCTTTCTCACCTTTTTGCAATCACTTCTCACGCAAGACCTTTCGTTCTTTTGTGAAAAGAACGCAGCGGCTATACTAAAGCGACTCGTCGCGATCTTTTTCGACACTCCCGAACATTTTTTTCTTAAGGAGACAACCGCCGTGCGCTACCCCATCGCCATCGAACCGGGCGACGAAACCCACGCCTTCGGCGTCATCGTCCCGGACCTCCCGGGCTGCTATTCCGCGGGCGACACGCTCGAAGAGGCGCACGCCAACGCCAAAGAGTCCGCCGAACTGTGGCTCGAAGCCGTGCTCGAAGACGGCGGTTCCGTCCCGCAACCCTCCGCCCCGGAAGCCCTCAAAGAAGCGCATCCCGAATGGGCCGATTGGATTTGGTCCGCCGTCGAGGCAGGCGTCCCGAACGAATCTGACCGAAGGGACTGAAGGGCCCCAACCCCCAATCCGCCTCCGACGCGCCCCCAAACACCTGCGCCCCGCCCTGCGCCCTCACGGGCAATCTCAAAGCGAAGCCAATCAGAGGAACGCCCGCACGACGCCTTCGCATCCGGCACCACAGAACGCCCGAAAGTTCTGCGTCGTGCCCCTGCGCCCGACCAAGACGAACCCCGCCACCGATTTCCCGCCAAACGACCGGGACTGCCGGGACAACGTGACCCCCGGCAGGAGAGTGAATCCTCCCACCGGAAGCCCCTCTCCCCGAACTTCCCGCACGCAACGAAAAGCAACGTACGCCAAGATCGCGCCCCCGAAAGAAATTCCTCCCTCCGATCCTCCTGCCATTTCCTTTCGTTCCACCGCGGGCGGGAGGCTCGGCTGCCCTACCTCGCCGCACTAAGCCTCCTCTGACGAAAAGCCCCGACGGGGCTCTGAACCCGATCGGGGCTATGTGGGATAGATGAAACGCGGACGAACTCAGCGTTGTCGTTCTGGATTGAACTGGTCGTCGTAGTGATGCAGGAACTTGAGGAGCTCGGGATTTCCCTGCGCAAGCAGCCCCCAGGCCATGATCCGCGTCCCGTAGGGCTTCATCTCGACTTCCGCGTCCCACTGCTGCCGAAAGACGTTCGTCTGCAACTGATTCACCGCGGGCTTCACGGTCGCGCACTCGGCCATGTCGACGAAGCGGTCGGGATAGAAGTTCGAGAGTCCGATCGTGCGGACCTTGCCCGAGCGAAGCGCCGCCTCCACATCGTACCGACGGCGGGAAATCTCAGCTTCGAGCAGCGCGAGACGCGCTACAACGTGACGACGGGCGACTACGTGATCCTTCCGAACGCGGTGCTCGCGCGCGACTTCGCGGTGTCGCCCGACTTCGCGGGACTTCTCTTTTCGCTCTCCCCTCAGGTGTCCTTCCACATCGCGATTCGTTCCGACTACGGGATCGTGGGGCATCTCTCGCTTCTGCAAAACCCGGTGATGCGGTTGACACCCGACACGCAGGCGCGCCTCGTTGAAGACATCGAAAGGCTCCGCGTGCGCCTTGACGAACCCTCGCATCTCTTTCACGACGAGCTCGTGAGCCACCTTCTCGCAGCGCACGTCCTCGACCTCTACGACATCCACGCGAAGTCCCGGGCGCAAAGCGCCGTCTCAAGCCGGGCGGTCGTGCTCCTTCGACGGTTTACGGAAGAACTCGCGCAAGGGAGCTTCAGGCAACACCGGGACCTCTCCTGCTCTCCTGGTACGCGGAGAAACTCTGCGTCACGCCCGAATATCTGTCGGAGATCTGCCGCAAAGTGAGCGGCCGCGGGGCGGGCTACTTCGTCGACCTCTTTACGGTGAGCGAGATCGCGCGGGCGCTCCTTCTGAAGAACCTTCCCGTGCGAAGGATTGCGGAGGACTTCGCCTTTTCTTCTCCCTCCTACTCCACGAGATACGTGGTGAGGCACCTCGGCATGACGCCTGGGACGTTCAGAAGATGCCGCTAGAGGAGGATGTCAGAAATTTTGTGTCTTGAGGGATAATAGTCGCCCACGCAGGGCCATTACCGACAAGACATCATGCAACCCAAGACCCAACGTAAACGCACTCCGAAAACTCCCCGTACCCCCGCACAGGACGTTCTCGACAAGGCCGTCGAAGCCCTCGTCAAAGAGGGCATCTTTACCGGTGAGAGTGGCTACCATGAGTTGATACACGAGGTCTCCAAGAGCTTTCTGCAGGGTAAGTTGTCTATGATGCGCGGCGAGCTCTTGCGTCGACCTGCAACAATTGCGCGTACGTCTTTACGAGCAGGAGTCTGCAATGAATCACGCCGCCTGGGAATTGGCCTACCGCGCTTTCCTCAGCTCGGGTCTTAGCCGAGTAGCCTTCCACCGAACCCGCCTCAGCGCCTTCGTTCAACCCGGGGAACGTTGCCCCTGCCTCTACACGCTCTACCGCCGTTTCCGAGAATTTGATCGGCAGAGAACTCCGACTCCGGAGAAGTCCGTTGTTCCCACCAACGAGACGATGGAAGCGGTCTCTGCTGTTGCGCCTGTCGTTCGACAAGTCGGGGCGAACATGCAGGTCGTCGAACTTGACGCTCTGCCGCAACTTCAGGTAGACGCCGCCACAACCGTTCGCACCATCCGTCCTCCTCAGCCGCGAAGAACCTTTCGCATGCGACTCCCAACAGGAACATCCGTTGAATTCGAGTCGGACGATCCGGAGTCTTTGGCCTTGAGAATGTTGTTACTCAGCGGAGGTGTCGCATGAACTTCGATTTTTCTAATGGGCGCATCACCATCGTCGTGGCACCCGTGGACATGCGCCCCGGCTATGACCGCCTGGCTTCGATTGCCCGGTCGATCCTTGGGATTGATGTCGACCGCGGCGGCGAGTTTATTCTCTTCGCATCCAAAAGCGCCAAGGTGTGCAAGATGATCTGGCGAGACGAAAAGGGAACGTCGGTGCTCACACGTCGTCTGCACCGCGGCCGCTTTGAGAGATTCATGTCCCGAGCGAAAGGTCCGGCCACCCAATCTCTGACCGCAGATGATCTGATGCAGTTCCTCGACGGCGAACCCATCCTGATTCGGCGATCCGGATTGCTATTTCATTAATCGTTGACACAGGTCAAAGCCACTCTCTTGGAAGGGAAAATCGACTTTCTTGAAGAGTGGTTTTTTGCCCTTCCATGATCCCTACAATAGCTCAAATGCGTCTCATTTCAGTAGCGCGACCCCCGTGGAATGGTCTCACCCAGAGTCTCTGAAATCGCCCAAAAACAGGCTTATACGCCATGTGCGAGAAGCGATTCAAGTAAGTGGAAGGGCCTAACTCAAGGTATAATTCAAGCTCCTTTCACCCACTTCTCTCAGGGCTCCCATGACGACGAAAAAAGATCGTGATTTCGACCTCGCAACCTTGCGCAAGCTCTTGGCTGAGGCCGAAGAGCGTGCATCGAAGGCGGAATCCCGCCTTGTCGAACAAACGGAGCGCGTCAAGGCTCTGGAGGCGGAAAATCAACTGCTGAAGACCAAAGTGCAAGTGGCGGAGGCGTTGTCTCCCTATTTTCAACGTCTCCACGCAGAAGTCGTCGCATACCTCGCCAAGGAATGCGAGGATGATCCCCGCATTCTGATCGAGAAGCTGACGAACTTCGCGCTTAAGATGAAGGACGAAGCGGCGATTGCTCGCGACGTGATTGCCGAGAGCATCCTTCGTTATTTCAGCAAGGGCGGTGAATCGCTCAAGACCGCCAAGAAAGGAAACAGGAAGGCCGAAAAGGAGAGCGACAAGGCGTCTCGGGATCTGAATACTCGTGCCAACCGCATGCAGCAGGCCATCAACACGGTCCGAACCGCCGTCGAGCAAACGGCACAAGAGAGCGCGGAAGCGGAAAGCGATACGGCTCTCCGTCATGCCAGGAACATTCTGGAGTCGGACATGCCGCCGAACGTTGTTCCCGACTCGAGCCAGCTCTTGGGCCGAAGGAGTGTTTCGGCCGACGAGGCGGAATCCTCCGTTGGCGCCGACGAAGAGAGTCAGAACGTCTACTGTCCCAAGTGCGGGCATGAAGAGATGAACGCAGTCTTCGTGAGCGAAGAGCAAATTCGTTCGATGAAGGAGGTGATCAACAACCTCGCGGCCGTCAAGACCTACGACTCCACGGTCTATCACTGCCCTCACTGCCAGTCTTTCCACGAGCCTTTGCCGCCGAACGTGCCGGCTCCGGTCTCGCCGCAAAGCGAGTACTCCCAGCCGTTGATCAATACGATCGAGTACGGCTTGTGGCTTGGCGTGCCGGTCAATCGCATGGCCACGTTGCTGGGGTTGCGGCAGAAGCATTTTTCGGTCTCCCGAATCAACGCCTTGGTCGTTCAGCCCGTCCTGACGATTCAGCAGCCGCTCTACGATGCCATTGAAGCGCAGGCTCGCCTGGCGAAAACGGTGTCTTTCGACGAAACGCCGATCACGATCCTGCAGCAATCCGGACGCGGCGTCTGCAAGCCGTTGGAAAAAAAGAATTCGTCTCAGGCGTACTTCTTCAACGTCGCGAGCATGCCGCACGTTGCGACTCCGTTCGCCGTCTTCTACTACTTGGACGGCCGCAGCACTGAAGCGATCAAGGCCGTCGCCGAGAACCTCAAGGCGGAATACTTCGTCACGGATGGCTATGCCGTCTACGATTCGGACGCGATCGAAGCGGTGCTGCCGGAGAACGCGCAGCATCAGACCTGTCTGTGCCATGTCCGCCGGAAGTTCTTAAACGCCTTGGATGACAAGTTTCTGGGAGACGCGTTGCGAGGCGAAGCAGGCGTTGCAACCGCCAAGGAAGGTCTGAAGAACGGATCGCCCGAGATCTTCTTCTGTCTGTTGATCGAGGGTTACCGCAAGCTTTACACGATCGAAAGCTACATCCAATCGCAGGAATTCGAAAGCGAAGAGGAACGGATCAAGGAGACGCTGAGCATTCGTCAGCGGTATTCGGCCCCACTCCTTGACGACATGGACGGACTGGTGCAAGGCATGGCGGAGCGCTTTGCCGAGCGGACGGGTTCCGGTTGGGTGTCGAAGGAGCGGACGCCGCAGGCACAGGCCATCGTCTATTACCTCAACCAGTCGCCGAAGATGCGGACCTACCTGACCAACGCCGACATGCTCCCGGATTCGAACGGCAGCGAACGTGCGATTCGGCGGACGCGTTTGTCGGAGGCAACGAGCTTCTTCCGGCAGAGCGTTGAAACCGGAAAGGCGTTGGCGCAACTCTTTACGATCCTCGAAACCGCCCGCATGAACGGTATAACCGATCCGTTGACTTGGCTCAACGAATACGGACGCGCATGGTATCAGTACAGCCTGGACGCAACCTGGAACCACGACATGCAGGAGCTCGGCGACGTCCGCGGACGCCGTCGGAAGTTCTGCAAGGATTCGGACGCCGGGTTCGACGTGACGCCGTGGCTCCCCTGGAACTACGTGAAGGCGGCCAAGTAAGACCGGCCTAGCGCCCGCGCACGCCCATACAATTCCCCCATACGACAACGGCGGCCCTCCTTCGGGGAGGCCGCCGTTGTCGTATTCGGAACCCACTGCGCGGAGAACAATTTTTCACAAATGACGGCTTGTTGCGACACAAGGGAAACAGGCGATAGAAAGCTTACGCAAGAGTTCCTGGTACAATGCACTTTGCTTGAGATTATTCTCTCTTCTTGCTTTTGCATTCTAGGAGACTCCGCATGCACTTCAAGCCTTCTTTGGTTTTCATCGCTGTCGCCGCAGCTCTCACGTCGACCGGTATTTCTGCTGCTACCTACACAGAAGCAATCATTGCTACTGGAGCAGACAACGTCGTTACCAAAACAGATCAGAACATCATTGTCGATGTTACGCAAGGTTCTGACGCCGTGTTGGCGCAGAACGGCGGACATGTCGTTCTGGGCGGCGAACAGACCGAAACTATTACGATCGATTCTCTGGCGAGCTATGACGCCGTCAGCGCCTTGACCACAGATAAAACTCCCGGAACCACGGTTGACATTACTGCTAGTCAGTCTGTTGTCATTGAATCATCATCCGTTGGCCTGTGGGCTCAGTCCGGCACTCAAGAAACACAAAGTCCGGAAGGTAGCGCAGAAATCAATATCAGCGCCAATGAGATCTCCATAAGCTCGGAAAATTCCACCATTATTGCCTTTTCCAACAGCATCGTGAATTTAAATGCAGATCGAATTGAGCTCACCAGTCAAAACGGAGCTGCAATTGATGTTCGTGGAAACTCAACCGTTAAACTCGGCAATGCTGATGGAACCGCGGTCTTGACCATCAACGGAGATATTGTCTTCGAGACGCCGAATCAAGTTCCTGATGGCGATTCCGTCAACAGCGGCGACAAAATCAACGCCTATGTCTCGCTGAATCTTACGGAAGGCTCTTCCTGGACGGGACGCGCTTATCAACTCTTCCCCGAAAAGAATGCCGAGGGGGAGTGGGTTGAGAACAACACCGTTGCCCTTGAAGATGATCGTCATCCGAACTATGGTTTCGTTACCGGATTCACCGTCAACATCGACAACGGCGGCGTCTGGAACATGACCGGCGACAGCTTCGTCAACAATGCTGAAGTCAATGATGGCGGCGTCGTCAACGTTATGAAAGACGTCAAGACGGTCAACGCCGGATCGCTTGACCTGAACGGCGGCGTCATCAACATGCAGGGCTCTTCCGATCAAAAGGTCAACGTTGTCTCGCTTTCGGGTACGGGCGGAACGGTCAACGCCGCGACCACCGTCGGATCTGACGGTAAGCTCGCAACGGCAAGCATGATCGTCGAGTCCGTCGCAACCGGCGAAGACGCTCCCGTCATGACCGTCAATTACACCGGCATCACGTCCGATCAGCTCACCAACGAAAATGTCGACGATCTGAAGGCCGTTTCCGTAGCCGAAGGTGAAGGTGAAGTCAGCACGCTCTCCACGATTGAAAATGTCACAGAAGGCGACATCCGAGGCAAGTGGACTCGCACGACGAGAGCAGCAGACGGCACCCCTTCGGCGGAATTTGCGCGCAATACCAAGCTTGAGGACTTCAGTGCGGTCAATGCCATGACTCTCGTGCAGTGGAGAAACGAAATCAACCACCTCACCAAGCGTTTGGGCGATATCCGCGCTTCTGAGTCAGCTGTCGGCGCCTGGACCCGCGTTTACGGCGGCACTTCGGAATGGGGCGACAACAGTGCGGTAGAAATGGATCACACGACCATCCAGGTGGGCGGCGACTACCGCATCAACCCCCACTGGATCGTGGGCGGGGCATTCTCCTACACGGACTCTGACGCCGATCTCGTCAACGGTCAGGCCGAGGGCGAATCCTATAGCCTTGCTGCGTACGCCACTTGGATGGGTGAAACCGGGTCGTACCTGGACATGATCGCACGCTACGGTCACCTCAAAAATGACATTTCCGCCGGCAACATGGTCCTTGATACGAGCTCCAACGCCTTCAGTCTCTCCTTTGAAGGCGGCCATCAGTTCCGCTTCATGGAGCGTGCCTATGTGGAACCCCAAATTGAAGTCACCTATGGCTTCATTTCCGGCGATGATGCAACCGCTTCGAACGGCGTGAAGATCGAACAGGATGACTACCAAAATCTGATCACCCGCGTTGGTTTGCGCACGGGCTTTGACTTCCCGGAGAAGGCCGGCACCATCTACGCGATGTTGTCGTACTCCTATGATTTCCTGGGTGACGCCGACGGCACGGCCACGAAGGCCGGATTGCATGAAGATCTCAACGAAGACCTCGGCGGCGGTTGGGTAAGCTACGGTGTCGGCGCGCAGTTCAAGTTGGGTGACAACGCCTTTGCGTACGGCGAACTTGAACGCACTTCGGGCGGTGATATCGACAACCCCTATCTGTTCAATGTTGGTCTGCGTTGGAACTTCTAAGAGTTCCTGAGTCGCACATTTGATCTTTTTGTGTGACTTTGCCTGTCTTGATTCTTTTGATTTGGAATCAGGACAGGCATTTTTTTGAAGAGAAATTTGGCTTGAGGAGGCCGCCCTACTCTTTCGAAACGTTGTACGCGATCTAACCCACGAGCCTTGCAAATTCCCTCGCGACGCTTCGGTCGACCCGCATGACGGTCAGTGCGTTTCGAAGCACCTCCCTCTCCTTCTTTGTCAGGTCATATTCGGGCGCAACCTTCAGCTCCCGCACGGCGAACCTGCGCTTGGGTTTCTTGTACGGCGCCTTGAGGAGGACCACATCGGCGACGGCGGCGACGTACTTCTTCTGCTTCATGCCCTGTTGGCCGAGCCTGACGTCTTCGAGGCGAATGCGCCCGAGGTTGTGGAGCTGCTTGAGTCTGACAAGCACGTTGTCCTGCGTAACGGGGTCGTAGAGCCTCCTCTTCTCAATCGCGCGGGCGAGATCGACCAGGCTTACGGACACACCCCCCACCGAGAAATACGTTCGTCCGTTCAGGGCGATCTCTTCAAGGATGACTGAGAAGACCTTGGCGTCGCGTTCGGCGTCAGTGAGCGGGCGGTTGTCGGAGACAGGCATGGTAAAACTCTCGGTCACGCGGGGGAAATTTCGGAGAGAAGCGTCCCTGAACTGAGCCGATGGATGGGCGATTTCTGTGGGAGAGCGGATCTCAACGGGCCTTTTCATAAGGAAACTTCCGCTGTTAGGCCTTGTGGATTTTACGGTCTGTAGAAACACTTGCGTCAGAGTACGATGCTTATCCCGAGGCTCAATCCGCCCCTCTTCGTCGTCTCGAACCATCGACCGAGATTTTCGAACTCCTCTTCCGTCAGGTACGGACCGTTGTTGGAAATCACGATCCGCACGCCCTGCGCACCTTCCGTCAGGCGCTCACGTAATACGTTGATTTCGTCGACCCTCGCAGAGTGCGGTCATGGAATCCTGTCGACTTTCCCTGTGCAGTGTCCAAAGAGAAGGCCGGAATCCTTCTCCGAGTTGGAGGGAGTTCCGGCCTTGGTTATGCCTCGTAGGACGGCTTGGGACCGCCCTGCCCGATTCGCCTTTTAGAACGCGTAACGGGCGCGCAGCGTGAACGCGTTGTCAAGACGGTCGTCGCCGCCAACGCCGAGGTCATACGAGGCGCCGATCGTCCAGTTGCCGTTCTGGGCGTTGATGCCGAGCGACGCCTGGAAGGGCGCGTCGTCCACGACCTGCGTCTTCACCGTTTCGGAGACGCCTTGCCAATAGACCTTGCTTTCGGCTTTGTCGTCACCGAAGGACGGAACAACGGCGAGATCCACCATGGGAGCAAGCTTCCAACCGCCCGCGTTGAGGTTGCCGGAGAAGGCAACGCCGATCGGAAGCGTGAAGACGTTCATCGTGTCGTCGTCCGTCTTGAAGGCGCCTTCATAGCCGTCGACGTCAAGACGCGTCCAGCGGATGCCGACGTGCGGCACGACGTTCACGGAACCGAACTTCATCAGGTGCTCAGCACCGAGGCCGATCGTGAAGGCGTCGGCCTTCACTTCGTCGCCGATCGACATGCCGAAGGCCGTCGCGGAGAGGTCGGACTTCGTGTGCATCCAGCCGATGTCGATCATGCCGTTGCAGTTGCCGATGCGGTGGCTGCCGTAAACGGAGAGACCGAAGAAGTCGGCGTCGTTGTCGACGTCGATCGCGGCGCTCTTCGAGCCGCCGTCGCCCGTACCGACCGTCAGGGCCGCACCGAGAACAGCGCCCGGAACGACTTCCACGTCGGCGCCGAGAACGCCGCCGTAGAGGTCCATGTCGTAGCCGCCGTCGCCGTAGAGACTGTCGGCCTGGTTCGTGGTGCCAAAGACGTCGGCCCAGACCGTGACACCGTTCGTACGATCAAAGTTGTCGGCAAGCGTCATGCGGCGTTCGAGCGAACGGTTCATGAGCTTCGACGAATCGAGCGCGACGTTGTAGACGCCCGCCGTCGCGGCCAAGGCCATCGCCTGGTTGCCGATGTCGACGGTCTCGGACGTCGAAGCAACGCCGTAGTCGCCGTGGGAGGCCATGCGCGAGAGGAAGCGCGTGGCGCGGTCGGGCGAATCGGTGTTGTTCGCATCGGCTTCGTGCATCGCGTTCATGAGACTGGCACCCTTAAACCCGTTGAAGACAACGGCGGCGTCCTTAAGTTCGGTTTCAAAAGTGATCGTTTCGCCGACCTGTTTCAGCGTAGCGGAAACGATGTCGCTCGTGCTGACCGCGTTGGCAAGAAGATCCGTGTCTTCAATCGTGAGCGTTCCGGCATCAACAAGCGTGCCCGTGCTCGACTTCGTAAGGTTCACGAGACGGATGTGCGAGCCTTTGGCAAAGGTGACCGTGCCGTCGGTGGTGATGACCGCCTGACCTGCCTCAAGACCTTCCATCGCCTTGCCGTCGAACATCGCGAGGCCGTTCTCGGCGACCGTGACGGTGCCATCGGTCGGAGCAAAGCCTTCCTTGAGTTCGCTCATCGAGCCGTCGACAGTGATCGAACCGGTCGTCACTTCGACGGGGGCCGCCACGTAGAGGACGGCAGTAACGTCCTTTTCCTCACCGTACGTGAGGTTCGTATCGGCGAAGGCCGTAACGGCATCGTCCTTCGAAGCACCGAAGACGAAGGTCGAGTTCTGACCCGCGACCACGTCGGCCTTGAGCCCGCTGTCTTCAAGCTGTTGCACCGTAAGGAACGAGCCGTCAGACATCGGCGCACCGTCCACCCAAGCCGGGTCGATGAAGATGATGCCGGAGTGATTGAGCGTCTGAACGGCGAGCGTGGCGGAAGCGCTGTTCCCTTCGGCAGCGGAACCGACGAGAAGCGTGCCGTTGCCGGTCACGGATTGGGCGGAGATTTCGCCCTTCAGCTGATGACGGCCGCCTTCGGAAGTCGTGACTTCGCCGAGATTCATGGCAGCATTGGCGCCGCTCGTGAGATCGGTCGTGCCGGACAGGGTGAGATCTTCAACCGTGAGCGTGCCGGAAGCAACGTTGATCTGGCCGTTCGTGGCGGTGAGGGTCGAAACCGAAAGCGAACCGGACGAAACATTGACCTGCGCATCCGTAGCGTTGACCGTGCCGACTTCGTATTCACCGTTCTGCGAGGTGAGGTTAGCGTTGCCTTTGACGGTGATCGTGCCGGAGATCGTGCCCGAGCCAGGGTCGGCAGTCGCTTCACCGAGCGTCAGACCGCCGGAAACTTCCACAGATTGGACGGCATCGCCGCTTACATTCCGGATGAGTTCGCCGCCTTCGGAAGAACCGACCAACGTGAAGGTTTTGTCCTGGGAGACCGCAACCGACGTCGTGTCTTCACCCACGACTAGATCCTTGCCGCCGACCGAGCTGCCGATCGTGACGGTGCCGCTTTCATCCGCATCGGCGGTGATCGTCGTGTTGACCAGAGTGGTGTCTTCCGGCATCTTATCGAGCGGCTTTTCCGTAACCTCCTCACCTTGGGCGTTCACTTCCGTGCCCGTCAGGGTGATGTGAACGTCGCCGAGAAGGCCCTGAGCGTCATTCACGTAGTCCATGTTGTAGAACTTGTCGCGGAGGGTGAGCGTGCTGCCAGAGCCGAACGAGAGGTGATCCGCGCCGTAGCGAAGTTCGCCCGCGTCGACGTTCGTGCCTTCGGCAACAAGAGCCGTCGTGAAGAGCTGTCCCGAGAAGGTCACGAGCGTAGCGCCGCCGTTCACCGTGAGGAGACCGTTCGCGAGGTCGACAACGTCGGCCTGCATCGCGCCCGAAGCGAGAGTGAAGGCACCGCCTTCCGCACCGACAAAGCGGCCGACGATGAACGAGTCGTTCCCCGTGATGTTCATCGTGAAGGCACCCGTCGCGTTGAGGGTATCGGTGTGGAGCGTGCCGCCAGAGACGTTGGCATTGCCGCCTGCAGCGGTGAAGGCCGTCGTCGTGACCGTGCCGCCCGTGACGGCGAACGTTCCGTTGGTCACCGAAGCTTCTTCGATCGTGACGGCTCCGGTTTCGCCCGTAAACGTAAGGGTACCGGCTTCGACCGCCGTGGAGGTGAAGTCGTACTGACCACCGTTGAACGTGATTTCCGGCACGGGTTCGTCGTCGTCCGGATTGTGGGAGAGAACAAGGTTCTTGATGGGAATGGTGTCTTCGAGGTCGGCCTCGACACCCTTTTGTCCGCCGATCAGATGCACGTTCCCGTTGAAGTCAACCTTGCCGCCGTCGATTTCCAGCGTGTCCGAAGCGGGGTTTCCCGGGGTATAGAGATACGTGCCGTCGTTGAAGACGAGATCACCGCCCTTCATCGTTCCGGTGAAGGAGAGCAGAGCGTCGCCGTTGAGGGTGACCGTCGCACCTTCCACAAATCCCATGTAGCCTTGGCTGTCCAGATCGAGCGTGCCGTTGTTGACGACGATGCTTCCGAGATTGGTGATCGTGCCGTCGATGTGGCTGTCGCGTTCATCGTTGCCGTTCAGCACGAAGGTCGAGCCGCCCGCGTCCACGGTGACGCCTTCTTCAACGCTGAAGAACCCGGCCGTGACTTCTGCATTCTGAAGCGTGAGCTTCTGCGAAGCTTCGACAGCGAGCGCGTGCATGCTCAGGGCGGCGTTCGAGACGTTCAGGCTGCCGCTCTGGGCATTGAGCGTAAGGCTCGCATTTTCCGCAGTCAGCGTACCGCCTTCAATGTTCACGTCGCCGCCGAAGAATTTGCCGTTCGTCGTATTGAGGGTGGTTGAGCCGGCCGTCTGCGTGAAGGTTCCGGTGTAACCGTCGACGTTGCCGTTGAGGGTGAGGTCACCCGAGTTGTTCAGGGCGAAGACCGCGTCCTTGAGCGGCTCGTACGAACCACCTTCTTCGGAAGGCTCCAACGCAATCAGATTGTCGCCGAAGACGCCGAGCGCCTCATCGGCTGTAATCACCGTCGTGCCCTCGAGATTGACCGTGGCGTCGGCGCCGCCCCAACGGTTGAACGCAATGCCGACGCTCCCGAGCGAGCCGTCGGTATTCGTTGCTTTGATCGTCAGATCCTTTTCAGCGGTGACGGAGACCTCGCCGACATGAGAGACGAGTTCATTGCGCTCTTCCTCAGTGGCATCCACATCGAACCATAACCCACCAACGAGAAGACCGACGGCCTGGCTCTTGGCGCTTGTCACGGTGATCGTGGTGTTGCCGCCGAACTTTGTCGTCTGATCGGTATTGTCGGGGATGGGCCGGTCCGAATCGCGTTCAAGGTCGACTGCCCAAAGCTGAGCGCCGGTCGCCCAATTCCCGTTGCCGTTCACGGTGATGTTCGTTTCGCCCTGCAGATCGACCGTGCCGCCTTCGGTATAGAGACCGCCAATGTTAGCCGCAACGTCCGTAGCACCGGTAATGTCGTCAAGCGGCGCATTGTCGGCGTTGTCGCCGGTTCCGGTGACGTTGATGTTGAGCACGGTTTCGGCAGAAGAAGTGATGTCTCCGACGCCGTACTTGAAGATTCCAAAGTTTTCGAAGGGTTCGGTGTCGGAGGGTTCGAGCGTCGGACGAAGATTCGATTCGGTCTGAACCGTGATCGTCACTTCCTTGCCGTTCATGTGGAGCGTCCCGTAGTGTTCCATGTGGACGCCGTGAATGGTCGAGGAAGCTTCACCCGTGGCGACAGCACTGACGGCCGTCGTGTCGGCATTGAGATTCACCGTACCGGGTTGGGACGGATCGGCGTCCGAGTACGGATCGCTCGATTCGATGTAGATGGCTGCGGAAGCTGAATCGCAGTCGGCCGCGGCTGAATTCACAACCGTAAGACCGAAGTTGGCCGTTTCGCCTTCGCTCGTGAACGTCACCTTGTGATCGACGCCAAGCACACCTCCGGTGACGGAATAGGCAAAGGAGGGATCGTTTACGAGTCGATAGGTCCAGTCGACGTTTTCAGCCTTAAAGGATTGGGGCGAAGTGGTCTGCGTGCCGGACTCAGACCCGTAGATCGGCTGAAGGAACACACTCTGCAGGCGCGTTCCGTAGGAATCCGCCTCGGGATGCGACGCCATTTCGTCGTCGGTCGGCGCATCCGCATCTGTGACGACGTGTTCTTCATGCAACACGTTGCCGACCATCGTGTCGGGGCTGCTGACGTAGTGATGGCTGTGAATGAACGTACTGGTCGCGGAGGCGGTGCCGGCGACAATGGCGAGAACGCCCGCGACGGCAATTGCCATGCAGGACCTGACGCCGTAGCACGTCTTGCCGAAGTTTATCCCATGCTCCGCTGTATGTTGTGTGCGTTTACCCTTGCTCATATGGATGTTCTCCCAATGGAAGCTAGTACCCTGTCCCAAAATTTGTTTCGGACGAGAAGCAGAAAAGTTCAAGAGGTTTCCCGCGGCAAGCTATTTAACGCCGCGAGAAACCTCACGCCCTCTGTCTGATCAGAAGCGCCAACGAACATTCGCATTGAACGAGTGGTCGGACTGACCGGACATCCCGCCCGTGTAGCCGTAACCAACGCCAATTGCGAGATTGCCCTTTTCAGCCTGAAGACCGAGTGAGCCGGTCGCAACGAAGTGACCGGTCATTTCCGCCTTCAGCGATTCGGTAATGCCGGTATCGGCACCGCGAACATGCGTGAGCGCATCCACATCACCGAACTGCGGCATAACCGTCACGTCGGCGGTCGGACGCCAGGTCCAGCCGTTCGAACCCGTGAAGTCACCGCGAACCGCCACACCGATCGGAAGCTGCCCCGTCGTGAGCGAATCTGCGTCGCTCTCAAAGGCCGTTTGGCCGTCGAGCTTCGTGGAGTATTGACCGGCGTTCGTGACCAACATGCGGACGCCCGCGTGCGGGATCACGGAGACCGAACCGACGTCAAACCGCCCTTCCATGCGCACCGCGGCGGCGAACATGTCCATGTCCACGTCGGCGGAGGCCTTGCGGAAGGTCTTCGAAGCGGCGGGAAGACCCATCGTCGTCTCGGCGCCGTTGCGGAAGTAACCCACGGATCCGATCAGGTTGAAATGCTGATTGGGCGAGTAGTTCGCATAGGCCTGAATGCCGAACGTATCGTAGTCGGTCTGCGTTTCGACCCAGTCACCCGTGGAGTCGAGATCCCCTTCCTGATAGGAAAGAGTCACGCCCGTGCGCCAATTCGTACCTCGAATCTTGTGATCCAAACCGGCCATGATGCCGTAGGTGTCGGCATCGTAGCCGCCCGACATACGGCCGGCAGCAGTGTTCGAGTCAACCGAGTGCGTGCCGCCGAGCACCACGGCCCAGAGGTCCGTACCGGATTCGCCCGTAACCATGCGTCCGTCGTGGGTAAAGGTTTCGCCCGCGAAGGACACGCGGCTTTCGAGCGCATCGACGGCTGCGGTCATGTTGTCGAAGCCCGAGCCGAAAACCCCGCCCGCAGCGGCGATCTGCGCAACGGAATTGACAATGCGGGTCTTTTCATCGACGCCGATCGTCTTGTCCTTCAGGATTTCGTTGATAAACGTGTCCTGTGGACCACGAGGATCAGATCCGTGCTGAAGGTTGTCGTGAACGTTGTCGGGAAGAACCATGTCCGGATATTCGGTATCAATTTCCGAATAGGACACATCGACCCAGATAGAGTCGCTGTCGTAGCCGAGGTCGAGCACCCAGTTCAATCCAGTGCCGTCTTCATTGAGCGCATAGAGATGTTCCTCGTCGAGCCAACCTCCAATGAGCGTACCGTCCTGCGTGAGGAAGCCGTCCGTGATCAGGTACTGGCCCGCTTCGGAGACGTTGCCGAGAATGAGCGTGGCGCCGTCTTCCACGGTCACGGTGGCGGAGGTTGAGTCCGTCGTGAAGGCGGGACCCTTGCCGATGCCCGGGACCGAAATCACGGTCGTGCTGTCGGAACCGAAGAAAAGGTTGCCGCTACCGGTTTCTACGTTCGCGGTGCCACGGTCACCTTCTTGTGCGTCGGCGGCGGGTTTCGTGTAGGACGAATTTCCGATATTGAGCGAACCCGTGGAACCCACGTGGACCGTACCGCCCACGACCACCTTGACGGGCGCGTCGGGAAGCTGCGGAGCCTTGACGAGGTCGTCAAACGTTTCGTCGGTGTTTTCGCCCGAGAACACGAGTTCGCCGTTGTTGATGACGAAGACGTCGCCCTCGATCGTATCAGTCGAGTTGAAGTCGTAGACGGCCTTGTCGTCAGCAGAAGGCGTTTCACCGTTGCCGACGACGAGCCACCCGTTCTGCCCAATCACGGTCTTATCGAAGTCGGTGTTGCCGCCGTCAATGTTCACGACTGCGCCGTCGCTCACGTCGAGTTCGCCGCCATCGATCGTGCCGGTGTTGTCGAACGATCCGCCATCGCCGATCACGACCTTGTCGACGGTCGTTTCGCCGTCATTGGTGAAGGAACCGCCGCCTTCGGGATGATCGTCATCCTTGCCGATCCAGATTTCGTTCCAGTCGGCCTTGCCGCCTTTGTCGACGCTGTAGTCGCCGCCCGGGGTGAGGTCGAGAATGTCGCCGTTGTCGTGACCGCCGTTTTCAACGGCCACAGTGCCGTCGGGATTGACGGAGAGATCGTCATAGTTCGTCGTCCCGCCGTTGCCGGTGGTGATCGTGCCGTCGATAACGGTGTTGCCCGCACCCTTGAGGTCCAGATCGCCCGTATTGACGTACTCTTGTCCGGCCGCAACGTTGAAGGACGAGTCTTCGGCCTTCGTGCCGTCTTGGCGTCCCTGATCGTCGCCGACAGACACAGTACCGTCGTTGGAACCCGTGGCGTCCACCACTTTGTTCCAGTGCGATTCGCCGCCTACGTCCACGATCCAACCGTCGTCACCCGCCTGCGAGAGGTCGAGGATGTTCCCCTCTTCCTTCCCGCCCGAAGCGACGTGGTTCGAGCCTTCGCCCGTGACGGTCATGTCGTGCCAGAAGGAGCCCTCGCCTGCCGTGTTGGCGCCGTTCGAAGTCGTCATGTCGCCCGCAACCAGAGCGTCCCTGCCGTTCGTGTCGAGCGTGCCGTTCTGAACGAACGAGCCGCCTTCGTCGATCTCGACCTTCTGCAAACCGTCCGTACCGTCGACGACGATCAGACCGTCGTTCACGAGATCTCCCGCAACGTCGACGCCGCCGACATGAAGGGCCGCGTCGTCCTGTACGGTCGATTCGCCGTTGGCGGTCGTCGTCAGATCGCCCTTGATCCCGTATTCGCCGTTCGTCACGTTGAACGTTCCGTCGTTCGAAACGGAATCGACCCAGCCAGTGTGCTTGTCGGCCGTGCCCTTCGAACCGAAGTCGTAGCGGCCGTTTTCACCGATCGTCACCGAACCACCGGAACCGGCCGTGTCGGATTCGATGAGACGGTTGTCGTCCGCCCAGTTGAAGTTTTCGCCCGTCTGAGCGGGATCCAGAACGCCACCGATCAAAGTGCCGCGGCCTTCTTCCACCTGCACGCTGTCGGCGTGTTTGATGCTTTCAAACCCGATCGAGCCCGCGATGTCGGCGTTTTCGCCGCCCACGGTAACGATACCGTCGGCGTCGCCCGTCGCGTCAAGCGAAGTGGAAGCGAGGATCACGCCGGGGTTCGTCACGGCGGAGCCGGGCTTTCCAGCCTGTTCGGCAAAGAGGTCGGAGACGTCGGAGAGCGTGAGATCGCCCACGACGCCCGAGTCGCCGAAGAGATCGCCGTCGAAGACGACGTCGATGTCGGCCGCATGATTGCCGGCAGCTTCGCTCACGGCGTTCGCGGCGGCCGCAACCGTCGAGGCGGAGACCGCTTCATCGGTAAAGCCCAAAGCTCCTTGCTCGAAGTCGATGCCCGCAAGAATTTCGCCCTTCATGTCTCCGACCGACGAGACGCCGAGAATTTCGGAGTCGACGTTCGCCGTGTCGTCAGGCGATTCGGCGTCGATCTTGACGTATTCGTTCGAAACTTCACCGAAGATCTGTCCAAGTGAGGTCGACAGAACCCCGCCCGCGAGTTTCGTCGTGTCCTGCGTTCCGTCGAAGTCGATTTCGTCGACGACGAGACGTCCGCCCTCGTCAAGGGTGAGGTCCGTTTCGGATCCGAGACGGTCCACGTAGACGGTGGTCGTGCCTTCCGGATAGGAAGCCGTATGGTCGCCCGTCATCTCGTAGGCCGCTTCGCCCTTGATCGTCACGGCGTTATTACCGAGCGAATTGTCGAGACCCAAGAAATTCGGCTGATTGCCGTTCGTTTCAGTCACGTAGACGTCGCCGCCCCCCGCAAAGACGAGATTCGTGCCCGTGAAGTGTGAGCCGTCGGTGATCGCGAGATTCGCGTTCGCGCCGTCGTGGACGTAGATGTTGTCGGCATCAAAGTTCGTAACCGTTCCGAGCGTGAGTTTGCCCGAGTTGGTCGTCTTGGCCGCGTCAAGCGTACCCGTGATGGTCGTCGTGCCAGTGTTCGTGAATGTTCCGGTCGCGACCGAGCCCTGCTCAAGCGTGCCGTTTACCGTGACGGAATCGTCCGCGTCGCCCGTGATCGAGCCAGTGCCCGTCAAGGAGCCGCCTACTGCGACCGTGACGGAGCCCGTAAGGGTCCCGTCGTTCACGGCGCTGTCGTTGTTGAAGTTCGCCTGATTCCAGATCGCGACGTGGTTGTTGGTCCACGAGCCCGCGTCGGAGACGGTGAGGATGTTCCCCTCCTCGGTCGCGTGGTTCGTCGAAGAACCGCCTGTGACCGTGAGGTTCGCGTAGTACCAATTTGCCGTTTCGACCGTTTCGGTGGAGCCGTTCTGCGAAATGCCGCTTGAGATCGTCACGGTAGCGACGTTCGTCGTATCAGTTTGACCGAGGTTCGAGAAGTTTCCGCCCGTCAGTTGGAAAGATCCGGCCCGTTCGGCAGAGCCGACCGTGAGCTTGCCGTCGGCGCCGACCAAAGCCGTGCCGCCGTTATACATATTTCCAGAAATCCACGACGCAGTGCCGTTGTTAGTCCAGGTTCCGCCGCCAGAGGTAAACAGTTGTGAGCCGGATTCCGTGCCGTTGTTCACATAGGAACCGCCAGTCACGCCAAGATTGCCTTCCTCCCAAACGGCGCCGGCTGCGTTTTCCGTTTGTCCGCCCTGTATGCTGACACTGGAACCCTGCATGCTGATTGCGCCGTTGTTCGTGACGGTGCCAGACAATACTTGGAAGCCCGATCTTAAACCTAAGACATACCTACTCGCAGGTAGCCCGTTTACGAACGAACCTCCGTCTACGATCAAAGTCCCGGCGTAGATGGTTCCCACATTTCTAAAGGAAGCATTTCCGCCGACTTTTATTTCGCCGGTAACGTTCAGCTCTTCGGAGCTGTTGTTTTCGGCAATGGCGGATCCCTGAACCGTCATGCCGTTCCATTCGGCAAGACCGTAGTTGATCCACTGTCCGTTCACGGTCAGGATGTCGCCAGTTTCGTATCCGTTGTTCTGATCACTAGCATTTGCTTCGACCGTCAGATCGCCGTAGTAGGCGCCGGTGCCGGCATATTTGTCGCCGCCATTGACGAGGGAACCCGACAAAATGGTTGATTCTGCGGAAGCCAGATCCAACTTCCCGCTGTTGTTGATCGTCGAGCCTTCCCTGAAGGCCACTTCACCGTCCGTTGGAGCGAGGGTAAGCGTACCGTTCACGAAAATGCTCGGCGATCCCAACGTGAAGCCGTTGTATTCAACGTCCTGCCAGGAAGAAGTGCCGTTGACGACGAGCGTCGGTGATACATATAAGGTGAGAGTCGTGCCGGAAGAGGTGCCGCCTAGTTCGACCTGCGCGAGGTTGAAGAGCGTCAACTTTTCGAACGTCGCCGTTGATTCGTTCGAGATCGTCAAATGACCATAAACAGTCGTTTCCCCAATCGCCGAAAATTCGGAAGTTCCGGTCAACATGACGGAAGCCATATCGTCGACGACCATCGTGCCGACATGGAGCCGGCCGTCGGTTACGGTGGTCATGGACTTGTTGTTCGCGTAGAAGGAGTTCTCAACGTGCAGAATCGAGCCCTTCTGCACGTCGGTGGTGCCGTCGGCACTATACGTTCCCTTGATCCCGAAGTCGCCCGACTTCACGGTGAGCGTACCGCCTTCCGCAACGTCGACGTTCTGAATCCAACCGGCCGTCTGATATCCAAGATCATAGTTACCGAAGGTAAGCTTGCCGCCCGCGTGGACCGTTGCAGTGCCTCCGTCCGCAGTGTCGGGCAGAAGCTTGGCGCTTTCGTCCGACCAGGTATTTGCGTCCAGATCGGAAGAGCGTCGTGTAGGGAAAGAGTGTAGATCTCGGTGGTCGCCGTATCATTAAAAAAAAAAA
>ENA-UPSX01000085-UPSX01000085.1-human-gut-metagenome-genome-assembly--contig:-NODE-85-length-21891-cov-21.761667_pt1 | contig 21891 bp, 15 predicted proteins | sample MGYA00250045_ERZ773367 | MGnify/ENA primary metagenome ERZ773367 (study PRJEB29103, sample SAMN06112033) | human gut metagenome | biome: human gut; feature: ankylosing spondylitis patient; material... | reverse complement strand
TTCATCAGCCGCTGGTCAAGGCCGATTTTACGTCCGTCCGAGGTGATCTTCAGCATATTGTCCACCGAGGGGTCAACCGCACCGCTATGCACCTCAGCAGCACGTTCGCTCAGGGATTTCACCATGTCCTGCTGGATCTCCGATGGTTTGACCACGACAGTTTCAAACTTGGCTTCCGGAACAGGCAGATGCAACTGGTCGGAAGTCTTGATGTCCGCTGCCTCCTTGAACATATTCATCAGCTCCGGCAGGTTAAAGAACTTGGCAAAACGTGTGCGCGCACGGTAGCCGGTTCCTTCCGGCGCAAGCTCAATGGCCGTGGTGGTCTCGCCAAACGTAGAAGCCCATGCATCAAAGTGGGTCAGTTGTTTCTGCTGGAGAGTGCTGTACTGCAAATAGCGCATCAGGGTGTACATTTCCGTCATGGAGTTGCTGATGGGCGTTCCCGTTGCGAAAATCACGCCGCGCCCGCCAGTCACTTCATCCAGATAACGACACTTGCCGAACATATCGCTGGACTTCTGTGCTTCGGAGGTAGAAAGGCCAGCAACATTGCGCATCTTGGTGTAAAGATATAGGTTCTTGTAGTTCTGGCTCTCGTCCACAAATAACCTATCTACGCCTAATTGTTCAAATGTGACCACATCATCCTTGCGGTCGGTGGACTGTAGCTTTTTCAGTTTCACCTCCAGTGTTTTCCGTGTCTTTTCCATCTGTTTCACGGTAAAATGCTCACCGGACTGTTCCTTGGCCTCTGCAATGGCATTTTCGATTTCCTCGATCTGATCTTCGATGATCCGTGCCTGCCGTTCCGCAGAAAGAGGGATTTTCTCAAACTGCGAGTGGCCGATAATGACGGCATCGTAGTCGCCGGTTGCGATGCGGGCGCAAAAACGCTTTCGATTGGCGGGTTCAAAGTCTTTCTTGCTGGTAACGAGCAGCTTTGAATTGGGTGCCGCTGGAAGAAGCAGACAACAATATCACAGAGAGCCCCGTTTCCAGCGTGGAATATACCGACGACAACATCCGCCACCTGGACGACATGGAGCATATCCGTGTCCGTTCCGGTATGTACATAGGCCGTCTGGGCGACGGCTCACAGAACGATGACGGCATCTATGTGTTGCTGAAAGAAGTGATGGACAACAGCATCGACGAGTTCAAGATGGGTGCCGGAAAGCGTATAGAAGTGACTATAGAAGACAGTCTGCGTGTCAGCGTACGCGACTATGGACGAGGCATTCCGCAAGGCAAACTGGTAGAGGCGGTCAGCAAACTGAATACCGGGGGTAAATATGACTCGAAGGCTTTCAAGAAAAGTGTCGGACTGAACGGCGTAGGTATCAAGGCAGTCAATGCGCTGAGCAGCCGCTTCGAAGTACGCAGCTACCGCGACGGCAAGGTACGTATCGCCATCTTTGAAAAAGGAACGCTGTTGAGTGATGTGACCGAAGACTCGACAGAAGAAAGCGGAACCTATATCTTCTTCGAACCGGACGCCACACTCTTCTTGAACTATTCCTTCCAGAACCAGTTCGTAGAAACCCTGCTGCGCAACTACACCTACCTGAATACGGGCCTCACCTTCATTTACAACGGCCAGCGCATCGTTTCCCGCCACGGGCTGGAGGACTTGCTGAAAGACAACATGACCAGCGAAGGCCTTTACGACATCATCCACCTGAAAGGAGAGGACATCGAGATTGCCTTCACACACACCAACCAATACGGCGAAGAGTACTACTCCTTTGTCAACGGGCAACACACCACCCAAGGCGGCACACACCAGACTGCCTTGAAGGAACACATTGCCCGTACCATCAAGGAGTTCTACAACAAGAACCAGGAATATGCCGACATCCGCAACGGACTGGTAGCCGCCATTGCCATCGACGTGGAGGAACCCATGTTCGAGAGCCAGACCAAAACGAAACTGGGCAGCAACAACATGTGGCCTGCCGCGCCGCAGGAACACAAGCCCGCCGGCCCCACGGTGAACAAATACGTAGGAGACTTCATCAAGACGGAAGTGGACAACTACCTCCACAAGAACCCGCTTGTGGCCGAAGTGATGCTGCAAAAGATACAAGACTCCGAGAAAGAGCGCAAAGCCATTGCCGGCGTCACCAAGCTGGCACGCGAACGCGCCAAGAAAGCCAACCTGCACAACCGCAAGCTGCGCGACTGCCGCTACCACTTGAGTGACGGTAAAGGCAAAGACCAGGAAACCGAATCCTGCATCTTCATTACCGAGGGAGACTCCGCCAGCGGTTCCATCACCAAGAGCCGCGACGTGAATACCCAAGCAGTATTCAGCCTGCGTGGTAAACCGCTAAATTCCTACGGACTCACCAAGAAAGTAGTTTATGAAAACGAAGAATTCAACTTGCTTCAAGCAGCCTTGAATATAGAAGACGGCATAGAGACACTGCGCTACAACAAAGTCATCGTAGCTACCGATGCCGATGTGGACGGCATGCACATCCGCCTGCTCATCATCACCTTCTTCCTGCAGTTCTTCCCCGACCTGATAAAGAAAGGGCATGTATATATCCTGCAAACCCCTCTCTTCCGCGTGCGCAACAAAAAGAAGACAAGTTATTGCTATACAGAGGAGGAACGTGTGAAAGCCATTGAAGAACTGGGTCCCAACCCCGAAATCACCCGATTCAAAGGTCTGGGAGAAATCTCGCCCGACGAGTTCAAGCATTTTATCGGCAAGGATATGCGTCTGGAACAAGTGTCCCTGCGCAAGACAGACCTCGTAAAAGAGCTGCTGGAATTCTACATGGGTAAGAATACCATGGAACGACAAAACTTCATTATCAACAATCTGGTCATTGAGGAAGACCGTGCGGAAGAAGACGAAACCGCAGAAACCGCTATATAAAGATTCATCAATGGAAAAAATAGCCATATTCCCCGGTAGTTTCGATCCCTTTACCAAAGGACACGAATCTCTGCTACGACGGGGACTTACGCTCTTCGACCGCATCATTATCGGCGTGGGCATCAATGAATACAAGCGTATGGAACAAAGTACGGAAAAGCGTATTGCCGCCCTGCGTAAACTTTTTGCCGAAGACGAACGCATCCAGGTGGAGGGCTACTCGGACCTGACCGTAGATTTCGCAGCCCGCCATCACGCCCGCTTCATCCTGCGCGGCATACGCTCCATCAAGGACTATGAATATGAAATGAACATAGCCGACCTGAACCGCCGGTTGACAGGCCGGCGTTGTGCGGGCGTAAAGCTACGTGCTGGGGGTCAGTGCCATGGGATTTCTAGCATATGGAATGTTACCGGAGCGGATAAGAAATGCAGGACACCGCAGATACAGAGTGCTGTTAGAAGGGGCGGCGGGAGTGCTTTGCACCGTTTCTATTATGATAATATGTCTGCATAAAAATTACAGTGTGCTGCTGTTAAGCGGCTGTCTTTTATTTTTTATGCTTGGCATGACAGGCAGTGCAGTCCATATGGATATGGCACTGCAAAAGCAGGCAGGAAAAGGACTTGCGGTGCCTGCGGGAATTGCTTATGCGCTTGGCATCTGCTTACAGTTTTTAGACCACCGGTTTTTAAAAGATAAAGTGACGGAAACGGCGGTATTTGTCATTGCGGCAGTGGGACTGCTTTTTTTTCATGAAAGGGCGGTATACCTGCGGGAAGATGAAAATATGCCGGCTGTTGAGGAAGAAAAGTTGAGCATGGATTCAAATGGAAAGAAAGACAGTGGTAGAGAGGTGTATGCGCAAGAGCGTATACAAGTCACAGAAAAGCGTGTCAGGGCATTTTTACTGGCGGCAATCGTATTTTTTATGACATTTATATTTGCGGAGCTGGATAATGCGGTCACGCTGGTTCATGCAGAGGGCAGTGCGGACGTCGGACAGTGGCCGCGGCTTCTGCTTGCCGTGAGCGGACTTGCGGCAGGCATGCTGTATGACATTCGAGAATCGCGGTATATGCACATGGTGATGTACTGCGTGATGATGTTATCGACAATCTGTATGATGAGTATGATGCTTGGAATGCCGTTTATTGTAGGACTGGTCGTATTTTACCTGTCAGCGGGCTTTTTTTCCGTATATTTCACGGCGGGATTTATGGAAATAGCACCGGAAATGAAACACCCCGGCTGTTGGGCAGGCATGGGGCGTGCGGTGAATAATTTTTGTGCGCTGATTACGGTATTTATTACGACACGGGTTGAAATGGAAAACGGATATTATATGATGATTGCTGCCGTTGTGCTGTTTGTGGTAATCAGCATTCTGCTGTTCTTGTATCAAAGTCCGGTGAAAGAAAAGAAATCCGGGGAACAGGAAAAACAGCCGCTATCTGTGGGGAATACCGATGAAAATATTAGTGGAACGGCTGATGATACCGGCATTGATACGGAGCGTTGCCCGGATTCTGACGATTCATTTGCGGCATTTTGCGGGAAGTACGGGCTGACACAGCGGGAACGGGAGGTTTTGCAGGCACTTGTGACCTCGGATAAGACTGCACAGGAGATTGCGCATGAGATTGGCATGTCGCGAGCGGCATTTTACCGCCATATTGCCAGCTTAAATGAAAAAACGGGGACGAAAGCACGGGTGGGGCTGTTACAGTTCTATTATAATGATATCAATGGGAAATAATATTTACGGCAGTCCATTCTTGACAAACGGATATAATATGATACATAATGAATTTGTATCATATTATATCCGTTTTTGCATTGCCAATAGAAAGGATGATTGCCATGAATTTATCACAGATGCAGTATTATAAACAGCAGTACGGTTATTCGTATGACCGGCTGTCACAGCTTACGGGAATTCCCAAAGGCACGATTCAGAAGATATTCACAGGTGTTACAAAGTCGCCAAGATACGAAACGCTTCAGGCGCTGGAACGTGTGTTAAAGCCGGAAAATCCGTCCAAAGCCGCGGAAAGCACAAAGGGGCTGTATATGGAGTCTCGGCAGTCTGGGGCGGATGCTGGGGTAAATCAGGCGGACAGGGTTTGTGAAACGGCAGTACCGTACGGACAGAAGAAGCAGGGGGAATATACGCTTGAAGATTATTATGCACTGCCGGAGGATAAAAGATATGAACTGATTGACGGTGTCCTTTATGAAATGACAGCACCGACAACGGTGCATCAGATTATTGCATTGCAGATGTGTCATCAGATTGAAAGTTTTATAGATGAGCATGGCGGTAATTGTATGTCTTATATAGCGCCGGTCGATGTCCAGCTTGACTGTGATGATAAGACGATGGTGGAGCCGGATGTGATTATCCTGTGTGACAGAAGCAAGGATATTAACCGGTGTATTTACGGCGCACCGGATTTTGTGGCAGAGGTTTTGTCAAAGTCCACAAGAAGAAAGGATATTGGTGTTAAGACCTATAAATATGCCAACGCAGGCGTCCGTGAATACTGGATGATTGACCCGAAGGATATGAAAGTGATTGTCTATACATTTGCACAGAATGATGATGCGGAAGATACGGTCAGTATTTTCGGATTTCAGGATAAGATTCCTGTGGGAATTTATAACGGGGAACTTAAAATTGATTTTGCTAAAATCAGTAAAAGGCTGGAAGCAAATAATTAGCGTAAAATTCTTGACAAGAACCATAATCTCTTATAAAATGAACCTAAATGCTATGACGAAGACAGTAGGATATCTTTGAACGCAAAAGCGAGCCGGGAGGGTGAGAGCCGGTGCAAGTAGAATTTATCTGAACATCACTTCCAAGCATCCAAACTGAAAGCAGGAAACCTGTAAGTAAATGAGGACGGTAATCCCACCGTTACAGGGGACGCATATGCTGGTATGTCGTAATTGGTTTTGGATTTTGGATAGAACGAATGATTTTACCCTCCGCCGTATTACGGCGGAGGTTTTTTGTGTAATATTACACAAAAGGCACTACGTACCGATGATGCGCACTCGCGCGAAGTTGCAGTTTGCCGCAGACGACCGCGCTCGGCGCGGAAATGTGCAAAACCTCAAAAATCAGTAGTTTATAAATAGAAGTTATTTGCCGGAGGGCAGGAAAGGAAGTATCAATATGGTTTACGAAAAAGTATCACCGGATATGAAGTTCGTAGAAAGAGAAAAAGAAGTAGAAAAGTTCTGGAAGGATAATGACATTTTCCGGAAAAGTATAGACAACCGCAGAAAAGGTGAAGTGTACACATTTTATGACGGACCGCCTACTGCAAACGGAAAGCCGCATATCGGACACGTGCTGACACGTGTTATTAAGGATATGATTCCAAGATACCGTACAATGAAGGGTTACATGGTTCCTCGTAAGGCAGGATGGGATACACACGGACTGCCGGTAGAACTTGAAGTTGAAAAGATGTTAGGCTTAGACGGCAAGGAACAGATTGAAGAATACGGTCTGGAACCTTTTATCAAGCATTGTAAGGAAAGTGTCTGGAAGTACAAGGGTATGTGGGAAGATTTCTCATCAACCGTTGGTTTCTGGGCAGATATGGAACATCCGTATGTTACCTATGATAATAACTTTATTGAATCAGAATGGTGGGCTTTAAAGCAGATCTGGGACAAGGGTCTGTTATACAAGGGCTTTAAGATTGTACCTTACTGCCCACGCTGCGGTACTCCGCTGTCTTCACACGAAGTAGCGCAGGGTTATAAAAATGTCAAGGAACGTTCCGCAGTCGTACGTTTCAAGGTAAAGGGAGAAGATGCGTATTTTCTTGCATGGACAACAACACCATGGACACTTCCGTCAAACGTTGCGCTCTGTGTTAATCCGGAAGAAACTTATGTCAAGGTAAAAGCGGCAGACGGTTATACCTACTATATGGCAGAAGCCCTGCTTGACAAGGTACTTGGCGGACTGGCTGTTAAGGCAGGTCAGACTGTGGCAGGCGTTCAGGCTGAAGAAGGTAAGGAACTCGGAAGCGGCGCAGGTGTTGACTACGAAGTTGTTGAAAAATATACAGGTAAAGATTTAGAATACAAGGAATACGAACCGTTATATGCATGTGCGGCTGAAGTTGCCGAAAAGCAGCATAAGAAAGGACATTTTGTAACCTGTGATACGTATGTTACGATGTCAGACGGTACCGGTATCGTTCATATCGCCCCTGCATTCGGTGAAGACGATGCCAAGGTCGGCAGAAAATATGACCTTCCGTTTGTACAGTTCGTAGACGGTAAGGGTGAATTGACAGAAGAAACACCATATGCCGGATTATTTGTAAAGAAGGCAGACCCGGAAGTATTAAAGGATTTAGACAAGGAAGGCAAGTTATTTGATGCGCCGAAGTTTGAACATGATTATCCGTTCTGCTGGAGATGTGATACACCGCTGATTTACTATGCAAGAGAATCATGGTTTATCAAGATGACAGAAGTAAAGGATGACTTAATCCGCAACAACAACACCATCAACTGGATTCCTGAAACAATCGGTAAGGGACGTTTCGGTGCATGGCTTGAAAATGTTCAGGACTGGGGTATTTCAAGAAACAGATACTGGGGTACGCCGCTCAATATCTGGCAGTGTGAAGACTGCGGAGAAATGATGTCTATCGGAAGCATTGAGGAATTAAAAGAAAAATCCGACAACTGTCCGGACGATATCGAATTACACAGACCGTATATTGATGCGGTAACCTGCAAGTGTCCGAAGTGCCAGGGTACGATGAAACGTGTGCCGGAAGTTATCGACTGCTGGTTTGACTCCGGTTCAATGCCGTTTGCACAGCACCACTATCCGTTTGAAAATAAGGAAATTTTTGAACAGCAGTTCCCGGCAAAATTTATTTCTGAAGCCGTAGACCAGACACGAGGCTGGTTCTACTCACTGCTTGCGATTTCAACGCTGCTGTTTAACAAAGCACCTTATGAAAATGTTATCGTTTTAGGACACGTCCAGGATGCAGACGGACAGAAGATGAGTAAGTCCAAGGGAAATGCCGTAGACCCGTTTGATGCGTTACAGACACACGGCGCAGATGCAATCCGCTGGTATTTCTATGAAAATTCCGCTCCGTGGCTGCCAAACCGTTTCCACGACAAGGCAGTAACGGAAGGTCAGAGAAAGTTCATGGGAACCATCTGGAATACGTATGCGTTCTTCGTATTGTATGCAAATATTGATAATTTTGATGCAACAAAATATACACTGGAATACGATAAGCTTCCGGTTATGGATAAGTGGATTCTTTCCAAGTTAAATACGGTTGTCAAAGAAGTGGACAACAATCTTGAAAATTATAAGATTACGGAAACAGCCAGAGTGTTGGAAGACTTTGTAGACGAGCTTTCTAACTGGTATGTAAGACGCTGCCGTGAACGTTTCTGGGCAAAGGGCATGGAACAGGATAAGATTAATGCATACATGACATTGTATACAACACTGGTTACGCTGTGTAAGACAGCCGCACCGATGATTCCGTTTATGACAGAAAGCATTTACAGAAATCTTGTATGCAGCATTGATAAAAATGCGCCAATCAGCGTTCATCTGTGTGACTTCCCGGAAGTGCATAAGGAATGGATTGACAAGCAGCTTGAAGACAACATGGAAGACGTATTAAATGCCGTTGTTATCGGACGTGCATGCCGTAACGCAACCAATATCAAGAACAGACAGCCAATCGGACAGATGTTCATTAAAGCGCCGTGGAAGCTGGATGATTTCTTTACCGATATTATCGCAGACGAATTAAATGTAAAGAAAGTTGAATACAAGGACGATGTCAGAGATTTCACTTCTTACACATTTAAGCCGCAGTTAAAGACACTCGGACCGAAGTACGGCAAGTTCTTAGGTGAAATCAGAAAGCAGCTTGGTGAACTTGACGGCAATGCCGCAATGGATGAGTTAAATAAGGTTGGATTTATCACCTTACAGGCAAACGGACAGGATATCCAGCTTGAAAAGGCAGATCTGTTAATTGAAATGACACAGCAGGAAGGCTTTGTGGCAAGCTCCGATAAGGGCATTACGGTTGTTATGGATACGAATTTAACACCGGAACTCTTAGAAGAAGGCTTTATCCGTGAAGTCATCAGCAAGATTCAGACCATGCGTAAGGATGCAGGATTTGAAGTAATGGATAAGATTCATGTAACGGTCAGCGGAAATGACAAGATTTCTGCACTGATTGACAAAAATGCAGCACAGATTACAAAGATTGTTCTGGCAGAAGACATTACAGAGGGAGAAGCAAAAGGCTTTACAAAAGAATGGAATATTAATGGTGAGCAGGTAACACTGGGCGTAGAGAGAATTTAGTGTAACACTGCACAGTACTGCAACGGACAAATTGCATCAGGTTATTTCAAAAATATGCCTGATGCAATTTGTGTTTTAAGCGTAAAGAAAGAATGGAGATGAATATGGAGTTTCTAAAAAAAGTGTATCATGCAGTGGCGGCAGTGCTGCTGATGCTGGTGACATCGTTGATTTACGGCGGCTATATACTGGAATGGAGAGGTAAAAGACCACTTTGTATCCTGATAGCGGCAATGGCAGTGACAGCAGTGCTGATTGCTCTGGTGTGCCGGTATCTGAAAAAATACGCAGGTCAGATTGCGGTTGTCTGTATTGTTCCGATGACATTCTGTCTGGCAACCGGACTTTATAAGCTGTATATGGTGGCAGCAGACAGCCGGAGTATTTTCTATCTGGCAATGATTTTTTTCGCTGCGGCTTATTTTATCACAGAATATCTGTTAAATCTGTGTATGGAAAATGCTTCGCTGCAAAATATACGACAATTTTTCAATACGCATAAGTGGGTACTGATTCTTATTTTTATTGCAGTTTTATGCCGTGTGCCGCTGCTTTCACAGCTTCCGCGCTGGGATTCGGGAGAATATTATTATCGGCTGATTCTCGGAACACATCATTTTGAATATACGGGTTTTAAAGAGTTCGTGGAAAATTATGCGCTTTGCGGACATCCGACACTGGGATTCTGCCTTGTATATCTGCCGGGAGAACTTGCTTTTTCGCAGGAAGTCATCGGTGTTACACTGACCAGCCTGATTCTGACGACACTGGCGCTGTGGTGTGTGTACCGCATATTCTTAAAAATCCTGCCGCAGGTTACAGAAGGAAAAGCAGCGGTGTGTACATTTTTACTGTCATTTTCACCACTGTTTTTCGGTATGACCATGTATTTTAATCCGGACTATGCACTGGCAGTATTTTTTATATTTCTGTTATACAGCTATGTGTATGACAAGGCGGTTCTTGCGGCGTTTTTTTCGCTTCTGTGCTTTCAGACGAAAGAAACAGGACTGGTGCTGGTCGGCGGACTGGTGTTTGGCATTTTTATCCAGCATATTGCAGAAAAGAGAAGCCATGCCGTAAAAGCAATTTTTAAAGATGTAAAGTTATATGCAATTCTTGCAGTGACACTGTTACAGCTGTATTATACAAAGTTTATCGGTGGTATTGCAACGTGGACACAAAACGGAAATGAAGAACCGGGACTGCGCTGGGACAGCACAGGAGAGAATTGTCTGGGCTTTCAGCCGGCATTTGTGGCAGTTAAATTAAAACAACAGTTTTTGTTAAATTTCAATTGGATACTGACAGCCGGTATTGTCATTGCGGTTGCGTGGCCAATATCGTCTCGAACATCACCGTGCCGCTCATGGGCATCGTATCGACCGCCATCGCCGGACACTGGGGAGCCGACTCCGCCGCCACGATCGGCGCGCTGGCCATCGGCGTCTCGATCTTCAACTTCATCTACTGGAACTGCTCGTTCGTGCGCATGGGAACCAGCGGGCTGACGGCCCAGGCGTTCGGCGCGGGCGACTTCCGCGAGTGCACCAACATGCTGGCCCGCGCGCTGTCGGTGTCGGCGGTGATGGGTGTGCTGATGATCCTGCTCCAATACCCCGTGGGAGAACTGGCCCTCTGGGCCATGAACGGCAGCGAAATGACCCGCGACTACTTCTACGCCCGCATCTGGGCCGTGCCGGCGGGCATCGTGCTCTTCGGGTTCAACGGCTGGTTCACGGGGATGCAGAACGCCATATTCCCCATGCTGACGGCCGTCACGGTCAACATCGTGCACATCCTTTGCAGCCTCTGGTTCGCCTTCGGGATGGATATGGGCATCGTGGGCATCGCCTACGCCTCGGTGATCGCCCAATGGACCGGCGTGGCGCTCTCGGCGCTGCTGCTCGCCGCCAAATACCGTCCGATCCTCACCGGGATCGACTGGTCGGAGGTGCTGGACCTCAAACCGCTGAAGACGTTCTTCATCATCAACCGCGACATCATCCTGCGCACGTTCTGCATCGTCGCGGTCTACACCTTCTTCACCGGGGCGTCGGCACGCATGGACGACCCCGCGCTGCTGGCCGTGAACACCCTGCTGCTGCAACTCTTCACGCTCTTTTCCTACATGAACGACGGCTTCGCCTACGCCGCCGAGGCGCTCACGGGACGCTTCATCGGGGCGCGCGACAGCGTGTCGCTGCGCGACTGCCTGCGGAGGTGCATCGCCTGGGGAACGCTCGTATCGGTGGTCTTCGTGGGGATTTATCTCGTCTGGTGGCGCGACCTGGTGGGCGTGTTCGTAGATCACTCGGCACCCAACGCCGGGGTGATCGAGGAGCTGGCGGGACGCTACATCGTCTGGATCATCCTCATCCCGATCGCCTCGGCCATGCCCTTCATCATGGACGGCATCATGGTCGGAGCCACCGAAACGCGCGTCATGCGCGACTCGATGTTCTGGGCCACGGCGGCCTATTTCGCCATTTACTACGCCTGCTACCCGCTGATCGGCAACAATGCCCTATGGCTGGCCTTCACGCTCTACATGTTCCTGCGCGGAGTGATCCAGTTCTTTATGACCCGCCGGCTGAAAACCATCTACGACAAGATCGCATAGGACCCGGACAACCGCCAGTCGCGCCACCCCTCGGGACGGATCGCCGCGGGAAATTCGCACTCCAGCCACACGGTGCGGGCCGCCGATTTCCACGGACGCCCGAGGTAAACCCGCGTCACCCCTTCGGCCGCCGTCACACGGCAGCAGGAGAAGACGAATCCGCATTCGTTGCGCTCGGTGGTCGAAGCGGCCGTGATGAAACTGTCGGCCTTGCAATGGATCGTCGAACACTCGAACAGCACGATCGAAGGGCCGAAAATGAAGTCGGTGGTTCCCTCGATATAACAATTCTCGACATGTACGCGCGAAACGTAGCCGCGAGCAAAGAAGGTGTCCTGATCGCCGATGAGCGCACAATGATACAGATGGATGCGGTCACCGCGGGTTTCGAGCGCCACGGCCTGCCCTACCCTTCCGGCATCGTTCTCGACGGTCAGGCAATCCAGATAGACATCGTCGGCCTGAACGGACATCGTATAACTGTCGTAGGTGGTCAGCTCGCGGCCGTCGACGACTTTGCCGGCATAGTCGCCCCAGACGATGCGGGTTTCAGCCATTTCATCGCCCAGAATCCGGACCTTGTCCTTATAGACGTCGAGCGTCACCTTCTCGCGATAGACGCCGGGCATAATCCGCACCGTGCGCCACTCCGCAGGCTTCGACGGCAGGGCGTCGAAACACGCCTGAATGGTCCGGAAATCCCCGCCGCCGTTGCAGTCGACGGTATAGACCGTCTCTGCCGAGGCGACGAACGAGGACAGGAGAAGGATCGTTATGATTACAGCGGATTTCATCATAGGTTCGGTGAACGCAATTACACGCTACAACGTCACCCCCGTCTTGAAGATGGCGATCTCCTTGAAACCCGTCTCCTCGTGCTTGAGACGCTCGCCGCCGGCCGTGGCCAGCACCTTGCCGATGAAACGCTCCAGCACGGCCTGCGGCTCCTCGTCCTCGACCAGCGTGCCGGCGTTGAAGTCGATCCAGTTGGCCTTGAACTCCGCGAGCTGCGTGTTGGTCGAAATCTTCATCGTGGGCACGAACGACCCGAAAGGCGTGCCGCGTCCCGTGGTGAAGAGCACCAGCTGGCAGCCCGAGAGAGCCAGCGCCGAAGCGGCCACCAGGTCGTTGCCCGGAGCCTGCAAGAGGTTCAATCCCGGCTTCGTGACGGGCTGTGCGTAGGTCAGCACGTCGACGACGGGCTGCGCCCCGCCCTTCTGCACGCAGCCGAGCGATTTCTCCTCAAGGGTCGTGATGCCGCCCTTCTTGTTGCCCGGCGAGGGATTTTCATAAATCGGCTGGTCGAACCGGCGGAAATAGCGCTTGAAATCGTTGATCAGCGAGACCGTTCCGTCGAAAACCCGGCGGTCCGCGGCGCGGTCCATCAGGATCGTCTCGGCGCCGAACATCTCGGGAACCTCCGTCAGCACCGTCGTGCCGCCCTGCGCGATCAGCCAGTCGGAAAACAGCCCTACCAGCGGATTGGCCGTGATGCCCGAGAAACCGTCCGAGCCGCCGCACTTCAAGCCCACCTTGAGGTAAGCGAGCGGAAGCGGCTGACGCTTATCGGCTTTGGTCTTTTCCACCAGCCTGCAGCAGATTTCGAATCCCGCCTCGATCTCGTCCTCGACCTCCTGGGCGACGAGGAACTTCACCCGCTCGTCGTCCCATTGGCCGATCACCTCTTTCAGGGCCGACACCTGGTTGTTCTCGCACCCGAGGCCCAGCACCAGCACGGCGCCCGCATTGGGGTGACGCACCAGCGCGGCCAGCGCCCGCTGCGTATTGGCGTGGTCGTCGCCCAGCTGCGAACAGCCGTAATTGTGGGTGTAGACCCGCACGTCGTCGAGGTGCGAGCAGTCGCACTCGCGCTTCACACGCTCCGCGATGGCCTGCGCCTGCCCGTTGACGCACCCCACCGAGGGCACGATCCACAACTCGTTGCGAATGCCCATCGTATCGTTCCCGCGCAGGTAACCCATCACCCGCACGTCGCGCTTCGGGCACCCGACATCGTAAACCTTGGGGGCATAGGTGTATTCGAGGTCGTCGCGGAGGTTGGTTTTCAGGTTGTGCGTGTGAATCCACCCGCCCTGCGGCACGTCCTGCGTGGCGTGACCGATGGGATAGCCGTACTTCACGACGTTCTCGCCCGCGGCGATGTCGCGCAGGGCGAACTTATGGCCGCGCGCAACGTCCTCGCGGAGCGTCACGGCGACGCCCTCGACATCGAGCGTCTCGCCCTCGTGCAGGTCGTCGGCCAGTGCGACGGCGACATTGTCCGCAGCGTTGATTTTCAGAAACCGTTTCATATCAATAAAATAAGCCGCATGTCCGGGTCCCGCAAAGCCCCCGCCGAGGCGGGGGTTCGGGGTGGGTCGGACTTGTGAACACGACCGGAGGCCGTGCCACGAACCGTCCGAAACGCCGCACCGGAACAGCTGACTGGTTACGCTCCTAAAAACTTCTTCAAGGCATCTTTCATGCCCAGCGTCTCGATGTCGCGGACATAGCCCGCAACGGTCCCGATGAAGCCCGGAACCTCCGAGAAATCGACGGTGAAGATGCCGCTCTCCTTCACGATCTTCGCGATCGTAGCCTCCATGTCGGCCGAATCCCAGTTGGCGCGGATGTAGTCCACGAACTCCCTCGTGTCGTCGGGTTCGAAACCGCTGTTCGGCCCGTAGAGGGTCATCAGCGCGGCGAACGTGAATGCTTCGCGTTCGGCCAGCCGCTGCGCCTTGAACCAGTTGTCGCGCACGGTCGGATAGTTGCGCGCCTCCCATTTCGAAAGCGAGTTGAGCGAAATGGACCGGAGCATGTGCTTGATGAAGGGGTTGTAGAAACGCTCCAGAATCCCGGCGGCGAACTTCTTCAGCTCGTCCCGGTCCTCGTCGATCATCGGGATCACCTCCTCGGCAACCATGTCGTTGACGAACCGCTCGATGTCGGGCGTATTGAAAGCGTCCATCACCGTCTCGCAGCCCATTTGCAGGGCGATGGGCACCATGCCCGTATGCGACCCGTTCAGGATGCGGACCTTCTTGTCGCGGAACTGCTTGATCGACGGCATGAAGATCACATGCAGCCCCGCCTTGTCCAGCGGCAGCTCCTTCATCACCTCCTTGTAGCCCGGGCCGCCGATGGCCCACAGGTGGTACAGCTCGGCCTTCACCACGAGGTTGTCGTCATAGCCGATCTCCTCCCTGATCTCGCCGATCTGCTCGCGCGGGAAGCCCGGGACGATGCGGTCCACGAGCGTGTCGCAGAAGTGGCAGCTGTTTTCGACCCAGTCGATGAAATCCTGCCCGAGCTTGTGGTATTCGGCATGTCTGATGACGTATTCGTGGAGCGTCGAGCCGTTGTTCTCGATCAGCTCGCAGCAGATGATGCAAAGGCCCTTGGTCGGGTCGCCGTTGAAATGTTTGAACCGCTTGTACAGCAGCGCCGTCATCTTGGCGGGATACGACTTCGGCGGACAGGCCGTCAGATCGTCGCCCTCCTCGTAGCGGATGCCCGCCTCGGTGGTGTTCGAAATGGTGATCTTCAGCTCCGGCGAGAGGAAATACGCCTCGTATTTCGCATAGTCCACATAGGGATTGAACGAATCCATGATGCTCTTCACCAGCCGCACGTCCTTCTTGGGCCGTTTGTTCTCGATGCCCTCCAGATAGACGTGGTACATGTTGTCCTGCCGGTGCATCAGGTCGATCATCCCCAGCACCTTGCGCTCGGGGTCGATGATCGGCTGGCAAACGGCCACGCCTGCATCCATGACGCCCTTCTCGTTGGCGATGTCGATCTGCCAGTCCACGAAGGCTCTCAAGAAGTTGCCTTCGCCGAATTGCAGGATGCGAACGGGGCGGCCGACCGTTTCGACAGTCGACTTGTTCAGTTGCTTGATCATTGTATGTCCGGTTTTTAAGTTAATCCAATACAATCGGTTTGTATTTCGGAACCAGCGTCTTCATCACGATCCAGCCGATGAGGTAAGCCACGGCGCAGATGCAGAAGACGACGAAATATCCGGCGGGCTTACCCTCGAAACCCATGAACTGCATCGCCGTTTCGTCGGCATATACGAACAGCCAGCCGGCGAACCATTGCAGGATCATCGAGCCTACGCCGCCGGCCATGCCGCCGATGCCCGTCACGGTGGCGATCGCCGACTTGGGGAACATGTCGCCGATGGTCGAGAAGATATTGGCCGACCACGACTGGTGCGCCGCGCCGCCCAGACCGATCAGGATGATCGGGAACCACGGCGAGATCGTGCCCATGGGCTGCGCCAGCAGCACCAGCAGCGGAATGAACGCGAAGATCAGCATGGCGCGCATGCGTGCCGCATAGGGGTTCAGCCCCGTCTTGTTGATGATGATCGTCGGAAGCTTGCCGCCGTAGATCGACAGCATCGTGATGGCATAAAGCGTGAAGATCAGCGCCACGCCCAGCCCTTCGGACATCTTGATCCCGAACTGCGAATTGAGGTACGAGGGGGTCCAGAAGAGGAAGAACCACCACACGCCGTCGGTCATAAACTTGCCGAAGGCGAAGGCCCACGTCTGTTTGAACGAGAGCGTTCTCCAAAACGAGATCTTCTCGCCCTCCTGCTCCTTGCCGACCGTCTCGCCGTCGACCACTTCGTGCTGGTCCTGCTCGATATACTCCAGCTCGGCGGCATTCACCTTCGGGTGGTCCGAGGGCTTCTTGTACATGAAGACCCAGAAGCCCATCCAGACGAAGCCCAGGGCGCCGATCACGATGAAGGCCATCTCCCAGCCCCAGGCCTTCGCCAGCAGCGGAATGGTCAGCGGGGCGAACAGCGCGCCGATCGAAGCGCCGGCATTGAAGATCGAGGTGGCGTAGGCGCGGTCCTTCTTGGGGAAGTACTCGGCGGTCACCTTGATGGCTGCCGGGAAGTTGCCCGCCTCGCCCAGGGCGAGGATGCAGCGCGCGGCGATGAAGAAATACATGCTGACCATGGCGATGGTCGCGGCCAGGGCCGACCCGGCCTCGACGGCGCGCAGCGCGGCGGCGTCGGGAAGCCCCACCCATGCCTCGGTGGCGATGCCGCAGAGGGCGTGCATGCAGGCTCCCATCGACCAGACGCCGATGGCCCACAGATAACCTTTCTTGGTGCCCATCCAGTCGATGAAACGGCCCGCGAAGAGCATGCAGACGGCATAGACGATCGAGAAGATCGAAGTGATCAGCCCGTAGTGGTACTCGTTCCAGTGGAATTCGGGCTTGATGAACTCGTCCCACGTCAGCGAGAGCACCTGACGGTCGAGGTAGTTAACAGTCGTTGCGAAGAAGAGCATCGCACAGATGACCCAGCGATACTGCGTCATCTTCCCAGCGAGAGTCGATTTGTTGTTTGTCATTATGGGGTTTAATTAAGTAGTGTTCAGGAATTGGTGAGCCGTAGGAACGGCGTCCGGCGGCGGAGCGGGGCCGCCGCCGGACTACCGAACTTACGGAATCGGTTTTAACGCACCCGGGCGATCACGTCCAGAGCGAAACGGCATTTTTCGGTGATCGCCGCCCAGTCCTTCACGGCGACGACCTCTTTCGGGAAGAGCTGCGAGCCCATGCCCACGCAATAAACGCCGGCCTTGAACCACGCCGTGAGGTTCTCCTCGGTGGGTTCCACCGCTCCGGTGGCCATGATGTTCGACCACGGCAGCGGGGCCTTGACGTTCTTGACGAACGACGGGCCGCCGACGTTGCCCGCGGGGAAGACCTTCGTCAGGTCGCAGCCCAGTTCCTGCGCCGTGCCGATCTCCGTCACCGAACCGCAGCCGGGGGTGTAGGGAACCAGATGGCGGTTGCAGACCCTGGCCACCTCGGCGTTCAGGTAGGGACCCACGACGAAGTTGGCGCCGTACTGCATGTACATCGCGGCCGTCGGGGCGTCGACCACCGAACCGATGCCCAGGATCATCTCCGGGCACTCCGCGGCGGCGAATTTCACCAGACGGATGAACACCTCCGAAGCGAAATCGCCGCGGTTGGTGAACTCGAAAGCGCGCACGCCGCCTTCGTAGCAGGCTTTCACGACCTGCTCGGCCACGTCGGCGTCGGCATGATAGAATACGGGAACCATGCCGGTCTTACCGATGGCCTCCAGAACTTGCATTTTATTGAAGCGAGCCATAATTTTTAATTCTTAATTTTTCATTTTTAATTCTCTTCAGCCCTTCGGGCAGGGGCAGGCGGATGCGCGCGAGGCTGACGGCGGCCCCTGCGACGGCGAATCCGCCCGCCAGCAGCAGGGCCGTGTGGGTGCTGTTTTCGGGCACGACGTGGAACAGCAGGGCCATCAGCGCGGCGCCGGTCGTTTGTCCCGCGAGGCGTGCGGTGGCCAGCATGCCGCTCGCCGAACCGCTTCGTTCGGGCGGGGCCGAGGCGATCAGGATGCTGTTGTTGGGCGATTGGAACAGTCCGAATCCCGCGCCGCAGAGCACCAGCCGCCAGATGATGTCGAAATCGGTCGGATGCTCCGGCAGGAAGGCCAGCAGGAACAGTCCCGCGGCCATCATCGTAAGCCCCGTGCCGCCCAGCAGCCCGGCGTGAATGCGCTCGACGAGCAGCCCGGCCGCCGGGGCCACGACCATGATCACGGCGGGCCAGGCCGTCAGCAGCAGTCCCGTCTCGACGTCGTTGTAGCCGCAGGCCTGTTGCAGGTAGAAGGGCAGCGCCACCATGGCGAGCATCTGCCCGAGGAACGAGCAGACCGACGTTGCGACCGAGACCGAGAAGATCGGGATGCGCAGCAGGTCGAACGGCAGGATCGGATACGGTTCGCGCAGCTGGCCGCGGATGAAGAAGAAGCCGACGACGATGAGCGCCGCGACGCCCAGCGAGAGCACGCGCGGGTCCAGCCCGTGGGAGAAACCCTCGACCGAGGCCATCATCAGTCCGAACGTCAGGGCGTTCATCACTGCGTCGCGCCAGTCGAAGCGGTGTTCGCGCACCCGTACGGGATTCTCCGGCAGGAACCGGCGGCTGAGCGCCAGGGCGGCCAGCCCTATCGGGACGTTCACGGCGAACAGCCACGGCCAGTCGGCCGCGGAGAGGATGCCCGCCGCCAGCGTCGGCCCGGCCACCGACGAGGTGGCGACCACCGTGGCGTTGACGCCCATGCCGCGTCCCAGCCGGGCCTTGGGGTAGATGAAGCGGATCAGCGAGGTGTTGACCGAGGTGATGGCCGCGGCTCCGAACCCCTGCATGACGCGCGCCAGCACGAGGGCCTGGAGCGACCCGGAGAGCGAACAGCCCACCGACGCCACCGTGAAGAGCATCAGCCCGCCGATGTAGACCTTGCGGTAACCCACCACGTCGCCCAGCGCCGAGAGGGAGAGCAGCGAGACCATGATGGCCAGCTGGTAGGCGTTGACGATCCAGATCGAATCGGCCGCCGAGATGCCCAGCTGCTGCCCGATGGTGGGCAGGGCGACGTTGGCGACGGTCCCGTCGATCACCGAGAGCGATACGCCGAAGGCCACGGCCAGAATGGCTCCGAGCCGTTGGGGCATGGGCAGTCCGTCCGCAGGACGCTGGGGTATGTGGGGCGCGGCGTGCATTGCGACAGCAAAAGTAGGGATTTTTCCGGGCTTTTCCGGCAAAAGGCCCGGAAATTCCGGGCCTTCGTCGCACAACTGTCATATGGGCTTTTCCGTCGCGGCGGCCGGTAAGAGAGCCGTCTTCCGGGTCGGCCCGGGTTTGAACTTTTTATTTTGAATGGTTGTGGTTCACAGATTCTGTTTCCGCTGCCTTTATCGGCGGCAGCTTTCGGGGACGATGTCGCCCTCGGGCCGGACGCCCTTGAGGTGCTTGCCGAAGAACTTCTCCATGGCGCGGTAGAAGTCGAAGCGGTTCTCCTCGTTGTGGAATCCGTGGCCTTCGTTGTCCTTGACCATGTAGTCCACCTCCACGCCGCGTGCGCGCAGCGCCTCGACCATCTGGTTGCTCTCGTTGATGTTCACGCGGGGGTCGTTGGCGCCCTGAACCACCAGCAGCGGGGTCTTGATCCGCCCGGCGTTGAGCGCCGGGGAGTTTTCGCGCAGCATTTCCTGCTGCGTTTCGGGATTGCCGACCATTTCGTACATCTGGTCGAGCAGCGGCTTCCAGTAGGGAGGAATGGTGTTCAGGAACGAGAAGAGGTTCGAGACGCCTACATAGTCGATGGCGCAGGCGTAGAGGTCGGGGTCTTTGACGATGCCTTGCAGCGTGGCGTAACCGCCGTACGAGCCGCCGTAGATGGCGATCCGGGCGGGATCGGCGATGCCTTTCCCGATCAGCCAGTTCACGCCGTCGGTGATGTCGTCCTGCATCTCCTGCCCCCACTTGCCGAAGGCGATCTCCGTGAAGCGGCGGCCGAAGCCCGTCGAGCCGCGGAAGTTCATCTGCAATACGGCGTAGCCGCGGTTGGCCAGGAACTGCGCCTCGGGGTTGAAGCCCCACGAGTCGCGCGCCCACGGACCTCCGTGGGGATTCACCACCACGGGCAGGTTTTTGGCGTTGCGCAGGGTCTTGCCCACGGGCAGCGTGAGGTAACCCTCGATGCGCTCGCCGTCGCGCGCGGTGTATTCGATGGGGAGCATTTCGGCCATCTCCTCCTGTTTGATCCACGGACGCAGGTCGGCCAGTTTGGTCATCGTGTCGGTGGCGACATCGTAGATGTAGTAGGCGCCCGCCGTGCGGTCGCTGCCGGCGTAGACGATGTATTTGTCCTCGGCCTTGTCCGAACCGACGATGCCCAGTTCGTAGCCGCGCAGGTGGCGCTCCATGCGGCCGAACAGCTCGCCGGCCTCACGGTCGAAGAAGTGGCGCGTCGTCCCCTTGTGTCCTTCGTACGATACGCCGAGCAGTTTTTTCTCCTTTTCGCTGTACCAGACGCCCGCCAGGTCGTAGGTGTCGTTCGTATAGAGCACCTCTTTCTCCTCGCACGTCGCGGGGTCCATCAGCACGAGGGCGTCCTTGTCGCGTCCGAGGTTGGTGATGGCGTACACCATCCTGTTGTCGGGGGTGAACGTCGCGAAGCTGACCCCCTCCTTGAAATTGGTCGTCAGCACGGGGCGGAACTCTTCGGCCTCGCTCTCGCGGTAGCGGATCTGGGTGTTGACGCCGTCGACGATGGCGTAGGCCACGCGCAGCTTGCCGTCGTGGTCGGTCTGCCAGCCCTGCACGTCGCCGGGATTCTCGCAGAGCAGGGTTTTCTCCCCGGTGTTGAGGTTCAAACGATAGGGGTCGAATATCTGCGGGTTGCGCTCGTTCGTGCCGATGATCATCAGCGAGTCGATCTCCTCCAGCGGGTCGATGATCGTGGTCCGCACGCCCGGAACGGCGGTGTAGGCCTTCGGGTCCGTGCCGTCGATGTTGACGCCGTAGAGCTGGAAATTCTCGTCGCCGCCCGTGTCCTTGAGGTAGAGGATGCGGCTGTCGTTGGCCCAGAAGTATCCGGCCAGGTCGCGTTCTCTCTCCGAGGTGATGCGCACGGCCTCGTCCGACCCGACCTGCTGTACGAAGATGTTGCGGCGGCTCTCCCAGGGGGCCATGTAGGAGAAGTATTTTCCGTCGGGCGAAATCTGGTAGTCCGACTTTTCCGAGTTGCGGAAGAAGGTCTCCATCGGCAGCTCGGGGGCTGTTTTCGGGGCGCAGGCGACGGCCGTGGCGGCCATTGCGGCGATGATCAGGAGTTTTTTCATGGGATTTATTCGTTTGAGTTCTCTTCTTGTTTTCCGGTTTTGCGCCAGATGTTCGTCAGGCAGAGGAGCAGGCCGATCGCGATCGGCAGGTTGAACCCGTGCGGCGACTGGGGGAACATCAGATGTGTGGCGACCTTCACGGCGAAAGCCGCGACGACGAGAAAAACGGTCAGAATGCGGATGACTTTTTCGATTTCCATAGATCGGAAGAGCACACGTCTGAACTCCAGTCACGTGGCCTTATCTCGTATGCCGTCTTCTGCTTGAAAA
>ENA-UPSX01000069-UPSX01000069.1-human-gut-metagenome-genome-assembly--contig:-NODE-69-length-24151-cov-32.541871_pt1 | contig 24151 bp, 22 predicted proteins | sample MGYA00250045_ERZ773367 | MGnify/ENA primary metagenome ERZ773367 (study PRJEB29103, sample SAMN06112033) | human gut metagenome | biome: human gut; feature: ankylosing spondylitis patient; material... | reverse complement strand
AGCTCGCTGTCCTCCCGCTTGGTCAGATGCTCTGAAACGGTGTGAGACGCGGAAAACAGCCGGTAAAAGCTTTCATCGGTCTTTCTTGTAGGGCTCATTGCGCTCCTCCAAACCTTATCGCTCACTTCCACCCCCGGGCCGAGGGGTCGAGCATCTCGGCGGCGGAGTAGATGAGGGCGTTGCAGATGGCCGCAGCCACATTGCTGCCGCCCTTACGGCCCATCGCCGCGATGGCGGGCACGCCGTGCTTTTCGCAGACGGCGAAGAGCCGCTCTTTGCTCTCCACCACATTCACGAAGCCCACCGGGACGCCAATGACCAGCGCAGGCCGCAGGCCGTTTTCGATCTGCTCTGCGATCATCAGCAGGGCCGTGGGCGCGTTGCCGACGGCCAGGATTGCCCCGGGGTGCTCCTGCGCCGCCTTTTTCATGGCCGCGACGGCCCGGGTGGTGCCCGCCTCCTTGGCGGCAGCGGCTACCTCCGGGTCGGCCATGTAGCAGCAGGCCGTGCCGCCCAGCTTTGCCAGCCCGGGCTTTGTGATGCCGGCCAGTGCCATGTTCGTATCGGTCACGATGACCGCTCCGGCGTGGAGGGCCTTGACGGCCTGCTCCACGGCGTGGGGGGTAAAGCGGAGATTCCGCGCATAGTCGAAGTCGGCGGTTGTGTGGATGACCCGCTTGACCACGGCTTCGTGCTCGGGCGGCGGGGTCAGGCCCATCATGTCCAGCTCTTCGGTGATGATGCGGAAACTCGTCCGCTCGATGTCGGCGGGAAGATGATGCTGCGGCGTCAATATTCTATCCCCTTTCGTGCTTTTATCCCCTTCTGGTAGGGGTGGCGGTGGCATTTCATCTCAGTGGAGTAGTCGGCGGCATCCAGCATCCACTGCGGCGGCGTGTGGGCCGTCAGAACGCACTCACATCCGGCAGGCCGTTCCAGAACGGCCTTTTTTAATTGTCCGACGTCCACCATCTCCAGTTCCTCGGCGCTTCCGGCCTCGTCCAGCACCAGCAGGTCGGCGGGGCGGGCCATCGCGGCTGCAAGGTTCTGATCCTGCAGTTCACGGGTCGCGGCCTTTTCTTCCGGCGTCATCTGGAACACGAATTTCTGCCCGGCCTTGCCCCGGTAGATCTCCGCCCCCAGCCGGGCCAGAAGCGGGATCTCCCCGCTGTTCCCGCCTTTCAGGAACTGGACGATGACCACCCGCTTTCCGGCTCCCAGCGCACGGAGCGCAAGTCCCATGGCGGCGGTGGTCTTTCCCTTTCCGTCACCCCAGTAGAGGTGCAAAAGTCCCTGCTCCATTTCAGTGCTTCTCCATTCCCATTGCGGCATACACCGCGTCCATGTCCAGCGCCGCCCGGACACCGTCGGCCAGCTTGTCGAACTGCTGGCGGCGGTACTCCTCCATCGGGATGAGGGCCGCGTCGGAGGGGTCGATGCCCCTGCGGCGGCAGAGCCAGCCCGCCAGCGCCTCGGTGAGGGTGCCGGTATCAAACAGGCCATGGAGATAGGTGCCGAACACATTGCCCTGCACGCAGCCCTCCCGCCCGCCGTCCGGGTAGCGGGCGAACGGCTCGCCCCCGGCCTCGGTCACGCCAGTGTGGATCTCGTAGGCTTCCAGCTCTGCGCCTGCAAAGGGGGCAGCGACGGCGGTGGCCCGGACCTGTGCGCGGCGCTTGCGCTGGCTGAACACCGTCCGGGTGGGCAGCAGACCCAGCCCCCGCAGCGTCTGCGGACGGCCGCTCTCGCTCCCCTCGGCGTCATCGAGGGTCTGGCCCAGCATCTGGTAGCCGCCGCAGACGCCCAGCACCGGCGTCCCTTTCCCGGCCAGCCTGAGCAGGGCTGCTTCCAGCCCGCACTGCCGCAGCCAGAGCAGGTCATCCACCGTGTTCTTGGTGCCCGGCAGCAGGATGAGGTCGGGCGTGCCCAGCTCGTGGGCATTCGCCACATACCGCACCCCCAGCAGCGGGTGCTGCTCCAGCGGTATGAAGTCCGTGAAATTGGACAGGTGCGGCAGACGGAGGATGGCTGCATCCAGCGGCTTTTTTCCGCCCCGGCTCTCGAGGCGCTGGCTCAGGGAGTCCTCGTCCTCGATGTCCACCTTCAGATACGGCACGACACCCACCACCGGCAGGTGGGTCTTTTCTTCCAGCATCGCAAGGCCGGGGCGGAGGATCTCCACATCGCCCCGGAATTTGTTGATGACAAGCCCCTTGATGCGCGCCCGCTCCTTCTCTTCCAACAGCTCCACCGTGCCGTAAAGCTGGGCGAACACGCCGCCCCGGTCGATGTCACCCACCAGAAGCACCGGCGCATCCACCATCTCGGCGAGGCCCATGTTCACAATGTCCTCGCTTTTCAGGTTTATCTCCGCCGGGCTGCCTGCGCCCTCGATGACGATGACGTCGGCCTCCTCGGCCAGACTATCATATGCGGCCATGATGTCCGGCACCAGCTTTTTTTTCGTGCGGAAATACTCCGCCGCCGCCATCTGGCCCCGCACTTCGCCGTTGACGATGACCTGACTGCCCACGTCGCTGCTGGGCTTCAGGAGGATCGGGTTCATCCGCACGTCCGGCTCGACGCCGGCCGCCTGCGCCTGCACCACCTGCGCCCGGCCCATCTCAAGGCCGTCCTTGGTGACGAAGCTGTTCAGGGCCATGTTCTGGCTCTTGAAGGGCACGGCGCGCAGGCCGTCCTGCGCAAAGATGCGGCAGAGTGCCGCGCAGAGCAGGCTTTTGCCCGCGCCGCTCATCGTGCCCTGCACCATGATGCATTTTGCTCTGCTCATTCCAGCACCTCTCTCATGATCTCCAGCAGCCGGGCGTTCTCGGGGGCTGTGCGCACCGCCGTGCGGTACCACTCCGGCCCGAGGCCCGGATAATTCGCGCAGCTGCGCACCTGTGTGCCCAGCGGGCGGAGCCGTTCGTTCAGGTCGGCGGGGGCGCGGAAGAGCAGATAGTTCGCCTTTCCGTCGATGACCCGCAGGCCCAGCGCCCGCAGCCCCGCCGTCATGGCCGGACGCTGCTGCGCGATGAGCGCCCGCACCTCACCCACATAGGCCGTTTCCTTCAAGGCTGCGATGCCTGCTGCCTGCGCCAGACTCGACACGGCCCACGGCTGGCCCGCTGCCTGCATCTTCTCCAAAAGCGCCTCGTCGCCGCAGAGGCAGTAGCCCAGCCGGACGCCTGCCATGCCGTAGAGCTTGGTAAAGGCCTTGAAGATGACGAGGCTGCCGCTTTTCAGCAGAGGCTTCGCCGTCCACCGGTCGGCGTCGGGCAAAAAATCGAGGAAGCATTCGTCCACCGCAAGGATCGCGCGGCACGCCTCGCACCGGCGCAGCAGCTTTTCGACCAGCCCGGGCGATGCCAGCTGTCCGGTGGGGTTATTGGGCTGGCAGAGGAACACCATGTCGGTGCTCTCGTCCACAGCGTCCACAAGGGCGTCCGTCACTGCGAAGTCCTCTGCTTCCTCGAGGAAAAAGCGCTTTACCTCACAGCCTGCCGTATCCAGCGCGGCGGCGTACTCGGCAAAGGTCGGGGCGGTCACAAGCGCCCGGCGGGGCTTTGCGGCCCAGACCAGCCGGAAGATGAGATCCGCCGCGCCGTTGCCGCAGAGGATCTGCTCCGGCGGCACGCCCTCGGCCCGGCTCAGCGCCGCACGCAGGGTGCGGCAGAGGGGGTCGGGATAGCGGTCGGCCTCCGCCAGCGCCTCCCGGATGGCCTGCGCCACCCCCTCGGGCAGGCCGAGCGGGCTGACGTTCGCCGAAAAATCCAGTGCATCGCGGCCAAAACGTTCGCGGTAGCCCATCCAGTCACCGCCGTGGACCAGTTGTTTCATCCCAAGAACCCCCGTATCGCACATCCAAACGCCAGCGCAAGCCCGCTGGCTGCATACATCATCCGATCTGCCCGCAGAATATCCTCCGGCTCGATGGGCCGCAGCGGGTCGCCGATGGTGGGCTTCGGATAATATTCCCCGAAATAATAGGCCGGCCCGGCCAGCTGGACGCCCAGCGCACCGGCGCAGGCGCTCTCAGTCTGGGCGCTGTTGGGGCTGGCGTGATTGCGGCGGTCCCGCCGCCAGATACGCCACGCGCCCTTGGTGTCATTGCGGGTGAACGCCGCCGCCATGATCCAGAACAGCGCCGCCAGACGGCTCGGGATATAATTCGCTACATCGTCCAGCTTTGCCGCCGCACGGCCAAAATAGAGATATTTCTCGTTCTTGTAGCCCACCATGCTGTCCATCGTGTTGATGGCCTTGTAGGTCAGGGCCAGCGGCGCACCGCCCAGCAGCATATAGAGCAGCGGCGCAATGACCCCGTCACTGGCGTTTTCGGCCACGGTCTCCACCGCCGCTCGGGTCACGCCCTCAGCAGTCAGCGCTTCCGTGTCACGGCCCACGATGCGGCTCACGGCCTTCCGGGCGGCGGGCAGGCTGCCTTTTTTCAGCTCGGCATAGACATTCGTGCTCTCCTGCACCAGTCCCTTTGCGGCCAGCGCCTGCCCGCACCAGAACATCTGCACGGCCAGCCCCAGCAGAGGGTGGAGCCGCGCCGCACCCCAGCAGACAAGACCCGTGAGCAGCAGCGTCCCCACCGGCAGGCAGAACGCCAGCACCGCGCCGCCCAGCAGCTCGCCCTGCGGCGTTTTGGGCAGGCGGGTGCGGAGAAATTTTTCCAGCCGGGAGATGGCCTTGCCCATGTACACCACCGGGTGGGGCAGCCACGCCGGGTCGCCGAAGATGGTGTCCAGTACGAAGCCCCCCAGCACAGCCCAGACGGTCATCATGCGTCTGCCTCCGCGTCCTTCGTGTACTGCACGATCCTGACGAGACGGAGCTGGCGCTTGTCCGCCCAGTCGGCGGCATCCAGCACATAGCCGCCCGCGTTGGGTCCGCACCACTCATAATAGCCGCGCCGGGGCAGGACATACCGCTCCATCGCCGCCATCTGGGTACCGCCGTGGGCGAGGATGACCAGCAGCTCCTCGCCGTCGGCCAGTGCCTTGTCCACCAGACCGGAGAATGCATTGCAAATGCGTTCGGAAAAATCGTCCTTCCGCTCGCCGTCGGGGCACTTGCTCTCGCAGTTGGCCTTTACCCACGCCTGATAATCGGCGTCGTGCTCCATCTCGACGTAGTTCTTCCCCTCAAAGCTGCCAAAGCACATCTCCTGCAGATCTTTGACGACCACGAGCTTTGCGTCCGGGAAGAGCACCCGGGCCGTCTGGGCCGTCCGCTGCAGCGGGGTGATATAGACCACCTTCGGGTCGATGTCGGCCCGGCGCAGCTGGCGCAGGCCCTCCGCCGAGAGCGGGATGTCGCGCTGGCCCTGATAGCGCTTCTGGGCGTTGTATTCGGTCAGGCCATGACGCAGCAGATAGATCAACATGAGGGCAATTCTCCTTTCAATACCGTCGGGATGCCGCAGAACATCTGCACCACGCAGTCGGCGCGGGCGGCCAGCAGACAGGCCAGCCGCCCGGCGGCCTCCCGCCCGGCACGCTCCCCGGCATCCATCGGGACAACACCGCCGCCGACCTCGGTGGCGATGACAATATCGTATTCCGCCAGCTCCCGGGCCAGCGCTTCGAGCTGCTCCGGGGTCTGGACTTCCGCAGCGGCGTCCTGCACATCGGCGATGACACTGCCCCGGAACTTCCGCGCAAAGGTGCGCTTGCCGCTGTAGAGCGGCCCTGTGATGAACATCATTTACAGCACTCCTCCCCACTGGCTGACGGCCAGCGCCGCCAGCATCCACAGCTCAGCCCGCTGCAGAAACCACCCGGCCAGATCGCCGGTAATGCCGCCAAACTGCTTTTTCGCCACAAAATAATAGCGGCCCATCGCCAGAAGCGCCGCCGCCGCCAGAGCGCCGCCCCCCAGCGCCGTCAGCGCCAGCACCAGCAGGGCCGACGCACCGCAGAGGAAGCGGCGGACGGTCTGCCTGTCCGCCGCCGTGGCGAAGGTGTGGGCAAGGCCGGTATCCTTCGCCAGCGGGAACGCCGCCACGGCAAAGCCGGACAGCGCCCGTTCCAGCACCAGCGCCAGCGTCCAGCACAGCCCCACACGGGGGGTGAACTGCACGCCAGCGCAGAGACCGAAGTAGGCGACAAAATAACTGCACAGCCGGATGACGGCAAAGGCACCACAGTGAGAATCCTTCAGGATCTCGAGCTTTTTTTCGCGGTCGCCGTAGCTCGAGAGGGCATCCGAGGTGTCGGCATAGCCGTCCAGATGGATGCCGCCGGTGACCGCCACCGGCACGAGGCAGAACGCCGCCGCCCGGGCCATATCCGGCAGGGGCAGGACGCCGCAGAGGCACCACAGCCCGCCGCACACCAGCCCGATGAGGGGGAAGGCACACATGGCGTACCGCATATTCTTCTCGTTCCACCCGAACTGCGGCACCGGCAGGGCCGAAAACATCGCAAAGGCTACCGCGATGGTCTGCAAAATGGTCACAGCTTCTCTCCCCCTTTGTAATACACCGGCAGGCCGCAGACCACCCGGCAGACGTTGTCCGCCCGGGCGGCGAAGGCGTTGTTTACCTGCGCCAGCGCCAGCAGATACTGCGCGGTATCGCCTACATAGTCGGCCCCGCCGCTGAACACCTCGTTCGACACGACGATGAGGTCGCTGCACCCGGCGGCGAGGCGCTCCAGCCCGGTCAGGACGGCCTTTGCGGTGTGCTCTCCCGCCCCGCCGGGGTCGTAAAGCTCATTGGCCACGAGGTTGCCGAGGTCTTCCAAGAGGACTGTCCCCCGGCCGGGCAGAGCCAGACGGTCGAGGTGGAGCGGACATTCCAGCGTCTCGAACTGCTTTTCGGCCCGCATCTTCCGGTGCTTTTCCACCCGGGCGGCACACTCGGCGTCCCAGACCTGCATGGTAGCGAGGTAGTACCGGGGCAGGCCGTTCTTTAAGACAAGGCTCTCGGCGTAGGCGCTCTTTCCGCTGGCTGCGCCGCCGATGACCAGCGTCAGCATCCCGCGCCCCCCTGCGGCGTGTAGGCATCGATGCCGCCCTCTGCGAAGGAATAACAGCCGTCGTAGACGGCCAGCGCCATATCCCACAGCGGGATGGCCGCCACTGCCCCGGTGCCCTCGCCCAGATGGAGGCCTGCCGTGATGAGGGCTTTTTTGTTCAGTGCATCCAGCACCAGCTTCGCGGCCGGTTCGGTAGAGCAATGGCTGGCAAAGACCGCCTTTTCCGCCGCCGGGCAGAGCCGGACGGCGCAGAGCGCCGCCACTCCGCTGATGAAGCCGTCGGCCAGCACGGGCACTCCCTCCAAGGCCCCGCCGAGAAAGATGCCGCAAAGTCCCGCGATGTCGAAGCCGCCCAGCTTCGCCATCACGTCCAGCGGGTCGGCGGGGTCGGGCTGATTCCGGACGATGCCGCGATGGATGGCATCGACCTTCCGGGCAAGGCCTGCATCCGAGAGGCCTGCCCCCCGCCCCGTCATCCGCTCCACCGGCTGCCCCAGCAGGACGGCAGCCACGGCGCTGGACGTCGTCGTGTTGCCGATGCCCATCTCCCCGGTGGCCAGCAGGCCGACGCCCGCTTTCTTCTGCTCCTGCACCAGCCGGATGCCCCGTCCGACCGCTTCCACAGCCTGCGCCCGGCTCATGGCCGGGCCAAGGGTAAAGTCCGCCGTGCCCGGGGCGATGCGGCAGTCGAGGACGCCCGCCACAGGCTCACCCGCGATGCCCATATCCACCGGCACCACCTCGCACCGGGCCGTCTGAGCCATCCGGCAGACGCTGGTGCGGCGGGCGGCGAGATTCTCAGCCACGGCACGGGTCACGCTGCTGTCGGTCTGGCTGACGCCCTGCGCCACCACGCCGTTGTCGGCGCAGAGCACCAGCACCGCGCGGCAGGAAAACTCCAGCTTTGCGCTGCCGGTGAGGGCGGCGGCGTCCTCGAGCACAGTTTCCAGTGCCCCCAGCCCGCCCAGCGGTTTTGCGAGGCTGGCCCAGTGGGTATGTGCCGCTGCCCGGGCGGCTTCGTCCGGCGGCGTGATGGCCGCGCAGAGGGCGGAAAGTTCTGTCTCAGTCATGGTCTCTCCTATATGCTTCCGCCGCAGCAGCAAAACGCTGCGGCAGGGGCGTGCCCGCCCAGTATAAATGCGGGAATCCCGCATAGAAATGCTCGTTTGCAAATCCGCACCGCCATTCCGCGCCCCCCACCGGCTTGCGGGCCGCGAGGGCCGTGCCGTTGGCGGTGGAGTCCCAGTGGTGGAACTCATGGATGGGAAAATGCTCTCCGGCCCGGAAGAGCATACTGTCCTCTTCGGCCCGCAGCTCGGCATAACCGAACCGGACGAGCCGCCCGGCGTCCTGCGCCGTCCCCGGCAGGACCCCGGCCATCGGCCAGCTCTGCCCGGCGGTGTCGGTGAGTCGCTGTCCCAGATAGAGGAAGCCGCCGCACTCGGCCACTGTGGGCAGACCGGCTTCGACCTTCTTTTTTATCTCGCGCAGAAGCGCGGTATTTTCGCTCAGTGCTTTGGCATGAAGCTCCGGGTAGCCGCCGGGCAGATACAGCCCGCCGACCTTCTCCGGCAGGCTTGCGTCTCGGAGGGGGCTGAAAAAGACCGGCTCTGCCCCGGCGTCCCGGAGCGCTTCCAGCGTCTCGGCGTAGGTGAAGCAGAAGGCTTCGTCCTGTGCCACAGCAATGCGGACGCGGGCCGGGGGACTCTCCGCCTGCCCGGGCAGGGCGGGCGGCTCTTTTTCGCAGAGGGCCAGCAGGCGGGGCCAGTCGATCTGCTCCTCCGCTGCTGCGGCCAGTGCGGCCAGCTTTTTTTGCAGGTCCTCCACCTCTGCCGCCGTGTAGAGGCCGAGGTGGCGGCTCCCGATGACGGCCTCCGGGAGCTTGGGCAGGAAGCCCAGCACCGGCAGGCCCGTTTCCTCTTCCAGCATGGGGGCCAGCAGGGCGTGCATCCGGGCCGTGCAGTTGTTGAGCAGGATGCCCGCAAGATGGCTGGGCGTGCGGAAGCCGTCGAGACCCCGCAGCTCTGCGGCCAGCGTCAGGCTCTGGCCCTTCGGCTCTACCACCAGCAGCACCGGCAGGCCCAGCGTATCGGCCAGATGCCACGCGCTGGCCTTGTCGCTCACGCCGCCCAGGCCATCGTAGAAGCCCATCGCCCCCTCACAGACCGCTGCGCCGTGGCCGGAGGCTCCCTTCGCGTAGAGGGCGCGCACCGTTTCGGGCGGGGAGAAAAAGAGGTCGAGGTTGTGGCTCTCCACCCCCAGCACCGCCCGGTGAAACATGGGGTCGATGTAGTCCGGCCCGCTCTTGAAAGCGCAGGGCGCATAGCCCCGCCGCTTGAGCGCCATCAGGAGGGCGCAGGTCATAGTGGTCTTGCCGCTGCCCGAGCGGGGTGCCGCCAGCAGAAATTGGATCATGGTCATTCTCCCGTGATGAGGTAGATGGGGTTCTGGGCCATCATGAGGTGCAGCCCGCCCACCGCTCTGGCCCGGCTGACGGCGATCTGGCTCACCTGCACCGTCCGGCCCCGGGCCGTCAGCGCAGCCACCGCTGCCGAGAGGGTCTCGAGGGCGATGGCCGACGCGCAGATGCGGGCGGCGGGGTTCTTTTCCAGCGCAGCGTCCACGATGGCGGCGAGGCTGCCCTTGCTGCCGCCGATGAAAACGGCATCCGGCGCGGGCAGGTCGGCCAGCGCGGCGGGGGCAAGCCCCTCCACGAGGGTCAGGTTACGGGCGAGGAATCTCTGGCGGTTGGCCCGGATGAGGGCGCAGCCCTCCGGGTCACACTCCACCGCGTAGACTCTGCCCCGGGGCGCAGCCAGCGCCAGCTCCACGCTGACACTGCCTGTCCCGGCCCCCACATCCCACAGGATGTCCTCCGGACGGACAGCCAGCTTTGCCAGCACAGCGGCCCGCACCTCCTGCTTGGTCATGGGGACACTGCCCCGCTCGAACGCTTCGTCCGGCAGGCCCGGCGTGCGGCGGGGCCGCACCGCTGCAGCCTCCACGAGGAGGACGCTCAGGCTGTCGAAGCGGCCCGCAGCCAGCTCCTGGACCCTGCCCCGGAAGAGCTTCTCTTCCGGCGTGCCGAGGCACTGGCCCACGACGGCCTCCACCTCGCCGAAGCCCTCCGCCGCCAGCTGGGCGCAGAGGGTGGCAGGGTCTTCGCTGCCGCCGGTGAGGAAAAAGGCGGGCCTGCCCTGCATACACTCGGCCACCGGGTCGCAGGCGCGGCCATGGGCCGAGACGAGGTTCCAGTCCTGCCACGAACGGCCCAGCGCCGCCGCAAGGAGCTGGACGCTGGAAAGGCCCGGCAGCACCCGGGCGCGGATGCCGAGAGCCGCCAGCTTGTCCAGCAGAGCGGCTGCGCCGGAGTAAAAGCCGGTGTCCCCGCTGTAGACCAGCACAGCGTTCTCTGCGCCGGAGGTATGCAGAAGCTCCGCCACCTCGTCGGCGCGGTAGGCAGCGGCGCGGTTGGCGGTACAGCCGGCGGGCAGAGCCGCCAGCAGACGCCGCGCGCCAAGGATGAGGTCGGCCTGCCGCAGCGCGGCCAGACTCTGGAGGGTCAGGCTCTCGGGCTGGCCGGAACCCATGCCGATGAGTGTCACGTTCATCTTATCATCTCCTTGCAGCGTTTCAGCACCTCTTCCGCCGTCTCGCCCTGCTCGGGCGGGCGGCGGATGACCACCAGCTGCGCCCCAGCGGCGGCAGCAGCAGCGGCTTTTTCGTCGAATCCGCCCGCTGCGCCGCCGTCTTTCGTGACCAGCCAGCGGATATGGAACTGCTCCATCATCGCCTGATTGAGCGCGAAGCTGAACGGTCCCTGCATGGCGATGATGTTGCGGTGGGGAATGCCCGCCGCCTCACAGGCCGTGATGCTTTCCAGCGTGGGCAGGACGCGGGGATAGAGCCGCTGGGGCGGGATGGCCGCAAACTGAGGCAGCTCTTTAGCCCCGGTGGCCAGCAGAAGGTTCCCTTCCTTTTGCGCCAGCGCCTCCGCCGCCTGCCCTGCGCTCCCGAAGACAAGGCAGCCCTCCGGCAGGGGGCTGGCCGGGCGGAGGAGGCGGAGATACCCGACCCCCGCAGACTCTGCCGCCGCCCGGATGTTCTTCGTCGCCTCCACTGCATAGGGGTGGGTGGCGTCGATGCAGAGGGCCGCACCCTTCAGGAGAGCAGCCATCTCATCGGGCAGGAGCCGCCCGCACCGGACGGTGACGCCGGGGGCGCTCCCCTGCTCCTCCTGCCCCAGCGGGGTGGCTACGCTGACGGTGACCTCAAGCCCAAGCTCTGCCAGCCGACGGGAAAGCTCCCGCCCCTCGGTGGTGCCGCTGAACAGGACCACTCTCATCGGCGATACCCCCGCGGCGTGACCATCCGCCCGTTCAGCGCACGGGTGGCCGCGTTGCCCACAAAGACGGTGGTGAACATATCCACCTCGGTGTCCCGGAGCTGGCTGAGGGGCAGGAGCTGCTTTTCCTGTCCCTCCCGGCCGATGTTCCGCACCCAGCCGCAGAGGGTGTCAGGGGCCTTGCCGTGGGCCAGCAGGATGTCCACGGCCCGGCGCAGGTAGCCGGGGCGGCCCTTGGAGGAGGGATTGTACAGCGCCAGCGCGAAATCGCCCTGCGCCGCGCAGGCCAGACGCTTTTCGATGACCTCCCACGGCGTGAGGCGGTCGGACAGAGAGAGGACGCAGAAATCGTGGGCCAGCGGTGCCCCCAGCACCGCCCCGCCGCTGAGGGCGGCGGTCAGGCCGGGCACGACCTCCACGTCAACGTCCGGATAGGCCTCGGCCAGCTCCAGAAGGGGGCTTGCCATGCCGTAGACCCCGGCGTCGCCGGAGCAGACCAGCGCCACGTCCCGGCCTGCCCGGGCGGTATCCAGCGCCCAGCGGCAGCGGTCAAGCTCCCGGGTCATGCCGGTGGCGTAGCACTCCTTTTCCGGGTAGAGGGGGCGCACAAGGTCGATGTAGACCGTATAGCCGCACAACACCTCGGCCTGCTGCAAGGCGCTCTGCGCCTGCACGGTCAGAAACTGTCCGCCGCCGGGGCCAAGCCCCACGACGAACACGGTCTTTCGGTTCTCACTCATTGCTCTGTCCTCCAATCGGGTGCAAAGGGGCGGACGGCCAGCGCCAGCGTCACGCCGCCGCCCGCTGTCTTGGGCAGCAGGAGCGCCCCGCCCGAGGCTTTTGCCGCCGCCCGCTCGCAGACATTGTCCACGCCGGTGACACCGGCCACGAAGGCCGAGGGGGTGAACTGCCCCGGCACAGCCCGCAGCTGGTCTGCCGAATAGAATGTGATGGGCCAGCCGTGGGCTTCGCAGAACTGCGCAAGCCCCGGCTCATCTTTTTTCAGGTCGATGCTGGCCGCCGCCGAGACTGCCGCCGGGCTGAGGCCCGACGAAGCACAGAAGGCCGAAAACGCTTCTTCCAGCCTCTCTGCCGTCGTGCCCCGGCGGCACCCCACGCCCAGCACCCCGATGGGGGGCACAAGGTGGAGCGCCCCGCCCTCCGGCGTGAGGGTGAGGGCGAAGTCGGCGGCCTCGGGCGTATCGGCCCGCTCCACCCCGGCAGGGGCCTCCCCCGCCACCGGCCACGCCGACCAGTACCGGACGGTCTGCCCGGCCAGCAGGGCCCCGCTGACGCGCTTGATGCGCTCCGGCTCAAGGAGGGTGCAGCCCTGCGCCTTGGCCCAGAGGTCCACGGCAAAGAGGCCGTTGACATCGGTGGCCGTCGTGATGACCGGCACCGCACCGCAGACCTCCGCCAGCGCCCGGGCCAGCGCATTCGCGCCCCCCAGATGGCCCGACAGCAGGGGCACGGCAAACTGCCCGCCCTCGTCCACCGCCACCACTGCCGGGTCGCTGGCCTTGCTTTTGCAATAGGGCGCGATGGCCCGGACGGCGATGCCCACAGCTCCCACAAAAATAAGCGCCTCGTTCTGTGCAAAATGCTCCGCCGTCCAGCCCTTCAGGGTCACTCCCTCGCCGCAGCGGCTCACGCTGCCGGGCAGGGCCTCCGCCAGCCGACGGGCCAGCGCCTCCCCCCTTGCCGTAAAGGCCAGATAAGCGCGGCTCACTTCTCCGCCTCCGTCCCCTGCCGGAACCCGGTGGTAAAGGCAGGGTCGTAGAGCTTGCTGCGGTCGTAATTCTGCCCCAGAAAATCGCCTATGACGATGAGGGCCGTCTTGGTGATGCCGTTTTTGCGGGTCTCCTCAGCCAGCGTGGAGACGGTGCATCGCACCACCTTCTGCTCCGGCCATGTGGCCTTATACACCACTGCGGCGGGAGTGTCGGAGCGGTAGCCTCCGCTGGAAAGGAGGGCCTGCTGGACCTTGTCCACCAGCCCGATGGAGAGGAAGATGACCATGGTGGCCCCATGCGCGGCCAGCTTTGCCAGCTGCTCGGCCTCGGGGACGGGGGTGCGGCCCTCCATCCGGGTGATGATGACGGTCTGGCTCACATTGGGCAGGGTGTACTCGGCACAGAGCGCCGCCGCCGCGCCGCAGAAGCTGGACACGCCCGGGGTGTCATCGTAGGAGATGCCGCCGGCGTCCAGCGCATCCATCTGCTCCCGGATCGCCCCGTAAAGGCAGGGGTCGCCGGTGTGGAGGCGGACGGTGGTGCCGCCCGCCTGCTCCGTGGCGCGGATGGTGTCCAGCACCTGTTCCAGCGTCATTTCGGCGCTGTTGTAGATGGCACAGCCGGGTTTTGCCAGCCCCAGCAGGGCCGGGTTGACGAGGCTGCCCGCATAGATGATGCAGTCGGCATCGGCCAGCAGGGCCGCGCCCCGACGGGTGATGAGGTCGGGCGCACCCGGCCCCGCTCCCACAAAATGAACCATATCCGTTACCCTTCCTTTACTAAGATCGTTGCAAAATAGCCTGCCGGGCGGCTGGCATCGCAGGCAGACAGGTCGGGCCAGACCTCCTCGTCCGGCAGGCCGCAGTTGCAGACCATCGCGCTGCGGCCCAGAAGCCCGGCGTCGGCCAGCGCGGCCAGCGTCTCCGGCAGCTGACGGCCCGATTTCATCAGCACCTTCGCCCCCGGTGCAGCCAGCACCTCGGCAGCGTGGCGTCCCGGGGCGATGGTCAGAGGCGCTTCCATCCCGCCCGTCAGGGGCTGGCCCAGCCGGGCCGCTGCAGCACAGAAGCTTGGCACCCCGGGGATTATCACGGTCTTATAGCCCTCCGCCTCTAAGATCTCCTGCAGATAACCGAAGGTAGCATAGACCGAGACGTCGCCGAGGTTGAGCATGGCGACGTCCTGCCCGGCGTCCAGATACTCTTTCACCGCCCGAGCGGCCTCCTCATGGGAGGCGCGCAGCACCTCCGGGTCGCGGCTCATGACAAAGCGCAGGGGCAGGATGGTCTTGCCGTCCAGCCCGACCGCGCCCCGTGCGATGTCCAGCGCCAGCATCCGGCCTCCGGCGGTCTGGGGTGCGGCGATGATCGGGCATTTTTCGAGGCAGCGGACCGCCTTCAGGGTCATCAGCTCCGGGTCGCCCGGGCCTACACTGACGCCGTACAAGACGCCGTTCCGTTTTTCCATTCGTCCAGCAGCTCCTTTGCAGTCCTGGTCTGGCCCAGCGGGCCGTATTGGTTGGAGAAGAGCACCGCGCCCACCCGGAACGCCCCGGCGGCGCGGCGGTCGAGGTGGAGCTGGATGGCGTCCAGCAGACTCGACATCACCGGCTCTCTCAGCTCTGCCTTGTCCAGTATCTCCATGCAGGCGTCGGTGGTGGCGGCGCTCATGAGGGACGCGCAGACGTCCCGGGGCGCGCCGCAGAGGGCGGCGTGGGCGCAGAGCAGCTCGGTGCGGCAGTCCGCCGTGCGGGAGTGGGTGTTCATGACGCCGCCCGCCAGCTTGACCAGCTTGCCGATGTGGCCCACCAGCACCACCTGCTCAAATCCCGACGCAGCCGCCATATCCAGCGCATCGCCGATGAAGTTCGAGGTCTTGACCACCGGGATGCATTTCAGGGCTGGCAGGTTCTCATGGAGATAGTCCAGCCCGTAGTTGCCCGGGGCAAGGATGAGCCGCCGGGGCGTCCCTGCCCGAAGTGCGGCCTGCCCCATCTCCAGCTGGATGGTGTCGAGGATGGCCTGCTGGCTCATCGGCTCGACGATGCCGCTGGTGCCGAGGACGCTGAGGCCGCCTTCCACGCCCATGTGGGGATTGAAGGTGCGCTTGGCCGTCTCGGCCCCGCCCTCGATGGAGATGGTGACATCGAAGCCGCCCGCATATCCGGCAGACTCCGCCTCCTTTTCCAGCGCCTCCTTTATCATGGCCCGGGGGACGTGGTTGATGGCTGCTTCGCCCACCGGCTGGTCGAGGCCGGGCTTCGTCACCCGGCCCACCCCCTCGCCGCCGTGGATGCGTACCTCCCCGGCCAGCTCCGGCCGGAGGGTCACGCTGGCAACGACTGGCAGGCCGGTAGTCACGTCCACATCGTCGCCGCCGTCTTTGCGGATGGCACACTCCGCCCCCTCGCCCGACCGACGGCAGAAGATCGGCTCCACCTCCACCACGATGCCCTTCGGGGTGCGGAGGGCCACCGTCTCCGGGGCGTGGCCGGTGAGGAGGAGACGGGCTGCGCCCGCTGCCCCCAGCGCCGCGCAGGTGCCGGTGGTGTAGCCGCAGCGCAGGAGCTTCTGACCGCTGCGGACGTAGTGCTCGAAGCGGGGCTGCCCCGTCTCGGCGGGCTTTTTCGCTTCCCCGTACAGAAAAGCGTACTGCTCGTTGCTCAAATCATAAATTTTACAGATGTTTTCCCGGGCAAACGCCTGTCCGGGCGTCATGACGTCCGAGACGCCTGCCGCCGAGACGCAGACGACCTTATCCGAGATCTTCTGGGCCAGCTCTAATTCGTGGAGGCTGAGGATGACGGCCATCTTCTTGTCCCGGGCGAGGCTCTTCAGGATGGCCAGAAGTTCGGCCTTGCCCTTGATGTCGAGGAAGGAGGTCGGCTCATCCAGCAGGATCAGCTCCGGTTGCTGGCAGATGGCCCGGGCCAGCAGCACGCGCTGGCGCTGGCCGTCGCTGATGCAGTTGAAGTCCCGTCCCGCCAGCGCTTCGGCCCCCACGAGAGCCAGCGCGGCGTGGACCTGCCGCCTGTCCTCCGCCGAGAGGACGCCCAGCCGCCCCGTGTAGGGGTAGCGCCCGGCGGAGGCCATCTCGAAACAGGTGGTCAGCTCGGTGCGGCGGGTGTGGGGCACCATCAGGGCCATCTTCCGGGCGCGCTCAGGGCCGGAGTAGTCCGCAAGGCTCTTTCCGTCCAGCAGGACAGCGCCCCCCTGCGGGGCCAGCTGCGCCGCCAGCGTCTTGAGGAGGGTGGATTTGCCCGCACCGTTGGGTCCGATGAGGGTGAGGATGCTCCCCTTCTCCGCTCCGAGGCGGATGTGCTCCATCAGGGTCGTTTTGCCGTAGCCGATGGCAAGGTCGTCGGCGCAGCAGAAGGCTTTTTCTTCGCTCATTCCCGGCCCCCCTCTGTCTGGCGGCGCACCAGCAGCCAGATGACCACCGGTGCACCGAAAACTGCCGTCACTGAGCTGATGGACAGCTCGGTGGGCGCGAACAGGCTGCGGGCGATAAGGTCGCAGAGCAGGCAGAACGCCGCCCCGCCAAGGCAGCAGCCCGGCAGGACATAGAGGGGCTTGGCGCTGCCCAGCAGGCTCTTGACCAGATGGGGCACCGCGATGCCCACGAACGAGATCGGCCCGGCAAAGGCCGTCACGCAGGCGGAGAGAAGGCTGGAAAGGAGCACGAGGGCCGTCGAGAAGGCCCGCACCGGCACGCCGACGCTTCGGGCATAGCTCTCCCCCATCTGGTAGGCCGCCATGGGCTTGGAGAGGAGGAAGGCCGCTGCCAGTGCGGGCAGCACCACGCAGGCCGCAGCGCCCACGTTGGCCCACGTCATACCGGAAAAGCTGCCCATCGACCAGTTGTGGAGGTTGACGATGTTGGAGTCCTGCGCGAAGGTCACGACGATGTCGGTGATGGCCGAGCAGATGTAGCCGATCATGATGCCGCAGATGACGAGGATGCTCATCCGGGGCACCCGCCGGGCCACCACCAACACAAAGGCCATCGCCGCCATCGCGCCCCCAAAGGCCGCGATGATGAGGGTGGCCGAGCCGGTGAGCAGCCCTCTTTGCAGAAAGACCACCATCGTAAGGGCCACGGCCAGCTTCGCGCCGCTGGACACGCCCATGACGAAGGGGCCTGCGATGGGGTTGGCAAAGAAAGTCTGCAAGAGGTAGCCCGCTGCGGAGAGGGCCGCGCCCAGCAGCACCACCATGACGGCCCGGGGCAGGCGCAGCTGCAGCACGATGCCCACAGCCAGCGCATCCCCGCCCCGGCCCAGCAGGGCTGCAGCCACTGCCCCGGGCGTCAGCTCCACGCTGCCCCAGAACAGGTTGAGCGCGAACAGCACTGCAAGCCCCGCCGTGAGGGCGAGGTAGGCGAGGCTGAGGCGGCGTGTGGTGGTCATGGCAAAGCTCCTTTTATACGATCTGCTGCAAAAATCGGAGGGAGGCCGGGTCGGGCCTGCCCTCGGTAAAGACGAGGTTCATATCGGAGATGAGGTCGGCCAGCTCCATGCTCTGCTGGAACAGGCTCTGGGCCGTGCACCAGCAGTCGCCGGACTGGACGGCCTTGAAGTCCGCCAGCATGGGGCACTTTTCGATGAGCTGGTCACGGGTCTCCACGACACCCTCGATGGTGCTGTTGTAGATGAGGACATCGACGTCCTTGGCCCGGGCGTAGAAGGTCTCGAGGGGCAGCTTGATGGTGGACTGGCCCGGGCTTTCCCCCTCGAGGTCGTCAAAGATGTAGACGCCGCCCGCCATCCCCACCATCTGGGCCACATAGTCGCTGGTGCGGCGGACAGTGATGAGGTTGTTGGTGGTGATGGAGAAGAAGGCCACTGTTTTTCCGGTGCTCTCCTGCCCGAGGATGGGGGCCACCTGCTCCACCTTCTGGCGGAAAATTTCCTCCGCCTGCTCGATCCTGCCCAGCAGGATGCCGTAGAGCTTGAGCCACTCCATCCGGGCCAGCGGGCCGCTCTCATAGCTCGAGCGCTCGATGAGCACCGGCACGCCGAACTTTTCCAGCTGTTCCTTGACCGCCGGGTCGTGGAGGATCATGGTGTTCTCGATGGCGAGGCTGCACCCGGCGGCAAGGATCCGCTCATAGTCCGGGGCACTGTACTTGCCGGCGTAGGCGATACGGCCCTCCTGCATGGCCTGCTTGGCCTCCTCCACATACCAGCCCTCGGCCTTGGTGCCGGAGAGGGCGATGCAGTCCAGCGCATCCAGATGGACGAAGAGATCCATCACCGAGGTGGAGACGAGGTAGATGTTGTCCAGCGGCTGGCGCAGCGGGACAACATCGGCGGGCAGGTCATCCACCTCCGCCGCGTCCTCGGGGATCACGAGGAATCTGCCGCTGTCCGGGATGTTCACCAGCACATATCCCCCCTCATAGCAGTCGGCGGAGAACTGAGCCGCATAGTCCAGCGGATAGCTGTGGTCGAACACGAGAGAGGCCGTATTGGCCGGGGCGGTCTCTGCCTGCCCGCAGCCAGTGAGGGCAAGTGCGGCGGCAGGCAGGGCTTTCAGAAAATTGCGGCGCTTCATAGGGTCAAACCTCTCAGTCTGCGAAGCGGTTTACTTCAGCGTAAAGGTCAGCGTATACTCGATCTCGTGCGGGGTGCTCATGGCGACGGTATCGCCCACCACATCCAGCGGGGTGTCGAGGGCGGCGACGGGGATCTCAAAGGTGGAGTTGCCCTCGGTATTGGTGGGCAGATACTTTTCGCCGTCCACCAGCATATAGTCGTAGTTGGGGCTGGACCAAACGATGGTGGCGGTCATCCTGCCGTCGGCCACGGTCAGGGCCGCAGGGCTTTCCACGGTGGCGCGGCCGGAGCCGCCCTCAAGGGTCACGTCGCAGGTGTAGGTGCCGTCGGCAAGGGCCTCCTCCATCGTGGGCTGTGCATTGCGGACGCTGACGGTGTGGTCGTACCACTTGCCCTTCTTGCCGAGGATGGCAACGGAGAAGTCCGTGTCCAGTACCTCCACCGGGATGTCGAAGCCGTACACCTCATCCGAGGTTCCGTCGCTGTAGTTCACCACATCGGTGGTGGGCTGGAGCCAGTCGGCCTCGTGGGAGGCTGCGTCCTCTGCCGTGCCGACGTAGAGGTTGACGATGTTCTTAGAGACGAGACTGACGTGGAGCGTCATCTGACCATCCTTCACGGTCAGCGCGCCTTTTCCATCGGATGCCTCATTGGCGTGGAACATAGAGCTGTCGGTGTCAAAATCGGCAGTATAGGTGCCGTCGGCCAGAGCCGCCGCAGCCGGGGCAGAAGCAGCCTCGCTCACGGCAGAGGAGGCCGCCGCCTCAGAGGAAGCGGCAGAGCTGGCCGGGGCGCTGGATGCGCCGCAGCCGACGAGTGCTCCGGCCAGCATCACACCGGCCAGCAGAAGAGAGCATTTATTTTTCAGTTTCATAGCAGTTACCTCGACTTATATCGTATCAGAAAGATTATAACACGCAATGGCCTGATTTCAAAGCAGGCCGAAAAAGAAATTGCCCGAAAAGGCACTCCTTTCCGGGCAATCATAGGGTCAGAATCAGCCGTTCAGGGAATCGACAGCGGCCTTGGTGTGTGCGATGTAGAGCTGCTGGATGTCAGCGATCTCGCCCAGACCTGCGATCTGGCACTCGACGGAGTCAAATGCACCGGAGGCCTCGAACTGGCTCTTCCAGGAGTCATCGTCGTCGCCCGCCATATCGTTGTTGGCATGGTCGCCTGCAACGACCATCAGGGGACGCAGGACGACCTTGGTGTAGCCGGCGGCCTTGACGGCCTCGATGACATTCTCGCAGTCAGTCTCCTCCGGCTCACCCTCGACGGTGCCGATGAAGACGTTCTTATAGCCCAGAGCGTTCATCTGAGCCTGCATCTGGCTATAGCTCACCTTTGCGGTGTGAGAGGTGCCGTGGCCCATGAAAACGAAGGCGGTGCCGTCCGCAGCGGCGGCGTCCGCACTGTCAAAGCCAGCGGTCTTGACGGCCTCAGCGGTGATCGCCTTGGCGACAGCCTCCTTGTCGGCATTGATGACGGTGGCATCGCTGCCCACCTCGCCCAGCAGAGGCTCGGCGACAGCGACAGACTCGAACTTATCGCGGTAGCTGTCCACCATCTCCATCATCTCGTCGTACTCCGCGCCGTGCATCAGATGAGTGGGCTGGACGACCAGATTCTTCACGCCGTTGGCGACAGCGCGCTCCATAGCCTGCTCCATGTTGTCGATCTTCTCGCCGTCACGGGCCTGCACATGGTTGATGATGATCTGTGCAGTGAAGGCACGGCGGACGGACCAGTCAGGGTAAGCGGCCTGAATGGCATCCTCGACGCCCTTGATGTCCGCTGCGCGGCTGTCGTTGAAGGAGGTGCCGAAGCTGACGACGAGGATCTCATTGTCGCCGATGTTGTCCTCGTTGCGGGGATCATCCTTGGAGGCGTCGCCGGTATCGCGGCCAAAGTAATCGGGGTCAGCCTCTTCGCCCTCGACCAGCGCCTTCTGGGCGTCGGTCAGGGCGTCCCATGCGGCCTTGGCGGCCTCGCACTGGGCGTCGGTGTTCTCGTTGCGCTCCTGCACATAGATGGCGTCGATGAGGTCTGCCACGTTCTTTGCTGCCATTTCATCGGCCTCCTCGCTGCTCACCCCGCTGGCGGCAGCAGAGCTTGCTGCTGCGCTGCTGGCGGCAGTGGAAGAAGATGCACCGCAGCTGGTGAGCACACCGGCGCACAGGGCCAGTGCGGCGGCAGCGGCGGTGACGCGCTGCCAGTTCTTGTTGGTTGCTTTACGCATTGCTTTGAGTCCTTTCTGTTTGGATGGGATCGGTACTTCCGATAGAAAGGGTACGAAACGGGGGCCAGCTCAAACGAAAAAAGGGCCTTTTTGCCGCGCGGAAGGCACAGCAAAAAGACCCTTTGAACGATTCGGGCTTTTTGGTACGACCAATTCCTCGTGATCCGGAGCTTAGCGCTCCTGTACCAACAGCGGGCAGGTTTCCTGACTGAAAGCTCATCATCCGCTGCCGCCTTCCCAGAAGCAAAGCTCCCAGTGACCGGCGACGTGCGCCAAGGCAGCGGACTCCCTTATCACAGTGACGAGATCGCGCGGGACTCTCACCCGCTTCCCTTTTACCCTGCCGGCCAAGAGACAAGCCCTCGGCGGCAGGCACCTGCTGTTTTCTATTCAGACGAGAGGAAGTATAGCACACCTTGCCTCAAAAAGCAATATCTCAGCTCTCCTGCGGCATCGTCCAGACCATCCCCAGCGCCTCAAGCTTCTGGATGTGGTCAGCTGTCAGCCGGTCATCGGCGACGGCATAGTTCTCCCGCATCCGGCGGATCCAGTCGCCGAGGCAGAAGCCGTCGCCGGTCTTATAGTTCACCGGCACCAGAAGGTCGCCGTGGGCGGTGCGGTACTCCTCGGCGCGGCGGAACGCCCCGTCCCATTTGGCCTCCCGGGCGTCCCACTGCATCCCGATGGCGTCCAGCATGGCGATATGCTCCGGCGTGACCTGAAAAGACTCGGGCCGGGCCTTGCGGGCAGCACGGAGATTCGAGATCCAGACCCCCAGCCGGAAGCCGCTCTCATCCACATATCCGGCGGGCACGAGAAGGGTGCCCTTCTTTTCCGCATAGCGCTTGGCGCTCTGATAGTTGTCCAGCCAGTTCTGCTCCCGCACGCTGCATGCAGGCGGCACGGCGGCGGTGAGACGGCGGGTGTTCTCGCCCTGAAACAGCTCCCTGAGGGCGGCGCGGCGCTCGGCAGAGAGCTTTTTGCCCTCCCGCAGCATCAGCTTCTGGCGGGAGAGCCAGCTGCCCAGCCAGATACCGTCCTCCGTCCGATACTGCGCCGGGACAGCCAGACTGCCGTGCTCTTTTTTGTATGCGACCGCCAGCTCGTATCGGTGCTGCCACGAATCGGCCTTTTCCCAGCTCATGCCCAGCTCATCCAGCAGGGCTTTCCGCTCCGGCGTGACCCGGGCGCTGCTGCGCTCGGGGTTCTGCCATGCATAACGCTGGCGGGACACCCACTTGCCCAGCAGGATGCCGCCCTCATCGATGTATTCGGTGGGGACGTCGATGTTGCCATGGGCGTTGTAATACTTCACAGCGGCCTCGTAAGCAGTCTGCCACTTGCGGTCGTTCCGGTTCGCCCAGTCCACACCGAGAGCTTCCAGCTTTTCGATCTGGGCAGCGGTCAGAGTTCCTTCCTTATAGGCGGCCCGCTGGCTGCCCAGCCAGACGCCCAGTGCCATGCCATCCGGCGTGACGTACTTGACGGGGATCTCGAGGTCGTCGTGCTCGAGATGATACTGGACGGCGGCGGCATAGTTCTTTTCCCAGAGGATGCTGCCGGTGTCCCACACCATGCCCAGCGATTCCAGCCGCTCGATGCGGTCGTCTGAGAGGCTGCCGCCCTGATAGCGCTGGCGGTTGTAGACGATCCACTCGCCCAGCGCGAAGCCGCTCTTATCCTTATAATGGACCGGCACCAGAAGGTCGGCGTGGCTGTCGCGGTACCGCCGGGCCGAGGCCCAGCCGTTCTCCCACGCCAGCTCAAGGCGCTTTTTCCAGTTCATGCCGATCTTGTCCAGCCGGGCGACCTGCTCGGCAGTGAGGCGGCCATTCTTCTTTCCGGCCCGCACAAGGCGCTGGTTTTCCAGCCAGCGGCCCACGGCCACCCCCTCAAAGGTGTAGGCGCGGGGCACATCCAGCGGCAGTTTTTTTGCAGCCATCTGTTTTGCAGCGGCAAAATAGCGCTCCCATTCGGCATCCAGTGCCCGGCGAAGCTGCCGGTAGGCCCGGCGGCAGGCGGACAGCGGCTCAGACAGCGGGAACGGCGTCTCGCCGCACTCCTTCCGGAGCTGCAGCACGCAGGCCAGCCCCTCGAAGGTGGCGCTCAGCTCTGCCACCGGCACACTGCCGCAGGCCGCAAGGGCGCGGGCCAGCATCTGCCGATAGGCGGGCGCCTCAGCGGTGCGGCGGACGAGGACAACGCCTGAAATGCCGGTCAGCGGCGTCTCAGCGGCGGGGCCGTTGACGCAGACCAGCAGCCGGAGCGCGTCGGCCTCGTCGGTCAGGAAGGGCTCTGCATCGCCGGAAAGCGCATCGGCACAGCAGATATGCACCCCCGCACCAAACAGCGCTTCGGCCTGCTGGGCTATCTGCGCCGCTGTCTGGGCATCCTCGCAGAGGACGAGATACCGCCCGGCAGCATCGGGGAGCCACCGCGCCAGCAACACTTCCACGGAGGGCAGCTGCTCCATCGCAAGGCTCAAAGCCCGATATTTTTCGGCGTTGGGGTCGGGAGTACCGGGCACGCGGAGGTTCTTCACCTCGGCGCGGAGGCGGGCCATTGCGGCCTCCTGCGGCCAGAGCAGCGCCGTGTAGGAGGTCGGCATGGGCAGCAGCCCGTCGGCCAATGCCCCGCCCAGCGTCAGCGGCTCCACCACAGCATCACCCAGCAGCTCTTCGGCGGCGCGGCAGCTCTCGCCCGGAGCGTCCGACTCGGCCAGCGCCAGCACTCTGGCCTCCGGACAGAGGCGGAACAGGAGCTGGACGCAGTCCGTCCACTCCCGTGCGCTCATCTCCCGCCAGCCGTCCAGCACCAGCAGACCGGGCCGGAACTCTGCCAGCGCCACCCAGCCCAGCGCGTTCTGCGCGGCCAGCTGTTCACAGTCCATCAGCCGGACTCTGCCGTCCAGCGTTTTGCCCAGCTCCTTCGCCAGCCCGCGGCGCAGTTCGAGCCGCGCGGCGCAGGAGGCCACCCAGAGGACGCGGGTATCAGGCTGTTCTGCCAGCATCTCCCACACGATGCGGCCCTTGCCGGTGCCCGCCGGACGCACCAGCGCGGCCCGACAGCCCTGCTGCAAGGCGGCTGCCGCCGCACGGCAGGCTGCTTTGTTTGAATCATGCACTAAAATCGACATATCCTTTTCTGCCCCTCCCGGTGGTTCAGAAATCGTTTTTGCTGCAAAAAAGAAACGCGCCTGCGCAAAGCGGACTGCCCAGATCGGAAGAGCACACGTCTGAACTCCAGTCACGTGGCCTTATCTCGTATGCCGTCTTCTGCTTGAAA
>ENA-UPSX01000062-UPSX01000062.1-human-gut-metagenome-genome-assembly--contig:-NODE-62-length-25599-cov-30.686545_pt1 | contig 25599 bp, 22 predicted proteins | sample MGYA00250045_ERZ773367 | MGnify/ENA primary metagenome ERZ773367 (study PRJEB29103, sample SAMN06112033) | human gut metagenome | biome: human gut; feature: ankylosing spondylitis patient; material... | reverse complement strand
TTTTTTTTTTTTAATGATACGGCGACCACCGAGATCTACACTCTTTCCCTACACGACGCTCTTCCGATCTCAGCCGGATGCAGTGGGTATCGGTGACGATGGCGGGCTTGCCGAACACATCGCCCATGATGAGGTTGGCGCTCTTGCGGCCCACGCCGGGCAGGGCCAGCAGCTCGTCGAAGGTGGTGGGCACCTTGCAGCCGTAGTCGTCCCGGAGCCTGCGCATACAGGCCGAGATGTCCCGGGCCTTGCTGCGGCCCAGCCCGCAGGGCTTGACGATGGCCTTGATGTCCTCCGGCTCGGCTTCGGCCAGCGCGGCCACCGACGGATATTTTTCAAACAGATCCTGCACCACCACGTTCACCCGGGCGTCGGTGCACTGGGCCGCCAGCCGGACGCTTACCAGAAGCTGCCACGCATGGTCGTAGTCCAGCGTACAGCCTGCGTCGGGGTATTCGGCCTTGAGCCGCCGGATGACCTCCAGCGCCAGTTCCTTCTTGGCCGTCAGGTCTTCGGCTGCAGCAGTCTTTCCGCGCATACGCTCTCCCTCGATTCTTGATTGGAATGGTACAAGCATATCACGTTTTGCGAAATTTGTAAATCCTTTGCGGATTATCTGAGAATCATTTTTATTATTTCTCTTGCCCCGGCGTGTAAAATGCGCTATACTAGGAAATAGAACGAACCGCATCCTATGCTTGGAGGGACGACCCATGAACGAACCGCTGGCGCAGCGTCTGCGCCCCAAAACGCTGGCCGATGTCTGCGGCCAGCAGCATCTTCTGGCCGAAGGGCAGGTGTTCCGCCGCACCATCGAGAGCGGACGCATCCCCAACATGATCTTCTACGGCCCTTCCGGCACGGGCAAGACCACCGTGGCCCGCATCATCGCCGAGAACAGCGGGATGACCCTCCATAAGCTCAACGGCACCTCCTGCGGCACCGGCGACATCAAGGCCGTGCTGAAGGACATCGGCACACTGGCCGGGGCAGGGGGCATCCTGCTCTACCTCGACGAGATACAGTATCTCAACAAAAAGCAGCAGCAGAGCCTTCTGGAGTGCATCGAGGACGGCTCTGTCACCCTCATCGCCTCCACGACGGAGAACCCCTACTTCTACATCTATAATGCGCTGCTGTCCCGCTGTACCGTGTTCGAGTTCAAGTCTCTCTCCGCCGCCGATGTGGAGCGGGGCATCCGCAATGCCCTGAAAAAGCTTTCGGAGTCCGAGCCGCAGCCCGTGACGATGGACGAGGACGCCTGTGCCTACCTTGCCGAGAGCGCGGGGGGCGATCTGCGCAAGGCGCTGGGCTGCCTCGATTTCGTGGTGACGGCGGCCCCTGTGGACGAGGGGGGAAAGCACGTCACCCTCGGGATGGTGCAGCAGGTCACCCGCCGCACCGCCATGCGGTACGACCGGGACGGCGACGACCACTACGACATCGTCTCAGCCTACCAGAAGTCCATGCGCGGCTCTGACCCCAACGCCGCCCTCCACTATCTGGCTCGTCTGCTGGAAGCGGGCGACCTGCCCTCGGCCTGCCGACGCCTCATGGTCTGTGCCTGCGAGGATGTGGGCCTCGCATACCCGCAGATCATCCCCATCGTCAAGGCGGCGGTGGACGCCGCCAACATGGTGGGCCTGCCCGAAGCTCGTCTCCCGCTGGCGGATGCCGTCATCCTCGTGGCCACCAGCCCCAAGTCCAACAGCGCCCACGACGCCATCAACGCCGCCATCGCCGACGTGCAGGCGGGCCGCACCGGCCCCATCCCGCGCCAGCTCCAGAACAAGCACTTCGACGGCGAGGATGCGGCAGTCAAGGGCCAGAACTACAAATACGCCCACGATTTCGAGAACCATTGGGTCGAACAGCAGTATCTGCCGGATGTGCTCAAGGATGTGAAATACTATACGTTCGGAGACAACCGCACCGAACAGGCCGCCCGGGCTTACTGGGCAAAGATCAAGGGGGAGGACAAGCTCTGACCCTGGCCTTTATCCGGACCCAAAACGATAAGAAAGAGGAGAAAGACCATGCGTTATTCCAAGCAGCGCGAGCTGGTATTGCAGAAGGTGGAGCAGCTGTGCGACCACCCCACCGCAGAAGAAATTTTTGACCTTGCGGCCAAGGAGTGCCCCGGCCTGAGCCTCGGCACCGTCTACCGCAACCTCAACAGCCTCGTGGAGGCGGGCCGCGTCCGCCGCGTCTCCATCCCGGGCAAGGCCGACCGTTTCGACCACACGCTGGGCTGGCACAGCCACCTCTACTGCAACTGCTGCGGCGGTGTCGTGGACGCCGACGTGGACGAAAAGCAGATGATGAAGCTGGTGCGCCACCAGAAGGGCGTCGTGGAGGACTGCGCTGTGGTGCTGTTCGGCCTGTGCGAAGCCTGCGCCGCAAAGCAGGCGCAGTAAAAATAAGCTCTTGCCCTCCAAGGCCAAAAAGGGTATACTATAAAGAGCTTTTTATAGTATAACGATGTCTGCCGCCGGTGCGCGGTGGCAGAGAAGGATGGTTCCATTGGAGTACATAGCATTTGAACATAACAACGCGGCGGCTGAGCTGGTCAAGCTGGCCTACGACACCCCGCCGCTGGCCTTCGTCCACAGCTACGGCTGTCAGCAGAACGTCAACGACGGCGAGCGCATCAAGGGCGTGCTGATGGACATCGGCTACGGCCTGTGCGACAAGCCCGAGGATGCCGACCTCATCCTCTTTAACACCTGCGCCGTCCGTGAGCACGCCGAGCAGCGCGTTTTCGGCAACGTGGGCGCCCTCAAGGGCCTGAAGGAGAAGAAGCGCGGCCTTATCATCGGACTCTGCGGCTGCATGGCAAACCAGAAGCACGTCGTGGAGAAGCTGCGCCAGAGCTACCCCTACGTTGACCTCGTCTTCGGCGTGGACGGCATCGACACCCTGCCCCAGCTCATCGCCCAGAAGCTGCAAAAGCACAAGCGGGTGCTGATGGAGCCAGCCCAGCGCCCCGTCATCGTGGAGAACATCCCCATCCGCCGCGAGAGCGAGTTCCGCGCATGGCTGCCCATCATGTACGGCTGCGACAACTTCTGTACCTATTGCATCGTGCCCTACGTCCGTGGCCGCGAAAAGAGCCGGAAGCCCGGCGACATCCTCGCCGAGTTCAAGGGCCTCGTGGAGGCGGGCTACAAGGAGATCACCCTGCTGGGCCAGAACGTCAACAGCTACGGTAAGGGCCTTGAGGAGCAGGTGGATTTTTCCGACCTGCTGAACCTGCTTTGCACCGTTCCGGGGGACTATCACATCCGCTTCATGACCAGCCACCCGAAGGATGCCAGCTTCAAGCTCATCGACACCATCGCGGCGCAGCCGAAGATCTGCAAGCACCTGCATCTGCCGGTGCAGTGCGGCTCGGACCGGCTGCTGGTCCAGATGAACCGCCACTACACCGTGGAGCACTATCTGGAGCTGATCGGGTATGCCCGGAAGAAGATCCCCGGCATCACCTTCTCCAGCGACATCATCGTGGGCTTCCCCGGTGAGACGGAGGAGGACTTCCAGAAGACCCTCGAGCTGGTGCAGAAGGTGGGCTATATGCAGCTGTTCACCTTCATCTACTCCAAGCGCACCGGCACCAAGGCCGCTGACCTGCCCGACCCCACCCCCCGCAAGGAGAAGACCGACCGGATGACCCGCCTGCTGAAGCTGCAGGATGACATTGCGATGGCTCTCGTCAAGGCGCAGGTGGGGCAGACCGTCCGCGTCCTCGTGGAGGGCTATGGCCGGAACGAAGGCACCCTCTCGGGCCGTCTCGACAACAACCTCACCGTCGAGTTCAAGGCCGACCCGGCCCTCATGGGCAGCTATGCGATGGTGCATCTCACGGATGCCCGCGCCACTGTCCTGCTGGGTGATCTGACCGAATAACGATATTCTGGATATACTATCCTAAGGTGTAGCTGAAAACAAAGAAAATGACGAATATTTCGCAAGTACAAGCGGGATTTAAGGCAAATAGCCGCAGGAATCCTTTGTGGATTTCAAGGCTGTTTAACGCAAAATCCAGCTGTGCTTGTAGAAATAGACTAAATTTTCGACTTTTCAGATACACCCTAATAGAATATAGAACACAAGAACGATAAAAGGAGACTACTACAATGGATTGCATCGATCTTTTCAAGCGTGCTGCGATGGCACTTCAGACCGACCCCCGCTATCTGGCCATGGATCAGGCCCGTAAGATGAACGATAAGGACGAGGAGCTGCAGAACCTCATCGGCGAGTTCAATCTGGCCCGGATGGACCTGAACAACGAGATCGGCAAGACCGAGCGCAGCGATGCACGCATCGCCGAGCTGAACGAGAAGGTGAACGACCTCTACGGCAAGATCATGGCCGACGAGGGCATGGTGGCCTACAACGAGGCCAAGCGCGACTGCGAGAACCTCGTGAACTATATCGACGCCATCATCAACACCGCCATGAACGGCGGCGACCCCATGACCGTGCAGGAGCCTTCCGCTTCCTGCACCGGCAGCTGCTCCACCTGCGGCGGCTGCCACTAAAGGCATCCTCATCCGAGGCTTACAAAACGCGGCTGTGCAATGCAGGGCCGCGTTTTGCTTGCAAAAGACGGTTTTGGATGCCAAACCCACACCCACGCGACAACAAGGGGAGGAAGGTGAACGGTCATGGCAGAGCTTTCGCCCATGATGCAGCAATATCTTGAGATAAAAAAACAACATAAGGACGAGATCCTTTTCTATCGCATCGGCGATTTCTACGAGATGTTCTTCGACGATGCGCTCACGGCCTCGCGGGAGCTGGACCTGACCCTTACGGGCAAACAGTGCGGCCTCGAGGAGCGTGCGCCCATGTGCGGTGTGCCCTTCCACAGCTACGAGGGCTATGTAGCCCGTCTCATCGCAAAGGGCTATAAGGTCGCCATCTGCGAGCAGGTGGAAGACCCGGCCAAGGCCAAGGGCCTCGTCAAACGGGACATCATTCGGGTGGTCACGCCGGGCACCGTCATCGAGAGCAGTATGCTTCAGGATGACAAGAATAACTACATCGCCAGCATCTTTCTGAAGGGCGGCGCGGCGGGCCTCTGCTTTGCCGATGTTTCCACCGGCACGGCCCACATCACCGAGCTGAAGCGGGAAAAGATCGCCCCGGCGGTCATCGCAGAACTTTGCCGCTACCGCCCCAGTGAGGTGCTGATGAACCCGGGTCTGCTGGACTGCCGGGAGATCACCGCCTACCTCAAAAAGAACATGAACTGCGCCGTCGAGCTGGTAGAGGAGGAACGGTATGCCCCGGGCCTCGTCTCCATCGCCCTCGAGAACCAGTTTGGCCGCGACTGGCCTGCCAAGACCGGCATGGCCGAGGACGGTCTCGTCCGCTTTGCGATGGCGGCACTTCTGGAATACCTCCACGATACCCAGATCAAAGGCGTCGAGCGGCTCAAGACGGTCATCACCTACAACGAGGCCCAGTTTATGAGCCTGTCGCCGGTCACACGGGCCAACCTTGAGCTGACCGAGACGCTGCGGGGCCGCGAAAAGCGTGGGACGCTGCTCTGGGTGCTGGACAAGACCAGCACCGCCATGGGCAAGCGGATGCTGCGCAGCTGGATCGAGCAGCCGCTGGTGTCCAGCGCCGCCATCAACCGCCGCCTCAGCGCGGTAGAGAGCCTCGTGGACCAGACCGTGCAGCGGGGCGACCTCATCGAGCAGCTCCACTACATCGCCGACCTTGAGCGCCTCATGACCCGCGCGGTCTATGGCTCGGCCACGCCCAAGGAGATCTACACGATGGCCCAGACCTGCGAGCGCCTGCCAGACCTGCGGGCGCAGGCCGAGAGCTGTGGCTGCCCCGAGTTGACCGCCCTTGCGGGCCAGATCGATCTGCTGGACGACGTCAAAACAGCCATCCTCGCGGCCATCGACCCGGACGCCCCCTCCACCCTGAAGGACGGCGGCGTCATCGCCAAGGGCTACCACTCCGAGGTGGACGAGCTGCGCTCCATCCGCGACAACACCAAGGGCGTCCTCGCCCAGTTGGAGACGCGCCTGCGGCAGGAGACAGGCATCCCCAAGCTGAAGATCGGCTACAACCATGTCTTCGGCTACTTCATCGAGGTCAGCAACTCCTATAAGCAGATGGTCCCCGAGACCTACATCCGCAAACAGACCCTCACCTCCGGCGAGCGCTACATCACGCAGGAGCTGAAGGAGCTGGAAAACAAGATCCTCGGCGCACACGAGCGCCTTATCGCACTGGAGCACCGGCTCTTTGCTGAGCTGCTGGAAAAGATCGGCGGTCAGCTCGACCGCATCCAGCGGACGGCCAACGCCGTGGCTGAGCTGGACGTGCTGGCGGCGCTGGCGCAGGTGGCGGCAGAGAACAACTATTGCCGCCCCGTGGTGGACGACAGCGACGAGTTGACCATCACCGAGGGCCGCCACCCGGTGGTGGAGCAGATGCTGAAGGGGAGCCTCTTCGTGCCCAATGATACGAAGCTCAACTGCACCACCGACCGCTGCCTCATCATCACCGGCCCGAACATGGCAGGCAAATCGACGTATATGCGTCAGAACGCGCTGATCGTGCTGATGGCCCAGATCGGCTCCTTCGTCCCGGCGTCCAGCTGTCATGTGGGCGTCGTGGACGCTATCTTCACCCGCATCGGCGCATCGGACGACCTCGCCGCCGGACAGTCTACCTTCATGGTGGAGATGACCGAGGTGGCTGAGATCCTGAAAAACGCTACGCCCAAGAGCCTCGTCGTGCTGGATGAGATCGGCCGCGGTACCTCCACCTTTGACGGCATGAGCATCGCCCGCGCCGTGGTGGAGCACATCTCCGACCCGGCCAAGGGCCTCGGCTGCAAGACCCTTTTCGCCACCCACTACCACGAGCTGACCGACTTGGAAGGGTCCATCGAGGGGGTCAAGAACTACAACATCGCCGTCAAGAAGCGGGGAGAGGACATCACCTTCCTCCGCCGTATCGTCCGCGGCCCTGCCGACGACAGCTACGGCATCGAGGTGGCGAAGCTGGCCGGTCTGCCCGGCACTGTGACCCGCCGCGCCCACGAGGTGCTGCGTGCATTGGAGGCTTCCGCTCCGAAAAACAAGGTGGAGCAGATGGACTTTGACGCCTTGCAGGAGTATTCCTCGCCCGCCGTCCCCAGCGAGATGATGGAAAAGCTTGAGGCGCTGGACGTGGAGACCCTGACCCCCATCGAGGCGCTGAACTTCCTCTATGAGCTGAAAAAGACCCTGAGCGGCAGTCTGAAGGGCTGAGTTTATCTGAAACGGAGGGAAACGAATGGCAGAGATACACGTTCTGGACAAGCACACCGCAGAACTTATCGCCGCCGGTGAGGTGGTGGAGCGGCCCGCGTCGGTCGTGAAGGAGCTGCTGGAAAACGCCATCGACGCAGGCGCATCCCAGATCACCGTCTCCATCGAGTCGGGCGGCGTCCGCCTCATCGAGATCAGCGACAACGGCACCGGCATCGAGGCAAAATACATCCCCACAGCCTTCATCCGTCACGCCACCAGCAAGATCCGGACGGAAGACGACCTCAACAGCATCCACACGCTGGGCTTCCGGGGCGAGGCACTGGCCTCCATCGCCAGCGTGGCCCGAGTCGAGCTGCTCACCCGTACCGAGGCCGACGAGTGCGCCTCCCTCTACCGCATCGAAGGCGGGGAAGAGCAGCCCATCGAGCCGGGTGCCCGGGGCGTCGGTACCACCATCCGCGTCCGGGACCTCTTCTTCAACACGCCCGCCCGGATGAAGTTCCTCAAAAAGGATTCCAGCGAGGGCACCTTCGTGGCCGACCTCGTGGGCCATGTGGCCCTTAGCCACCCCGAGGTGAGCTTCAAGTTCCTCCGTGAGGGCAAGCTGCAGTATGTCACCCCCGGCGACGGCCAGCTCCGCAGTGCGGCTTACGCTGTGCTGGGCCGGGAGTTCAGCCGCGACTTGATGGAGGTGGACAACCGTGAGGGCGTCTACCGGGTCTGGGGCCTGATCACCCAGCCCCGCAGCTGCCGCGCCAGCCGCAGTATGCAGTATTTCTATATCAATGGCCGCTACGTCCGCAACCGCACCATGATGGCGGGCATGGAGATGGCGTTCAAGGGCACCATGATGCAGGGCAAGTTCCCTGGAGGGATCTTGCTTCTTGAGATGCCTGCCGACCTCGTGGATGTGAATGTCCATCCGGCCAAGACGGAGGTCCGCTTTGCCCGGGAAAACGACATCTTTGACCTTGTCTACCACGCCGTCAAGCTGGCTCTGAGCCAGCCGGGCACGGGGGAGAGACGATTCGTTTTCGATGAGAGCAAAGACAACGATGCATCCCAAGAATCAAAAAACAGCGAATTAAAAGAAAATTTAAGTGTAAAGGATAACTGCTTTACGGGGCTTTCCGCAGTCATTTCGGGGCAGGCAGAGCCGGGAAGCCTGCCGCACCCGGCCGAAAGCCCTCTCCGCCCTGCGGCGTCGGCAGTGCCCCGCCCGGCACAGCCTTCCGCCCCGGAACGGGACATCCTCCCGCTGCCTGCAAAAGCCCCGGAAACGGCGGCTCCGGAGCCGGAGCACAGCTGGACAACGGTTGCAGCCGATGCGCTGCTGCCGATGGACGCCGCCCTCCACAGCCCGGAGCCGCCGGTGCAGGACAGCACCCTTGAGCCGCCGCCCTTCCGGGCTGCGTCCAGCGAATCCCAGCTGGATGTGGAGCTGGACATCGACCTGCCGGACGTCACCCGCGACCACATGGCCGCGTGGGAGCCGGCCCCGGTGGGAGCGGAACGCCCGCCGCTGCCGTCCCTGCCCGATGTACAGGATGCGCCGCAGCAGAGTGCGGCCCCCGAGCAGCTGGGCTTTGATGTACAGGACGGCCCTGAGCCGCTGCGGTATGTGGGGGAGCTTTTCCGCACCTATATCCTCGCGGAGCGGGGCGATGAAGTCTGTATCATCGACAAGCACGCCGCCCATGAGCGCCAACTCTTTGAGAAGCTGGCGGCGAACTACGGCGACGTCCCCAGCCAGCTCCTGCTGGAGCCGCTGGTCATCGAGCTTTCGGCAGAGGAGAAGACAGCCCTCCTTGCGAACCTCCCGCTGCTGGAAAGCGCGGGCCTTGAGGTGAGCGACTTCGGCGGCAGCTCGGTCTGCCTGCGCTCTGTGCCTGCTGACGTAGAGCAGGGGAGCGCCGAGGACCTGCTGGTGGAGCTGGCGGCGAAGCTGGCCCACGGCAGCCGCGATGCCCTGAATGAGCGGACGGAATGGGTGCTCCACTCCATCTCCTGCCGCGCCGCCATCAAGGCGGGCGACCACACCTCGCCGCAGGAACTGATGGCGCTGGCCGAGAAGATCCTTTCCGGCGAGGTGCCGCCCTTCTGTCCCCACGGACGCCCCTGCGTCCTGAAACTGACCCGAAAGGAGCTGGAAAAGCAGTTTGGCCGAATCGTGTAGCAAAAAGCATCCGGTGCTGGCCGTCGTAGGCCCTACGGCCACCGGCAAGACCGCCCTCGGCGTCACGCTGGCCGAGACGTTTGGCGGCGAGGTCATCAGCGCCGACTCGATGCAGCTTTATAAGGGTCTGGATGTCGGCACGGCAAAGGTCACGCCCGGCGAGACCCACGGCATCCCCCACCACGCAGTGGACCTCCTGACCCCCGATGAGCCGTTCAGCGTAGCGGATTTCGTCGCGCTGGCCGGGCGGCTCGAAGCGGACATCTCCGCCCGGGGCCGTCTGCCCATCCTTGTAGGCGGTACGGGACTCTATGTTCAGAGCTTTTTATATGGTGTGCGCTTTGCCGCCGAAAAGACGCCGGATGGCCTGCGGGAACAGTTGGCCGCCGAGCTGGCCGAAAAAGGCCCGGAAGCCATGTACAAAGAACTTCAGGAGGCTGACCCGGAGGCCGCTGCCGCCATCCACCCGAACAATCAGGTGCGGGTGCTGCGGGCGCTGGAGCACTTCCGCGCCACCGGCAAGCGTCTGAGCGAGCAGAAAGCCCAATCCCTCCCGCCGGAGCGGCCCTATCGCTCGCTGGTGCTGGGGCTGGATTTCCCCGACCGCGCCCAGCTCTACCGCCGCATCGACCTGCGGGTGGACAAGATGCTGGATGCCGGTCTGCTGGACGAGGCGAAGCTGGTCTACGACCACCGCCAGACCTACCGCACGGCAGCACAGGCCATCGGCTACAAAGAGTTTTTTCCCTTTTTTGAGGGGACGGCCGCGCTGGACGAGTGCGCTGACAAGCTCAAGCAGGCCTCCCGCAACTACGCCAAGCGTCAGCTGACGTGGTTCCGCCATATGGACGGCGTGGTCTGGCTGGACGCCTCCGCGCCGGACGCTGCGGCCCGGGCTGTCCGGCTGACCCGAGAATTTTTAGCGAAAGGGTGACCTTTTATGGCCGATAAAACGCATTCGGAGCCCGGGACGCCGGGTGTGCTGAGCCGTCTGGCAGGCATTGCTGTGGCGGTGGTGGTGCTGGCGGGCATCTATGTGGGCTATCAGGCCTTGCAGGTGCTCTTCCCGCCTAACACCTACGAGACAGCGATGCTTGCCACGGTGGCGGATACGGTGAGCGCCGACGGTGTCCTGCTCTTCGATGAGACCTACATCTCCGGCAGCGGGACGCTGGGCTACCTTGCCGCCGACGGCGAGCGCGTCTCGGCGGGCGCTGCGGTGGCCGAGATCTACAGCAGCCCGGAACAGGCGGGCCTCCGCCAGCAGCTCACAGCTCTGAACGACCAGATCGAGCTGCTGCAGCGGTCTCAGAACACCACCGCCACCCAGCTGGACTCCCTCAGGAAAGAGCGCTCGGGCGCGCTTTATGACCTGATGGACGCACTGGACAGCTCTGCCTATGACGAGACGGCGCTGGGCGAGGAGAATTACATCCTCGCCCAGAACAAGCTCTGGGTCATCACAGGGGAAGTCTCGGATTTTTCGGCCCAGATCGCGGCCCTCACCGAGCAGTCGGCGCAGGTGCAGGCCCAGCTGGGTGCGCCCACCCAGATCACAGCCCCCCAGACCGGCTATTTCATCCGCAGCACCGCCGCCGGACGGCTCAACGCCGGGGCGGACGACATCCTGGCGCTGGATGCCGCCGGTTTTGAGGCCTATCTGAACTCCGACCCGGAGCTGCCGCTGGACGGCTGCGCGGGCAAGCTCGTCTCGGGCTTTACATGGAGGTATGTCGGCCTCTGCTCGGCCAAGGAGGGGGAGAAGCTGCTGGGGGACAACGGCAAGCCCCTGACCCGCTCGGTGAAGATCAAGTTCCCCGGCCAGATGGAAACGCCCCTCAAGGCGTCGGTGTCTGAGGTGAGCATCGACGAGACCAGCGGCTTGGCCCGCTTCGTCGTCACCTGTGAGGTCATCAACGGCGATGTCCTCCGCCTCAGCCGGGCCAAGGCCCAGATCATCGTGGGCGAGACCACAGGCCTGCGCATCCCCATCGATGCCATCCATTACTTAAAGGAAGACGGCACCGAGTCTGAGACGCAGGGCGAAAATTACATCCCGGGTGTCTACGTCAAGTACGGAAACCTCGCCCGCTTCTGTAAGATCGACCCCGTGGACAACGCACATCCGCTGGTAACAGACGGCGACTACTGCATCGTCATGCCCAGCAGCACCGATAAGACCAAAACCATCAGCGAAGTCCGCCTTTATGACGAGATCATCGTCTCGGGACAAAATTTGTATGATGGAAAGCTTTTATAGTTATTGACATCTGATGTAAAAAATCAGATAATAGAAAAAGCTATTAGCAGCTCTTTGTTCACAAAGGGGTGCCGGGCGGCGTGAGCTGCCTGAATGAAAGGAGCAAGTTTCTATGTCTTTTGTGGATAGTCTGAAAAAAGGACTTTTTGGCAGTGAGGACGATTACGACGATCAGTACATGGAAGACGGCCCTCAGATGGTGAATAACAACAACGGCATCGGCGTCGCAGGTGCCGACGAGGAGGACGCCCCCGAGGAGGCTGCGGCCCCCAAGCGGAACGGCAAGGTGGTCAACATCCATGCCACCACCCAGCTGAAGGTCGTTCTGGTCAAGCCCGAGCACTTCGAGGACGCCAGCACCATTGCAGACCACCTGAACAACAAGCGCACCGTCGTGCTGAATCTGGAGTCCACCAACAAAGAGGTCTCCCGCCGTCTGGTGGACTTCCTCTCCGGTGTAGCCTACGCCAACAACGGCCAGATCAAGCGGGTGGCCAACAGTACCTTCATCATTACCCCCTACAACGTGGACATCATGGGCGACCTGCTGGACGAGCTGGAGAACAATGGCGCGTTCTATTGATGCACAGCCCGGCGTGCGGGGCTTCGTCCCGGCACAGAACGATGAGGAGCGCTTCCTCATGCGCCATGTGGAGGATCTGGCCCGCGCCGCCTTTGGCCGGGGCATCGCCCGCTATTCGGCCTTTCTGAGCGACCGGGAACAGCAGTTGGCGCAGGCGGCACTCAACCGCGCCGATGCGCCGGAAGAAAGCTGCCGCTTCGAGGGCGGCTGGCCCGGGGCAGAGCGCCGGGTGCTCTGCCTTGAGCCGGAGGATCGCTACCCGGCCTGCCCGGTCTGCTGCGTCCGGCTCAGGTGCCGCGGGCTGGCCGGGGCACAGCTGCCCGTCCACAAGGACTATCTGGGCAGCCTGATGGGCCTCGAGCTTCGCCGGGAGGCGCTGGGCGACATCGTCCTGCCGCCGGAAGAGCCGGGCACAGCCTATGTGTTCGCGCTGGAGCCGGCCGCAGACCTCATCTGTCAGGAGCTGCGCAGCGTGGGCCGCACCGAGGTGACGGCCCGGCAGCTGGCGCTGGACGAGGTGCCGCAGTTCGCCGAGGCCGAGCGCCGTTTGCAGACGGCCACCGTGTCGTCCCTGCGTCTGGACGCTGTGCTGGCGGCCATGCTGCGGTGCAGCCGGGGCATGGCCGCAGAGCTTGTGGCGGCGGGACGGGTGGAGATCAACCATCTGCCTGCATCCAGCGCCCACGCGCCGGTGTACCCATCGGACGTGTTCACCGTGCGGGGCAAAGGGCGATTCCGCCTGACGGCTCTGCCGGGCAAGAGTAAAAAAGACCGACAAATCATCGAGTTCTTCCAGTATTGATGCGAAGGACCGGAATAAATGGAGGAGATCACTATGCTGACACCGCAGGACGTGCGCGCTGTCCAATTCGAAAAGAACCTCCGCGGCTACCGCACCGAGGATGTTGACCGTTTTCTGGATAAGGTAGAACAGCAGCTCGAGCAGGATGCAGGACAGATGGAGGCGCTGCGCAAGCAGGTGGCCGACCTGACTGCGGAGAACGAGACGCTGCACCGCAGTATGCAGAGCTATGAGGCCGACGGAGATATGCTCAAGAGCGCCCTTATCAATGCCCAGCGGATGGGGGAGAACGTCATCCGCGAGGCCAACCAGAAAGCCGAGGACATCCTGCACCGTGCGAATCTGCGCGGCGACGACATCATCCGGGATGCCAACGAGCTGCTGCAGAAGGCCAGCGACCGCGCCGATGAGATCATCAGCGAGGCCAACGACAAGAAGCTGGCCGAGGAGCGGGAGTACGACCGCGTCCGTCTCGAGGTCACCCGCTTCAAGTCCGATGTGCTGAACCTCTACCGCACCCATGTGGAGTCCCTGAGCCGTCTGCCGGAGTTCCAGCAGAAGGAGGAAGAGGCTGCAACGCAGGATGGGGGCGAGGCACTGCCGGAGGCAGAGGCTGCGGACGCCGGGACCACCGAGGAGGCTGCCCCTGCTGCGGATGTGCCCGAGGATGGAGCCGCAGCCCCCGAGAAGGGTGAGGACTTCTGGGCGAAGGATGAATCCCAGCTCAAGCTCGACCCGCCCCCTGTAGACCCCAACGCTGCATTTCAGGGCGTGAGCTTCAGCGAATAAAAACCATGCATCGACAGCAAAACGCTGTTTTCGATAATCATCAGGCGCACAACTGCGCTGCTTGTGATTGAAAGATCAATAGAGGAGAGTGTAAACCAGTGGCTAAGAATAAGTCTCAGTACGATAGTACTCTGAACCTGCCCAAGACCCTGTTTGAGATGCGTGCCGGTCTGCCCAAGAAGGAGCCGGTCATGCTCAAGGATTGGGACGACAACGACCTGTACAACCAGCTCATGAAGCACAATGAGGGCAAGCCTCAGTTCATCCTGCACGACGGCCCTCCGTATGCCAACGGCAACATCCACATGGGTACCGCGCTGAACAAGATCATCAAGGACATCATCATCCGCGAGAAGAACATGGAGGGCTATCAGGCTCCCTATGTGCCCGGCTTCGATACCCACGGCCTGCCCATCGAGCTGAAGGCCCTGTCCTCCGTCGGCGAGAAGAAGAAGGACATCTCCAAGCTCGAGCTGCGCCAGATCTGCGAGAAGTTCGCCACCGAGCACATCGACATCATGAGCGACCAGTTCAAGCGTCTGGGCGTCATCGGCGACTTTGAGCATCCCTACCTGACCCTCAAGCCCGAGTTTGAGGCACGTCAGATCGAGATCTTCGGCGAGATGGCCAAGAAGGGCTACATCTACAAGGGTCTGAAGCCGGTCTACTGGTGCCCCGACTGCCGCACTGCTCTGGCAGAGGCCGAGATCGAGTACGGCGAGGATGAGTGCGACTCCATCTTCGTCCGCTTCCACGTCTCGCAGGACCCCAACGGTGTGCTGGCAAAGCACGGCATCCCGATGGAGAAAACCTATTTCGTCATCTGGACCACCACCACTTGGACCCTGCCCGCCAACGAGGCCATCTGCCTGAACGGTCAGTTCGAGTACTCCTTCGTCAAGATCGGCGACGAGTTCCACATCATGGCCACCGACCTCGTCAAGAGCGTCATGGATTCCTGCCACATCACCGATTACGAGGTGGTGGGCGAGCCGGTCAGCGGCGCTGAGTTCGAGCTGATGCGCTACGACCACGTCTACCTGCCCAAGGAGGGCTGGGTCATCCTCGGCGACCACGTCACGCTGGAAAGCGGCTCTGGCTGTGTCCACACCGCCGGTGGCCACGGCGTCGATGACTTCAACGTCTGCCAGAAGTACCCCCAGATCCCCATCACCGTCCCCGTGGACGACGGCGGCTATCTGACCGAGCAGGCCGGCAAGTACGCTGGTCAGCGCGTCTGGGCTTCCAACAAGACCATTCTGGCCGACCTGACCGCCTCCGGCGCTGTCATGGGCCAGCTGCACATCAAGCATCAGTATCCGCACTGCTGGCGCTGCCATAATCCCATCATCTTCCGTGCTACCGAGCAGTGGTTCTGCTCCATCGCCAAGTTCCGTGAGGACGTCTACAAGGCCATCGACACCGTGACCTGGATGCCCGACTGGGGCCACGACCGGATGCACGGCATGGTCCGCGACCGCAACGACTGGTGCATCAGCCGCCAGCGCACTTGGGGCGTGCCCATCCCGGCCTTCTACTGCAAGAAGTGCGGCGCCTACCACATCACCGATGCCACCATCAAGGCTGTCAGCGACCTGTTCCGCAAGGAAGGCTCTGACGCATGGTACAAGTACGACGCCGAGCAGATCATCCCCGCCGGTGAGGTCTGCGAGAAGTGCGGTGCATCCGAGTGGACGAAGGACACCGACATCATGGACGTCTGGTTCGACTCCGGCTCCACCCACGCCGCCGTTCTGGAAGAGCGGCCTGAGCTGCGCTTCCCGGCCGATCTGTATATGGAGGGCGGCGACCAGTTCCGCGGCTGGTTCCAGTCCAGCCTGCTGACCAGCGTTGCAAGCAAGGGCTGCGCACCCTACAAGTCCGTTCTGTGCCACGGCTGGGTCGTGGACGAGCAGGGCAAGCAGATGCACAAGAGCGCCGGCAACGGCGTCGAGCCCAGCGAGATCATCAAGGATTACGGCGCAGACATCATCCGTCTGTGGGTGGCTTCTTCCGACTACACCGTCGATGTGCGTGCCGGCAAGAACATCTTCAAGCAGCTGAGCGAGGCCTACCGCAAGATCCGCAACACCGCCCGCTTCATTCTGGGCAACCTCGACGGCTTCGACCCCAACACCGACTGTGTCTCCGACGACCAGCTGCAGGACATCGACCGCTGGGCACTGGCTGCGCTGGATGACCTTATCGTCAACACCAACGCAGGCTATGCCGTCTACGACTTCAACAAGGTCTACCATGCGGTCTACAACTTCTGTGTCGTGGCCATGTCCAACTTCTATCTGGACGTCACCAAGGATCGTCTGTACTGCACCAACGGCACCGGCCGCAAGGCGGCACAGACCGCGATGTACAAGATCCTCGTCGCTCTGGACAAGATCATCGCCCCCATCCTCTGCTTCACCAGTCAGGAGATCTGGGACTTCCTGCCCAAGACCGAGGGCATGAACAAGTACGTCGTCTTCGAGGATATGCCGAAGGCTGGCCAGTACGCAGCCGACGACGCCTTCAAGGCCAAGTGGGCACAGCTCATCGCTGTCCGTGACGAGGTCAAGAAGGTGCTGGAGCAGGCCCGTGCCGACAAGCAGATCGGCGCTTCTCTCGAGGCTTCCGTCACTCTGTACTGCAACGACGCCGTCTATGCGCTGCTGAACAGCATCCCGATGGACGAGCTGGCCGACCTGATGATCGTCTCCCATGTGGAGCTGGTCAAGGGCGAGGGCGGCGCAGCCAGCGCAGTCGAGGGTCTGGGCGTTGCTGCTGCACACGCCACCGGCGACAAGTGCGAGCGCTGCTGGAAGTACTCCGCCGACATCGGCACCCACTCTGCTCACCCCACCCTGTGCGCACGCTGCGCCAGTGTTGTGGAGGGCTGATCCATCTTGTATCTCTGGCGGCGCACCCGGCGCAAAAGGGGGCGCCGCCTTTTTCAAAAAATCAAGCGTTGGGAGAAACTATGGCATACGTCATTCTGAATCTGGTCTGTGTGGCCGCGCTGGTGGGCATCGACCAGGCCATCAAGCTCTGGGCCGTCCAGTATCTGGCTCCGGTGGAGTCCATCACCCTCATCCCCCATGTATTGGAGCTGCGCTTCGTGCTCAATCAGGGCATGGCCTTCAGTCTGCTCAGCGGCAGGCAGCTTTTCCTCATCCTCACCACCACCGCCGCGCTGCTGCTGGTGGCCTATATGCTGTTCTTCCGCAGCCGGGGCAAGCTGCTGCAGCAGACGGCGTTCATCCTCGTGCTGGCGGGCGGCATCGGCAACCTCATCGACCGGGTGCTCAACGGCGAGGTCGTGGACTACATCAACCCTCTGTTCATCGACTTTGCGGTCTTCAATTTCGCCGACATCTGCGTCTGCGTCGGTGTGGCGCTCTGGGTGCTGGTCATCCTGCTGGAAGAGGTGGACGACAAGCCCTCGAAGGAGCGCTGAAGCATGGAACAGCGTGAATTTATCGTGGAGGCAGAGGCCGCAGGCCAGCGGATCGACCGCTTCCTCAGCGGGGAGGACACCGGGCTTTCCCGCAGCGCGCTGCAGGGCCTTGTGGCCGAGGGTCATGTGCTCTGCAACGGCAGGAACATCGCCAAGAGCCTCAAGCTCAAGGCGGGGGATACCATCCTGCTGGAGATCCCCGATGCAAAGCCCATCGAGGCCGTGCCGCAGGACATCCCGCTGGACATCGTGTATGAGGACGACCATCTTCTGGTGGTGAACAAGCCCAAGGGGATGGTGGTCCATCCGGCCCCGGGCAACCCGGACGGCACGTTGGTGAACGCCCTGCTCTGGCACTGCAAGGGCAGTCTCTCGGGCATCGGCGGCGAGATACGCCCCGGCATCGTCCACCGCATCGACAAGGACACCAGCGGATTGCTGGTGGTGGCGAAGGACGACGCCACCCACATCGGCCTGTCCCAGCAGATGGCCGTCCACAGCGTGGAGCGGGCCTACCAGACCGTCGTTTACGGCGGCTTTGCGCAGGACGAGGGCTTTGTGGAGGCCAATCTGGGCCGCTCCAAGACCGACCGCAAAAAGATGGCGGTCTACCCGGCCAGCGAGCCGCACACCAAGTACGCCTACACCGGCTACAAGGTGCTGGAGCGCTTCGGGGGCTTCACCCTGCTGGAATGCCGCCTCAAGACGGGCCGCACCCACCAGATCCGCGTCCACATGGCGTCCATCCAGCACCCCGTGGCGGGCGACCCTGTATATGGCCCGCACAACTGCATCACCAAGCTCCACGGCCAGTGCCTCCACGCCAAGACGCTGGGCTTCATCCACCCCATCACGGGGGAGCAGCTCCGCTTCGACTCGGAGCTGCCGGAGTATTTCACCCACTTTATCGCATCGCTCAGGAGGGGGACTGTATGACAAAACTTCTCGATTCTGCGCTCGTGCTCTGCGATCTGGACCACCTTCTCTTGGCCGGTGACGGCAATATGCCGCAGGTCGTCCGGGACGTGCTGCAGCTGTTTTCCAGCCGGGGCGGCCGCCTGACCGTCTTCACCCAGCGCTCGCCCCGGGCCGTCCGCGCCGTGCTGGGCGGAGTGCGCCTTGCCGCGCCTGCGCTGACCTGCGGCGGCACGCTGGCCTACCGGTTCTCGGAGGGCAGCGGCCAGCCGCTGTGCAGCTTCGCAGGCTGTGAGGAGTCCATCTTCAAGAAGCTGCCCGCTGCGGTGGGGCTTGGTATCGCGCTGCAGATGGCTGACGGCTCCACCCGCGTGCTGCGGATGAGCACCGCCCTTGAGCGCCATCTGCGCCGGGAGTTCACCCCCTTTACCCTGTGCAGCCCGGCCGATGTCCGGGGCGAGGACGTGCTGCGCATCCTGCTCTATCAGGATCGCCAGCAGCTGCCCATTCAGGCCCTGCTGGAACGGGCGCTGGGGGACAATGCTGCCATGCTGCGCTCGGAGCGCACCGGCATGGACGTCATGGTGCTGACGCCGGGCACAGTCTCGGCGGAGGCGATGCTGGGGGCGGTCTGCCTGCCCATCAACTGCACCGCAGACCAGCTCACCGTCGCCGCCGGATGCAGCCAGATGCTTGAGCTTGTCCGTCAGGCCAAGCAGAGCGTCGTCCCGGCCGATGCCCCGGTGGAGCTGCGCCTTGCCGCCAGTCAGACGACCCTGACCGACCACGACACCGGTGCGGCGGCAGAGTTTTTCTATGGCCTTGTGCGAAGTGCTGAAGCGGCTTCGTAAAAATTGTGTAAAGTCTCCTGCAAATTTTCCGCAGGAGGCTTTCTTTTTGGAGGGATTTCTAGTACAATGAAAGAAACTATGTCTGCGCCCCGCCAGCGCCGCTTTCTGGTGCTGGCAGCAGCGGCGGCAGCGTGCATCGTCGGACTGGCGCTCTGGTACGCCGTGCCGTCCGCCCCGGCGCAGGATGTTCCGGTGTCTGCGCCGGAGGCGCTGCGGGAGTCCTTCCGGGTGGACCTCAACACCGCCGGGGTGGATGCGATGTCCACCCTGCCCGGCCTCGGGGAGAAGAAGGCGAGAGCGATCCTGGAATACCGCCTCGCCCACGGCCCCTTCCGGAGCCTCGGCGAGGTGGCACAGGTGCCGGGCGTTACGCAGGATATGATAGACGGATGGCAGGGCCTCGTCTATCTGAGCTGAGGGGAGACCCCCTCGCAGGAAAGAGGAATCATCATGAGTGAAGAGAGCATCTTTATCAACCGGGAACTGAGCTGGCTGGATTTCAACCGCCGCGTGCTGGTGCTGGGCAAGGATAAAAATGTCCCGCTGGCCGAGCAGCTCAAGTTCCTGTCCATCTATGGCTCCAATCTGGACGAGTTCTTCATGGTGCGCGTCGGCTCGCTTCAGGAGCGGGCAAACCTTATGCGCGGCAAGAAGGAGAAGCGGGAGAACAAGACCAACATGACGGCAGAGGAGCAGCTTGCCGCCATTATGCCCAAGACGGCCCAGCTTCAGGAGGACTGTGACAAATATTACGCCAAGGCGCTGGAAAATCTGGCCGCCTGCGGCTACCGCAAGGTGGATTTCGATAAGCTGACCAAGGAGGACGAGCATTTCTGGAAAAAGTATTTCCAGAGCGAGCTTTTCCCCATCCTCAGCCCCCAGATCGTGGACAGCCGCCACCCCTTCCCGTTCCTGCGCAATAAGGAGATCTACCTCGGCGTCCTCCTCCGCGAGAAGCACTCTGCGGAGAACACCCTCGGCATCGTACCCATCTCGAGCCAGATGGAGCGGATGCACTTTGTCCGGAAGGACAACGAGACGCTTTTTGCCCTGACGGAAGAGCTGGTGCTCCATTATGCGGCCCTCATCTTCGGCAAGGAGAATGTGCAGGAAAAGTGCCTCTTCCGGGTCACCCGCAACGCCGACATCGACGTGAAAGAGGGGATGATGGATCATGACATCGACTACCGCGAGATCATGGCCGACCTGCTCAAGCGCCGCCGCAAGCTGGCCGCAGTGCGGCTGCAGGTCATCCCTGCAGCGCCGCAGGTCACGCAGCTGCTGTGCAGCCGCCTCGAGCTGACCCACAAGCGGGTCTTCGTCCAGAAAAGCCCCCTTGACCTGAGCTTCTTCTTCAAGCTCACGGGCCGGATGGAGTCTGACGGCCACCCGGAGCTGTTCTATCCGCCGGCCCGGCCCATGCTGCCCCCGCAGGATTACGACCTCGCCGCCGAGGTGGAAAAGCATGATGTGCTGCTGAGCTATCCGTACCAGTCCATCCGCCCCTTCATTGCGATGCTCAAAAAAGCCGCGCAGGATCCCGACGTCATCTCCATCAAGATGACCCTCTACCGGATGGCCCGGGAATCCCAGATCGTACAGGCCCTCGTGGAGGCCGCTGAAAACGGCAAGGAGGTCGTGGCGCTGGTGGAGCTGCGCGCCCGCTTTGATGAGCAGAACAACATCGACTGGTCGAAGCACCTCGAGGAAGCGGGATGCACCGTCATCTACGGCTTCGACGACTACAAGGTGCACTCCAAGCTGACCCTCATCACCAAAAAGAGCGCTCACGGCTACTCTTACATCACCCAGATCGGCACCGGCAACTACAACGAGAAGACCAGTGAGCTTTACACCGACTACTCCTTCATCACCGCCGACCTCGGCATCGGCGAGGAGGCTTCCAATGTCTTCCAGAACCTTGCCGTGCAGAAGCTGACGGAAGAGAGCGAAAAGATGCTGGTGGCGCCGCTGCGCTTCAAGAGCGTCCTGCTGGACGAGATGGATCGGGTCATCAACGCCGCCCGTCTGGGGCGTCCGGCCTCCATGATCCTCAAGAACAACTCCATCTCCGACCGGGACATCATCCTGAAGCTCGAGGAGGCCAGCTGTGCGGGGGTCCGCATCGACATGATCGTCCGAGGCATCTGCTGCGTCCGCGCTGGTGTGCCCGGAAAGACCGAGAACCTCCACATCCGCAGCCTCGTGGGCCGCTACCTTGAGCATGGCCGCATCTACAGCTTCTTCGATGGGGTCAACACCCGCACCTATATCGCCTCCGGCGATTTCCTCACCCGCAACACCGAGTGCCGCGTGGAGGTGGGCGTCCGGGTGGAAGACCCCGTCCTGAAGGAAAAGCTGGACAGCATCCTCCGGCTTCAGCTCAGCGACAACGTCAACGCCCGCGAGATGCAGCCGGACGGCAGCTACCAGAAGGTCAAGCCTGCCCCCGGGGAGCCGCTGGTGAACAGCCAGATGGGGATGTACGACCTTCTCCGGGACGACTGGACCGCCCGGGACAAGGCAGCTGCGTCCGTTGAACCGCCGAAGCCCATCAAGGCTCCGGAGAAGCCCGCCGCTCCCGCACCGGCAGAAAAGCCGCAGACGAAGGCCGCTCCCGCACCAATGCCCATCGTCGTCACCGAGAGCCGCTCCCGCAGCACCGGCCTGCTGGGCCGTCTGCTCGGATATTTCCGGAAATGATGAGACCCGCTGCCGTCAGCCCCGAAGCTGGCGGCAGCTTTTTTGTGTTCTGGCTGCCCCTTCTGCTGCATACAGTGCAGAGAGCAGGAGGGACGCCGATGCGGACAAGACAGCAAAACACAAAGGGGTGGGTCATCTTCGCGGCGTTCTGCGCCGTTTTGTTCTGCATGACTGTGCTGCGGGCCTGTGCTGCCAAGGCTGCGCCGGAGGGCTGCTCGCTGGAACGGGTACGGCCGACGCAGGCCGTCTGCTTCCCACTGGGGACGAATGGGTGGCGCGTCTCGGACGCCTACGGCTGGCGCACCGACCCCCTCACCGGCGAAGAAACCTTTCACCGGGGCACAGACCTTGCCTGCGCGGAAGGGACGCGGGTGCTGGCTGCGATGGACGGCGTCGTATCCGCTGCCCGTCGGAGCACTACCTACGGCAACTACCTCCGCCTGAGCCACAGTGGCGGGCAGGAGACGCTTTACGCCCATCTCCAATACCTCTTTGTCCGGGCCGGGGAGGTGGTACAGGCGGGCCAGCCGCTGGGCACAGCAGGGGAGACAGGCCGCTCCACCGGGGCACACCTTCATTTCGAGCTTCTTGAGCAGGGCACCCGCTATGACGCCGGGGCGCTGCTGGGTCTGCCATGAGGCGGCTCGTCCGGGCGGGGCCGCTGATCTTCCGCGACCCGCTCTTGCTCTGCGGGGCGCTGTATCTGCTGCTCTGGTTCGACGCCAGCGGCTTTCTGCGCATCGGCCTGTATGCCGCTGTCCTCCATGAGCTGGGGCATATCCTCGTCTATCTGGCCCTCTTCCGCCGTCTGCCGGTCATCGAAGTGACCATGACCGGCTTTTGTATGCGGACGAGGGGGCAGGCCCTCACCCGGGGGCAGACCTTTCTTCTCGCCGCCGCCGGGCCGGGGACGAACGCTCTGCTGGCCGTTGTCTGGGCGGTGCGGATAGAGCAGTACGCTGCCATCCGGGACAGCGCCTTTCTCGCGGCCAACGTCCTCACCGGGGCATTCAATCTCCTGCCCATCCCGCCGCTGGACGGGGCGCAGATGGTGCGCTGTCTGTTGCAATCCTCCTCAAAATAGGGTACAATAAGGAAACATGAAATCCGTATTGTCAAATGGAGGAACTTGATGTTTGATCCGAAACTGAAAGAAGCGCTGTCCCGGGTGCAGAAGCCGGGCCGTTATACCGGCGGCGAACCGGGCAGCGTGTATAAAAATAAAGATGAGGTGGACGTCCGCTTTGCGTTCTGCTTCCCGGATACCTACGAAGTGGGAATGTCTTTTCTGGGCGAAAAGATACTCTATGAGCTGCTGAACAGCCACAAGAACTGGTGGTGCGAGCGCGCCTTCATGCCGTGGCTGGATATGAAGGCGGAGATGGAGCGTCTGGGTCTGCCCCTCTACACGATGGAGAGCAAAGACCCTCTTATCGACTTCGATGCCGTGGGCTTCACGCTCCAATATGAGCTGTCCTACACCAACATCCTCGCCATGCTGGAGCTGGCGGGCATCCCGTTCTATTCGAAGGACCGCGACGAGCGCTGGCCGCTCATCGTGGCAGGCGGCCCCTGTGCCTGCAACTCCGAGCCCATCGCCGACTTCTTCGATGTCATCCAGCTGGGCGAGGGCGAGAACCAGCTGCCCGGCATCTGTGCCGAGATCGAAAAGGCGAAGAAGGAGGGCGGTGTCTCCAAGAAGGAGCTGCTGCGCCGCATCGCCAAAATTCCCGGCGTCTATATCCCGGCGTTCTACGATGTCGAATACTGCGAGGATGGCCGCATCAAGTCCATCACCCCCAATGAGCCGGGCATCCCGGCCGTCGTCACCAAGGCCATCATCAAGGACCTGAACGAGTTCGCGCCCCCAACCAACTTCGTCGTCCCCATGGTGGGCGCGATCCAAGATCGCGCCAGCGTCGAGGTGCTGCGGGGCTGCGTGCGGGGCTGCCGGTTCTGTCAGGCCGGCTTCCTCTACCGCCCCATGCGCCAGCGCGATGCCAGCCTGTTGAACAAGGCGGCGCAGGACCTCTGCGCCAACACCGGCTATGAGGAGCTGAGCCTTTCCAGCCTGTCCACCTCCGACCACAGCCAGCTGGAAGAGCTGCTGGACGACCTGAATGAGTGGGCACCGAAAGAGCACGTCAGCCTGTCTCTGCCCTCCCTACGGATGGACAACTTCTCCCAGAGCCTCATCGAGAAGACCACCAAGGTGCGCAAAAGCGGCCTGACCTTTGCCGCCGAGGCCGGCACCCAGCGCCTGCGCGATGTCATCAACAAGAACGTCACATGGGGTGAGATTGAGAAGACCTGCTCGCTGGCCTTCGCCAACGGTTACACCTCCGTCAAGCTCTACTTCATGATGGGCCTGCCCACCGAAACGATGGAGGACATCGAGGGCATCGCCGAGACGGCCCAGAAGGTGGTGGACCTCTACTACTCCAACCCCAAGCACGCCAAGGGCCGCGGCGTGCAGGTGACCATCAGCTGCGCCTGCTTCGTGCCCAAGCCCCACACTCCCTTCCAGTTCGTCCCCATGGACACCGAGGAGATGCTCAAGGCCAAGCAGAAGCATCTGCTGGAGAGCGTCCACAGCCGGAAGATCAAGGTCAACTACCACGACAGCACCACCAGCTTCCTCGAGGGCGTCTTCGCCAAGGGCGACCGCCGCTTGGCCCCGGTCATCCTCGAGGCCTACAAGCGGGGCTGCTATTTCGACGGCTGGGAGGAGTGCTTCCAGTACGACACATGGCTGAAGGTCTTCGAGGACATGGGCATCGACCCGAAGTTCTACTGCCAGCGTCCCATCGGTCTGGACGAGGTAACGCCGTGGAGCCACATGGACTATGGCGTCACCCACGAATATCTGGTGCGGGAGTACAACAAGGCCCTCGCAGCCCAGACCACCCAGCCCTGCAACCGTGCCTGCCACGGCTGCGGCGCCAATCATCTGTTAGGAGGGCCGTGCTTTGATTACAGTCAGGATCTCGTTTAAGAAGAGGGACGAAGCCTCCTACATCTCCCTGCTGGATCTGCAGCGGGTGATGCAGCGGGTGCTCAAGCGCAGCGGACTGCCGGTGTGGCACACGCTGGGCTTCAACCCCCATATCTATATGACCTTTGCCTGCCCGCTCTCGCTGGGGCAGGAGAGCGAGTGTGAATGCGTGGACGTAAAGACCGAGGCCGAAGTCCCCGACTTTGCCCAGTGGCAGACGGCGCTGAACGCCATCATGCCCACTGGCATCGAGGTCTATCGGGTGGAGCCGGTGAAGATGAAGGCCGACGCCATTGCCTACGCCTGCTACCGCATCCGCTACCCGGCCGCTGCCGCGCCGCTGCTCGAGCAGTACAACACCCTCGACAGCGTGCCGGTGGAGAAGAAGAGCAAGCGCGGCGTCAAGACCGTCGAGATGAAGGACTATGTCCCCGCGCTCACGCTTGAGCCGGAAGGGGAGAGCGTGAGCTTTGCCGTCTGTCTGCCCGCCGCACAGGAGCTGAACCTGAACCCCTCGCTGCTGACGGCGGCGCTGGAAGCAAGATTCGGCCTGTCTGCGGCGAGCGCCTCCATCCTGCGCACCGAATTCCTGACGGCGGACAAGCAGAAGTTTCAGTAAGAACGGCCCGGCGGGATCGGAATGAAAATTTCCCGCATAAATTTGCACGAACCCCTTGCTTTTGCGGGCGGTTTGTGCTATCCTATTAAGGCGTTAGTGTCCGCTGAGACCACAGCGGGGTTAATGACACATATCATTAAACGGGCGGTCCTCTGACGGCAGTTCG
>ENA-UPSX01000060-UPSX01000060.1-human-gut-metagenome-genome-assembly--contig:-NODE-60-length-25698-cov-40.191718_pt1 | contig 25698 bp, 35 predicted proteins | sample MGYA00250045_ERZ773367 | MGnify/ENA primary metagenome ERZ773367 (study PRJEB29103, sample SAMN06112033) | human gut metagenome | biome: human gut; feature: ankylosing spondylitis patient; material... | reverse complement strand
TTGTAGATCGCCTGCACCCGGAGACACCTACGCTGAACTCTTTTCGGACATGGGTTCGACTCCCATCGCCTCCACCAACCGCAACGCGGTAGAACCCTCGGAATTTGACGTTATATCGTCATCTTCCGGGGGATTTTTGTTTGCAGAAATGGGCAAAATCACCCGCTCAAAGTCCCCAGTTTTCTGGTCGGTTATATTGAACTTGACCTCTGCCCGATCCTCGTACAGCAGGATGGACGAAACGAACGTATCCAGGATGCGGCGGCGGTACTCTTCGTCCACCTCGTCCTCTTCCCGGCGGAACTGCTCGAACATGAACGTGAGCGCTTCCCGGCTGAACTGGGGCGGCGCGGGGGCGTTGTTGATCTCGCCCAGAGCAAAGGTAAGCTGGGCTTCCTGTTCTTCGAGAGCGCGCAGGCGGGCCGCAAGGCGGGCGCTGCCGCCCTCTTCGATGGCCTCAAGGATATTGTTCTGCTTGCGGCGGCACTCGGCCAGCTCTGCTTCCAGAGCGTCCTTTTCCGGGTTGTCTTTCGGCTCCTGCTCCTTGGCCTGCAATTCCATCATGCAGTCCACGATCTGAGAAATCTTTTCCGGGGTAAGGACGTACTTTGCAACGCCGTCCACGATGATCTGTTCCAGAAAGTTCTTTTCAATGGAGGTCTTGGGACACTTCTTCTCGACGTGCTGGGTGCAGGTGTAGTAGTAGTGCTTGCTCCCGGTGTGGCCCGTGGCGCTGGCTCCTTTCATGGCATGGCCGCACAAGCCGCAGTCCAGTTTACCAACCAGCACATAGTCAGCCCTGGGCGCACCCTTGCCGCCGCCGTGGGCGCGGTTAAAGGCAAGCTGGGTCTGGCAGCGGTTGAACAGCTCCCGGTCGATCATGGCAGGCACTCCCCCCTCAATGCGGATGTCGGCGTACTTGTACACTCCAAGATACATCTCGTTGGTGATGATCCGGCAGATGGAGTTCTTGTTGAACGGATTGCCCCGGCTGGTGCGGTAGCCGCGGGCGGTCAGTTCCCGCACAATGTCGGCAGCAGTAGCCCCGGCGGCGTACTGCTCAAAGATGTACCGCACGGCGGGGGCCTGCTTCTCGTTGATGCAGTAGTGCTTGTCCGGCCCGATGTCGTAGCCAAAGCTACGGTTGCCGCCCAGGGCAATGCACTTGAGCGCGCTTTCCCGCTGGCCGCGGCGGAGTTTCTGCGCCAGTTCGGCGGAGTAATACTCGGCCAGGGATTCCATCAAGCCCTCAATGATGATTCCTTCCGGGCCGTCCACCACCGTTTCGGCGGCGTACAGAATCTTGACCCCGTTCCTCCGCAGGCGGGTCTTGTAGATGATGGAGTCGTAGCGGCTGCGGGCGAGGCGGTCTGTTTTCCAGCAGATCACAGCGTCGAAGAGGTGGCTGTCGCTGTCGGAGATCATCTGTTGAAACGCCGGGCGGCTGTCGCTCTTGCCGGAAATGTGGCGGTCGATATACTCATGGACGATCTTGTAGCCGTGGGCTTTGGCGTAGGCCTCACAGTCCCGGCGCTGACCCTCAATGCTCTGCTCGGTCTGCTGGCCGCCGTTGGAGTAGCGATAGTACGCCACCAGGCGCAGACCGCCAACCTCTTGCAGTTTCTTTTTGCGAGGCATAAATACCACCTTTCAAGTAGTTTTAAGTTTGTTGCAAGCCGTTGCAAGTTCTGGGAAAAATAAATCTTTCCACACTTTCAACAGTCAAAAAGTTAAATTCATTTCCGAAATATCATATCTGGGAGCCATTTATATAAGTAGAGTTGCACGTTTAGGTTCAACTCGTTCCAAAACGCCCTGTCTTTTCTGCGGAGAAGATGGGGCGTTTTTATTTGCCATACACGAAAAAGCCTACCGGGCTGTCCCCCGGTGGGCTTTTTCTTTTTGTGTGCTGAATTTTACGGGTGCTTCCTGCGCCATTCAGCGGCGGCACGGTCAAGCACTAACCTGTGGAAGAAGATTCTTTTCCCCCACTGGCGGCCTCGTCGGCACGCTCGGTGTTGTACCGGGCTACCTCGTCCTGCACGTTGACAACGGCAGCGGCCACATCGTCGGACACGTCCACCCGGCGGGGCGGCTGTGCGGCAGGCCCGCCAAAGACCTTGCGCATCTGTGTAAGGAACAACGTGCGCTCCTGCGGGGACAGATCGAGAAAGTTCTCAATCACAGAGACCTGCTCTTTGTCCAGACTGTACTCGGCGGCCAGCCGATCCAGTACAGTTTCCCGTGTCTGCTCGAACATCTCTCCCTCGCCAGTGCGGAGCCAGTGTTCATTGACCCCGAACTCACGGCAGATGGAGCGGATGGTCTGATCCGTTGTTCCGTTGACCCCGTTTTCGATACGGCTGACAGCAGACTTGCCCATACCGATTACAGAGCCAAAATCCTCCATCGAAAGATTTTTCTCTTTACGGAGGACTTTAATTCTTTCGCCGATGGTCATTTATTTTATTCACCACCTTTCTGCAATCCCATTATAGCAAATAAAGTTCCGAAAATCAACAAAAGAATCCCAGAAAACCATTGACAATGTTCCGAGAATTGACTATAATGACACTGTAAAGTTCCGATAAGCAACACGAGAGCAACAGAGAAGGGAGTGAGAGAATGGAAAAGGAAAAAAGTATCTACACAGACGTTCGGGCGAGTGCGATTAGCTGGCGTGTGCGCGATATGTACAACCTCTACGGAACGATTCGCCGTGTACTCTTTGAGGGACGCAAGGCGGAACGGGCGGCGATGCTTTCCGAACTGATAAAGATGCAGGGCGGGAACATAGGCGGGTCGGCAAAGGTCGAAACGCTGGACGACCGCCTGAAACTTGCCCGCGAGTTTGAGAACATCGACGACGGAGAAGAAGTTGTTCTGTTCAAGGACAAGTCCGGCAAGCTGGTCTGGGTCAGACTGAACGGCGAAAAGTGGGCGTAAAAAAGCTCCCGCTTCTTCCACAAGCAGGAGCTTAGAAAAGAAAGATGCTCAAATCAGAGCTTCAATCTTTTTGCCGTCAGTCGTCAGCTTTCCGCACTGGTCACAGAAACGAACGCCGGGAGCAAAAGAAAAATGTTCCTTATGACGTTTGCAATCTGGATTGGTGCAGAAGTTTTCAGAACTGACATTCAGAGATGCGCCGCAGTTGGAACAGAATTGAGCGTCAGAACCAACAGCGGAACCGCAACGAGGACAGATAGGCATTTATAATCACCCCCTTTCCGCCTGCCACGATTATAGCACGGCGGGCAGAGGCGGGCAACACGAGAGCAACAGAAAAAGGAGGCGAGGGGATGCAAGAAGCAATGACGCGGCCACGCCGCGAGGGATACAATGCCGTGATCGACATGGCAAAGGGCATCTTGCGGACGGTGAGGGCCAACAAGGAAAGACTGCATGATTATTGCAACCACTCCGGGCTGGAAGCAACGGCAGAGTTCCTGCTTGATGTTCTGGACGTGCATGAAAAATGCCGGATCGTAATAGAGTACGACCCGGCAGAGGAACGCGCGGCGGTCTACCGAACAGAATTTGAGGGCAAGCCGATCACATTTAATGAGTATCGGCCTGACCAGAACGAGAAATTAGACGACAACCATGTGGAACAGTGATGTGTTCCGGGTGATTTGTCAGAACTTTGATGATAGAGCCGACCACAACGGACTGCTCTTCCGTCTGGTCAAAGCTATCGCTGACCTTGCGCCGCTCGACAACGGACAACGCGCTTGCGTCAAATTCAAAAAGAACCATTTTATAACACCTCCTTTCCCGCCCTGATTATATCACGGCGGGCAGGGGCGGACAACAAGGAGCGTGAGAAGAACATGAGCGAGAAAGAAAAGATGAAGAGTGAAGAGATCGCCAAGGTGCTGGCGGAGAACCCGACGGCAAAAATCTACCTGGCGGGGCTGGCCCAGGGCATGAAGCTGGCAAAGTCTATGGAGCAGGAGGCAGAGCAGCCCACCCCGGCGGGCAAGGAGGCAGCCAATGAATGAGTTTACGACATTGGCAGTGGTCGTCGTGGCGGCTTGCACGGTAACGTACACCATCGTAACGATGATCCGCAATCACCGTCAGTACGTCCGGCAGAAAGAAGCCCTTGACCGCTGGTTCTCTGCATACAAAAAGGCCCAGGAAGAGAGGCGTGGCAAATGGCAGTAACGGGAGTGCTGAAAAAGTGCGCCGACTGCGGGACGGTATTTGTAGCCGAAAACCCGGCAAGCAAATACTGCCCCTGCTGCTCTGCCCGCAGGAACATCCCCGGCCCCGCCCGTGGGAATGGCTACCGAAAGCCGCCCCCGGATGCCCTGACACTGGACGTTCGGGCGGCGGATGCCGCGGGGATTTCCTACGGCGTGTGGCGCGCACGGGAGGACGACAGAAAAAGAAAGGCGAAAGAAGCAATTCACCGCAAGATAGAAGAAAGGAAAAAGAAGCATGGCGAAAGTAAAGATCAACTGGCCGCCCATGAGCATGAAAGCCGAGGGTGAGGATGCCGCAGTTCTGGCCCAGGCGGAGCAGTTCTTGAAGTATGTGAAGGAGGCACACAAGATCAGCTTTGATGTGCTGCCGACCATCTTCCGGGACGGCTGCCGTGACCCGGAAGAGGGCGTTGGAGAGCCGGAATGTGTGGGATGCAATGACGACTGCGAGAGTTGCGAAACCTACGAGAAAGCAAATTCGGTAAAGCCTTTGACTGAGCCGGAAGAGGTAGCCCCCGGCGCACAGTGGGACGTGGTTGCAATCTACGACAACGCAGGCATAGAAGAGCCGGAAATAATTGACATGAGCATGGTTATCTGTACATACCAAACCCCTGCGCGAAGCAAGGAAGAGATCGAGAAACTAAAAAAGGCACCGGCTCTTCTGGATTTGTACAACATCATGCAGGATATTAGTCAGCATTTCAAAGTGTACAACGTCTTTGGAGATTACTTCAACGTCTTAATGCCAATTACCTGCGTAATTCAGCAGGACGATACAAAACCGTATTATTTCTCTACTGTTCAGATGGACGTTACAGGCCCAAGCATGAGCAGAGAAAACAACCCGGAAGTGGAGGCACTCACATGAGCACTGCAAAAGCAAAACAGGCCGAGCAGGCAGAGAACGCCGCAGAGGTTAAGGCAACTGGCCCTGTCGTTTACTGCGGCCCGACCGTGAAGAACACCGTGAAACAGTACACGGTGTACGCCGACGGCGATATGCTGCCGGATATGATGAACCGCTTCCTTGAAACGGTTCCGATGGCAAAGGGCCTGTTGGTTCCCATCGAACAGTTCAGTGATACCCGCAAAGCTCTGGAAAATCCCAAGAGCGCAGCGGGTATTCTTTTTGCCGCCGTGAAAGCGGCCATTGAGTAAGGAGGTAAAAGATCATGGCATATAAGCATGGCGTATATACCACTGAGCAGGCAACCAGCCTGGTTGCCCCGGTCGTTGCCACGGCAGGATTGCAGGTCGTAATCGGCACTGCACCTGTCAACCAGGCAAGTGACCCGTACCACTGCACCAATGTTCCCATGCTGGCAAACACGCTGGCTGGCGCAACTGCGGCAGTTGGTTACAGCGACGACTACGAAAACTACACCCTCTGCCAGAGCATGGGCGCAAGTTTTAAGGTCGTGAACGTCGCACCGATGGTTCTTATCAACGTGCTTGATCCCAACAAGCACAAGAAGAACCTGACCGAAAAGACCGTGCAGATCAACAGCGGAGTTGCCGTTCTGGAAGAGAAAGGCGTACTGCTGGACAAGCTGGTCGTCAAGGCGGCATCCGCAACGCTGACCGCTGGCACTGACTACACTGCGGCGTTTGACGATAACGGCTACGTCAATATCGTTGTTATCCCCGGCGGCGCGGGCAAGTCCGCAACCAGCCTGACCGTGAGCGGCGTTCAGATCGATCCGTCCGCAGTCACCCCGGCGGACATTGTGGGCGCAGTTTCCGCCGCTGGCGTTGAGTCCGGCATGGAGTGCATCCGCATGATCTTCCCGAAGCTGAACATGGTTCCGGGTATTCTGATCGCTCCCGGCTGGTCGGAGAACGCCATCGTGTCTGCTGGCTTGCAGGCAAAGACCACCCGTATCAACGGCGTGTTTAACTGCGTCTGCATCGTGGACATCGACAGTTCCACCAATGGCGCGACCAAGTACGACGATGTGAAGCAGCAGAAAGAGAAGCAGGCCGTCAACAGCGCAAATTGCTACGCCGTGTGGCTGTACGCCAAGGCGGGCGACGTTCTCTACGCTGGCTCTGCAATGGCCGCCGCTGTGACCGTGGCGACCGATGCAGATAACGGCGACATCCCGAACGTCAGCCCGTCCAACAAGACCGTCCCGATCTCCGCCGCCTGTCTGAAAGACGGCACGGAAGTGCTGCTCGATCAGGAGCAGGCCAACGTCGTGAACAGCTTTGGCGTGGCAACCTGGCTGAACATCAACGGCTTCCGCCTGTGGGGCAACAACACTGCCTGCTACCCCGGCAACACCGACCCCAAGGACAGATGGTTTAGCGTCCGCCGCTTCTTCTGCTGGGACGACAACACGTTCATTCAGACGTACTTTCAGAAAGTGGACAGCCCCGCAAATAAGCGTCTGATCGAGGCCCTGGTGGACAGCGAGAATGTCCGCGGCAACAGCTTTGTCTCCCGCGGCATCTGCGCCCGCTATGAGCTGAAATACCTTGAGTCGGAGAACCCGACCACCAACCTGCTGAACGGCTGCATTACTTTCCACAAGTACATGACCCCGTTTGGCCCTGCGGAGGACATCGAGGAACTGGTCGAGTTTGACCCGGATGCGCTGTCCACCGCCCTGGCCCAGTAAGCGGCGCAAGGAGGTAAAAGACTATGGCACTCGACACTAACCTGACCCCGGAGGTCGTCAACTCCTATAACACCTACATCAACGGCAATAAGGCAATCGGCGTTACCAGCGAGATTTCTATGCCGACCATCACCTCGGAAACTATCGACGTTTCCGGCACTGGCATCCTCGGCAAGATTTCCGCCCCGAACATCGGCCAGTTTGAATCCATCGAACAGGAGATCACGTTCAACCTGATCTACTCTTCTTTCGTGGATATGCTGTCCCCGAAGCGGCAGGTAAACCTTACCATTCGCGCCGCCCAGCAGGCCGTGGACAAGAACCTCGGCTATGCCTACAAGGGTCTGCGCATCGTTGAGGTGGGCCGCGTCAAGGAGTTCACCCCCGGTAAGATCAAGCCCGGTGAGGGCATGGACGCAAAGGTGAAGCTGGAACTCACCTACCTGATGATCGAGAACGACGGTCAGCAGATTATCGAGATCGACAAGCTCAACGGCATTTATCGCGTCAACGGCGAGGATATGCTGGCGGATGTGAGCGCGCTGATCTAAAAAGCAAACGGCATGACCGCCCCGGAAAAGAATCGGGGCGGTCAATTTTTTGTATGCAGAGAAAGGAAAAATATCATGGAAAAGAATGTTTCTACCGCAGTTGAGCAGGAAGTTACCGAGCAGACCGCACCCGCCGCAGAGCAGACCAACGATAAGCTGGTGAAGCTGGCAAAGCCGTACAAGTTCGACGACGAGGAATATTCCGAAATCAACCTGTCCGGCCTGGACAAGCTGACTATCGAGGATGCGGTGCTGACCGTGAAGAAGCTGACGGGCGACGGCGAACTGGCCGCAATGGTGATGCCCGAAACCTCCACCGCCTACACCGACGAGCTGGCAGCCAAGGCAACCGACCTGCCCATTGAGTTTTTCAAACTCCTGCCCATCGGCGCAAGCAAAAAGGTGCGCCAGATGGTGCAGGGCGCGATCACTGTCCCTGCACAGAAAGACGAGAGCGACACCCGCCCCCACATTCTGCACCTGCACAAGCCCTATCTCTACAAGGGCGAAACCCACACCGAAGTTGACCTCTCCGGCGTGGGCAGCCTTACGGGCATGAACATCCGGCAGGCAGAGAACCGCATGGAGGAAGAGGACATTCGTGCCATCGAGCGCACCAGTAACTACTACTACTGCTGCCTGATGGCAAGCATGGCGACTGGCAAGGACGTGAAGTTCTTCCTGGGTCTGCCTCTGTGCGAGGCTATGCCCCTGAAAAACGCGGTGAACGATAAGGATTTTTTCGAGTAAAAGGCGGTTACAAAGAAATCAGAAAGGCGGCGGTAGGTTTGGCCTCCGTCACGCACACGGGGGCAGACTTTTACCTCAACCTCCCTGTGCGTGAAATGGTGGAGATTAACGAGGAGGTGGCGGAGGAATGGCGAAAAATCAGGAACTAGAACTTTCTATCCTGATTGGCGGACGAGTTGACAACTCGTTGGCGCAGGCCGTAAAAAGCGCAAACGGCCAGATCGGCCAGCTGGCAAAGACGATAAGCAACGTCGGAAAAATTGGACTCGGTGCAATGACCGGGCTTGCAGTTGGCACGACGAAGTTCTTTGCAGATGCCACAAAAGATGCCATGAAGTACGAAAGCACGATGGCAGAAGTGGCAAAGGTGGTCGATGAACTGAAAGACGACAACGGCAATTTCACTGTGCATTACGACGAAATGAAATCCGGGTTAAAAGATATGACAACCCTGATTCCTATGGAGTTTGAGGACGCTGGTGCTATTGCTGCTGCGTTTGGTCAGAGCGGCGTTACCTCTACCCCGGAAATCATCAACTACACAGCGGATGCCGCAAAGATGGCGATTGCCTTTGACTCCGACGCAAAGCAGTCCGGCGAATGGATGGCGACGTGGAAGCAGGCATTCAACTTGGCGGAAAATGAAATCGTGAATTTGGCAGATCAGTTAAACTACCTGTCAAACAACACGAATGCCACCGCCGCCGATCTGGCGGGAATTGTAACCCGCGTTGGAAGTCTGGGCGGAATGGCTGGTGTTAATACCAGCTCCGTTGCCGCAATGGCAGACGTTCTGGTGGCGACGGGCGTTGACGACGACTCCGCCGCAACCAGCCTGCGCAATATGTTCTTGAAGTGGACGGCGGGCAGCGCAGCCACGAAGAGCGAAGCGGGCGTTATGGCAAAGCTGGGCCTAGACCCTGTGGAATTTGCAAAGAGTATGCAGGATAACTCCATTGAAGCAATCGAGGACTTTTTCTCCCGCATTAAAGTTCTTCCGCAGGAACAGCAAATCAGTTTGATGGGACAGTATTTCGGAAAACGTGCTGTTGAGTCCGCAACGAAAATAGCACAGAACATTCCGATGCTGGAACAAAATCTTGATTGGATCAAAACAAAGGACGAGAACGGACAATACGTTTGGCAAGGTAGCATGGAAAACGAGTATCTGACTCGTAGCGATACGGCAGAGAACTCCATCCAGCTTGCACAAAATGCGTGGCGCAATCTGCGGGAGTCGTTCGGTGAAGCGTTCCTCCCTGTGGTAAAACAGGGCGCAGACTGGTTTGTTGGGTTTGCAAAAGAAATCGAGGCAAACGCTCCACTGATTGCTGGCGTAACAGGCCAGCTTGCACAGCTTGCTCAAAACGGAATTTCTGCCCTGGGCGGCGCGCTGGAATCGCTCTGGCAGATCGTAAAGAAATTCTTTGAGTTCATCAACGTAAAGAGCGAGAACGGTAGCTACGACAACAGCGCGACGGTTACAAAGGTAATCGGAGGAACCGCCGCGACGTTCGCCGCAATGTCCGTCACCCCGCAGATTCTCCAAGTGGTGAATGGTGCAACAAGGATTTTTGGCGGCGGAAAAGGCACTGGCCCGTTGAGCGTTGCAAAAGACAGCATCTTCGGAAAAGGAGCCGCCGCCGCAGGAAACACCGTGGATATGTGGAATGCCGCAAAGCTGGGCGCAGGTCTGGCAAACAGCAGCATGACTCAGGCAAACGGCAGCCCTGTTACATCCAGCGGTATCGGCGGTTTTCTGCAAAATGCAGAGAACACGATTATCGGTACAATCTTCGGTCTGAAAAACAAAAAGCAACTGACGAGCAAAACGAGCAAGCCGGAAACGCTGTGGAAGAATGTTCTGAAAACAGCAGATCAGATCACAGCCGCCAAAAGTTCCGGCGGCCTCTTCGGGATGCTCAAGGGAAGTTCTTTGGGCCAATACGGAACGAGCGTGGCGAACTCGGTAAAGGGCTTGCACGGAACGAACTTGGTTCAGCAAACTATCGGAGTCGGGAAATGGCTTGGACAGACGGCGAAGAACGGAGTCGGCGGAATTGCAAGCAGCCTCGCGGGAATATTTGGCAGCCCAATGCAGAATGCAATGAACAGCCCGCTGGGCAACTTCATTACAAGCATCGGCCAAAAGGCGGTCGGCCTCGGAAAAGGCGCGGTCGGCGGCGTAAAGAATTTTGCGGGCAACACGCTTTACGGAGCAAAGACGCTCGCCGGAAATATTGCATCTTCCAAAGTTGGACAGACGGCGGTTAAAATCGGCGGCGGTGCTGTGCAGGGCGTAAAGGACGTGACGCAGTTCCTTGGAGCAGGACTCAATGTGGGGCAAACGGTTCTCGGCCCGGTGGCCGGGAAACTGGGTGGCGCGTTTATGGGCTTGCTCGGAACATTCGGCCCGGTAATTGCCGGAATCGGCAGCATCATTGCGGTGGTGTCCCTGCTGGGAGACCATTTCGCGGATATTCAGCAGATCGTATTGAAAGTTTTTGGCCCGACCGGGTTGAAGATTTTCAATACATTCTTTGCAGATGTCAAGAAAATCGGTGATGGAATTAAAAATGCTTTCTCGCTGGACAACCTGCTGAACATTCAGGAGAAGCTGAGCGGAAAAAGTATGTTTGGCGTAGACCTCGGCCAAGCGTTCGGGGCGGCCATTCCCATTATCCAGTCTGTGACAGGGCTGGTAAGCCAGATCGTAGACCTGGGCGTAAATCACATTAAGCCCCTGCTGGCGGATGTGATGAGTTTTGTGGTGAATGAATTGTTCCCGGCGGTGGCCCCGCTGATTAGTACGATTATAGACCTGGTGGGAACGACGCTGGTAAACGCAATTAAGGTAATCGTGGATGTGATTCACGGTCTCCTGCCTGTAATTGAGCCTGTGATTCAGGGAATAATCGGGCTGATAAAGGGCATTGCTTCCATCGGCGTTTCCGTGGTAAATACCATCATCCGCGCGCTGAACAAAATCCACATCAAGATGCCTACAAAAATCCTCGGTATTTCTCTGCCGGAGGGCATCGCGGGCAAGGAGTGGGGCTTTAGCCTTGCAGAAGTTCCGGCTCCTGCATTTGCCAACGGCGGCTTCACCCACGGTGTCAGTATCGCAGGTGAGGCCGGGACGGAGGCGGTTATCAGCTTCAAACGCAGCGTTCACGATGAAAACGTGAATCACTGGGTACGGGCTGGCCGGATGCTGGGCGTGACCGGGGAGGATGCGACCCGTGCCATCGGGCCGCAGAACGTGTCCTACTTTGCCAACGGCGGGTTTACCGACGGTAGCCGCGAGAAGCTGGACAACCTGATCGACTTTAGCAAGGCGTATGGCGAATATGCCCTGCGCTCCAACGGCATCCGCACGGCGGGCGACGCGGCCTCGCTACTGTGGAGCGTGGCGAATAACTCTATGGCGGGCGACGGCTCCCTGACCTTAGCCGCCACCAGTATTGCCGCAGACGTGGCCCCCATCGTGCTGAAAAAGTACCTTGGTGACAACGAGGCAACGTCGCTCCTGACCGAAGCGGCGAAAACCTACAACGGCGGGACGGTGCTTTCGAGCTGGGGAAACGGTGTTCTAACAGACACGGGAGTACCCCTTTACGTCCTGCCGCCGCGTGATGCAGGCACAACAGAGTTGAGCGAGATTCCGCAGGCTGCATACAGAAGTTCCAGAACCTCCGACGGGGGCGACGGCGACGGGATGCAGTTTGTATTCTCCCCGCAGATCACAGCCTACGGAAAGGCTGACCGCGCAGAGATTGAGCAGATTATGCGTGAGCAGTTCGAGAAGTTCAAGGCTGAAATCAAAAAGGAGATCAAGGAAGAGCAGCGCAGAGAACAGCGCACGAAGTACGCATAAGGAGGCGGTTCTATGTACGTTACCAAAAGCGGCGACACATGGGACGGGATCGCAAAGACCGTCTATGACGACGAAATGCGGGCGGACGTGCTGATGGCCGCCAACAGAGAGTACAACGACGTTTACCAGTTTGATTCCGGGGTGCAGCTTGTCACCCCGGAAGTCACGGTAAAGACGGAGATTGAAAACCTGCCGCCTTGGAAGAAGTGAGGTGATCGACGTGTTCTTACCACGCCAAGCGTTCCTGTCAGTCGAATACAACGACAACGATATGACCGCTGACATTAAGAACGATGTAGAGAGTTTCACTTTTACGGACAGCGGATCGGATTCTTCTGATAGTCTTTCCATCAAGGTGAACGCCAGCAACGAGAAATGGAAAAATGGGTGGATGCCGGACATTGCCGCAAAGCTGCATCCGAAGCTCTGCACGAAAAACTGGATCGTGCAGGGCGACAGCGCAGAACTGGACTGCGGCGTTTTGGTGGTGGATGACCTGGGCTTCACAGGCTGCCCGGACGTGCTGACAATCGGCGCGGTGGCGCGGCCAAGCGATACGGGCTTCCACGAGAGAAACCGAGAACAGGTCTGGAAGAACACATCCATCCAGCGCATTGCATCGACCATTGCGGAGCGCAACAGCCTGCAATGTTCGATGGATGCCGAAGATGTGGACATTGCCATCAAGGAACAGGACGACAACGACAGTGCTTTCCTCAAGAGCCTGTGCGAAACCTACGGCCTGATCCTGAAAGTGTACATGGGGAAGATTTGGATTTTCGACCGCGAGAAATACAAACAAAAGGATGCCGTAAGGACATTCACCCCGGCGGACATTGTACCGGGTTCCTTTTCATGGAACACCACATTGGCCGGAACATACACAGGCGGCGTGTTCACATACACCAACCAGCGGAAGAAAGTCAATATCAATGTCACCGTCGGTAGCGGTGACAGGATGTTGAAACTAAACCAGTATGCGTCCAGCGAGGCCGACGCGAGACGACAGCTCGAAGCAGCTATTGCAATGAAGAATCATTCCAATACCACCGTGTCGTTCAAGACGATGGGCGACTTGAATATCCACGCAACACAGTGCGTGAACATTCAGGGGTACGGAAAGATGGACGGGAAGTATTATCTTGATAGTATCACCCGACCGCTGGATAACTCCGGCGGCCTCACGAACGAATACGCAGGAAGCAGAGTGGGAGGCTGATCTATATGCAGAGCGTGATCCGCGTTGGTGAGGTTTCCAAGGTCAACTACGACAAGGGAACGATAGAGGTTGCCTACAAAGACCGCGACGATTCCGTAACGGATGAAATCTGCATGGTGTCGAACAACCTGTATCGGATGCCTGTTGTTGGGCAGATGGCGTGCGTCCTGCACAACTCCGCAGATCAGGAAATGGGGACGTGCATCGGAACCTTTTGGAACGACGACAACAAGCCGCCCGGCGGAAAGGAGGGCCTGTATCGTTACGACTACAACGACAAGCAGGGCGTGGCCTACGAAAGCTATGACGGAAAAAGCGGCAACTATGAAGAAAAGATCGACGGAAATACGACGGAAACGGTCGGCAAGAACGCAACCCACAAAATCGGCGGTGATCTGAAATTCATAGTCGGTAGCTCTACCGTCACGCTGACGCAGGGCGGCACTATCAAGATCGAGGGAACGGACGTTGAAATCAAAGGCTCCACCGTGAACATCAGCGGCGGGAGCGGAGATTGCAAGATAAACGGCATAAGCCTTGTGAATCACCTCCACGGCCACGACGGCGGCGCAACTGCTGGCCAGTATACCGTGGCTGGCGTTACAGGGAAGCCGCAGTAATCGGGAGGTGGTTCTATGGCATGGGGCGGAATTGGCAGCTTTGCAGGGCTGGTATTCACAGTGTCGAGCTGGCGCGTCGTAACGCCGGACAATATCAACGGCTCCACGTCGAGCAACTGGGCCGCCCATAGCGTGATTGGCGGAAAGGAAAAGAGCGAGTATGTAGGGCCGGGACTCAAAGAGTACCAGTTCGAGTTGCTGCTTAATTCACAGTTCGGAGTAAACCCGCGCAAGGTGCTGAACGCTTTGCAGGAATTGTGCGAGGCTGGCGCTGTTGACTACTTCATAATCAACAACAGGCCGCTTTCCCGCTATCCGTTCAAGTTCGAGAAAATGTCGGACACCTGGGACGTGGTACATAGATTCTGGGGCCTCAAGTCCTGCAAGGTGACGCTGACCCTAAAGGAGTATGTATGAGTGACGAACTAAACAACTTGCTGCTGGGCGACATCGAAGTTGAAGTTGAGCCGTCCGATGGCGACCAAGACCGCGACGTGTACAATCGCCTCATAACGCTGTACGGAAGCCGAGTAGGAGAACAGACCCTTGACCGGGAGTTTGGCCTGGACATTTCCTGCTTGAGCCTCCCGGCGGAAGCGGCGGAAGCCCTCTTGACCGCGGAGATCACCCGAAAGACGGCGCGCTACGAACAGCACGCGCAGGTGCAGCAGGTTGATTATAGCGAACAGGACGGCAAGAAAGGATATATCCGGCCAAAGGTGGTGGTGAAAATTGTCTAATATCACAGAGTTTGCAGACATCCCGGAGTACAGCGTAACAGGAAATCTCACCCTGCAAGGTGCGCGTGACCTTGTTATGGACATCTACACCGAGAACTACAAAAAGGTTTATGCCAAGGCCCCGCCGCTGTACGACAGTGACCCGCTGACGCTGACCCTTAAAAGCATGGCTATGCTGTACTACATGGCTATGCAGGTGGCGGAACGGCGCGCACTGGCCGCCATGCTGAAATCGGCAGAGGGCGCGCAGCTGGACAACATCGGCTTGCCTTTCGGCGTGAAAAGAAACCCAGCCACATACGCCACGGTGACGATCCGCTTTACCTTGTCGGCGGCGCAGAAGAGCGTGGCAATGATTCCGCAGGGAACACGCATCCGAACTGGTGCGGGTATTTATTTTGCCACGACGGAATACGCCCAGATCGACATTGGCGAAGCGAGCGTTGATGTGCTGGCAAAGGCGGAAGAAGTCGGTGCGGAGAGCAACGATATTCCACCGGGCGTTATTGATACGCTGGTAGACGCAATCCCGTTTGTGGCTGGCGCTGTGAACATTGATACAAGCAGCGGCGGTGCAGATGTAGAGAGCGACGACAGCCTGACCCGTAGAATCTGGCTGTCCCCCACGACGTACAGTTGCGCAGGCCCGCGTGATGCCTACGAGTTCTGGGCTATGAGCTTTCGCTCTGACATTGAAAATGCCATTGCGATTTCTCCGAGAAGCCAGCCTTGCACGGCGTACATCTACTTCATGCTCACGGGCGGAAAGATGCCGAGCGAAAAGGACATTTCCGAAATGGAAACCTTTATGATGAACGAGGCCCGTCGCCCCATGACAGACCTTGTGATCTGCAAGGCCCCGGAAGAGGTGGAGTATAGCATCGACTTCACCTACTACATCGGAGCCAGCTCGAAGAAGAGCGCCGACATCGTGCAGCAGAATGTGGCACAGGCGGTGCAGGAGTACCGGGACTGGCAACGCTCCATTGGCCGGGACATTAACCCAATGGAGTTGATCTACCGTCTGCGCGCCGCGGGCGTGAAGCGCGTGGAAATGCGGGAACCTGCTTTCAAGGTGGTGGAGAGCGGCGCAGACAAGGAAAAGGCACTCGTGCAGATTCCGAAGTTGAGCGGCCAGCCAACGGTCGTCTATGGAGGTGTCGAGGATGATTAAACTCCGCGAGGCCAGGATAACCGACGGCGTGCCTAAGATCGTCGCCGCCCAGCCTTGGGTGCAGGTTTTGTCCGAAGTCTACGCCGAGTTGCAGGGCCGGGTGCTGGATTGCCTTGACGCTGGTGTGACGTTCTCCGAAGTGGACAAATGCTCCGAAGAAACGCTCGACCAGATGGCCGTGTATCTAAAGGTTGAGTGGTACGATTCCGCCGCAGACCTGGAAACAAAGCGCAGGATCATCAAGACGGCCATTGAGATTCAGCGGTACGCTGGAACGGTAAAGGCCGTCCGGGAACAGGTCAGCGTGACCTACCCGGATTCCGAAGTGGAAGAGTGGTTCGACTACGGCGGCACTCCTGGATTCTGGCGGCTGAACGTGAACATCACTGATGCCCCGGCGCAGTATCACACCATAGACGAAATGGAAGATTTGCTGGGCTACACCAAACGCCTGACGGCTCACCTTGAGCATATCAGCTACATGGTGCGGCACGGAATTTCCATTGGCGCGCAGGTGGAGTGCATGGCATACAAAGTGCCTATCTGCGGTGCAACGATCTGCGGCACATACTGGCGGCCCAGTACGTTAGGCTGGTCGTCCAACGGCCTGCTGAACGTCGGCGGACAGGCAGAAGCATTCCTGGACAGCCCGAAGATCACGGGTACAATCCCCCGGATCAGCACAAAGGGATGGAGCGGCGGACAAGCACTGGATGCTACGCCGCAGATGGACGCTTACAAAATACACCCGGCGGAATCCGGCGACGGCACGGCAACTGGCGAGAAGCCGCAGGCGGCCACGCTGGGCGCAAGTTCCGCCGCTACGGTATCGAACGCCGTAAAGGTGGAGGCGTTCAAGGTAAAGCCCCGCGTCTGCGGCAGAGCAAAGTGTAACAAGTAACGCTGCAACCGCCCCGGACAGGGGCTTTTATTATGCAGGGAAAGGAGAAAGAGCATGGCTTTTTTCACAGATACTTTTCTGAAAGCCCGCCGCGAAGAACTGCTGCGGGCGGTGAGCCGCTTCCAGTACCAGCTTAACGGCAGTACATGGAAAGACGGCGAAATCAACTCGAAGCAGGTTGTCGGGAACGCAGTCGTGGTGTACGTCAACGCTCCGTCGTCCGGCCAGAAAGACACCATCACGGCGGTTCGTGTGTATGACCGCAACGGTGAACTGGCCGGGAGCCAGACCGTGAGCCTGACCCGCGACAGCGTGAACGCCGGACTCCTGCGCTTCACGTTCCCGCTGGTGGAAGCAACGTAAAGGAGGACAACAGGTTATGCACAATAGAACATTCTGGGTAGACCAGGTGGAGGATCAGGACGGCCAGGTTATTCAGCAGGGTACGCTGATCGACCAGGCGCACTTGAACAACATGGAGGTCGGCATTTCCGACATCCATCTGGCATACCGCATCATTCAGAACGTCGTGCTGTGGTTTGGCCGCAGGCTGGGTGTGCTGGAAACTTCCAGCAACAGCCACGACACGGACATTGCCAGCATCAAGTCCACCGACACCACGCAGAACAGCCGCTTGTCGGCGGTGGAGTCGGAGATTGCCGTGGAGGTCAAGGAAGTAACCCTGACCGCGAACAGCAATCCGTGGCCGTTCTGCACCAAGGAAACGGCGGTGGCCCTGACGACCACCCGCAAGAATACCAACTATGACGTGGATGTGGCTGTCAAAAGCTATTCCGGCGGCAGGCTGGGCGACATTACCGTGAGCGACAAGCTGGTGAACGGCTTCAAGCTGACCCATGACGGCAGCGCAAAGACTGTCGTTGTGACCGTGAAAGTGACAGGAGGCATGAAGTAACATGAAAGTTGTAGAGTTGAACGAGGGCCGGAAGATCGAGTACGAGTTGAACGGCACGAAACTGGACTTTGCAGACGGCACACTGACCGTGAACCTGGCAAAGTACCAGCGCGACAGCGATATTACCAAGACGGTGATCGGTGACAAGGACGGCAACCTGCTGCTGATCGACAAGCCCGATGCCTTGCCTGAAAAGAACGCAGATGGCCGCTTCTATGTTGCCATCGTCGAGATTCCGGCGACCGAGTATGAGGAAGTGGAAGTTGAGGGCGAGGCCGAAAACGTGGTCATGGCCGCCGCAGAAGTGGCGGACGAGAACGACAGCACCGAGGACACCGCACCCAAGACTCACATTGAGCGCAAGGCAAAGCCGCTGGACACCGACAAGGTGACCTTGAGCCTGTGGAGCGTCGAGGACTTCAACATTCTGTAAGGAGGTAAAAGACTATGGCAAACAATTTCGAGGCTGCCGCATTTGCATTGCAGTGCGCATTTCCCAAGAACAAAATTCTGATGGATGACAAGGGTATGCCGTCTGTCTTTGTGTGGATTCCTGCGTTCCGCCTGTGTGATGTTCTGTCCACAACCAGCACCGACATTCACCCGGCATTCCGTGTGAACGGCAAGGAAATCGCAGGCTTCTACTTTGGCAAATACCAGACCAAGGTTTACAACGAGCGCGCATACAGCCTGCCCGCAGAAGATCCCACCGTAAGCCAGAACTTTGACTGGTTCGCCAGCAAGACCAAGGCGAACGGCACGGGCTGGCATGAGGCCACCGTGGCCGAGTGGGCCGCCGTTGCCCTGTGGTGCCACAAGCGCGGATGTGAGCCGCGGGGCAATAATAATTACGGCAAGGACACGAACGAGTCCACATACGATGCAATTCCCGCACCTGGCGTGCAGGACAGCGGCAAGACCGCCCGCGTGCTGACGGGTACTGGCCCGCTGCCGTGGAGTCACAACGGCCAGATGGACGGCATCTGGGATATGAACGGCAATGTGTGGGAGTGGCTGCTCGGCCTGCGTCTGTACAAGGGCGAACTGCAAATCATTGCAGACAACAACGCCGCCGACAACTCCGTGTCCACGGCCACTTCCAGCGCAGCATGGAAAGCAATCCGCGCCAGCGACGGTGCGCTGATTACTCCCGACGGCAACGGCACGACCTCCGGCTCCATCAAGCTGAACGTCGTGTCCGGCAAGGCTGTGTGGGACACCACAATCACCGACCAGAAAGACGAGGGGCGCGGCTGCTCGTTCAAGGACATTACTGCCGGTTCTGCTGTGGGCGACGCTGCAAAGCTGGTGCTTATGGCACTGGCGCTGATGCCGGATGCCGCTCTTACTGGCACTGGCATTGATACCACCTATGGCGGCGATTATTTCTGGTTCAACAACGGCGCAGAAGAGCGGCTTCCGAGTCGGGGCGGCCACTGGTTCAATGGCGGCTACGCTGGCCTGTTCAGCTTGAACCTCAACTATCCGCGCAGCGATTCCAACTGGGCCTTCGGGGGCCGTTCCGCTTTTGTGGAGCTGCCCGCTGAATCCTGATAAGCTGTCGTCCTGCGCGGTAGCGCAGGACAGAAGCGAAAAATAAAAAAACCAGAAAGCGCGGTGGGCCAGCGGGCCGCCGCGCCGATTTTTTGGAGGTGTTGACTGTGCCGAAAGAAGCCGACGTGCCGCCCCAGCAGGGGAAGCCCGAAAAGGGCGCGGGAGAAAAGAACGACGAGAAAAAGGTGGAGCCGTTTCATCTTAGGGAAAAGATCGAGGAAATGGTGGACTACGGCTACCCGTTGACAATGAGTTTTCCACGGAAAGACCGGGAACTCGCAGACGAGTTGAAGAAATCCATCCTGACGATCTATCGCCTGAGTATCGAAATCGACCGCAAATATTTTAAGAAAACCACGACCCAGAATCTCGACGTGGAGCTGGACGTACTGCGCGGAATGGTACGGCTGGCGGCGAGTAAGAAGTTACACGGGGGCAAGTACCCGCCGCCACTTACGATGCACCAATACGAGGTGTGGGCCAAATACAACGAGGAAATAGGCAAACTGCTGGGCGGCTACATAAAGACGCTATAAGCGGTTTGCCGATTTTCATACATGGGAATGTACTATACTCGGCTTCCGAATCGGGGCGGCAACTGGAACAATGGCGGCAACGCTGGCCTGTTCAACTTGAACCTCAACAATCCGCGCAGCAATTCCAACTGGAACATCGGGGGCCGTTCCGCTTTACACCACGTCACATTATGTGCGGCGACACCACGCTGGATATGGGGGCTGTGATCTACGGGTCATAGTCGGTGCGTGTGTCTAAAGGAGCGCATTTCCATTCCGGGAGAGCAACCCGGAAAAATTTTGAATTGCCGTGGAGGCGGTAACGTCACACACGGCGACGGTGAAAAGAGGCAGAAATGCCAGGTGAAATAAAGACAATTCAAAACGCATGGGCGGTCATAACAGAGTTTGAATATCTCTGTGAGGCCGACCATAACGCCCGCAAAGGAAAACGGTACAGACAAGAGATTTTGGCTTTTACTGCGGCGTTTGAACACAACCTGTTTGTGATCCAAGCGCAGATGCAGGGCGGCACATACATTCTCGGCCCGTACCGCAAGCTGTGGGTTTTCGTACCAAAGAAGCGTTTGGTGATGGCCCTGCGCTATCCTGATCGTATCGTACAGTGGAGCCTATACCAGTACCTCAACCCGATATACGACAAACTCTTTATCGAGGACTCGTATGCGTGCAGGAAAGATAAGGGAAGTCACAAAGCGGCACAACGCCTGCAATACTGGATGCGGCAGGTCAGCCGGAAACCAGACGCGAAGTGGTACTACTTAAAGCTGGATATATCCAAATTCTTCTACCGGGTAAACCATGCCAAGCTGCTAGAAATTTTATCCAGAAGAATCAAAGACCCGGAGTTGATGCGCTTCCTGGACAGCGTGATAAACAGTCGGGCAGAAGCCTTTGGCCTGCCGCGCGGGAAAACACCGCAAGACACGCCGCCGGAAGAATGGTTATACGACGTGGGTATGCCGATAGGCAATCTCACGAGCCAGCTTTTCGCAAATATCTACATGAACGAGCTGGATCAATACGCAAAGCACGTTCTGCACATCCACTACTATATACGGTATATGGATGATGTAATTGTTCTGGCCGAAACGAAAGAACAGCTCCAAGAGTGGAAAGAGAGAATCGAAGCATTCCTGCGGGATGAATTGTTCCTTGACCTGAACGACAAGACCTGCATCCGCCCGGTGAGTATGGGCATTGAATTTGTGGGCGTGCGGATTTACGCAACCCACATGAAACTGCGCAAGTCCACCGTCGGCAGGTTGAAGCGAGAGGTCAAGAAGATAACGGAGATGTACGCCACCGGGGAAATGAGCAAGGAAGATTTTGACCGCCGCGTTGCCAGCATCAAAGGGCTGCTGGCGCACACGCAGAGTGCAAGCCTGCGCGGGCGGTTGAACCTGATCTACCGGGACACCATGCAGAAGTATGGTAGACCAACCGGGCCGGAAACGGACATCTGGAAAGGAACCTATGAAGAAAAGAAGTTGGCCCGATCTGTGCGAAAGGCTGCTTGAGAAGCTGGAAGCGGCGGGGGCTGAAACCTCCGACGAGCGCGGGGAGTTTGCCACGCTCATTGCCGAGTGCTGTACAAGAGCCTGTGGCGCAGACCTGCGCCCGAAAGGAGATGTGAACGATGGCGATTAACGCCTATTCGCTGGCAAAGGACGGAACGAAAAAGCTGTCCACGGATTTTAAGGTGCGCGAGTTCAGATGCAAGGACGGCTCTGATCCGATCTTTATTGATTCGGAACTGGTGGAAGTCCTGCAAAAAATCCGCACCCACTTTGGAAAAGCGGTGAACATCAACTCTGCGTTCCGTACTGCGTCGCATAATGCGAAGCAGAAGAATGCGTCCCATTACAGCCAGCACCTCTACGGAAAGGCTGCGGACATCTGGATCGCTGGCGTGTCGGTGGACACGCTGGCCGCATACGTCGAAACCCTGCTCCCCAACCGGGGCGGCATCGGGCGGTATTACAACGACAACTTTGTGCACGTCGATGTGCGCGCCGCAAAGAGCCGTTGGAAAGGCTAAGAGAAAGGAAACGGAGGAAATATCATGGAAGCTATCAAAATGGTTATTTCTGCAATGCCTGCATGGATGGCAGTCGTGTGTCTGTTCGGCGGCGTGTTCATCGGCGCGCTGGCTCTGGTGCGCCTGGGTTACAGCGTCGTCGTGGCAAAGGCTGCCTACAAATGGATTTGCTGGGCAGAAGAGAACGTGATCGGATCGAAGATGGGAGAAGAGAAAAAGAAGCAGGTTATCAAAGCCCTGCGCGATCTGACCCCTGACTGGCTGGACTGGGCTATCAACGAAAAGTTCCTGGACTTTTTCGTTGAACTGATCTTCAAAGTCACCAAGAGCAAACTCGAAGCATACATGGAAAAGAAATCCAAGGAAACCGCAACTGTGGCCCGTTTCGGTAAGGCGGGGGAGGACAACGACAAGAAGCTGGGGGAATAAACGATGCTGGAATTTATTGCAAAGTATTGGATGCAATGGGTTTTCGGCATCGTGGCGGGCGGCCTGACCGCAGCATACCGTAGCCTTTCCAAGAAGATCAAGGCGCAAAAGGAAGAGAACAAGGCAATCAAGGACGGCCTGCTGGCAATCCTGCACGACAGACTGTACCAAGCCTGCACTCACTACATCGAGATCGGACACATCGACCTGCCCGGTCTGAAAAACATTGAGTACCTGTACAAGAGCTATCACGCCTTGGGCGGAAATGGAACTGGTACGGAATTGTATACCAGAGCAAAGGCACTCCCGATCCGGGAGGAATAAGAAAGGACGGAACACACATGGTTATTACTGGCATGGCAGAATACGAGAGTGTCTGCAAGAACGCGCTGGTGCAGTGGTACAATAGCCACAATGAAACCAAGATCACGCTTGAGAACGTCTTTGTGGTCTGGGTCTGTAAGACGTTGCAGAACTATAAGGCTCTGCTGTCCACCACCGTTTCCGGTTATTTGACCTGTTGTTTTTGGGGGAGCAGGATTTCACATATGTACGTGCCGCTCTATACGTATGTACGTGCCGCAGATACCTGCTTTGTATTATATGATATTCTTTCTTCATTCCGCATTTATTTTCATTTCTTTATTGTATCTTTGCGAAGAAAGAGTGTAATCTAAATTCCATGAGAATATTATTTTATTGTGATACTGTCTTCAGTTTCGGCGGAGTACAGCGTGTGTTGGCTGAAATAGCCAAGGCTTTGTCCGGAAAACATGAAGTCACGATACTGACCACGGATACTTGTACGGACTTGTCGATGTACGGATATGCCGAAAGTACCGTGCGGTTTGATTCTTTCTCTTATTCCGCCTCCTCTTTCATCGAGCGTTTGTTATGTAAAGGCTATAGTTTTTTATATAAACATGGGTTGCCTCATACCCGGCTGACTTCAGAATGGTATGCTGCCAGTTTTTTCCCTTCTTCTTATAAACGGACATTGGCAAGGAAAATAAATGCCCGGCAATGTGATGTAGTCATCGGGGTACATGCTTTTATGGCTCTGCACCTCTCTGCTGTAAAGAGCCGGATCCGGACAAAGACTGTTGGGTGGCTGCATAATTCTTATGAAGCATTCTTTGAGAAAGAAACTCCCTATTTGCCGGGATTGGATTGCTTTTTTCAAGTCCAGATGGGGAAATTGGACGAGAGGGTGGTTTTAAGTCATGCAGATGCCGGTTGTTTCTTTCGGAAAATGAACCTGTGCTGCGAGGTGATATACAATCCTCTGACTGTACTGCCTAAAGGTCGGGGAAAGAAGGAATATAGAAGGATTTTGGCGGTCGGTCGTTTTTCATTCGGACATAAAGGATTTGATATTTTAATAAAAGCTTTTTCTGTTTTTGTGAAAACTCATCCGGACTGGACACTGGAAATTGTGGGGGAGGGTCCTGAGGAAGCGCTTTACCGTTCATTGATCAATGAATATGAATTGGAAAAGAGCATCGCGCTGCATCCTTTCACGAAAGAGGTGCAGGAGTATTATGCACATTCCAGTATGTATGTGCTGAGTTCCCGTTGGGAGGGATTCGGCCTGGTGATGATAGAGGCTATGGCGCACGGGTTACCTGTTATTGCATCTGATTTACCGATAACGCGCGAGTTGTTGAAAGACAAAGATATGGCCGTTCTTTTTGAAACAGGGAATATAGCTCAGCTGGCCGGTTGTATGTCGTATATGGCTGATCGGACGGATTGGGAATGGATGGGAAATAAGGCGGTGGAGTATGCTGATACATTTCATATAGAGAAGGTATGTGACAGTTGGAATAATTTACTAAAAAAAGTAGTGTATGGTACAAGATGAACAGGAAAAATGGGATATTGTGATCAAGCCTCGGTCCGGTTTGTTCCGGTTGGATCTGGAAGAGGTATGGCTCTATAGGGATTTGCTGGTAATGTATATCAGACGGGATATCGTCACTTTTTATAAACAGACTGTTTTAGGACCGTTATGGTTTGTTATCCAGCCACTGCTTACTACCGTCATGTTCATGTTTGTTTTTGGCGGTATTGCCGGTATTCCTACCGACGGACTTCCCCAACCGCTGTTTTATATGGCGGGCTTACTTTGCTGGAATTATTTCTCGGAGTGTTTAAGCCGCTGTTCGGATACGTTCAACGCCAATCAGAATGTATTTGGAAAAGTATATTTCCCTCGTCTGGTGGTACCCTTGTCCATCGTTATATCTTGCATGATAAAGATGGGCATTCAGTTCGGATTGTTCGTTTTAATTTATATTTACTATTTGTGCAACGGATATTCGTTGATGGTCAACGGATATGCTTGGTTGGCTCCCTTGCTGCTGCTCATGTTGGCAGGACTTGGTTTGGGGTTCGGATTATTGATATCCTCCTTGACGACCAAGTACCGTGACTTGCGTTTCTTGATTACTTTCGGGGTACAGTTGTGGATGTATGCCACTCCGGTTATTTACCCTTTGTCCGTGATGAGGCAGAGTCATGAGCAGTATATGTGGATCATTGTGGCGAACCCGCTGACTTCCCTTATCGAAACATTTAAATTCGGATTCTTGGGGGTGGGGACTTTCAGTTGGTTCCACTTAGGCTACACGTTGGCGTTTACAGTGGTGATAATGCTTTGGGGGATGGTGACTTTTAATAGAGTGCAACGTAGTTTCATGGATGTGATTTAAAAGAAGGGACAGAATGGGAAAAATAGCGATAGAGTTTCAGAATATCAGCAAGCAATATGCATTGGGAAGCATAGGAACCGGCACGCTGAGCCGTGATTTGAATCGTTGGTGGGCGCGGATCCGTGGAAAGGAGGACCCGTATCTCAGAATCGGGGAAGAGAATGACCGTTCCAAGAAAGCGACGGGAGATTTTGTATGGGCGTTGAAAGATATTAATTTCCATGTGGAGGAAGGTGAAGTGCTGGGTATTATAGGTAAGAACGGTGCGGGAAAGTCCACTTTGTTGAAAATCCTTTCGCGGGTGACTTCTCCTACTGCCGGTTGTATCCGTGCACGGGGGCGTATTGCCTCTTTGCTGGAAGTGGGTACAGGCTTTCATCCCGAAATGACAGGACGGGAGAATATTTATATGAATGGTTCCATCATGGGGATGACCAAGGCGGAGATTACCCGCAAGTTGGATGAGATTGTGGCTTTCGCCGGTGTGGAGAAATATATCGATACTCCCGTAAAACGTTATTCTTCGGGTATGACCGTGCGGTTGGGATTTGCTATCGCCGCCCATCTGGAGCCGGAAATTCTGGTGGTGGACGAGGTGTTGGCAGTGGGCGATGCGGAATTCCAAAAGAAGGCTATTGGCAAGATGCAGGATGTGTCGAAAGGAGAGGGACGGACAGTTTTGTTTGTTAGTCATAACATGGGAAGTATGCAGCAATTATGTACAAAAGGTATATTGCTGGATAATGGTTGCATATCTTTTTCTGGAAATATATGAGATCGGAAGAGCGTCGTGTAGGGAAAGAGTGTAGATCTCGGTGGTCGCCGTATCATTAAAAAAAAAAAA